>Ga0209648_10001597_pt1 | contig 18392 bp, 13 predicted proteins | sample GraSoi2013_115cm_FD_185830 | JGI IMG/M metagenome (GOLD analysis project Ga0209648, IMG submission 185830) | Grasslands soil microbial communities from the Angelo Coastal Reserve, California, USA - Sample 9_17_2013_115cm (SPAdes) (version 2) | ecosystem: Environmental > Terrestrial > Soil >...
CCGCCACTACCGGTCCCTATTATCTCTACGGCGTACTCAAGGACATTTCCTACAACTACGGCTTCGATGCGGACTACGCCCTCTCGACCCAGGTTTCCCTGTTTGCCGAATACTCCCACGAGCGCTATTACAAGCGCATCATTTCCCGGAACCGCACTCCACTCAGTGCCGGTCAGACCATTCTGACTTGCAACGGATGCGACAGCGCGAACAATGACTGGGAGAGCCTCACGAAAGAGCCCGTGGACATTTTTTCTCTTGGGACCGACCTTTATCTAGGCAAGAAGGCGTACTTCACGGCTTATTACTCGCTTTCGGCCACCAAGGGCAATGTTGACACCCGGCCGCTGGGAGATCCCACGATCACTACCGGCCCAAACCAGTTCACGCTGCTGGGCACGAATTCCGCCACTAACTATCCGGAGACCGTCAATCGCCTTCATGAAATTGTCGTCGTGTTCCGATACAAGCTCCGGGAAAACCTCACTCCAAAAATCGAATATCGCTATCAGCAGTGGGACAACAAGGACTACCAGACTTCTCCCATGACCCAATACATGGGCTGCGTGAGTCCGATTCCCAATGCCAATCCACCCACCAATTCCGTGCCGGGATGCACCACTCCGTTCTTGAACGCCAATTCTCCCAACCCGGTCGGCGCGCCCAGCCCGTTCTATCCCTACTTCGTCGTCGGCGATCCGTCGGCGGCTCGTTATCTCTTTCTGGGTGTGGACCAGCCGTCCTACCACGCTCACACTTTGACCGCTACGCTGGAGTACCGTTTCTAGGGGTCCTGGGTTGGACGAGCGAGACGGCCGGTTCCTGGTGATTTCTTGGAAATGCGGGGTTTCTGGGCAAGAACTGAATCACGCCACAGAAATTTGGTTATGATACGCGGTGAAGTTGCGGTATGACGGCATCTGCTCGAATTCTGCCGCACCATGACAAGGAGATGATCATGCGAAAGAAACCGAACTGGATCAAGGCAACCATGATGGCTGCAGTTGCTCTGGTTGCCGTCGCCTTCTTGAACGCACCGGCAAAAGCGGACGCCGCTGCTGCCGAGGCAACCTATAAAGCGAAATGCGCCATGTGCCATGGGCCCGATGGCAAAGGCGAGACCCCCACTGGAAAGACGATGAAGGCGGGAGATTTCGCTTCGGAAGCAGTCCAGAAAATGAGCGATGCGGATTTGACCGACGCCATCAGCAAGGGCAAAGGCAAGATGCCCGCTTACAAGACGCTGACGCCGGATCAGGTCAAGGATTTGGTTGCTTACGTCCGGGCCTTCGGCAAGAAAAAATAGGCCGCGCGCAACGGATCGCAAGCTTCCCTGCGTGGGACGGCCCTCTGTGGGCGTGCTTCGCGTATTGCAGTGAAGATGTGTCCGGAGGAGGACGTGATGCAAATAAAGTGCAGCTTCTGGAATTTCCTGGCCATCTGCGGAGCCGTGATTGTTGCGATGTTTCTTCTCAGCGCCCCGGCCAACGCCCAGGGCGCGGGAGAGAAAGTCTACAAAGCGAAATGCGCAAGTTGCCACGGTCCGGATGGAGCCGGCGCGACACCAGCCGGAAAGGCCACCAAGGCTCGTGACTTCTGTTCCGAGGAAGTAAAGAAGGAAACCGACGAAGAGTGGACGGCCATCATCGTGAAGGGCAAAAACAAAATGCCCTCCTATGAGAAGAAAATCACCGATGAGGAAATCAAAGGCCTGGTGGCGTACATTCGCGGTCTCTGCAAGAAGTGACGCGCCGGAGACCGCGGCTCCAGTCGAAGCAGTTTTTTCTCTTGCGCGAGGCCCGGCGAATCACACCCAAGGCTTTGCAATTTGGTGAGCGTTTGTCCGCACAAGAGAAGGAGACTGGCGAGCGCCAAAGGATATGACACTTCGTGGGACCATCCGTGGCTGGCTTCGGCTGCTCTACTTTCTGGGACAAAATCCGCTCTCGCTCGCCGGCGCTGTCCTGACCACAAGCAGCGCGGCGACTCTTGTGGCGTTCTGGTTTTACGAGTTTTTTCTTCCTGGTCCGCCCCATCCTTATATCGGGATCCTGTTGTTCCTCATCCTTCCGGGAATCTTCGTTCTGGGACTTCTGCTTATGCCCGCCGGCATCTTGCTGCGCCGCCGGCGTCTCGCAGCAAGAGGCGAGCTCCTGGAAGTTTACCCGGCCATCAGCCTGCGGGAGCCCATGGTCCGGCATGCGATTCTGTTTGTCGCCGTCGCGACGTTCTTGAACGTCATTATTTTCGGTACCGCCTCCTATCGAGGCGTCTCCTACATGGATTCGACTCAATTCTGCGGGCAGACCTGTCATACAGTGATGACTCCCGAATTCACCGCGTACCAGGGCTCGCCCCATGCTCACGTGAATTGCGTGGAATGCCACATCGGGCCGGGCGCGGGCTGGTTTGTCCGCTCGAAGCTTTCCGGTGTTCGCCAGGTTTTTGCGGTCACCTTTCACACTTACTCGCGCCCCATCCATGCGCCCGTGAAATTCTTGCGACCTGCCCGCGAGACCTGCGAGCAGTGCCACTGGCCGCAACGCTTCACGGGAGATAAGTTCGTGGTGAAAACCACGTACAAGGACGACGAAAAGAACACGCCGCAGACAACGGCCATGTTGTTGAAAGTCGGCGGGCGAACCTGGCAAGGTTCCGTCGGCATTCACGGCAGGCATCTCGATGAAGGCTCGCGCATCCGCTATATCTCCATCGACGATCAGCGCCAGGTCATCCCCGTGGTGTATTACACGGATGACAAGGGAAAAACGATCGAGTTCGTTTCGAGCGACATTCAAGCCACCAAACAGCAGCTCGATGCCGGCGAGCACCGTTCCATGGATTGCGTGGATTGCCACAACCGGCCCACGCACGCCTTCGAACTTCCGGAGAGCGCCGTGAACAAGCAAATGGCTGCAGGATTCATCAGCCCGGAGCTGCCTTTTGTCCGCAAGAAGGCCGTGGAATTGCTAAAGGCGGATTATCCCAACCGCGAAACCGCGCGGCAGCGCATCGTGGATGGTGTGAAATCCTTTTATCACTCCAGCTATCCCGCCGTGTACGATTCGCACCGGGCGCTCGTTGAACAGTCCGCGGAAAGCATCGCCAACATTTATCTGCGGAATATCTTCCCCGAGATGAAGATGACGTGGGGCGTGCATCCGAACAATTTGGGCCACAACGATTTTCCCGGCTGCTTCCGCTGCCATGACGGCAGCCACGTCAGCGCGGACGGCCAGGCGATCTCGAATGATTGCGCGGCCTGCCACAATTTGCTGGCCGTGGAAGAGCAGAATCCCAAGATTCTAGCGGACCTCGGCGTGAAATAGGGACGAGGATTTCTTCGCCGCGGAAGCAGGATTGGCATTCCATATAAGGAGCCGGAACGTGTTGACTAGCGCCGTGGAGCGGTCGAATCGGTCCGCATGGACCTCCGTTCCCGCTGGTTTGTTGATTCTTTTTGCGTGCTTCTGCCTCCCCTCCTTTGCCCGCAAGCAGGAAAAACCGGCTCAGCCTCTGAAACAGGATGAAGCCTGCCTCGCTTGCCACGGGCAAGCGGGCATGAAATCGGAAAAGGGCGTGGATATTTCCATCCGCCCGGAGAAGCACGCCGCGAGCGTGCACGGTGTTCTCGGCTGCAAGGACTGTCACACGGCCATCAAGGATTTTCCGCATCCCGCAAAAATTCCTAAAGTCCAGTGCGCGTCTTGCCACGCCGATCAGGCCGCGGAGGCGGCGAAGAGCGTTCATGCAGCGCTTGGCGAAACAGCTTGCGCCTCGTGCCACGGCAATGTTCACGAAATAGGCGCGGCGACCAAAGCGCAACCCGCGAAATGCTCCGAGTGTCACGCGGATGAAGTGAAAGAGCTTGCCGAAAGCATTCACGGGCGCGCCGCGAAGGGCGGCGATCCCGACGCTCCCACCTGCTCTTCCTGCCACGGATCCGTACACCAGATTCAGGCATCCGGAGAAGCCACGTCGGCGGTTGCGAAAAGAAATCAGCCGGCGGCATGTGCCAAATGCCATGCCAATCCGGGGTTCCTTTCGCGGCACAAAATTCCGATCCTTCGTCCAGTCGAACAATACCTGCAAAGCGTTCACGGTCGCGCCGTCCTCGCCGGTAAGGATGCGGCTACCTGCGCCGACTGCCACGGCATTCACGGAATTTTGCCCGCGCGTGACACGCGCTCTCGGGTGAGTCACTGGAATGTGGCGGAGACTTGCGGAACATGCCACAAAGAAATCGCCAAAACATTTCTCGAGAGCGTACACGGCCAGGCCATCAAAGCCGGGGTCCAGGACGCACCGGATTGCACTGATTGCCACGGCGAACATCTGATTCTGGAACCGAAGAACCCTGCTTCTCCGGTCAATGCGGCGCACGTTTCAGCAGATACGTGCGGGCGCTGCCATGGCGACGCGCGGTTGGCCCGGCGGTACGACCTTCCCGCCGACCGTGTTCCCTCCTACGCCGAGAGCTTTCACGGCCTGGCTAAGCGCGAAGGCTCTCTGACCGCTGCGAATTGCGCTTCCTGCCACGGCATTCACAACATTTTTCGTTCGAACGATCCGCGGTCGACGGTGAACGCGGCGAATCTTGCAAAGACTTGCGGTCAATGCCATTCGGGAGTGAACGAGAAATTTGCCATCGGGCCAGTGCACGTCCAGACGTCAACAGGGCCTGCGCATCCCGTGGTGCGGTGGATTCGCGCGATTTACTGGTTGTTGATCCCCTTCACGCTGGGCTTCATGGTGTTTCACAATTTGCTGGACCTGGTTGCAAAAACGAGGCGGCACCGGTCGCTCGTACGTTCGGGACAACAAGTTATTCGAATGAACTTGTGGTTCCGCATCGCGCACTGGGGTGTGATGCTGAGTTTTCCCACATTAGTCTTCACGGGATTTGCGCTAAAGTATCCGGAAAGTTGGTGGGCCTCGCCGTTTGTGCTTTGGGGAAAACACGAAGCTTTCCGCGGCCAGTTGCACCGCGCGGCCGCCATCGTCCTCATTGCCGCCACTTTGTATCACTTTGTGCATCTTGCCGTGAATAAGCGCGATCGCCTATTCCTGCGCGCCATGCTCCCCAAGTGGAAAGACGCGACAGACTTGGTCGGTGTCTTGCTCTACAGTCTCGGCGCGCGCAAGGAAGAGCCGCAGTTCGCAAAATTCAACTATGCCGAGAAGCTGGAATACTGGGCATTTCTCTGGGGCACCGGTGTGATGGGCGTCTCTGGTTTTTTCCTGTGGTTCAATAATTTTACTCTGCGCCATTTCCCGAAATGGATTACCGATGCGGCCACGGCAGTACATTGGTATGAAGCTCTGCTGGCGACTTTCTCGATTTTGCTATGGCATTTTTATATGGTGATTTTCGACCCAGTGATTTATCCGATGGATCTTGCCTGGTTGAACGGCAAAGTCTCCGCGGACCATTACCGCCAGACGAGGCCGGCCTACTTGAAAGCGCTGCAACAGACAGATGACGTCGTCTCTGCTCCCAATGATGGAAACGCCGAGGATGGTCCAAAGAATCCGGCGTAGGCTGTCACTCACCTCAACGCAGCGAATTATGGATTTCAGACCACACCAAGCATGCCCATGAAAGGGCTGCGATGTTTGAGGAGGCGTGGATTATTCGTAGCGCAGCGCTGCCATGGGGTCGAGGCGGCTGGCGCGGAGGGCGGGGACGTAGCCCGCAGCGCAGGCGACGATGGCAAGGGCGGCTGTGGCGAGGCCCAAAGTCAGCGGATCGTGCGGCGTGAGGCCGAAGAGCTGACTCTGGACGACGCGGGTCAGGGCGAGGGAGGCGGTCACGCCTGCCACAACCCCGATGGCAACGAGAAGAAGGACTTCGCGCATGACCAGCCAGATGACGTTGCCGCGGGCGGCGCCAAGGGCGATGCGAATACCGACTTCGCGAGTGCGCTGGGCGACGGTGTAGGCCATGACGCCGTAGAGGCCGATGACGGCAAGAAGAGTGGCCAGGAAACCGAAGACGGCGGAGAGGCTGGCGATCATGCGCTCGGTGGAAAGGGAATTGTTGATCTGGACTTCGGTGGTGCGCATGGCGTAGATGGGGAGGTTGGAATCCATGTCGCGGACTTTCGAACGGACGGCAGACATTAATTGATTGGGATCGGCGGCGGTGCGAAGGTAGACGGTCATTTCGCCCAGGTAGCGGCTGCCGAGATAGGGAATGAAGGCCTGCTCGGGAATTTCGTCGCGGAGATTGGTGTACTTGAAATCCTTAACGACGCCGATGACCTCCATATCGGTGGGAGTGCCGGGATCGGTGCCGAAGCCGAGGTGAAGGCCGATGGGATTGCGTCCGGGGAAAAACTTCTTGGCAAATTTTTCGTTGATCATGACCGTGGTGGGAACCCAGTTCCACACTTGGGGGCCATGTTTCACTTCGTGGTTGTCGTTAAGGCGAAAGTCACGGCCGGCAACGATAGGGACACTGAGGGCAGCGAAGTAACCGGGGCTGATGGAGTTCATGTAGGGCTCTGCATGCTCATCGGGCTTGGCAGGAGTAAAGCCTTCGACGGACATGCTGCTATCCCACTCGTTGTCTTCGAGAATGCGCATGGATGCGAGGCCGACGGATTGGACGCCGGGAATGGCGCTGAGAACGTCAGTGAGTTGGGGATAGAAGACTTTCATGCGCTCGGGAGTGTAGCCGTTGAGAGAAGGGTCGATTTGGAAGGCGACGAGCCGCTCCGGGGAAAAACCGGGACCGAGATTGCGGAGGTTGGCAAGACTACGAACGAATAGTCCGGCTCCGACGAGCAGGAGAAGGGAAAGCGTTACTTGGGCGACGACGAGGCCCTTTCTCAAGCGATGGTGGCCGCCGCCACCGACAACCGCGCCGGCTTGATCTTTCAAGGTTCCGGCCAGATTGGGCTTGGTGGTCTGAAGAGCAGGCACGAGGCCGAAGATGACTCCGGTGAGGACAGTGACTGCGAAATTGAAGAGGAGGATGCGGAGATCGGGAGCACTGGAAATGTTCATGCCGCCGGAATCGGACGGCAGATAGATTTTCATGAGGGCGCGGTCGGCCCAAAAGGCGACGGCGAGACCGGTGAGCCCTCCTAGCGCGGAAAGAGAGAGACTCTCGATCAAGAGTTGACCGATGATGCGCGGGCGAGTGGCGCCCATGGTCAGACGAACGGCGATTTCCTTGACGCGGCTGGAGCCGCGAACGAGCAGGAGATTGGCCAAGTTGGCACAGGCAATCAGCAAGACAACGCCGGTCGTGGCCATCAAGACCCAAAGCGGAGTGGTGAGCTGGCGACGGGTGTAGGAACGGCCCTGGGAACCAGGCAAAACATCAATCCAACATTTTAGAAATTCGTCGCGATCATATTTCGAGGCGCGGGCGAAAGCAGGCAGCTGCACTTCCGATTCGAGCATGGAGTGCATGAAGGGCTGGAGAGCGGCCTTGGTCTGCTGCTGCGAAACGCCGGGCTTCAAGCGGCCGAAGGCGTTCACCCAGCGATTGCGGCGTTCCTTGAGCATATCCTCCGGATTGCCGACGATGATCTGCGGCTGCATCATGATGGGAACGAAGATCTTCGGGGAGAAGCCGAGTTCCACGCCGTCAAAACCTGCCTGGGCAACGCCGACGACGGTCATCTGGTAGTTGTTGAGGGTCAGGGTCTTGCCGACGATTTGGGGATCGCCGGCGAAGCGCGTTTTCCAAAAGTTGTAGTTGAGGACGACGTAGGGATGACCGCCAGGGACTTGATCGTCCTCTGGAGTGAGGGTGCGTCCCATGGCAGGCAGGACGCCGAGAGTGGAGAAGTAGGTGCCGGAGACGAGTTCGACGGAGACGCGCTCTGCCTGCTGGCCGAACGAAAGGCTGGCGGAAGTGGGAAAGCGGCAGAACATGTCGGAGAAAACCTGGTTGTGCTCGCGAAAATCGCGAAACATGGGGTGGGAGATGGCGTTGCCGCCCCAGTTGCTGCCGTAATGGCGGCCACGCATGGTGAGCAGGACGAGTTGCTGGGGATCCTTGACGGGCAGCAAGCGCAACAAGACCTGGTCGAGGAGTGTGAAGATAGCGGTGTTTGCGCCAATGCCAAGAGCGAGAGTCAGGACGGCTACGGCGGTAAAACCGGGCGTGCGGGCAAGCATGCGGAAGGTGTGTTTGAGGTCGCGAAGAACGATGTCGAGCCAGCCAGTGAGGGTAAGGCGGCGGGTAGGGGCATTGGGAGCCGTGGTCACAGAGACACCTCCGCATAGCTAGAGGTAAAGACGAAGAAACTTTCCAAAAGTTTGATAAAAGTACGAAAAGATTCGTGGAATCTTTGGTGGGGCTCTATAGCAAAGAAATGGCGAAAATGGCTAGAAGAAAATGACGCCGCTCGCCCAAGCGACGAAAACCTAGTCGGCGCTGGTGGTGGCTACCCTATGGATGTCCGGGACTTCGGCTTTCTGTTGAAAGAAGGCGGAGACTCGGTCAATGATTTCGCTCAATGGAATGCGGGGACGGAAGCCGGTCAGGGCATGCAGCTTTTCAACGGAGGGAACGCGGCGCATCATGTCCTCAAAACCGGGTTCGTACGCCTGGTCGTAAGGAATGTATTCGATGGGAGAGGTACTGCCGGTGCGATCCTTCACTTGCCGCGCCAATCCCTCGATGGTGATTTCCTCGGTGTTGCCGACGTTGACGACTTCGCCGACGGAGCGATCCAAGTCCATGAGGCGGATGAGACCTTCGACGGTGTCGCGCACGTCGCAGAAGCAGCGGGATTGCTTGCCGGTGCCGTAGATGCTGATGGGCGTGTTGTCCAGGGCGGACTTCACGAAATTGGGGAGCACCATGCCGTAGCGACCGGTCTGCCGGGGGCCGACGGTATTGAACAACCGAGCGATGATGACGGGGAGCTTCTTTTCCTTCCAGTAAGAGAGTGCGAGAAACTCATCGAGCGCTTTCGAGGCCGCATAGCTCCAGCGGCCCTTGGTGGTGGGGCCGAGGACCAGGTCGGCGTCTTCACGAAAAGGAACGTTGGTGTTCTTGCCGTAGACCTCGGAGGTGGAGGCAGTGAGGACGAGTTTCTTTTTCTTGCAGGCGGCTTCGAGAATCAACTGAGTACCGTTGACGTTGGTTTCGATCGTTTTGACCGGACTTTCGACAATGAGCTTGACGCCAACAGCGGCCGCTAGATGGACGATGACGTCGGCGTCATCGACGAGTTCGGCGAGCAACTGGCGGTTCTCGATGCTATCCAGGTGATACTGCATGTTGCCGGAAGACTTGAGATGGCGAATGTTTTCGACGCTGCCGGTCGAGAGGTTGTCAAGCAACACGACGCGGTCGCCGCGATCGAGCAACCGCTCCGCCAGGTGTGAACCAATAAAGCCGGCGCCGCCGGTGATCAGATAGCGCAAAGGGCCTCCTTACAGGGCCTGGGAATCGTCGTCGCGATCGCGGGAGCTGCGATGGGCGATGGCTTCGGAATCCTCTTCGTGTTCGTGCGGAACTTCAGCCGCTTCCTGCGGGCCATATCCGTACGAGTACGGATAATAGCGATAAGAATAGTAATAGTCGGGGGCGCTGGCGTCCACAGCATTGAGAACGACGCCGAGGATCCGGCACTTGACGCTACTCAGCAGATCGCGGGTGCGGGTAAAGGCTTCCTTGGGAGTTTCGCCGCTGCGAACGACGAGAAGAACGCCGTCGGCTTGCACGGAAAGAATCACGGCGTCTGTGGCGGCCATGACGGGGGGAGAATCAATGACGATAAACTTGAACCTGGTGCGCAGCTCGGCGATAGCTTCCACGAGCCTGTGGGAGGAAAGCAAGTCCGCGGGATTGGGAGGGAGCGGTCCGGTGGGAATGGCGACGAGATTGGGAATCGCGGGATGCGGAACGGAAACCAGATCGAGACTTGAGACACCTGCCAGATAAGAACTTAAACCGGCATATTTTCCGCTTGCCAAATTCAGGAGGCGTCCGACGCCGGGCTTACGAAGGTCGGCGTCGACGAGAACGGTGCTATCGCCGAGCTGCGCGAGGGTAACAGCAAGATTCGCGGCCGCAGTGGTCTTTCCTTCCCGGGGGAGCGCGCTGGTGACCAAAATGACTTGGGGCGGATGATCGGCCTGGGAAAGCAAAATGGAAGTTCGCAAGGCGCGAAACGCCTCCGACATTTGCGACTTGGGCAGGTGCTGAGCGACCAGCTCAATGCGCTTGTCATGCCCATTGGACGAAAAGCCCTGCAAAATACCATGGCGCTTGCCGCTGCCATTGGAACCGACAAACTGAGGCACGACCGCGAGGGAAGGCAGACGCGATAGTGTTTCGACATCGTCCGGGGACTTGACGGTGTTGTCGAGATACTCACGCATGAGAGCCAAACCAATGCCGCCAACCAAGCCAACGAGAAAGGCCAAGGCAAGGTTGCGAGTCTTGGCGGGGCGCGCCGGCGTGGAAGGAATCATGGCCGGATCGACGACGCGGATATTGGAAGAGCGCAAACCGGCGGAAATCGCGGTTTCCTTGAGCTTGGTCATTAGCCCTTCGTAAAGAGTCTTATTGGCCTCGGCCTCGCGCTTGAGGATGTTGTATTCCACAAGCTTTCCGGCCATCTGGTTGGTTTCCGCCTTCTGTTCGTCGAGCGCCTTGGTGAGGAGTGTTTCGCGCTGCTGCGCTTCATGGTAATCGCTTTCGAGGACGTCCAAAATTTTCTGTTTCTCTTTTTCGATGGCCTGATCAAATTCCTTGAGCTGGGCCTGGAGACGCTGCACCTTGGGGAAATTGGGGCCGTATTGGGCCAGGGCGTCGGTGTACTGCGAGGCGGTGTCGCTGCGCTTCTTAAGCAAATCGCCGAGGGCAGAGTTGTTTTGTACCGCTGGTACGGCGTCGAGATTGCCGGATTTGGCAAACTGGTAGAGCGATTCCTTGCGCATACGATCGCTTTGGGCGTCGGTCAACTGCTTGTTGATGTCGGAGAGCCGCTGGGTGGTAATGTTCTGTTTATCGTCGAGCGTCCAGATCTGGTTCTGCCGTTCGTAGGCGATGCGGGCGTCCTCGGACCTTTGCACCCTGATCTTCAACTCACCAAGCTGGTCGGCGAGCCACGTGGAAGCCTGAGTAGTGGCCTCATACTTACTGCGGAAATTCTGCTCGATGTAGGAGGTGATGTGGGCGTTGACGATGCGGGCGGCGAGCTGGGGATCCGTGGATTCAAAACTGACGTCCATCAAACGGCTGTTGGGGACGCGCTTCACGCTGAGACTTGCCAAAAACTCAGCGAGTTCAGGCGGACGTTTCTGGTTTGCGAGGCTGCCGCTGGCGACTGCTTCCGAGGGTCCGTTGGGCGAGGAGAATTCGGGGCGGGACGAAAGAGCGTTGTTGCGAATGGTTTGAAGGGCAAGAGTCTCGCTGGTAAGAACTTTGGATTGGGTCTCGATGTAATTCTCAAGATCCATCATGTAGTCATAGGAATCCGCGCCCTGGAAGGGAAGGATGTTGGCGTTCTCGCGATCAATCTCCACGCGAGCCGTGGCCACGTAAACGGGCTGCATACGGAAGGTGGCGATGGCCACGATAGTGACGACCGCGAGCATGAAGGAGAGGATCAGCCACTGGTGCTTCCGCAAAATGAGCAGGTAGTCGTAGAGGTGGGGCTCGCGGGGGGAAAGGTCAAAGGAAGGAACGCGGGCCGGCAAAGAGAGCAACTCGGCGGCGCCGTTGGAACCATTTTCCCGAGGAACGAGTTTGTTGTCGTCAGCCATTTTAGCGGTATGCAATGCGGTAGAGGGCGACGCCGGAGCCGAGGGCAATTCCCAATTCCGCAGTGCGCAGCAAGGCCTTCCTTGCGGCGCTGTCCGGGACGTACAGGATGTCGCTGGGCTGAAGCTGAACGTCTTCCGCCTGGCGTTGCATCACTTTCTTGAGATCCACGGCCACTTCGTGCTGCTGCCCCTGAGCGTCTTTCCTGACGATGACGGCGTGACCTCTTTTCGCAGTGGAGCTCAAACCACCAGCAAGAGCCAGAACTTTCAAAGTGGTCATCTGGCCGCGGTCATTCGCGAGGACAAAACCACCAGGCTTGCTCACCGCCCCCAGCACATACACGATTCCAGAGTGAGGAACGGTAACGATGTCGGCGGCCTGGAGGACGATATTGTTGGTAGCGTCTCCGCTCTCCATCAGTTCGTTCAGATTGATGGTGATCGTATTGTTCAAATGAGGCGGATCAACCGGCGGCGGAGTATTAGCGGGCGGGTTGGAACCAGCAACCGCGGAGGGAGCGGCAGGAGCCGGATCTTCCGGTCCAATCGGCGGAGGCTCCGACGAATCGGACGGAACTTCCTGTGCGGGCCGATTGACGATGACTGTGTCGCCGGCATCATTGGCAAGGCCGCCAGCCTCCGCCAAAACTTCGAGGAGGGTTACCGCCCGGTCCGCCTGGTAAACCATGGGATGTACAATGGCCCCGACGACGGTGATGGGCTTGCTCTTTCTCTCTTTGACGCTGATGCTTACTTCGGCGTGAGAGACCAGCCCGTTGGCTTCCAGGATTTCGGAGATTTTCTGTTCGGCTTGGACTTCCGTCAGCCCGGCAACATGCAAGCGAACCGGCACGAGGGGGATACCGATGGAACCGGTCTGGCTGACGCGGACTTCCCGGCTAAGTTCTTTGACGTCGAAGACTTCAAGGTCCAGCAGATCGCCATTGCCGATGATGTAATCGTGCTGCACCGCCCGCGCAGACGCAGACAACGAGCGTATGCGGTCGTTGACCTGCTGTGGCGTCTCAAGAACGGCCTGCTGAGCGCGGCTGGCTGGGGGCAGAACCAGTGACGCTAGCAGGGCGGTCGGGACGAAAAACAACACCAACGCACCCAGTCTGACTGGCTGCATGAGTATAGATGACCCCCCGCGTCGATTATACAGGGAGAACGTCCAAATCAATCAGTGATTTCGGGGAACTCGATGGTGCGGTGCGTCAAGGATGGACGGTGAGTTGGCAGACTGCATCTCGGAGCTCGCGAGATGGGCCATCAGAAAAAACAAAAGAGCGTTTGAGGGGATGTGCAGGTTGAAATCGACGGAACTATGTACGAGGAAACCAATGCAGGCCACCAGCCCGGAAAGCTGCAAAGTCCCAGCGAAGGAGTTGTTGAGCTGGCGCAGTCGTCTAAATGATCCGCGGAATAAGCCGCCCAGAAACCAGGCGCAGCAAAGCCCTCCGAGAATGCCGGTTTCGGCGAGCGCTTCGAGGTAGTCATTGTGGGCGTGATTGACAATCTTTCCATCGTAGAGCGATTCGTAAAATGGATAAACGATCTGCAGCGTGCCGAGCCCAGTTCCAGCAACGGGGTGATGGAGGAAGATTTGCCAGGTGTCCCGGCGCATCGAAGCACGCTTTCCGGCGGTAACTTCAAGAGACTGGAGCGAAGAGAATCGCTGGAGGAGCTGATCGACTCCGAGCCAGTAAACCATAGAGAGCGCTAGAAGGAGGACAACAGCACCGGCAACCAATTGCTTTCCTCTGGTACGTCGCTGAATCATGACCAGAGCCAGGACGGCCAACTCGACGCCGAAGCTCACGATGCCTCCGCGGGAGGCAGAGAGGAAAAGCGCGCCGATAGGAACAACAGCGAAGAGACCGACGACCGGCCAGCGCTCCCGCCGCACTCTGCCGAGAACGAGGGGAATGAGCGCGAGCGGGAGAATCAATTCCACGAATCCGGCGAAGTGATTGCGGTTGACGTAAGGACCAAACGGGATTCCCCCATAATGCAGCTCGCGAAACCAATAGAGCTTTCCGTTGAAGGTAAGATGCTGGAGAATTCCGAAAATGCTGACCAAAAAGCCGAGCACGATCCCGAACCAAATGAAGCCGCGCCAATCTTGAAGAGTGCGGAAGGCTTGCCCCGCCAGAAAGAGAAGGATGAGGTCGGAGAGCAAGAGGAGGAATTCCGTCCGCGTGCTATAGGAAGAAGCGGTACTATGAAAAAACAACTGGCCGAAAACGACCAGGGAAAAAGCCGCTAGCGGCGGAAGAAGAGGAGAAATTACAATTTGTTCTTGATGCGTAAAACAGATCCACGAGGCCCAGGCAAAAAAAATCAGTCCGGCGCCGGTTTCAAACACGGCCCGCGCCCAATCTTCTACGCCTCCATGCGCGGCAACGGAAAAAACAACCAAGGCACAAATGCCGAAGCGCAGCAACCTCATGGTTTGGGATGCTCCGCGGGTTCGGGAACCAATGCGACGTCATCGACCCATGCTGTTCCCTGAATCTTGCTTTCGGTCGCGTCGCTGGGAAGACGGACCACACAAACTTGCAATTCCTGAACGTCCTTTCCGGAGGACCAAGGCACTTCGATCGGAGCCCAAGGAACAGTCCCGTGAACTTCCGGCGTGACAACCGTCGACATGTCCAGCTTGCCTAGTGAATGCAACTGAAAGCGGATACCCTGGTCCGTTGTGAGCCCGTCGGTCCTGACCCACGCCGAGAAGCGATAAGCGGTGGAAGGGTGTACAGGAACATAGTGACAAACGCCGACGAAATTGACGTTAGATTTTCCGTCAAATGTCAGGCGCAACGAAGTATTGCCGGAGTGTTTTTCATGAGAATCAATGCTGACCTGCACGGCGTGAAATGTTTCGGAAATAAACCAGGAAAAGCCACCATTCCTAATAATACTTGATTCGAATCCGCCATCCCATAAGACGGAATGTGGCGGGCCTTGGAGATCAGCCAGGCCCGCAAAAAGGACCGCCTGGTCCCAGACTCTGCCGGCTTCCGCGATGCGTCGTTCGTTCATCAAGGCGCCGACCAGAGGGGAGGAATCGTACAAGGAAAAATGGGGATGCAGGGTGACGAGGCGGTCCCACACTTTGAGGGCATTTTCGGTGTGACCGTCTACCGATTGGTCCCGAATCACATCGAGGTAGGCTTCGGTAATGGGCGGCAAGATGCGATCGAGCGCGGTTTCGGCGCTGGAACCGGCACGAAGTGAGCGGGAAAAAGCCTCTGCAGCACGCTTGGGATCCCCTTCAACAGCAAGGCGTATTTGGGTGAAAGCCAGATCGAGTTCTCCCTGGCGTAAGAGAAAGTTGCCATATTGCCAGGAGACCTCGGCGGAAAGAGGATAGACCCTTTTGGCGTGCAGAAAAGCTCCGCGAGCCTCAACCGGATCGGATTCCGATTCGTAAGCGGCGGCAAGGTCCAGCCAAGTTTCCCAAGAGGCAGGATTCAGCGACAGGGCAGTATGGTAGAAGCGAATTGCGCGCGCAGTGTCAGGATCCTCGAGGTTGTATTGCCAATAGCGACCCAGTAGATTCCAGTTGCGCGGATCAGCGGGCTCGAGGTGCGCTGCGCGCTCAAGCGACGCGGCCGTCTGCAAACCGGCGTAGTGGACGGCGAGAGCGTTGCGGATGCTGAAAAAAGAGAGGAGTATGGCCACGAGAAAAGAAACGAGGACGAGCGCTACACGTTGCGCGTTGCTAGAAAGACGAAAAATCATTTCTTCGGTACTGTGCCTAGAGCGCTTCGGAGTTGCAAGACAAAAGTCGATTTCGCATCGAAGCGCTCTCCGGAAAGAGCAAGTCCGTTGAGAATATCGGTCGTTCTGTGTTGCAACCTACAGGCTACCTGGAAAACTCTTTAGAAAGTTCGACTGCACGCGGGAATGCTTCGCGCCAGGAAGAAAAGAGGCGTGGGAACCGTTCCGCGGCCGATTGCGCAATGAGCTGCAGTGATGTGCTCCCATCCATTCTTCCTAACATCCATAGATCCGCCTGCCCTGCCTCAGAGAGTTGGGGAGCGTAGTCCACCGCCTGGCGTCGAAGCGAATGGGGAGAGAAATTTGCGCCTTGAAATGTAGATTGCTGGAAGCTAGTAGGTGGAGAGCCGTCGCGGGCTGGAATTGCTGTGTTCCAAGACCAAACGTAATCCTGGCCGATGAGATCGGCACGCAATTCAACTTGAATTTCCTGGCCTTCCGCAATCGTCACGGGGCGCAACCAGGGTAAAAAGATTTGGCCATATATGGTTGCGTCCCCTCCCGGCCCGGAAGAATAGCCGATTTCCTCGAAAAGATTCGTTTCGAACCACAGACACACTCCGTGAGCCGTTCCGTTTCGCGCGACGCTAAATTCCAATTCAGCCGCAAGTCGAGCCGGGGCTCCGACTGCGTAGTCGAGTAACCCCCAGTCCTGCGGCTGCGTCAGAAGTTGGTCATTCTTGAAAGACGAGCTGTAGGTCTGATTAAGGATGGGCAAAAGCGAGGCCGAGAGATCTACAGCGGGAACGGCCTTCTGCCAGGGAGACGTAAGACGAGAGTAATACTCATTCGCTTCAATCACGGCTGCTTTCAGCGTGTCTCGGTGCGGAATCATGATTCCGCTGTCCGCGAGAAACCTCTGTCGCGCATCTTCCAAAGCTGGAATCGCATGGTCATGGAGCGGCAACACGCCCCGAATATCGGAAACGATGACGTTCACGCGCTCCGGCAATTCCGTCTTGCGCGAGTCACTTTGGAAAAACTCGATGCGGTCTGTGAAGCCGTTCGCGGCCGCGAGCTGCCGCGCGAATTGAATACTGTCATCGGACTCGATGGCGAAAACGCGCCGCGCTCCCGCTCGACATGCCAGCAGGGAAAAGACGCCGGGACCGCAACCGATTTCCGCGACAGTGTCGCCGGGACGCACCGCAGCCGCAATCGCTTTGGCGTATGCGCCGAAGCGTCCGGCGTCAGCGATCATCGCTCCGAAATCGCGGAGTGAATACATCTCAGCGGGCGGAAACGCCGGCGGCGGAGTCATGAACGGCAGACACGCGCTCCGCGTTCGCGACGATCAAGTCACAAAGCGCGCCGATGCGTCCGAGGTCGAGATGCGGCACTATTCGCCTTATGGGCACCTGCATGACGAGCTTACCTAGTGCGTCGAATTCAGCGGCGCGCTGTTCCCGGTTCAGCAGCCAGTTCATGTAGGTATTCTGGACCAGACTGAGAAGTGCTTCACGAAAACTCATTGTTTCTATCCGGGGTGCATCGGCCTCGTCAACGCGTGGAGCGAAGACGTACACTGCGCTTATATCTTGCCGGTGCTCCTCGAATTTCGCATTGCGGCCATCCAGCGGCAAAAAAAACTTCTCCCAAGTGGGTGTCAACTGCGGCAAGGCATCCGGGGCGCTAAACAATTTCTCCACAGCATCCGGCCAAAGACAAACGCGAGGATAGCCAGGTTCAACTTGAAATTTTCCATCCTTTTCGATGAACGGAGTTATGTCTTCACACAGGACAGGGATTCCACGCAGGGTGAGAGCCGCCGCGGTAGTAGACTTGCCGGCCTGGCTCTCGCCGCACAGGGCGACAGCCTGTCCCCCGATACATACGGCGCTGGCGTGGAGTGCCAAGATACTCCGGCGACGCAGAACAAATCCCATGACCGGCCCCAGGAGATACGTCGCCAAATCCTCGCTAGTGAAAGGCGGTAGACAAGTTCCCCAAACCTGCTTAGCCGCCCCATCTACAAAGAAGAGTGCCTCATCACGATAGGCCAGTTCGAAGAATTCTCCGGCTCCGTATGAAGTAAGCGTGAATGGGGAATCGTCTCGTTCAATTTCTCCGGGCCTTGGGTGCACCAGGTGGGACGGAAGACGCCTGGCTTCCCGCACCCAGTCCGCTTCCGGACCGAGGCTCACCATAACGTCGTACCGTTCGAGTTCAGTCCGTTCTGGCTGGAGGGCAGAAACGGGAGTGTCACAACCGATGGTCAGGCCGTATGCGCGATAGGGATAAATCACTGGCGAGGATTCTCACAATGCAACACGGCGCGAAGGCATGAATCAGGTCCGCATGTTATGTTTTGCGTTGTCGGGCTGTCCCTTCGGACTCGTAGTGGTCAAGGTCAACTGCGTTAAGTCGCCGTAGACAATGAGTTTGGGCGCATGATATGGCTTCTTGATACGGATTTTTGACGCATGCGTCATTCATTGGCTCCGTTTGGAACTCTAGCGAATCCGTTCCTGGTTTACAACGCCTTTCACTTCTAGCCAATAGTACAGAGAGACAGGGCGCAGGCTAACCCATAGAGTAGAACCCAAGGCCTTCGCTAAAGTTGTACGGAGCCGCTCCCAATCTACAAACTGCCGAAGTTCCGCGGTTGGCTCAGGAAGGGGCACTGGTTTCCATCTCTTGCTGTCGATAGAATGCTTGATCAGATCACCGAGAAACGGTGTTTTCGGGCGCGCGCGGACTGCATCCGGCAGCAGGCCACGCATGGCATCGCGGAGCAGCTCCTTTTCCATGCACCAGGGTACCGGCGGCGCGCGCAGAAGGAAGCGCAACAAGCGCTGATCAAGTAGGGGCGCACGTAGCTCGACGGGCACGCCAGTCCAGCCGGCGTCTTCGCTCTCGAATAC
>Ga0209648_10001598_pt1 | contig 18392 bp, 17 predicted proteins | sample GraSoi2013_115cm_FD_185830 | JGI IMG/M metagenome (GOLD analysis project Ga0209648, IMG submission 185830) | Grasslands soil microbial communities from the Angelo Coastal Reserve, California, USA - Sample 9_17_2013_115cm (SPAdes) (version 2) | ecosystem: Environmental > Terrestrial > Soil >...
AGGAAGACGCGTCAGCAAAGTGGAAAACCGCTAAAAACCCTTTGATTAAGCGTTCAATATTACCGCATTTCGGTCAGCAGCCCTGTGTAAATGCGTTTCAGGGATGCTGGCATCGAGAGATTGCGTGGCAACAGGCAACCCAGATTATCTGTGGTGAGAAATCTTTTACCCGTTCAGCGTCTCGGTAATTTTATTCAGCAGACGATTTAGGTCCTTATCCCCCTGGCGCTGCTGCTCAATTTTTTCCACCGAGTGCATGACTGTCGTGTGGTGCTTGCCGCCGAATTGCCGTCCGATCTCCGGAAGCGACGCCTCGGTGAGGTGCTTGGTGAGGTACATGGCAATCTGGCGCGGATACACGATCGCGCGCGAGTTGTTCTTGGCCTTGATCTCGGTCACGCGCAACCCAAACTGCTCCGCCACTGCCTTCTGAATGGATTCAATCGTGACTTTTTTGGTTTGGGCTTCGATAAAGTTCTTGAGCACCTGCTGTGCGGTCGGCAGGTTAATTTCCACGGCGGTGAGCGAGCAGTAAGCCGTCAGCCGGATCAGCGCGCCTTCCAGCTCCCGCACGTTACTGCGGATATTGCCGGCAATGAACAAAGCCACATCAATGGGCAGGCTCACCCGCTCCGACTCGGCTTTCTTCTGCAGAATGGCAACTTTGGTCTCCAAGTCCGGGGGCTGAATATCGGCAATCAATCCCCACTCAAAGCGGTTGCGCAGCCGGTCTTCGACCTCGGCCAGCTCTTTTGGAGGCCGGTCGCTGGCAATCACAATCTGCTTCATGGATTCATGCAGCGCATTGAAGGTGTGGAAAAATTCCTCTTGCGTACGTTCTTTCTGCGCCAGGAACTGGATGTCATCAATCAGCAACACATCCACATTGCGGAACTTGTCGCGGAAGCTGGTCATCTTGTCGTAGCGCAGCGAGTTGATCATCTCGTTGGTAAACTTCTCGCTCGACAGGTAGCAGATGGACGCCTCGGGCTGATGCCGTTTTACTTCATGTCCAATGGCCTGCATCAGGTGGGTCTTTCCCATACCTACGCCGCCGTACAGGAACAACGGGTTGTAGGCCTTGGAGGGACGCTCTGCGACCGCTTGCGCCGCGGCATGGGCGAACTGGTTGCCTGCGCCTTTGACGAAAGCGTCGAAGGTATAACGCGCGTTTAACTGCGCTGCTGAGTCCCAGTCGAAGCGCGCCTGCGTGGCGCGGCTTGGCGCGGAGTGGGAGTGTGCTGAAGCCGGAGCAAAACCGGCATCGGGCCGCGCCGCGTGGTTGCGTGGGCCCTCGCTGGTGGAGTGGTTGCTATGCTCCTCGGGCGTGATGAACTCCACGTCATCAAATTCCAGGCCGAGGGTTTCAATGGCCTCCTGGATCAGGTCGGCGTATTTTTCGCCGATGTGACGAAACTCCGGCGTGGGCACCCGCACGAAGAGCTTCTTTTGTTCGGCGTGGCTGTAGCGCGTAGGCTTCAGCCAGGTGTCATACGAATGCCGGTTAATCTTTTTTTCCAGCGCGCCCAGGATTTCAATCCACGGGTTGGCGCTGACTGTTGCAGCAGCCGACGAAAGAGACATGACGATTCCACTTCCAGGGAAACTTTTACACACGGCGAACCGGTCCGCGTGACCTACAAAACCTCTTTCAAGCAATAGCCTGCCCGCGGTGGCGCCAGTGCTTCTGGCGGCCTCCGGTTCTGCGAGCGGCTTCTTTTATGTCCGCGTTGGTTGACGCGGGGCTGGGAAATTGAAAGAAGGCGAAAATAAATTCTCAAATTCCGCGTTAGCTGCATCCTAGCACGAAAAAAAAATTCGTGCGGAGGGGCTGGTAAGCAGCCGAACGGAAAAACGTTTGTTAAAACACGATGAAAGATTCTGCAGGCAAGCGGCGCGTTCGTCAATGCCGAAGAATGGTGCAATCGGCCGAAGCGGCGCCGGCGTTTTAGCGAACGGTCGTGCGGTTATGAAGAAACAACTGTGCTTCCTTGAAGACACAACTCGCAGGCCCGTTAGTACAGACCGGGAACTGGCAAGCGGGAAGTGGCAACTGCTATACTCATAGTTTGTCTACCACGAAATTTTCAGAGTAGGAGTTAAGGAAGTTCCATGCCGAAGCGCACATTCCAACCACGCCGTCGCCGGCGTTCCAAGAAGCACGGTTTTCGCAGCCGGATGAAAACCAAAAGCGGGCAGGCTGTGCTCTCGCGCCGCCGCGCCAAGGGCCGCAAGCGCGTGACCGTGAAGCCCGGTTTCCGCGAATAGTTGAAGTCTTTTCCCAAAACGGCACGGCTCCTCAAGCACGCCGATTTTGAAAAGGTGTACAAGGCTGGTCGGAGGCATTTTTCTGGCAGCATGACAGTTTTCTTCTTGCAGCGTGTGCAGCCATCGGGCGGGCCCAAAACTGGAGTCAGCGCAGTTGCAGCCTCTCCTCGGGTGGGTTTCACCGTGGGACGTGCCTTAGGGCCGGCGGTTGTTCGCAATCGCATTCGGCGCAGACTGCGCGAAGCCGTTCGCCAGCATCTATTCCGGCTGACCGTGCCGGTGGATGTTGTGATTAACCCGAAGAAGTCGGCGCAGACGGTCGCGTGGCCTCAGCTAGCCGATGAAGTGCAGCGCGCGTTTACAAAAATTAAAGAAGTGCTGGACTAGTTGTGTGTACGTTGTGGTTAAAGAATTGAAGAAGCTTCTCCAATTCGGATTACGTTTTTATAAGCGATGGGTCTCGCCCATGCTGCCCGGCGCCTGCCGTTTTGTGCCCACCTGCTCGGAGTACGCTGCCGAAGCCGTGGAATACCACGGAGTGTTGCGCGGCAGCGCGCTGACCCTGTGGCGTCTGCTGCGCTGCCAGCCTTTTGCGCGCGGGGGCTACGATCCTGTGCCGCTGGAACGCCATCGAGACTGCAACCTTCAACAGCATTCTTCTTTATCCTGGGATAACCACGCCGCCAACACGGACCGGATCGTTTCCCAGCCGAATGCTGACTGCTGAATGCGGACTGCTACTTATGCCTGAATACCAACATCGGCCCGATCAAGGCCCTACCGGCGACAAGAACTTCATGCTCTACATGGTGATGGCCTTCTTGCTCGTCATGCTGCTGAGTCAGTTCCTTTTCAAAAGTCAGCCGCAGCCTTCCCAGCAGCCCACACCGGCCGCAACCCAGAATCAGCCCCAGCCATCGGGCACTCCGCCGGTTTTGGCGCCAAAAAATACAGCGCCCACACCTCCTGTGGCTACCAAACAAGCGCAGTCCGAGGCCGAAACGGTGATCGAGAATGGCCTTTACAAGATCACCTTCACCAATCACGGAGCGCAGGTGAAGTCGTGGGTCCTGAAAAAATACAAGGACGACAAGGGCAATCCGCTTGAGCTCGTGAATGCGCATGCTGCCGCACAGATGGGCTTGCCTCTTTCACTCTGGACTTACGACGAGGGCCTGCGAAAAAAGCTCAACGATGTTCTGTATCTCCAGAATTCTGAAAATCCCGGCAGCGGAAAAACACTTGCGGCCCCGACATCGTTGAGCTTTGACTATGCCGACCAGGATGTCACCATCCACAAAAGTTTTAGCTTTGACCACTCTTACGTGGTGAAGATTGAGACTTCGGTCACCCGCAACGGCGTTCCTGTGCAGGCTTATCCCGCATGGCCATCTTCGCTGGGCGATCAGGTGACGGCGGCAGGCTATGCTACGGGCCGCGCTGTCTGGCGCACCCTGGATGGCGTCCAGCGGCAACCTGCCGCCGAGAAGCATTTTTTCAAGGCCAACTCCTGGGTGATAGGCGGCAACACCATTCCTGGCCCGTTTTATTCGGCCGGCGTCAGCGACCAATACTTTGCCGCGGTCTTCATGCCCGCGAATCCGCAGTCATCCGCCATGGTGACTCTGCATGAGCCCCTCGAGATTCCCAAAGACCCCAGCAATCCCCAGTCGAGCGAGAAAGAGATCGTGCATCCGTTGGGTGTTGCTGTGGGGAATCCTAATGCAGCCACCCACACCGAACTTTTCGTCGGCCCCAAAGCTGTGGATGTACTCGATTCCGTAAAGTCCTATGGCTTGAACGGCGAACCGGGCGCAGGTCCCGACCTGGAAGGCGTAATTGATTTCGGCACCTTCGGCTGGTTTGCCAAGATGCTCTTCCGCGCGCTCAACTGGACGCACGATCACCTGGTCCCGAATTGGGGATGGGCAATCGTTCTGCTGACCTTCATCATCAATCTGATCTTTCTGCCGCTGCGCCTCACCCAAATGAAGACATCGCTCAAAATGCAGAAGATCCAGCCACAGGCTGATTCGATTAAGAAGAAGTACGAGAAGTACGGCCTGCGCGACCAGGAGAAGCAGCAGCAAAAGCAACAGGAGCTGATGGCGCTGTATAAGACTGAAGGCGTGAATATGTACAGCGGTTGCTTACCGCTGCTCCTGCAGCTTCCTATTCTCTGGGCCTTTTACGCAGTGCTGGCCAACACCGTTGAGCTGCGGCAGGCGGGTTGGCTCTGGATACGCGACCTGAGCGCCGCTGATCCCTGGCATCTCTTGCCGGTACTTACCGTGGCCTCGATGTTCATTGTGCAGCGTGCCACGCCGCAGCCGGGTATTGATGCCGCGCAGCGCCGCATGATGAACGTCATGATGCCCCTGATGTTCGGCTTTATGACTTGGACGGTGGCTTCCGGATTGGCGCTCTATTGGGCCACCAGCAACGCCATCTCGCTCTTACAGCAGTGGGCCATGAACCAGACCCGCCTGGGCCGCGAGATTAAAGAACTGCAGCTTAAGCGCCTACGCAAGAAAAACAAGTAGTAACGCTGCCTCGCCGCGTGTTGAGAGACGTTATCGAAAAGACGAGAGGTTAGGTGTAATGAGCCGGTCTAGCCATGCTATAACGGGGATCAATCTTCTTTGGCTTGCCTTAGCTCTCAATGGCCTAGTTGTCCTGCTCGCATGGTCTCGCATCTCCTTTCGCTTGGCCAATCTTCCCGTCGTGTCTGTGCTTGTTTTTGTTTTCTGGTGGTTCATCACTGCCGAAGTTTCCGCCGGCCGCGCCTGGGCGCGCATAGTCTACCTGGCATTGACGGTTCTTGAGGCGCTGGGCATGATAGGCATCTCGCTGGTTCCTACCTTGGCGAGTTGGCTCGTTTACCGGGAAGGCATAGCGTCGTTTTTGGAGCTGGCCAGATTGATGCTGCAAGTGGCAGGCATCGCCATCCTGCTGATCAACAGCCCGCGCCTGCGGGGAACGTAGCCCGACTGAAACCGCCGCCCATAGTAAAATCAAAGCTCATGCCGATAGAAGACAAAGTAGCCGCCGCCCACAGGCTCAATGACCTGCTCAAGGGATTGATTGCCACCGGAGGGTTCAAGCTCAAGTACCGGATCACTGTAGACCCGCAACTCGATGGCGCTTTCGAAGACGCGCCTGAAATCCTGGTGGAATTTGCCGGCCCCGACAGCGCATACATGCTCGACCGCGGTGCCGAGCTGTTGCGTTCTTTCGAGACCGTAGCCTATGAAAGCCTGCGCCTCGGTCCGGAGGAGCACACCAAGATCAGCTTCGATTGCCGTGGATACCGCGCGGCCCGCATGCAGGAGCTGCGTACCTCCGCTGAAGTGGCTGCGGAGCGTGTCCGCAAGACCGGCATGCCCTATCAGTTTGGACCTATGAGTTCGCGCGAGCGCCGCATCGTCCACCTCGCCTTGCGCGACCAGGGCGACCTCAGGACCGAAAGCGCCGGCGAGGGACCGGGTCGCAGCGTTGTCGTCTATCCCAAGGATTACGACGCCAGCAAGAAGCCTGCGCCTGCACCCTTTGCCCGTCGCCGCCGGTAGGGCGCAGCACAGCGAAGCCTGGTAAAGTCTTTTGGCCCCGCGCGGCTTAGTCGCCCGCTTATTTTCTCTGTGCCTCTGCATCTCCGTGGTGAAATGTTCTTTTGCCAATGATAGGATTCCGTTGATGAACCCGCGTTACCTCCGCCTGTTCTTGCCTGCGTTTCTCTTCTTCAGAGTTCTTGCAGTGCAGGCCCAGGAAGCGACCCAGCAATGCCCTGATGGCCGCACGCTCCAGATCATCGCTCAATCCGATAAGCTCCGCACGGAGTCGTTGCCGCCAGGGTATGTCCAGCATCTGCGTTACACCATTTCGAGCACAAAGGGCGTGAAGGCCGTGTGGATCGAAGTCTGGGACCGCCCCAAACGCCTATCGCGCACCGTGGTGCCGGTAAAAACCGAGGGCGAGGTTCCCTGCGACGGATGTAACGCCGCCGAAGAGACACCGCAAGAATTGAACCTCGCAGTCTTCGACGCCGCACTGCCTATAGATTGTTATGAAAACTGTTCTGGCTTCCCGCGCGGTGTCTACGTCTCGGAAGTCTTGGCTGGGAAGAAGCCTGTGGAAGGTTCCGACAGCAACACTTTCCCTGATTATCTTCTGGAGGATCCTCACCTCGCTGGCCCACCTCTGCGTTTCGTCGAAGGCAGCGGCACTACGGATGCCATCCTTTACGGCAAATACTTTATTCCCACCACGCGCATCTATCTGACCGATGGAAAAGACGCCTGGCAAAAAGGGGATGACTCCCTCAGCTATCTGCCCAGTAAAACGCTGGACCTGCGTCTCATTCGGGTAACGATTCCAAAAGAGTTTCTGACCGCCCCTGGTGTGCTCGAAGCCTCGGCCCTCGATGTATGGGAGAAAGACAAAGCCGGGCTCTACCCCAGCAAGAGGAGCCACGCCCCCGAGCTGAAGATCATCGTGGTCGGCAAAAACAGCCCCACGCTTGATGCCATCGAACCCGAATCATTGCCCGCCGATGCTGCAGACCCGGCAGAGGACAAAAAAGTCGCCATCGTACTGCATGGCAGCGGTTTCACCAAAGATTCTGATGTGGCGCTGGGTAGCGAGCCAACCAGTATGTCGAGTTTTATGGCAGACGTGACCTTCGTCTCCCCCAGCGAATTGCGCGCCCAAATTCCTGCCAGCGCGTTGAAGAACGCCAAGTACGTACCTCTGAAAATTTCTGTGGTTAATGACCATCTCCATTTTTCTGCGCCCCGGGAATTGAGCGTTCTGCCCGCCACAAAGCTCAATCCCGCGCCGATTCCGGCGCTGATTCGCTCGATCACGCCCTATCCCGTGCCCATGATGGAGTATCACAGCCCGGAGTTTCTGGAGCTCGAAATCAACGGAGACAACTTCCGGCTCAATGACGTGGTCGCGTACCGCTACACCTACTTCGACCGGACCAAGCTCAGAACACACTATGTCTCCCCTCACCAACTCAAGGCATGGCTGCCCCGCGACGCCTGGCGCAAGCACCGCCTGAGCTTCCGTCTCGTCGTTCAATCGGCCACGGGCACCTGCTCAGCCGAAGCCTTCGCCAATTCCCTGGAATAACCCGCACTCCACGCCTGCCGCGAAAATTGTGCAAACTGTAAATCCACGAAATTCGCTTTTTATTCGCTATTAATTTAAATCCCGTGTATAATCCTCGGCGAGTAGAATTAAAGACTCAGAAATCACAGCTTCGGGCTGTGCCCCCACAAGAAGGAGATCTCATGGCAACTGACGAACGCGGCAAAGCAATTGATCTGGCGCTCTCACAAATTGAAAAACAATTCGGCAAAGGCTCAATCATGCGCCTGGGTTCGCGAGAGGTCTTGCCCATCGCAGTGATTCCTACCGGCGCTATCTCCTTCGACGCGGCGCTGGGCGTGGGCGGCTTCCCCCGCGGACGCGTCGTAGAAATCTTTGGTCCAGAGTCTTCCGGCAAGACTACCGTTGCTTTGCAGGTGGTGGCCGAGGCGCAAAAAGCCGGCGGCATGGCAGCGTTCATTGACGCCGAGCACGCCCTTGATCCTATCTACGCCAAAAAGCTGGGCGTGGATGTGGATAACCTCCTCATCTCCCAGCCCGACTACGGCGAGCAGGCCCTGGAAATTGCCGAGACCCTGGTCAGCTCGCGCGCCATTGATGTGCTGGTAATTGACTCAGTTGCCGCCCTCGTTCCCAAAGCGGAACTCGAAGGCGAAATGGGTGACAGCCACATGGGATTGCAGGCGCGCCTGATGTCGCAGGCCCTGCGTAAGCTGACCGGCATCGTGGCCAAGAGCGGCACGTGCATGATCTTCATCAACCAGATCCGTGAAAAGATCGGAGTGATGTTCGGCAATCCGGAGACCACCACCGGCGGCCGCGCCCTCAAATTTTATTCTTCCGTGCGCGTGGATATCCGCCGCATCCAGGCCCTGAAAGAAGGCGACGTCGTGGTCGGCTCCCGCACCAGAATTAAAGTTGTGAAGAACAAGACCGCTGCTCCCTTCCGCGAGGCCGAGTTCGACATTATGTACGGCGAGGGCATCTCCAAGCTGGGCGATATGCTCGATCTGGGCGTCCTCCACAACCTCGTGGAAAAATCCGGTGCCTGGTACAGCTACAACGGTGAACGCATCGGCCAGGGCCGCGAAAATTCCAAGGTTTACCTCAAGGAAAATAAGGACGCTGCCGCCAAACTCGAAGTCGAAGTGCGCAAAGCTGTGGGCCTGAAAGATCATTCAGGCGCGCGCACCAACGGCTCCGAAGCTGCCGCCCAGGCTCCTGCTCACGGGAAGGACGCTGCTGCCCACTCGAAATCCGAGCCGCCGATAAAGATGGCGGCAAGAAAGTGACTTTTTACCGCGGAGCACGCGGATATTCGTAGATTTCTTCCACAAAAGCTGGCTCCTCCTGGGCTTTGGGGCTCGATCGCTAGCGAGCCCCAAAGCCTTCTCTGTACTGCCGTGTCTCCGTGATGAATTATTGAATCTGCGCAATCCGTGAAATTCGTGGTAGGCAGTTCTCCCCCGCGCCTCCGTGGTGAAATTACCTTAATTCGTTGGACTCAACTGACGGGCGGGAATTAAAATCTATCTGGTTCTGTGCGTGCCTGAGGCCGAGTTTTGAGCAAAGTCATCGCCATTTATCCCGGCTCGTTTGATCCTTTGACTAACGGGCATATTGATTTAATCGAGCGTGGCAGCAAAATTTTTGACCGGCTGATCGTTGCCATTCTGCGTAATTCAGAAAAGCAACCGCTGTTCAGCGTCGCCGAACGCCGCGAGATGCTGCAGGCCATGGTTCGCAGCAAGCGCTGGAAAAACGTTGAAGTTGATACCTTCGACGGTCTGCTGGTGGATTATGCCACGAAGAAAAAAGCGCAAGCGGTGTTGCGCGGAATTCGCGCCATCAGCGACTACGAATTCGAGCTGCAGATGGCGTTGATGAACCGCAAGCTGCAACCCAGGCTTGAAACGGTTTTCATGATGCCGGCGCTTTCGTATTCATATCTCAGTTCACGGCTGGTACGCGAGATCGCGCAACTGGGAGGCTCGGTAACCGGGCTCGTTCCCGAACAGGTAGAAAAGCAGCTTCAGGAAAAATTGAACGGCAGAACTTAAATCACAAAAAGTAAAATGAAGACAAACATCTTATGACCACGACCCCAGCACTGAAGACCAAACTTCTCTCCGACAGAATCAACCGCATTGAGGTCTCGGCCACCATGGCGGTGGTTGCCGAGGCCGCCAAGCTGCGCGAGCAGGGCGCCGACCTGGTGGATTACGGCGCCGGTGAGCCGCATTTCTCGACGCCCCAGCATATAAAAGACGCCGCCATTGCCGCTATTAACAGCAACTTTACACGTTACACCGCGGTGGGTGGCATCACCGAGCTGCGCGAGGCCATCGTCAAGCGCCACGCTGCTGACTTCGGATCGAATTACAATCGCGACGAGTGCATCGCCTCTACCGGAGGCAAGCTGGCGCTCTTCAACGCCATCCAGGTGCTGGTGGACCACGGAGATGAGGTCATTTTGCCCATCCCGTATTGGGTCTCGTTTAAAGACATCATCCAATATGCCGGCGGCGTTCCGGTCTACGTCGAAACCGAAGAGAGCAACGGATTCAAGCTCACGCCTAAGATGATCGAGCAAGCCATCACCCCGCACACCAAGGCGCTGATCCTGAACTCGCCGTCAAATCCCTCGGGCGCTGTGGTTAAGCCCGAGGACATGCGTGCCATTATGCGGTTGTGCCACGAGCGTGGCATCTACGTCATTGCCGACGAGTGCTACTCCTACCTGGATTTCTCCGGAGCGTACATTTCCGTGGGTGCTTATCACGAGACCAAGGAACACGCCGTCATTATTGGTTCGCTCTCCAAGACCTATGCCATGACTGGATGGCGCCTCGGCTATGCCCTCGCGCCGGCGCCCATTACCAAAGCCATGCAAAAGCTGCAATCGCAATCCACCTCGAACAGCACCTCAGTGGTGCAAAAAGCCGGCGTAGCTGCGTTGAACGGACCGCAGGAGTGCGTCGCCGAGATGCGTGCCGACTACATCCGCCTGCGCGACCGCGTCCTGGAAGGCCTGGCTGAAATTCCCGGTATTCGTTGCGTCAAGCCCGGTGGCGCCTTTTACGTGTACCCGAATGTATCTACCTTCTTCGGACGCAAGGGCATCAACTCTCCGGCCGATGTTGCCCGGAAGCTGCTGCACGAAGCGCATGTAGTTACCGTACCCAGCGAAGCCTTTGGGACCCAGGAGCACATTCGCATCTCCTATGCGACCTCGCGTCAAGAGCTGGATAAAGGCCTGGAGCGGATGAAGAAGTTCTTCGCTGCGCTGTAAGAGGAGCGCTGGGTGTCTTCGTATCCGGATCGTAGAGACGTAGCTTGCTACGTCTCTAACCAGTGCTGCTGCCGTCCTGTCCTCTGAGTACCGAGTACTGGGTACTTTGAAATACAATATTCTTCTATCGTCATGTCTCAGTTGTATCCATTATTAATGGCCCCACAATTTGTCGAGCGCATCTGGGGAACACACGATCTGGCGCCTCTCTACCAGTATCGGCGCACCCCGGAGCAAATACCCGTCGGCGAGGTTTGGCTTACCGGCGACGAGTGCCGTGTCACCAACGGCCCGCTCGCTGGGGAAAGTCTGACTGCGCTGGCTGGCCGGTTCGGATGCGATTTCGTTGGTGAGGCTGCTCCTCGCAGCAGCCGTTTTCCGCTGCTCGTAAAATTTCTTTTCCCTTGCGAAAAACTCTCGGTCCAGGTGCATCCCGATGACGAGGGCGCCCGCCGCCATGGTGAGCCCAACGGTAAGACCGAGTGCTGGTACGTCTACTCTGCCCAACCCGGCGCGCAGATTGCTCTTGGACTCAAAGAGGGAGCCACACTGGCACAACTGGAGCGCGCCATCGCCGAAACGCGCGCCGAGGAGCTGCTCAACTGGATTGATCTCGCAGCCGGCGACCTGATCTACGTGGATGCCGGCACCGTGCACACCATTGGTCCGGGATCGGTGCTGGTGGAAGTCCAGCAGAATTCCGATCTGACTTATCGTCTTTACGACTACGGACGGCCGCGCGAGTTGCACCTGCCCGAGGCTTTTGATGTGATCAAAGAGAAGACTTTTGCCGGCAAAATACCGCCCAGCGGAAGCAATGGGAATCTGAATCTGATTACCTCTTCCTGCTTTGTCGTCAACAAACGCACCTTGCCTGAAACCAAAGAACACCTCATCACCCGGCACATGCCGCCTTACTCCGTGCAGATCGTGGTAGCGCTGGAGGGCGGCGGTACGGTTTTGGCAAAGGACAAAGCCCCGGTCTCATTCTCGCGGGGTGAGGTAATTGTGGTTCCGGCAAGCATTAATAATTTCAGAGTTCGTCCGCAGCAGAACCTGGAATACTTGCATATTTGTTTGCCGCAGGAAGAGGTCAAGGTGCCGCAATCTGTGCCCAGCGACCAGAAGTGAAAAGAAAAGGGTGAGCACGAAGCGAGCGCCGAGCCCGCGCGAGCGTAGTGCGAGGGCGAAGCAGCGAGGCGTTGCGGAGCCCTTAGAAAAACGAAACTGATGAAAAACTTTTACCCCGTCATCCTGGCTGGAGGCCGAGGTACCCGCTTCTGGCCTTTGAGCCGCAAGCGCCGTGCCAAGCAGGTGCTTGCACTCGATGGCAAGCGCACCATGGTGCAGCGTACGGTTTCACGCTTAAAGCCGCTGGCGGGTGAGAAATCTTTTTGGGTCATTACCAATGACGATCTGCGCGAAGTGATTGCCGCCCAGCTCCCTCGCGTCAGGCCCCAACAAATTATTGCCGAGCCCGTCGGACGCAACACGGCTCCTGCGATCGGTCTGGCAGCTTTCATCCTTGCGCGTCTCGATCCCGCCGCTGTTATCGGCATGTTTCCTTCCGACCATGTCATCGCCGATGAAGATAAGTTTGTAAAAATTATCCAGCAGGCGATCCAGGTCGCTGCGCAAGGCGAGAACATGGTGGTGCTCGGAATTCATCCCACCCATGCCGAAACCGGTTACGGATACATCGAGGCCGGCGAAAAGGCGCCCAAAGGCCTGCTTCGCGTGAAACGTTTTACGGAAAAGCCTAACGCTGAGCGCGCCCAGGAATTCCTCGACGCGAGCAATTATTTCTGGAACAGCGGCATGTTCGTGTGGAGCGCCCAAACATTGACGCGGGCGTTGCGCGAGTACCTTTCTGAGACTGCTCCTTATCTGGAGGAGATCGCCGCTGCCTTCGGCACTCCCGGTTTTGCCAGGACGTTTGCCCGGCTGTATCCCAAGTGCGAAAACATCAGCGTGGATTACGCCGTACTCGAACCGCGCTCGGCGAAGGGGGAGCACGCATCGAACTTATATTGCATTCCTTCTTCCTTCGGATGGAATGATCTGGGCTCCTGGGCCGCCTTGTATGATTACCGCGCGGAAAAAGATCATGCTGGCGGTAACGTCATCAACGGCGCCGCCAGCTTTGCCCTGGATGCGGAAGGTAACTTCGTTCACGCTCCCAAAAAATTTGTTGCGGTGGTTGGAGTAAGAAATCTGGTGGTGGTTGAAACCGATGACGCCCTGCTCATCACCACGCGCGAAAACTGCCAGGACGTGGGTAAAATTGTGAAGCACCTGGACGAAAAGAAGCTGGAGAAACTATTGTAGAGACGTGGCATGCTAGGTCTCGACGCGAGCGAGCTGCCGTTCTGCGAACAAATAACATGCCCCAAGAACAAATTAAATTCGGCACCGATGGCTGGCGCGCCGTCATCGCCGACGATTTTACCTTTGAAAATGTGCGCTTGGCATCGTCCGCCATTGCTTCCTACATCCTGAAGAACGAGGATCCTGCCAAAGGCCTGGTTGTTGCCTACGATACTCGCTTCCAGTCCGGACGTTTTGCCCAGCTCGTTGCCGAAACCGTCGCCGCCGCGGGAATTCCCGTGCGCCTGGCGCATGAGTCCACTCCCACGCCTGCACTCTCCTATGCTGTCAAAAACCTCGGTGCGGCTGGCGGCGTGGTGGTGACCTCAAGCCACAATCCCTGGAACTGGAACGGCATTAAATTCAAAGCCAAGTACGGAGGCTCCGCCACACCCGCGATTATTGCCAAGATCGAAGACGAGCTGCGCGCCGGCGCTGCACCCAAGGCTGCCAGCGCGGCCAAAATCACCGAGACCGATTTCAAGCAACCCTACATCGAGGCCATCACAAAATTTGCCGATCTCGACCTCATTGCCAAAGCCCGCTTCAAATTTGCCATTGACGCCATGTACGGCGCCGGGCGCGGCATGTTGGCTGGCATATTCCGCGAGCGCGGCATCGAGTTTTTGGAGATTCGCGGCGAGATCAATCCGCTGTTTCCAGGAATCAATCCTGAGCCGATCGAGCCGCATGTGAAGATGCTGCAGGAGGCCGTGGTCCGCGAGAAGTGCCACGCCGGTTTTGTTACCGATGGCGACGCCGACCGCATCGGCGCCGTTGCCGAAGACGGCAGCTTCGTGGATTCACACAAGGTCTATTCCGTGCTGCTGCGCTGGTTGCTGGAGCGCAAGAAGTGGCCGGGAGAAGTTGTGCGCGCCTTCAACACCACGCGTATGCTCGACCGCATCGCGGCCCGTTATGGGCGCAAGCTGCACGAGTGCGGCATCGGCTTCAAGTACATCTGCGATCTCATGCTGGAGCGCGAGATCCTCATCGGCGGAGAAGAATCCGGAGGCATCGGCATTCCCCGCCATCTTCCCGAACGCGATGGCATCCTCAACTCGCTATTGCTGGCGGCAGTGATGGCGGAGGAAAACAAGACTCTCGCGCAACTGGTGGCAGATTTGCAGCGCGAATATGGGCCTCACTATTACGGGCGTCTCGACCTGCACATCCCCGATGACATGAAAACTCGGGCCATCGGCCGTGCTTCGAACGGTCCGCAGCAATTAGGCCACTTTAAGATTTTGCGCAAGGATACAATAGATGGGGTGAAGTTTTACCTGGATGCTCCCACCAACGGCAACGGCGCTGAGGCCTGGGTGTTGTTGCGCGCCTCCGGTACCGAGCCCCTTTTGCGCATTTACTCCGAGGCTGCCGCGCCGGAGTTGGTAAAGCAGATTCTCCACGACGCAGAAAACTTTGTCCGCAATTAGAGTCGCATTAAAATCGGTTGAGCGCAGCGAGGTTTCTAATGCCTGACGCTCTTCAATCCGGTGCTCTTGCTCCTGACTCGCCTGAGGCGAAGCGTTATAACCGCATCCGCCGCTGGCTGGGCATAAGTGACAGTGTTCTGGGCATTGCGCTCCTAGTCGTTTTGCTGGCCACGGGATGGACCGGCGAGCTGCGCGACATCGCATTAAAAGCTTCGTACCATAATAGTTATCCACTTGCCGTATTTTTTTATGTCTTCGAGCTGGCCCTGTTGGCAAAGTTGCTGAGCTTGCCGCTCGATTACTACGGCTTTCGCCTTGAGCACCGCTTTAATCTCTCCAATCAAAAGCTGCGTGGCTGGATCGCTGATGAAGTCAAAGCATTTTTTGTCAGCCTGGTCCTGTTCTCCATCTTGATTGAACTTCTTTATCTCACTATCCGCTTTGCGCCCGAGATTTGGTGGCTTGTGGCCTGGATTATCTTTATTGTGCTGTCTGTATTTTTTGCTCAGATTGCACCCGTGGTGCTGTTTCCGCTCTTCTATAAATTTAATCCGCTGGAAAACGATGAATTGCGCGACCGCCTGGTGCGCTTGAGTGAGCGCGCCGGCACGCGGGTGCGCGGGGTTTACGAATGGAAGCTTTCCGAGAAGAGCAAGAAGGCCAACGCCGCGCTCACCGGCCTGGGTACAACCCGGCGCATCATCCTGGCCGATACGCTGCTGGAAAATTACACACCTGATGAAATAGAAGCCGTGCTGGCCCACGAATTAGGGCATCATGTGCACAAGCACATTTTCAAATCCATCATTGTGCAGGTAGCCGTGACCTTCCTTGGGTTTTATGCCGTGGATAACGTCATGCGTTACGCCATCGAGCGGAGGCACATGTTCGAGCAGATGTCCGACTTCGCCAGCCTGCCGCTTCTCGCCCTGGTCTTCGCGCTGCTTTCTCTGCTGCTCATGCCGCTGTTGAACGCCTACTCCCGCCACAACGAGCGCGAAGCGGACCTGTACTGCTGGAAATCCATTCCTTCCATCGCGCCCTTTGTTTCCTCGATGAACAAGCTTTGCGAGCAAAACCTCGGTGAGCGCCAGCCCTCGCGCTTTGTGGAGTGGCTCTTTCACTCTCATCCGGCAGTATCGAGAAGGATCGCCGCAGCGGAGCAGTTCGCGCAGAAATCTGGTGCTAAGTAGGTGGGGGTGGGGGTACTGCTTAAAGCAGTCCATGTCGGCGTAAGTTATTGAAGACAAATGACATATACAGTAGCCAGTTGCCAGTGGAAGCAATGAGGGAGTAGATGAGTTGAGGTTCATCCGTGATGGATTTCATGAAATCCTGCTTGACAGATGAATTTTCAAAGACCTAAGAGGCGCAAGCTCTGGCGTGCTCTAGGCACACCTCAAGGACAATGATGGCCTAAAATCCCTAAAAAAGTAAGGATTTGATATCAGAGTGATACCACTACAACTCTTTCCGTCACAACATAAGAAACTCACCGCAGAGGACACAGAGGTACGCGGAGGAGCTACCGTATCTTTCCTTGCAGCTTGGAGCTTGCAGCCTGGAGCAGCTTCTCGGCTCGCCGCAAATCTCCTTCCGTATCCACGCCAATGGTGTCGTACGGCGTTTCGGCGACGTAGATCTCGATGCCGTTATCCAGAAAGCGCAACTGTTCGAGGCGCTCGTTACGTTCCAGCTCAGACTCGGGCAACTGGCAGAAGCGATCGAGGGCTGCTTTGCGGTAGGCGTAGAAGCCGAGATGCTTAAAGTAGCGGACATGGCCGCTCTGATCGCGGTCGCAGGGAATGGTGGCGCGTGAAAAATACAGGGCGCGGCCTTTGAGATCGCTGACTACCTTCACCGCACTGGGATTGTTTATGTCTTCGTGTGAGCAGGGCGTCTTGATGGTGCCGACTTCAACCGCGGGGTCGCGCATCAGTTCGATGAGTGCAGAAATATGCTCAACCCGCGCCAGCGGCTCATCGCCTTGCACGTTGATGTAAACCTCGGCATCGACGCTCTGCGCGACTTCATGTACGCGGTCGGTGCCGCTGCGGTGCTCGGCAGAGGTCAGCCGCACGCTCCATCCATTTTTTTTGCATACCTCTACGATCTCGTTGGAATCGGTGGCGACGATCACATCCGCCAGTTGCGGAGACCTGCGCGCGGCTTCATAAACATGGGCGAGCATGGGGCGTCCAGCGATTTCACGCAGGACTTTTCTTGGCAAACGTGTGGAGGCAAGCCGCGCGGGGATGATGGCGATGGTTTTCAATTTAGAAGTTAGAAGTATAAAGGATTTTGGGAGCAGTCCTCAGTCGACAGTCCTCAGGAACAGCAACAGATGTTCGGCGAGGAGCACTTTCCAGAACAGGGGTTACTCAGCCGCTGTTCAGGCTGCCACCGGGTTAGAGCGGTTATTTAAGGAGTTGAGGAGTTACCTGCTGCTGCTGCGGCGACCGGTTGTGCCGCTGCCGGTTGTGCTGCTACTGGTTGTGCCAGCGCCGGCTGCTGATGGCTGCGCAGAATGCCTTCGATCGTGTTCGCATAGCCTGCAATCAGTGGGGCCTGGTCAAGACCATTGATGATGCGGCGCGCATTCAGGTAATCGGAGTTACTGTCGTGGATATAGGTATGCAGGCTCTTGCCGGTGAAGCTTCCGTTGCGCATGCCAAAGGACATGATCTTGTACGAGGTCTGCGGTTCCAGCGCGTGTTCCGGATGAAACAGCAGGTCATTGTTCATGCCCAGGGCATTGCTCATCTTGGCATAGTTCAGCTTCCAGGTTAACTGCACGTAACCTCTGCCATAGTAGGTATTGGTAAAAGTAGTACCGTCAGGAGCGGTGACGGTTACGGGTACGCCGTAAGCATGCCCTTTTCCTTTCCCAAACTCCTCCAGAGGGACCCACTTATTCGCGCACTCGCGTCTGACCGTGGCCAACATATAAGCCGCCCAGCGGACGTCGGCAACGTCAGGGTCTTCTGCTAGAAATCCGAGAAGAGCTTGGAGTCCGGCTGCGGCAGGCGCAGCCAGGCTGAACTGAGGGGTGCAATCCTGGACGATACCGTCAATATCGAAGTTAAACATGGTGGGTGGACTCGCAATCTGCTGTTTGTTTTGGGAAGCAAACTTAACACATTGTGAATCTATTGCGCGAATCGTTGCAGGTATTTTTATTGCGGTTACAGATCGGAACCGGGGATTGGACCTGCGCCAGCATGGGGCGTCCGGCAATTTCGCGCGGGACTTTTCGTCCACGCAGAAAACATGAGAACGTTTTTTGTGCGCTGCGCTGCGCTGCGCTCCGCTACGCGCATGCCTGCGGCAGCAAGGAAGTGTTAGTTTCCAGCGACTTACGGCACAGCTAAAGCTGTGCCCCTCCGAAAGAACGCGACACAGCCGGGAACGGCGGTGCCACACAAGCTATGGCTGAGCTAAGCCTTCTCGCTTCACGGTACTCTATCCGCTTTATTTTCAGGGCAGAGGACGCGGAGAAATGCAGAGTCCATCGGGAGACAAACGTCGTCTTGACAATAGTCGTTATAACGAGTAATATTGAGTCAGAATGAAGGAAGCAGCCCAGTCCGAGAGCAAACGGCGACGTACAGGTTCGGTTGAGGAAGCGGTATTTCTCGAGCTGTTCCGCACCACAGAGATGTTGTCGCGCGGCGTGATCCATGTGCTCAAGGCGGAAGATCTTTCTACGACGCAGTACAACGTGCTGCGAATCCTGCGCGGCGCACCAGAAGGGCTGACCTGCGGCGAAATCGGCAGCCGCATGATTACACGGGACCCGGACATCACCCGCCTGCTCGACCGCCTGGAGAAGCGCAGGCTGGTTGCACGCTGCCGGGAAACAAAGGACCGGCGCATGGTGCTGACCCGGATCACGCCCGATGGACTCAAGCTCCTGG
>Ga0209648_10001599_pt1 | contig 18391 bp, 12 predicted proteins | sample GraSoi2013_115cm_FD_185830 | JGI IMG/M metagenome (GOLD analysis project Ga0209648, IMG submission 185830) | Grasslands soil microbial communities from the Angelo Coastal Reserve, California, USA - Sample 9_17_2013_115cm (SPAdes) (version 2) | ecosystem: Environmental > Terrestrial > Soil >...
TATTACAAGGATGACACCGGCGCGGAGGTCGGCCCGCTCGGTGCCGGCGCGCAGACCAACGCCGTGAACACCTTCACCGCCAACCAGAACCTGGACAGCGGGCTGCACATCAAGGGTCCGGACCCGTACAACGACCTGGCGCGCTACGGCGCTTACTTCAATACTTCGCCGCCGTCCACAACGGCGAGCTGCACGAACGCGAGCACTTCCGTTACGCTGGCCGCCGCTCTCGATTTTCAGGACGTCAGCAAATTTCCCGGAACCAACGTCGGGAACGGCATTGTGCTCTATCAGTGCGGCGCCGCAACCGGTCTCACCACGCCGCCCGCACCGACGGTGACGCCTTTCGGCGCAACAAACGGCACGACAACTTACAACTATCGCTTCGTCGCCGAAGACTTGCAGGGCGGCCTCACTGCCGCGTCAACAGCCGGCTCCACCACCACAGGAGCCGCGACGCTCGGCACGAATTCGATCACCCTCACGAATGCAACGTGGAACAACACGCTGAATGGCGAGCAAGTGTATACCTGCTCCGCGAACTGCAACCTTTCGGTCAACGCGCCGGTTAACATCGCCGGATTCACGGGAAACGCGCGCTTCAACGGCAACTTTACGGTGATTGCCACGCCGACGGCCTCGACGTTCACCGTCTATTCACCCTCGCCCACCACGCCTCCCGTTACCAGCGACTCCAGCGGCGGCACCATGAAAGTCCTGGCCTGCAACATCCTGTCCATGGGCTCAGGCGTTGTACCGAACACGGTTGAAGGCGCAAGCAGCGATACGGTCATGCGCTGGTGGGTCTATCGGAATAACGTCCTCGCTTTCGTGGTTCAGGCGCGCGATCCCTACTACGAAGATTGTGGCGTTACCATGCCGGTCGGTAATATTCCAAGCTACGTTCCGTCTTCTCCTTCCGCCAGCCCCGTCAACAAGTATCTCGCCACGACGATTGTCTCCGGTGGTGGCACGACCAGCATTGTGGTTGCCAGCGCCGCCGGCAACACCGTTAGCGGCCAGACCGCCATGCACGACAATTCGCAGAACTTGCTGGCGTGCATGAACGCATCCAAGTTCAGCACGCCGTGCTATATCCCAGTTGCAGCAAATCCACCCTTCAATGCGGCCACGGTTTTTACTTTCTCCAACTCCAATAGCGGCCACTTGCTTACCTCCACCGACATCGGCGTCAATCAGCCCTGGGTGGTGCGTGCAAGCGGAGTGGTTTTTGAGGGCCAGCGCGGCTTTGGGGTGACTCAGTTTCAGTTCCTGAATCTTCGATACCTGACTGGAGCTGGGAATGGAAGCGCTTATCCAGCGATGCTGCTCTTGCCGCTGAACAACGGTTCCGGGAGCGCCGGGAACCAGCAGACTTCCACAGGAGTGCAATTTATAAACTTCGGCTTCCAGACGCAGCCGGTACAGAGCATCCCATTCGTCGAGGATCAGGCATTCATGTTCGGCCTGATTATGAACAATACGGGATTCGTTGCGCCGAACAGCGCTGCCAACTTGAATGTGCCGGCGGCGGTCATCAAAGGGCCGACGCACTCGGTCATCGGCGCTTCCGGAAACGAGAACTCATGTATTGTCTTTCAGACCATTCTCAACGCGCCGTGCATCCGGTTTACTACGCAGTCTGTTGCGGCGACGACGTCCACCATCTCAGTAATTGCGCAGAGTGAAGTGCGCGGCTGGAATTTGCTGGGTAATGGCTTCCAGTTTGACACCTTGCCCTGGATCAACAGCGGCGGCTCAGTTAACAACATCACCGGCATGTTCAACGTGACGATGGAGAAGTTCCTGGGTGAGCAGCGTTTCGGGCCGTTCATTCGATTCGCCATGTCCGGCCCAGGCCAGTCGCTTAAATTGAGCCAGGTGGACGACGACGCGCCGAGCGCCGCGCAGGGGAACGGGCTGATCGATACGGCTTACAGTGGAGAGCAGGCGCCGAATTTTATAGTGGACTCCATCTCATCGAGTGTTAATTCACAGGTGCTTATCTCGGGGCCGGGAAACGTATCTGGAAGCTCCGGGCTTGCTTATGGCACGACCCTGGGCACAACAAATCCCGCCGGATCAATCGGCGGGGCGATTGCTTCGGGCAATACCGGCATCCGGGCCACGGACATAGCATTCCTCGGTTACGGGGTCACTGTTCCGAACACGCCAACGGTGGTTCTGGGCGCCAGCGGCTCTTGCGCCTCGAACTGCGTTGCGGCCGGTACCTACGTCTATGGCATCGTCGCCAACGACATCTATGGTCACAATACTTTGATGTCTGGCTGTTCCTCACCCGCGACGGTGAGCGGCACGCAGACGGTCACCGTGAGCTGGGTTCCGGTGGACGGCCAGGTAACGACCCAGCGTTTTCGCAGCGCCTCAACCTGCGCGAATGCGCTGGGGGCAGATAACTCGGGGACAGGGCAAGCGGGCACAAGTTATATCGATGGAACAAGTGGCCCAGCTAGTCCGTTTGGCAACGGCTATGGCCTTAGCCAGCCAATCTCCGCAAACTTCAGCGCCAGTTCCATCGGCTCGCAAGGAGTCGCTGGTCCGCAACTCACGCTCACGAATAGCACCTTCAAGGATGTGATCTCCGGAACGCTGACAGCCAACCGGACGCAGACGATCCCGGACGTGACGGGCTACATCCCCGTCACGAGCTACGTGAACAGCGCGTACGACAACGCCACGCGCGCGAACGGGGCGATCGGCGCGAACTGGACGATCCAGCAAAATGGCTTGAACATCGCCGCAAATCAGATTCAAGGCACAACCGCCTCGCAATCCAACACCGGCTTCTGGAACGCGAATACCTTTTCGCCGGTTCAGTTTGCGCAGGCCACCGTCACGGCGCTGAACGGCGCGGCCGATTTTCCCGGCGTCACCGTTCTCGCGTCCGGTACCGGCGCCAGCGCGACTTACTATGACTGCGTGGAGAACAGCACCACTATCTTCTTGCAGCGCGTGGTCAACGCAGGTACCACGAACCTGACCAGTACGGCTTCCACTGGCTCCGTCGGCGATCTCTTGCGCCTGGAAATCGCTCCCGGTGGATCGCTCACTTGTTTCAAGAACGGCAGTGTCGCCCTTACCGCAACGGACACCCAAATTTCTTCCGGTTCGCCGGGCTTGTTGATTTCGGGCAGCGTCGCCACGGAAAAAAACTGGAGCGGTGGAAATTTGCATCCGCTCGCGCAGCTCGACAGCGAGCAGGACTGGACGAAGCCGCAACATTTCACCCAGGGCGTAGCCTTTGGAACGGAATTCTTTAACGCCAGCCCGCGCGCGGAACAGAACTTATTCCTGCCCGGCGCGCTGACCTCCACCTGGACCGGGGCGACCTGGACGGTCGACAAAGCCGTTACCATCACACGCATTCAGGTGCAGGCAAAAACTGCTCCCGCTGGTTGCACAACCAACGCGATTGTCCGGTTCACCGACGGCACGACGCCGTTGAACGTCACCATTTCCGCGGCGGCCAACGACAGCGGCGCGATTTCTCAGAACTACGCCGCTGGTTCATCGCTGCAAGTCTCGGTGCAAACGGCGGCAGCGGGCTGTACCACCAGCCCGGCGGACGCCAACGTCACCGTTCAGTACAGAATGCAATAGCGCCGCCGGGCTTCAGGCGCGCTGGCAGGAGAAACTGCCGCAGGTTCACTGCCTGGCGAGCGCGATGATCGTCACCTGCGTCTTGTTGTCGTGGAAGATGGTTCTCACCCGCGGTCCCTTCAGCCCCGGATCGCTCGCTGGGATGAAAACAAAATAGTCGTAGTCGGCAGGCACTAAAGAATTGGGCGTCTCCCAAATGTACGAGCGATCTTTGATGTCGTAGGGCAGCAGCCAGTCTGCCCGATACCGGCGGCGGTAGAAGTTCATTTCCGGCTCGTACCACCAGGTGCCGCCGACTCGCACGTTCGTCAAGCCCCTCGGTTGAGCGTCTCTTGCAATCGTTTGAAAAAGATCCCGCGAAATCATGTCGTAGGCGGTGTACCTGAAGTAACCCGTATTCAGCGAGGCCGCGTAGTCAAATAGTACGATGCCCGCAATGATCACGCCCGCGATCTTCAATCGAGCGCGGGGAAACCGCCGATCGAGCTCCCGGCCGGTGAGCACTGCGCCGATGGTAAACAGCGGGATGAAGAACAGACAATACCGGCTGAACGGATAGTTGATTTTGACTGCGACGTGAAGCAGGAAAATCAGAGCGACGCAAGCCACCGCCGCGCCCGCAAATAACTGCCGCTGTCGATCGTGATTTGTTTTCGGCCCCGCACCGGGGCGGGACGCAAGGACCAGCCCGAAGGCCACAAAACAGAACAGCAGCGGCAGGATTACATATGCGCCGAAGTCCGAAAGTCGCGCTTGCCAGCTGTGGGGCATGGGCGGAATCGCACCTAGACTGGAGTACACATCGTCGGTCCACTTGTATAGAAACGACCCGTTGAAAATCTCTCGAACGGCATCTCCAATGCCGCCCATGTTTGTTTCCGCATGCGCGCGGCGAACCTGAATCAGGAACGGCCACAGGATGCCGAGGCCGGCAAACACCCCCGGTAGAAGCACGTAGCAAGAAAATATCCTGAGCCTACGGTTTCCCGGTTCCTTGAACGCAGACCGTCCTCCCAAAGCGACGATGGCGAATGCCAATATAAGACAGGCCGCCGGGACTATGTTGGTAAGGCTTGCGGCCACGGACAGTGCTAAAAGTACGGAGGCCATCGCGCATCCCCAACGCCAGCCTCTGTCATCGGGATCGAACTCTCCTCGCTCCACCAGCTTCGCGAGGATATACAGGGTGGCGGCCAGGCACGCGAGTCCCAGGCTGTAGCCGCGGGCGGCAGGCAGGAAGTCCAGGATCTGCGGGTTCAAACACAGCAGGGCCACCGAAAGCGGCAACAATAAGCCGTCGCCAAAAAGCTTTGCGCACAGGAAATACGTGGCCATGAGATACGCCGCGGCGCCAAAAAGACTTGGCGCGCGGAGCGTGAACTCCTTGACGCCAAGCACCCACACAAAAGGCTTCGCCAGGATCGTGAATAGAACGTGATTGGCGGGGTTGTACATCAATACATGGTAGACGCCCTGATCGAGGAACCACTGGTAGGTTAAGGCCTCGTCGTGCGCGATGGCCTGCGTCTTGGCTCGATAGACCGACACGCCGAAAGCAAACAGCAATATCGCGCAGGATAGCAGTCGCGCAATTAGCGCGCTGGTCTTCATGTGCATTGTTTGCCGGGCGCTGGCACGCCGCAAGGAATTGCGCGCCGGTTCCCAATTGCGAGTTGAGGAATTGAAATAGGCCCTCCCAAGCAAGACCGGACGGAATGATACCGCGAGTGGGCAGGGGCTGAGTAGAGCCAAATGTCTTAAGCAAAAGTGAGGCGATCATGAGCACGGAGACGAGCACGGATGCCAAAACGGCCGCGCTGGTGAATATTTCCACGGAAAAGTGGCCGCCGCGCCACCGCACCTACTTCGGTTCGCTCGAGGTGCGTTCGCCGGAGCCCGGCGAACCGTACGCCATCACCCCGATTCGCGGATGCACCGGCGTGATCGACATGGGCGACAAGCGCATCATGGAGTACCGCATCACCGCCCGGGAAATCGCCGAAGACATCGCGCGCGAAATCAACAGCGATTCGGGAGAGGGAAGTTTTCACGGCGTCTTCGTCTCTGTCGGCGCTGCGCCCACGGAAGCCGAGCTTGCCGATGCCCGGCGGCGGCTCGAGGATTTTCAGCGCCGCCTTGTCGCCGCCGCGGACCTCGAATGGGAGCGCACCAAAAATCCCATGTTTATCACCGACCTCGAACGCCGCGCCGCGCGGCAGCTCGGCCTGGAAAAGCCCTGGCTCTACGATTCCAAGCCGCTCGCGGAGTGTCCCGTCTGCGCCGAAAAGATCAAACATGGTGTGGCGGTGTGCCGCTCCTGCGGCGCCATCCTCGACCGCGAAAAAGCCGCGCAGTACGGTCTGCTGCCCGCAGGACGAAGAGAACGCCAGCGAAACCAAGAGCCACCGACTCAATCAGGAACGGAAGCAGGGAAGTAGCAGCCAGCTGAAACTGGCCAGGCCAAATGAAAAGGGCGGCGATTTCTCGCCGCCCAAAAACGTGTGCTGGACACGCCCGACAAGCGTTTTTAGGATAGCGCAAAATGAAACGGGCGATGGTCACTCATCGCCCGCGATCAAATTCTGGACGCGCTTGCCAAGCAGTTAGAGAATAGCACAAAAGAAAAGGGGCGGTGATTTCTCACCGCCCAAGAACGCGTCCAGTACCCCCACTGGCAGCACTCTCCAAAACGCGTCCGATGATTCTGGATTTAACATAACTAGTAGTAACGAGTCAATGAATGACAACTGCTGGCTCATTTGACGCACCCATCGAGATTTTCGGCGGGCTGGTGACCGATATGTCCCCGGCGGATCTGCCGCACGGCGTGTCGCCCGATTGCCAGGATGTCATCTTCAGCAACGGAGGCGTGGCCACGCGTCCCGGCATGCAACCGCTCTTCGGCCCGCTGGCCGGCAATCCGACGGTCAATTACCTCAAGACCTACCAAACGCTGAACGCCACCTTGCGCACGATGGCCTTCGACTCGAATGGCGTGCTCTACAAAGACACGACTCCCGGCACGCTCTCGAGCATCGCCACCGGTCTCGCGCCCAATGCCTTCGCGAATTCGACGACGCTCTTCGGCAGGGAGTACCTGGCCATCAGCGACGGAAAAACCGGCAACGACCTGCCGCGCCAATACGACGATACGAATTTCGACCGCGTAAGCCAGGGCGGGCCCGGCGCAGGGCCAACGGTTGTCGATGAAAACGTGACCGTCGCAATCTCGGCGAGCCCGAACGGCGCCACGCAGCCCGCTGCCGTCACGATCGCCGCCAGCCCCAATGGCGCAACCGAAAATGGCTTTCTCGTCGCGATCACCACGACCGCCGCGCACGGCCTTTCGGCAGGACAATCGGTGACCATTGCGGGAGTCGGCGTCGCCGGCTACAACGGCACGTTTCCCGTCGTCTCCACGCCAACCACAACGCAATTTACCTATATCGCCGGTGCTTCAGGGCTCGCTGCTTCGGGCGGAGGCACCGCAGCCTCCGCAACCGCAACGATCCAGACCACCACGGCGCATGGATTTGTCGCCGGGCAGCTTGTGACCACCACCGGCATCGGCGTGACCGGTTACAACGGCACATTTCCCATCACTGCCGTGCCCGATTCCACGCACTTCACCTTCACCGCAGCGACGGGCGGACTCGCTGCTTCCGGCGGCGGCACGGCCGCCGCGGCGGGAAGCGTTTCGCCCGGCGTGCATCAGGTCTGCGTGATTTTCAAGACGCGGCAGGGCTACCTCACGAAACCCGGTCCGGTAACCAGCTGGATCGCCAGCGGTGGCAAGCGCGCCGTAGTCGCCAGCATTCCGACGGGGCCATCGAACGTCGTTGGCAGAATTCTGTGCTTCACCGGCGCTGGCGGCGCGAGTTTTTTCTACACCGGCAGCGGCGCGGCACTGTTCAGCGGAAACATGGTCATCGGCGACAACACGACCACGTCCATCGTCGTGGATTTCTCCGACGCCATTCTTCTCGCCGGCACCAACGTCGACAATCTTTTCAAACTGATCGAGCTCGGCAACTGCGCCGGCGTGCTCGACTACGCGCAACGCCTCTTCTGGTGGGGCGAGCGCAACAAAATGAACAACTGGCTGAACCTCGGCTTCGACGGCGGCTTCACTGGACCTTCGCTGCCGCACTATCCGCTGGGCTGGACGCCGGACTCCGTATTCGCTCCCGGAGGCACGGATCAACAGAATTTCACCGTGTGGGGCGCGGGATATTCCATCGTCGGCAACGGCACCACGCCGACTCGGGGGCTGATGACGCAAGGCGCCGTGAACGACTTGCTCGGCGCGCCGCTCATCCAGGCAACCAAGGACTACACCGTGCGCGCACGCTGCGCGAAAAACGCCGTGCTTTCGCAAGGCACGCTGCACATCCATCTATTCAGCACCAGCGGCGGAATCAATACCACCGGCCTGCAGCTTACCGCCGCACAGCTCACGGCGAGCTACGTCGAATACACGGCGCAATTGACCGCGCCACTGGCCACGATTCCCAGCGACCTGCTCCTGCGCGTCTACGCCGATGGCACGCCGAACCAGAACGGCCAATTCTATATCGACAGCATCGAGATTTTTCCCACCACGCAACCATTGAATACTTCTCTGGTGCGCGCCAGCCGCGTCGCGGATCCGGAAAGCTACGACGGCATCAATGGCTTGCTCAGCGTGGCAGAAAACAACGGTCAGGCAATTCGTGCGGCATTCAAGTTGCGCGAGCGGCTCTACTTCGTGAAAGAACATTCGCTTTACATCACCCAGGACGACGGCACAAGCGAGCCATCGCTTTGGGCCATCGCCGAAGTTTCGCGCAAAGTCGGTACACCCTCAGTGCGCGGCGTGGGCATTGGCGAAGATTGGGTGGTCATCGCGCACCGCACCGGCCTTTACATTTTCAGCGGCGGCGAACCGGTCAAGATTTCTCAGGAAATCCAGCCGACGTGGAACCAGATCAACTGGCAGTACGGCCATACGTTGTGGGTTACGGTAGACACGAAGGAGCGCCGAATCTTTGTCGGCGTGCCGCTTGGCAGTGCGACTTCACCAAACAAGATTCTGATGCTCGACTACCGCGATCTGGACGACGCCGAGCTGATCGCCTCACGCCCGCCCATCAATATCACCTACACCGGCCGAAAAACCGCCACGGACAAAACGCGCAAGTGGTCCCCGTGGACCATCGCCGCAAACGCCTGCGCGCTCATCGAGCGCAGCGACGGCACGGCGACCGTCGCGCTCGGCGGAGGAGTGCCCGGCGTCGGCGGTGGTGGCGCGAAGGGCAAAGTCTATCAACTGAACGACGCTCAATTCTCCGACGACGGCACCGCGATCCCCAGCTATTACACCACGCACTATTTTCCGGAACGCGCCGTCGAACAGGCGCTGAATCTCGGCGCGCACAGAAAGCTCTTCAGCTATCTCACTCTGTTCGTCGAAGGGGCAGGGAACTTATCGCTAACCAGCTTCACTGATTCCGCGAGCGTGCCGCAGGCACAGCAACCGCTCCCGCTCAGCTCGCCCTCGCTGAAAGACCTCGAGCTGCCCATCAACGTCCTCGGCGAGCGCGTTGCGTTTCAAGTCAGCACGAACCAGCCCGGCGCGTGGTTTCGCCTCCAAAAATTCACGCCCTCGGTGCGCGTCGATCCGTGGGCCCCCGTCCGCGGGCTCAATTAGCAAGCTCACAAACGTCGCCCTTAAAAAAAACAAAGGGCGCCAGTTATGGCTGCCCTTGAATTCCGCTGCTCAAGCCTGAGGCCAGAGCATCACCTTCGCACTGAAAAAGTATATCGCGTATTCAACGAGGAAGGCGAGCTTGCGAGTCTACACTCGGGTGCGGCTGGCTCGGATTGGCAGAATCTGGGTGTTCCGCGAGAAACTGATCGATTCTCCGCAGATTCCAATAGCCGGCAACAGCGCAGAAAAGTGACAATAGAACGGCTGGCAAGATTGGAAGGAAAACTCTCAAAGTAGTCCTCGTGCGACCAGTTTGCGCTTCTTACGTTCGAGATTCACGTCCCATTCGATCCCTATCAGTAACCCGACAGCAGAAGCACTCCAGATTACAAAGGTCGCAGTAAGGGAGATCGACTTAAATATTTCGGCAATCGAAACCGACCCAAAGATAGCCAGCAAAATGCCGGCCTCGCGGAGCGCCTCCGCGTAACGCGAACAAGTCGGTCGCGAATGTCACCCGGCATGCAGCCATAGTATAACTGTATATTGTATTCCACAAGCAGTATAAGACAGACGTACTCACAATGCTCACCGTCGCCCAACTCGCGCCGCTGAAGGACCGCGACCCGTACCTCTACGAAACGCTCGTGAAGATCGTCGCGTCCGTGAACGCCACCAGCCAGCGCGCGGGCGTGGACCCGAGCACTCCGGCGCCAGCGCCTTCGCCGATTGCCTCCATTGCCGTGCAGGCCGCAAACGGCTGGTTCGATATCTCCCTCAAGGATCCGTCCAACGCGCGGCCCGGGCTATTTTACTTTGCGGAGTCGGATACGACGCCCGCGTTCGGCACCCCGCGCGTTTATTTCATGGGCGCGTCGCGCAATCTGTACGTGCAGCTCGGCAATCAGACACTCTATTGGCGCGCCTATTCGCAGTACATCGGCTCGCTGCCGTCGGCCCCGGTGTCGTTCGGCGCGCCGCCCATTGCCGTGACCGGAGGCGGCTCAACCGGCCCGGCGCCGCTGCCTTCCAGTGGAAGCGGCGTCTTTCCCGGCGGCTTGTTGCGCGGCGGAAACGGTTTCGGCATCAACCCCGGCTCGCGGATCGCCAAGCCATCCTCGTCGTAGAGCGCGGGCGAAATCCGTCCCGCATCCAGGTCTAACGCTTATGCACATCCGCGAGTATCAGGAAAGCGATCTCGCCGCGCTACAGGCCACCCATGCGGCACAAGGTTTTGACTACGCTCTGCCGGATCTCCGCAACCCGCTTTTCGTCACGAAATTAGTTCTCGCCGATGACGCTGTAGTCTCGGTTGTAGGGGCGCAGCATGCTGCGCCCCTACAGCAACCAACGCACGGCGGACAAGACCCCGTGCCGGGCGGCTCGCGAGACGCCGAAGGGGCGGCGCCTGGCAGGATCATCGGCGCGGCCCTGCTGCGATTGACCGCGGAAGCCTATCTGCTCCTCGACCCGCACGCCGGCACGCCGCGCGAACGCTGGCAATGGCTCCTCGCGCTCCACGCCGCCGCCGAACGCGACGCCTGGCAGCGCGGCCTCGAGGACGTCCACGCCTGGCTTCCGCCGCCCATCGCAAAACAATTCGGCAAACGCATCGAGCGCCTCGGCTGGCTCCGCGACGATGCCTGGACTCCCTACTGCAAGCGGCTACAAGAACGAAAAGATTAGCCACGGAGGCACAGAGACTCGGCGAAAGAACACGCGAAGGTCTGAAACCTCGGCGTTACATTCTTTGCAGCCCTCTCTGTGTCTCCGTGCCTCAATGGCAATTCATCGGAGGTTCCCATGGGACGCGGTGCACAAGCCAACACGCGGCAAATGACCGATCAGGAGCGCGCCAATATCGACGCGCTCAATCAGCAATTCCTCGGCCAGCAACAGCAGGTCGGGAACATGCTCTTGCCTCAATACCAGAGCATCCTGAACAATCCCGGCCTGAGCCCGGCGGACAAAGCTGCGGTGACCGGCCAATCGCAAGGCGCGCTAGCCAGCGCCTTCGATTCGCTCCAGCAATCCGCGCAGAACCGCCTCGCACGCACGCGCAACTCTGCCGGCTTCGGCGAGCTTACCGACGAACTCGCGCGCCAGAAGGGAATTGCTCAGGCCGGCCAAGCCCAGCAGAATCAGCTGGCCTTCACCAACACCGCCTTGCAACGTCAAATGGCCGCGCTGCAAGGCCTCTCCGGCCTCTTCGGCGTAGACACCAATCTCCTCGGCCGCACCCTCGGCATCCCCGCGGAGTTGTTAAATGCTCGCGCAAACGCTTCGCGCAGCAACGGCGGCGGATTCTTCTCCGCGCTCGGCTCCGGCCTGGGCTCCACGCTCGGCGCTCTCCCCGGCGCGTTTTTCTAGTTTTTGGAGTGCGGGAGCTTGCTCCCGCTTTTCTTTCAACCGAGGCCTAAACCAGTTCTGCGGTTCGAGCGTGCGAAGAAGTGCCGGCTTATTCGCAACCATCCGCCACGACCGCAAGAAAAGCGGTGGCGAGCCGCCGCAGTCCAAAAGGAATTCCATGCTCACCCACTGGTACGGCGCCTTGACGGCCCTCTTTGCCGTCGGCGTGCAATTTGTCCTGTTCCTCCGCTGGCTGCATCGCCGCATGCGCAATGACGAAATCACCCGTGCCTTTGTGCGCGACATCGCCACGAACCACCTGCCGCACATCTACAACGCGCTGCAGAAAATCGCCGCCGAGCAGGGAATTGAACTCGACGAAACACCCCTCGTCCGCTTTGTGGACTTGAACGGCCACCGGCGCGCCAGGTGACGAACACCCGTGAACCCTCCTTCTCAATTTGTGGTGCTGGCACGAAAAGCGGCCGCGGCCCAGTCGCTCGACCCCGCCCTGGTCTGCGCCGTGGTCGAACAGGAGTCCGGTTGGAATCCCTGGGCCATGCGCTACGAACCGGCATTCTTCAGCAAGTGCGTCGCATCCTTATATACAAACAATAAGGTTTCGGCGACCGAAGCCTACGCCCGCGGTTTCTCCTGGGGATTGATGCAGGTGATGGGACAAGTCGCCCGCGAAACAGGCTTTGATGCCCTGTTTCTTTCGGCCTTGTGTGACCCCGAGCAAGGCCTCGCCGTCGGCTGCAAAGTCCTGCGCAAGAAATTCGACGCCATGGCCGGCGACACCACGCGCGCGCTTCTCGCCTGGAACGGCGGCGCGAACCAGACCTACGCCGCGCAAGTCCTCGCCCGCCGCGCGCATTATTTGTAGTACAGGCGACTATAACTATGCGCTGTTTCGAGTTCACACCCAGCCATGCATTCAGAATTTCAACACGGAGAAACGAAGTAAAGGAAGTAAAGGATTGATACGCTGCAACAGCGCTAAGCACCAAAATGCGGCACAGTTTCGGCTAGTTCCGATCCTTTACCTCCTTTACCTCATCTACCTCCTCTACTTCCTTCCCTAAAGACCGCCATGCTCCCAAGATACTGGATTCATCTCGCTGAACTTGCTTTTGCGTTTCTGCTCGCGCTAGTAGTCTATTTCTCCTGGCGCGCAGACCGCCGCGATCGCGATCAGCTTGCCGCCGAACTCGCCGCGACAAAGCAACTTCTGTCAGCCGCCGACGCACGGCAACACGACCGCGACGCCCAGCTCGCACAAACTCTCGCCACACTCGCAGCCGAGAAACGCACCATCGTGACGCCCAAGCAAATTGTCCGCGAACTTCCGAGCCAAATTTCCCTCCCATCTCCCATAGTTCTGCAATCCCCTCCAGCATCGCCAAACTCTCCGTCGCCCCAAACCAACGCCGTCATTCCCGCCGAAGACCTGAAGCCTCTTTATGACTTCACCATCGACTGCAAAGCTTGCCAGTCCAAGCTCGCCGCCTCGCAGGGCGACCTCGCCGATGAACGAAAGAAAACCGCCGCACTCACCCACGAACGCGACGACGCTCTGCGCATCGCCCGAGGCGGCAGCGCCTGGCGCCGCATCGGCCGCGCCGCCAAATGGTTCCTCATCGGCGCCGCCGCCGGAGCCGTTGCCGCCAAAACCGCGCACTAACGCGACTCCTTGCGAACCTGACGCATTCCTAGGGTATAATCCGCGCACTCCATCGCCTCAAAGCTGCACCCTAGGTAATGCTGGAAAACGGAGTCCCGCCAGGTCCCGAAGGGTCGCCCCTTCTTGAAAAGAAACTGGTTTCTTGGAAAGAGATTGCCGCCCATCTCGGCCGTGAAGTCCGTACCGTCCAGCGTTGGGAGAAGACCGAAGGGCTTCCCGTCAAACGCCACGAGCACCTGAAAAAATCCACCGTCTATGCTTACCCAAGTGAGCTGGATGATTGGGTCAGAAAGCGCCAGCCCGTGGACGACCCGGAAGCCGACGACGCTTTCGCCCGCGAACAGGAACTGAGCGGCACAGATTCCCCCATTGACAGCGTCGATCCGCCGGACGTGCTCCCGGCTCCCGTGGACTCGATCCGCATTGATCCCTCTCCAGACCCCGTCAAGCCACCTCCTCCGCCGATCTGGAGGCGCGGGGTCATCGCCGTCTCATCTCTCGCGATCTTTTCCGCAGCGTCATTCGCCATCTACCACTGGACGCAGCCCAATAATTCAGCGGACGAAAAAATCCGCCTCGTCGTGCTCCCTTTTGCCAATCTCAGCGGAGACCCCAAGCAGGACTACATCAGCATGGGAATTACCGAGGACATCAATACACAGCTCGGCCGCCTGGATCCGCCGCATCTCGCGGTGATTGCTCCGACCTCCGCCGCTGTTGTTTCCCGGAAAGGAGTCTCTGAAATCCGCCGTGAGCTGGGCGTAAAGTACATCTTGGAAGGCAGCGTACAAAGCAGCTCCGGTCAGGTGCGAATCGAGGTCCGGCTCATCGATACCAGCGATGCCACGTTTGCCTGGACGCAAACTTTTACCAGAGAGCTCTCTGATCTCCTTCGCGTGGAATCGGAGGTCTCGGAGGCGGTGGCGCGGCAGATGGTGAAGTCGCTGCCGGAGGGCCCACCGCCGCCTCTTGCGAGCACGGCAGCCAGCCCGGCAACTGCGTCGAACATAACCAAGTCTCGCGACGCTTACTTGCAGGGAAAATACGCCTGGGGAAGCCGCCGCGATCCGCAGAGCGGCATCAACTTTTTTCAAAGGGCCATCGATTTGGATCCCTCTTACGCGCAAGCCTACGCGGGATTAGCCAGCGCCATTACCGTCTTTGGCCAAGTGCCCAACGACGGAATGCTTCCTGTTGAGGCCAAACCCAAAGCGCGCGAGGCGGCCAAGCACGCCTTGGAACTTGACCCGCGCCTTGCGGAAGCCCACGCTGTCCTGGGAAACGTGGCCTTCAGCTTTGACTGGGATCTGCCGTCGGCGGAGAAAGAACTGAAGACGGCCATTGCTCTGAATCCCAACCAGCCCACGACTCACCAGTGGTACGCCTACGTGCTGATGCTGGAAGGACGCTTCGACGAGGCGCTCGCCGAGAGCCGTTATGGGCTGGAACTGGAGCCTGCCACGCCGCTCTTTCATGCTGTTCGCACCGAGGTGCTCTGTTACGCGCGCAAGTATGACGAAGCGATCGAGGAGGCTTTGAGTTCGATAAAAGTCGGCCCCGATTTCCCGCTGTCTTACTACTGGCTGGGGTACGCCTACCGTGAAAAAAAGATGTACGCGGAAGCGATCGCCGCGTTCTCCACCGCAAGGCAGATCGCAGGTGACAAGCCGTTCCTGGTTATGGCCTACGGACATGCTCAAGCCTTGGCGGGTAATACAAAGGAGGCGCGCGAGTCGCTCAAGCTCCTTGAGTCCGTGCGGCACACTCGATTTGTTCCGGACATCTATCAGGCGGCCATCCACGTCGGCCTGGGCGAGAAGGACGAGGCATTCCGCTTGCTCAACAACGCCTACCTGCAGCGCATCGACCGCCTTGTCTATCTCAAGATCGAGCCCTTGGCCGACCCGCTCCGCTCCGACACTCGCTTCCAGGAGCTGCTCGACAAGATCGGACTTCGTTAGCTGCCTCCGGGAGGACTCCCCGCACTCCAGGGGAGCCCTGCGAGAAGGGGTACTTCCCGTTCGAGTGTTCGAGCTACTCTTGCTCGATCGCAAGTTGTGCAGCAACCCCCGCTCGGGCACAACGCGCGGCCACCTCTTTGTGCGCTCGCTACACAGGCTGGCAGCCACAGCCTTCGCACGCGAGACCCGGCATCGCATTGAATCCGGCTGCGCGGCAAACATTCTCATTTGAGATCAGGAATTGCCGGCTGCAAGCGCACGCCTAGCGGGATAACGCTATAGATAGCATCAACGCCGAGCGAGGAGAAGAAGTTCCAGTCCGCCTCGCTACCCGCTGGATCTGCGAACACGCGTAAGCCGAGCGAGTGCGCCCCTGCGACAAAGGCAGCGCCGCTACCCGGCTGCTGTTGCTCCGCCGGGCCGAAGAAGTCCATTTCGCCGCCGACAACGCGAACGCTCGTGGCCATCCCCGTCGCCAGGAACTGCTGCGCCGAAGCATAGCCCGGTAAACGGAACACCGGACCAATCTCGGCCCAGGTAAGGCCCAGCGAGTTTTTCTTGCTGATAATGGTCACCGGCAATCCCGTGATGGCCTGAATCTGCGCCGCGGTCAACAATTGCAGACCCGAAAGATCCAGCTCGCGCGGGATCTCCGGCGCCGCTTGCGCCGCCAGAAAGAGCAATGCCGGCGAAAACGAATCGAAAATCACCTGATCCGCCATCTTGGCCTTGTGCACCTCGGGCACCACCGCTGAGACCAGCGCCTGCTCCAATTCGTCGCCCGGATCGCAATGCGGCGAGAACGCCTTCAGTTCGATGATGAAGATGCCGCCCAGGTCATCGCCGGACTTCTTGTTGAAATGGCGCGCGACCTCGAGCACCTCATGCAGCTCCGGCACGTAGGGCACGCGTTGCTGAAGCTGGTCGAGGGTCAGAGAGTGGATGCAGGTAAAGTCGCTGAGAAAGTCATCGTGGAAGACGGCCAGCCGCCCGTCCTGGGTGAGTTGCACATCCACTTCGACTACGCGCGCGCCTAGGCTATAGGCCTGCCGCACCGAATCGATGGTATTCTCGATCGGCAAAGCCGGATTCTCGCCGCGATTTGGCCCAACCCCATGGTGCCCGATGGCGATCGGCCGCACCCCGAGCCGCAGGAAATCCTCGGCCGTACTTCGTTGGTTATGCTTATCGTCGTTATCGGGTTCAACTTGAGCCCCCGCGATGCCGCCGAAGAGGCTAAGACACAACGTCACCACGCATGCGGTCGATAGGAATTTGATTCTCGAGCCTTTCGTTTTCATTTGAGCACCTTCCATCGGGATCTCGATCTTCGAGATAATTTTTCAATCATCGCAACTACCTCCGGTAGGCAGCATCCGCCGCGCGCGAAAGGGCTTCAAGCGACAAGGAACGACAGAAAACACCCTGGCCTTGATGTCGTCAGATGTCATGGGATAGGCAGCTGAAGGCCGAGCTTCGAGGAGATGGCCACAGCGGCGCCAGCAGGGAAGTGGCTTCCCTGCTCAAGACCGCAATCCGCCTAAACTCAACGCATTACCAATGTCTGCGGCAAGTCTCCGACGGCGAACTAGGCGTTACTCGTCCAATCCCGGAATAAATCGCACTCCGAGCGGAGCTCACCGCGGGAATCCCCGAGGCACGCAAAAGCTATTGCCGCATTCGCCCAACCGGCTGGCGCACCCCCCGCGCCAGCCGGAAGCACACCCCCAAGAGGGGCCGTAACGATAGTAAGGTCCAGCCAGATTTCCACAGAAAAACGATAAGCATCCGCAGATTTGTCTTGACATCGCGTCCTATAAGTTATATTATGTTAACTAAGAAATCGGGCTGAATTTCTGTCCACTTCCGGGCCCCTCTTTGGGCTCTCCCGGGCTCCCGGCTCTCTCCTACTTCTTGTCCGCGGTTTTCCCCGATTTTTGTTGGCCGAGTTCGTAGTTGATGTACTGCTCGAGCAGATGTGCATCGGCGCCCACGATGCGCCGCCCATTCACGAAGACCGTAGGTGTGCTGTTCACGTCGAGCTGCTGGCCGTTTGCGCGGCTGGCATTGACGGCCGCGCCGGCTTCCGGGCTGGCCATGCAGCTCTTGAACGCCTCGGCGTCCAGCCCGGACTGGCCTGCGTAGTCCAACATTTTCGTCCAGGCATTCGCCGCTGAAATGATTTCCTGATTGTCGTAAATAAAGTCATACATCTTCCAAAAAGCCTTGGGTTCCTGCTGGTAGGCGCAGCGGCCGGCGATGGCCGCTGTTCGTGCCCACGGGTGAAGCTGCTCGATCGGAAAGTCCTTGAAGACCACGCGCACCTTGCCGGCATAGTTCGGGAGCATGCCGCGCAATGCGTCGTGAAGGTTGCGGCAAACCGGGCATTCAAAGTCCGAGTATTCGACAAGCGTGACCGCGGCATTGGAGTCGCCCAGCGAGGGCGCGTCGTTCATTTGGATCTGCGCCCGATTCTCAGCGAGGGGATCTTTCGTCATGTCCGACAACTCGCCCCGGAAAAGAAATTTGCCGTCCTTGCTTACATAAAACTTGACCGCTTCCTTGTTGCCACCGATCGTCAGGTCAATATTGGTTTCGAGCAGCCCTTCCACCGGCGTTTCTTTCGGACGCCCGACCACGAGCAGCACATCCGGACCGAAGGCATACAGATGTCGCAGGTACGCCTCGATACTCTTCTGTGTTGGCGAGGGCGCAGCCGTCGCCGGTGCAATTGTTGCCGATTGTGCGCGCTGCCCTCGCGCTCCGGGCGCAATCGTGCAGAAGGTAAGTATTAAGGAAAGGCTCAGTGCTGTTTTCACGAGGACCTCATGGATTTAGGGAATGAACTTCTGCGCGATCGGAAATGGCCTCCCAAAGCCGAACGCGCGCGAGGTGATCTTCAGGCCTGGCGCGGCTTGTTTGCGTTTGTACTCGTTGCGATCCACCAGCAGTGCGATGTCGCGGACCAGTTTCAAATCGAAGCCGTAATGATCGGCAATCTCCTGGGGGCTGCGCAAGTCTTCGATATAGGCCTTGAGAATTCGGTCAAGAACGTCGTAAGGCGGCAGGCTGTCCTCGTCCTTCTGG
>Ga0209648_10001600_pt1 | contig 18386 bp, 17 predicted proteins | sample GraSoi2013_115cm_FD_185830 | JGI IMG/M metagenome (GOLD analysis project Ga0209648, IMG submission 185830) | Grasslands soil microbial communities from the Angelo Coastal Reserve, California, USA - Sample 9_17_2013_115cm (SPAdes) (version 2) | ecosystem: Environmental > Terrestrial > Soil >...
ACTCCTGCGCAAGCCCCTGCAAAGCCTAAAGCGGCGACGACTCCGAAGGCCGGCACCGGCGCAAAGACTGGAACGAGCCCAGCTCGCCCTTACGACCGCGCGTTGCTGCGCCCCTCGCTGCTCAAAGAAAAAGCTCCGGAGACGTTTCAAGTCAAATTTACGACCACCCGTGGTGACTTTCTTGTGACGGTGAATCGGTCCTGGGCGCCCATCGGCGCCGACCGCTTCTACAATCTGGTGAAGCACCATTTTTACGACAACGCCAGTTTCTTCCGGGTGGTGCCTGGATTCGTGGTGCAGTTCGGCCTCAGCGCTTACCCGCCCGTTTCGGCGGCGTGGGAAAAGGCTAATCTGCAGGACGAACCTGTCACGCAGTCCAACAAGCGGGGCTATTTGACGTACGCAAAAACAAGTATGCCAAATACGCGCTCGACGCAAATCTTCATCAATCTAAAGGACAACGCGAGCCTGGACCGGCAAGGGTTCTCACCGTTTGGGTTTGTGGATGCCCAAGGGATGAAAGTAGTCGAAATGCTCTACGACCAATATGGCGACAGCGGCGGTCCTGATCAAGATCAAATCTCCAAGCTGGGGAAACCCTATATCGACAAAGGGTGGCCGAAACTCGACTCGATCAAAACCGCTACCTTGGTGGCGGCGCCGGAAGCGGCCAAGCCCCAATAATTCTTTCTTTCTATTGATTACTTTTTTGAATGCGGTGCATCTAATCTTTGTAGGTCGATCCCTTTGACAAAGGGGCGGCCTGGAAAGTATCCTGCGATTTCATGATGACCTGCTGCCAGATGATGTGTTGCTCCTGCGCGTGTATCGCTGCGTGTCGCATGAGACTCATCTCTGGCCAGAGGAGTTTCCGGACTTAAGCATCATCTGAATTATAGAGTTCCGAAGCCCACATGCCAGAGCACCTGGTCATGTGGGCTTTTTGTTTTGGAGTAAGTGCTTTCGCCTTTGAGAAATGGGGGCCAAGGATCATGAGTGTGGCGGCCTTAACGGAAGTTGAAGAACGGCATAGCCGCGAAGCGATCGAAGCAGAGATCGTGCGATTTGAAGAGCGCGCGCGACAATTGCAGAGCGGTGCCATCACCGCGGAACAATTCCGCCCTTTCCGGCTGAAGCACGGTACGTATGGCCAGCGGCAGCCTGGGTTCCAGATGCTGCGTGTCAAGATCGCCGCGGGCGTACTGAATCCCGCGCAGCTTCGAATCCTGGCAGATATCGCGGACGAGTACTCGACCGGCCGTGGGCACCTGACCACGCGCGAGAACGTGCAATTCCATTTCGTAAAACTGGAGAACGTCGGCGCGGCCATGCGCCTGCTCGCCGACGCGGGACTGACTACGCGGGAGGCTTGCGGCAATACCGTGCGCAACGTGACGGCCTGCCCGGTGGCCGGGATTTGCCCGGGCGAAGCGTTTGACGTGACGCCCTATGCTTTGGGTGTTTCGCGATACCTGCTGCGCCATCCTGATTTTCACGACCTTCCGCGCAAGTTCAAGATCGCTTTCTCCGGCTGCGAGGACGATGGCGCGTGCGCGGTGGCGGGAATTCATGACGTCGGGTTGATCGCGCAAGTGCGCGGCAATAACGGCACGTCGCGGCGCGGATTCAAGGTGCTCGTCGGCGGCGGACTGGGAAGCTTGCCCACGGAAGCTGCGGTCCTGACGGATTTTCTGCCGGAAGAGGAGTTGCTTCCCACGATCGAGGCTGTTTTGCGGGTTTTCACTGAGACGGGAAACCGAAAAAACAAGCTGATGGCGCGATTGAAATTTGTCTTGCGCGCAAAGGGCATCGAAGAGTTCCGGCGCCTGGTCGCGGAGAAACGTAAAGTTTCGGAAGCGCCCACGGAAACTTTTGTTGTGCCTTCTCCCATCCGGCCGTCGCTGGTGACGATCGCGCCGACGCCTTTGCGGTCTGGGAAAGCGGAAACGCAAAACGACCCCGAATACGACCGCTGGGCCGAACACAATCTGATGCCTCAGCGCCAGGCGGGCTACGGCGCCGTATGGATCAAGCTTCCCGCTGGAACGTTCCACAGCAATCAAATGCGCGGCCTCGCGGATGTTCTGAAAAAAAACGAATTGTCCGGCGTGCGAATTGCCGTCAATCAGGACCTGGTGATTCCGTGGGTGCCTTTTGACCGCGTGCGCGCGATTTATGATGAACTTCGCGGCTTGGACCTGGCGATTCCAGGCGCCCGGACGATTTCTGACGTTACCGGATGCCCAGGGGCCACGACTTGCAATCTCGGAATTACGCGGTCGCTCACTCTGGCCGATGTGCTTTCGCGCGAGCTTGACGGTTACAGCGATCCCGAAATCCAAAAGTTGCATATCAAGATTAGCGGCTGCCCCAATTCCTGCGGGCATCATCACATTGCTGACATAGGGTTTTATGGGAACGTAAGGAAAGTCGGCGAGCAGCAGGCACCTTACTATCAACTTCTGTTAGGCGGCCGCGTGAGTGCGGACGGAGTGCGTTTTGGGCGCCAGATCATGTCTGTGCCGGCGCGGCCCCTCCCCGCGATCATCCGCGAACTTCTGGCTTTCTATCAGACGGACCGGCAACCAGCGGAAACATTTTCGGCTTGGGTGTCGCGCACGCCGGACAAGACGATCAAGGAACGGCTGCTGCCTTTGGCGGAAGTGACGGCCGAAACCGAGGATCTCTTCGTGGATTGGGGCGATACGGAGACGTATTCGCTGAAGCTGGGCCGCGGAGAGTGCGTGGCATGAGCGGCAAAGTTTACCTTGTTGGCGCGGGGCCGGGTGACCCCGAGCTGCTGACTTTGAGGGCGGCACGGTTGCTCGTCGTTGCCGAGGTCGTTCTGCATGACGCGCTGGTGAGCGATGCCGTTCTGGCGATGGCTTCACCGGCTGCCGAGATCATCAACGTGGGCAAGCGCGCCGGCCACAAGCTTCTGACCCAGGATGAAATCAACTCGTTGCTGGTTTCGTATGGCCAGACTCGGCGGACCGTTGTCCGGCTGAAAGGAGGCGACCCAACGATTTTTGGCCGCGCCGGGGAAGAAATCGAAGCGCTTCGTAAAGCCGGAATCGAATACGAAATCGTTCCCGGCATCAGTGCCGCGCTGGGAGCCGCGGCGGCGACGGGAATTTCGCTCACGGATCGCCGTGTGGCTTCGCAGATTCTGCTCACTACGTTTTCCCGTGGGATCGACGGCAGCGTGATGGATTGGGGTTGCGTCACCAGCACGACCACGCTGGTTCTGTACATGCCTGGCGCGGATTATGCGGAGGTTTCGGAGAGATTGCTCGGAGGCGGGCTTCCGGCGGACCTTCCGTGCGTGATCGTATCGCATGCGACGGATTTGCGGCAGGAAGTGCGCTGGTCGAGCGTTGCGCGGCTCGCCAGCGAAGAGAGACTCCCGGCCCCGGCATTGTTGATTGTCGGGCGAGTGGCGTCGCGCGACGTTGCGGAAATCAGCGCGTCGTTTTGGGGCGCGAATCGAAGAGATTCTGACTCGGGGCGGACGTCGGTCATTTAGTTCATAAGGAGCGTACCTATGAGTGCAGAAGTCGCAGGAGGGAAGTCTCAAAGCCGCTGGAAGCTGTCGCTCGACACGTGGGCAGTGCTGGTGGCTTTTTTGCTGGCGTTGCTGGTGCGTACCGGCGTTTTCAAACATATCCCCTGGTGAAGTTTCTGAGAAAGATGGAGATAACGAAACATGGCTGACGTAATCACTGTTCCACAGGTTCAACCGGTCCAACCCGCGCTGCGATTCCTGCGCGTCATCCCTGGCGTGCTGCTTCTCGCCGCCGTCGGCTATGCGGGCAAATTGCTGGAACAAAATGTCGGCGCTTACGCCAAGGCTCATCACTGGACGTTTCCGAATATTGAATACGTGCTGTGGGCTATCGTTCTGGGGCTCGCGATTTCGAATACCGTCGGCATCCCTGAACTTTTTCGCAGCGGGGTCGCGACTTACGAGTTCTGGCTGAAAGCGGGGATCGTGCTGCTTGGCTCGCGGTTTCTTCTGGGCGATATTTTGAAGCTCGGAGGAGTGAGCTTGGTGCTGGTGGCCATCGAAATTGCCGGCTCGCTCGCGTTCATGACTCTTCTCGGCCGCTTGTTCCAGCTCAAGCCGAAGCTCACGACATTGCTTGCCGTCGGCTCCGCAGTCTGCGGCGTCAGCGCCATCATCGCCACGAAGGGCGCGATTGAAGCAGACGACGAAGATTCGTCGTTCTCGATTGCGGCGATTCTTGCGCTTGGCGCGCTGGCATTATTCACGTTTCCGGTGATTGGGCATGCCCTCCACCTCAGTGACCGCGCGTATGGCCTGTGGGCCGGCCTGGGTGTGGACAACACGGCGGAAGCTACAGCAGCCGGAGCGCTGTACTCGGACGCCGCCGGCAAACTCGCCGTGCTCGTTAAGTCCACGCGTAATGCGATGATAGGCTTCGTCGTGCTCGCCTACGCAATCTATTGGGCCAGCAAAGGACAAGCGCGGGCCGTAGGGAACAAGGCGAAGTTCCTCTGGCAGAAGTTTCCGAAGTTTGTCCTCGGCTTCCTGCTGATCTCGGTCCTTGCGACGTATCACTTCTTCAACAAGGAGCAGGTCGGGGCGCTGGCTAACCTTTCGCGGTGGGCGTTCTTGCTTACGTTCGCGGGCGTTGGTTTGCGAACCAACTTCGGTGAGATGCGCAAGCAGGGCCTGCGGCCGTTCGCGGTGGGAGCGATCGGCGAAGTGGCGATTGCGGGATTTACGCTGGCCCTGGTGTACGGCGCGAGCAAGATTTTTGGCTGGTAGGGATAAGTGACTGCGCCCGGTTACTTAGAGTCCGAGCACGGTCACCAATTCGCGCACCGACGCTGAGGATTTCTGCAGTGCGGCATTTTCTTCGGCCGTCAGCTTGATTTGGATGATTTCTTCGACGCCCTTGGCGCCGAGTTTTACGGGGACGCCGACGAACAGTTCTTTTATTCCGTACTCACCGTCGAGATAAACGGCGCAAGGCAGAATCTTTTTCTTGTCTTTGAGGATGGCTTCGACCATTTCTACGGCCGCCGCGGACGGCGCGTAGTACGCCGAGCCCGTCTTGAGCAAGTTGACGATTTCGGCGCCGCCTTTGCGCGTGCGCTCTACGATGGCGTCAATGCGCTCCTTCGGCAAAAGATCGGGGAGGGGAATTCCCGCCACGGTCGAATAGCGAGGCAGCGGTACCATATCGTCGCCGTGACCGCCGAGGACGAAAGAGTGCACGTTTTCCACGCTGACTTTGCACTCCATCGCGACAAACGTGCTCATCCGAGCTGAGTCCAGCACGCCCGCCATTCCGACGACGCGATTTTTCGGGAAGCCGCTGACTTTGAGAGCCGCCTGGGCCATGGCGTCCAGAGGATTCGTCACCACGACAAGGATGGAGTTCGGCGAATGCTTGACGATTTGCTCGACGACGGCCTTGACCACGTCGTAGTTGGCTTTCAGCAAATCGTCGCGGCTCATTCCGGGCTTGCGCGGAAACCCCGCGGTGATCACAACGACATCGCTGCCGGATGTCGCTGAATAATCGCCGGTGGCCGTTGTAATTCCAGTCGCGTGTGAATCCGTCCGCGTAATCGGACCGGATTCCATCATATCCAGCGCTTTGCCAGCTGGCGGGCCGTCCAAAATGTCGGTCAAGACGACGTCTGCCAATTCCATATCCACGATGCGCTGCGCCGTGGTCGAGCCGACGAACCCGCCGCCTACTACCGTCACCTTTTTTCTGCTCATGCCGCTCCTTGTCTACGATAGAAAAGTAGTTGATGAAATTCTTGCGCACTTGCGCCCGTGCCATACGGAATCCCGAGTGGCTAGCGAGCGACCGCAGCGCCCTTCATGTTTTCAATGATGGAGGTGGCGAACGCGGAGGTCCCAACCTTCGTCGCGCCCGGCATCAGGCGCTCCAGGTCGTATGTCACGCGCTTCTGCTGGATCGTGCGCGCAATGCCATCCTCAATCAGCGTGGCTGCTTCCTTCCAGCCCAGAAACTCAAACATCATGGCGCCCGAAAGCATCAGGGAGCTGGGATTGATCACATCCTTGTCTGCATACTTTGGAGCCGTACCGTGCGTTGCTTCAAACACGCCGTAGCCATCGCCGATATTTGACCCCGGCGCCATGCCAAGCCCGCCCACCTGGGCCGCGCACGCGTCGGACAAATAGTCTCCGTTCAAGTTGGACGTCGCCAGCACGCTGTATTCATCCGCGCGCATCAGCACTTGCTGAAAGACGGAATCGGCGATGCGGTCGTTGATCATCAATTTCTGTTTCCATTGACCCTTGCCGTGGGTCGCGTAAATCGAGTCGAGGATGTGCTTCACTTCGGAATAGACCGTCTTCTTGAACGCGTCCGTGGCTTGTTCCAGTCCGGGCTCGATCATGGCCGCATTCTGCTCGACGGTGAGCGACGGATTCTTGTCGAGATTGTCGATGATCCAGCTTTCGCGTTCGGTGATTGTCTGCGAACGGAATTCTTCGCGCCCCAGTTCGTAGCCCCAGTCGCGGAACGCGCCCTCGGTATACTTCTGGATGTTGCCCTTGTGTACTAGCGTCACGCTCTTCTTTTTGTTTGCCAAAGCGTATTTGATGGCGCGGCGGACAAGCCGCTTCGTCCCTGTTGGTGAAATCGGCTTGATACCCACGCCGGAATCCCAGCGAATCTGCTTTTTCCCGTCTTTCAGCATCTCGTTGTTGAGAAACTCCAGCAGTTTCTTCGCTTCGGGAGAACCGGATTTCCACTCGATGCCGATGTAGACGTCTTCGGTGTTCTCTCGAAAGATGAAGACGTCCATTTTTTCCGGCTCGCGCACAGGAGACGGCACGCCCTTAAAATAGCGGACTGGCCGCTCGCAGGAGTAAAGATCCAAAAGCTGACGCAGCGCGACGTTCAGGGAACGGATGCCACCTCCGACTGGAGTTGTGAGCGGTCCCTTGATAGCCACGCGAAAATCGCGGATCGCATCAACCGTATCATTCGGGAGCCACTCGTTGAACGTCTTGAATGCTTTCTCGCCGGCGAAAACTTCAAACCAGGCCACGTGCCGCCTTCCGCCATAGGCGTGCTCCACAGCCGCGTCGAATACGCGGCGCGAAGCTTTCCAAATGTCGCGCCCCGTGCCGTCGCCTTCGATGAATGGAATGATGGGCGTGTCCGGAACTTGCAGTTCGCCGTCGCTGTAGCCGATCGGCTTGCCCTCGGACGGAACAGCCTTCCCGTTATACGTACTTTTCATGAATACAGCTCCTTGGAATGATTTCGACTCTCTGGCGGTCACGAAGGAAAGGGTGCGCCGCACTGCAACAACCGCCTTACAAACCAGCGCGTTCGGGTGAACTGGAGAAGATATCACATTCACGAACGTAGAGAGTATAATCGCGCCCGATTCTGGATTCAAAAAAAATAGGAGAGAAAACCATGATGATGGACTGGAATAAGTACCATAAAGAAGTCGGCACCCGAATCGGCGACATGATGAAGGTCTCGCCGGACACGGTGCGCGGTTATCAAACGCTGAGCGCCGCCAATTCTGCGACCAGCAAACTGGGCGAAAAGACGCGCCAGCTTATTTCGCTGGCCGTAGCGGTGACGACTCAGTGCGACGGATGCATTGTCGTGCACACCGACGCCGCGCTGAAGGCCGGCGCCACAAAGGAAGAGATCAGCGAAGCGCTCGGGGTCGCTGTCGCGATGAACGCAGGCGCGGCGTTGGTCTATTCTTCGCGTGTGCTCGACGCCGTCGAGGCCAAAGCCGCCGCCGCACATGGCTCGTAGTCGAAGCTAGTCGTAATATTCCTGGCCAAGGTGCGTGATGAGGTCCTCGCCCTTCATCCATCGAAGCGTGTTCTTCAGCTTCATGGACTGAATGAAGAGGTCGTGCTCGGGGTACAGTCCCGGCGCGGTCATCGGTGACTTGAAATAGAAGCTAAGCCACTCTTGAATGCCGCGCATTCCAGCGCGCTGCGCCAGGTCGAGAAGCAGCACGAGATCGAGAACGATGGGGGCGGCCAGAATGGAATCGCGGCAGAGGAAATCCACCTTGATTTGCATGGGGTAGCCGAGCCAGCCGAAAATATCGATGTTGTCCCAACCTTCTTTGTTGTCGCCGCGCGGCGGGTAGTAGTTGATGCGCACTTTGTGGCACATCTTGCCGTAAAGTTGCGGGTACAACTGCGGCTGGAGAATGTATTCCAGCACGCTGAGCTTGGACTCTTCCTTGGTTTTGAACGAGCCTGGATCCTCGAGAACTTCTCCATCGCGGTTGCCGAGAATGTTGGTGGAGAACCAGCCTTCCAGGCCCAGCATGCGCGCTTTGAAAGCCGGCGCAAGAACGGTTTTGAGAAGGGTCTGCCCGGTCTTGAAGTCCTTCCCGCAAATGGCCACATTGTGATCATGCGCCAGCTGCTGAATGGCTGGTATGTCCACGCTCAGGTTCGGCGAGCCATTCGCATAGGGCACGCCACTGGTTACAGAAGCCCACGCATACAGCATCGAAGGCGCGATGGCCGGATGGTTGGACTGCATCGCCGCAACGAATTTTTCCGGCGTCGAGTGTACTTCCGCCGGCTTAACAAACGTTTCCGTTGACCCGCACCAACAGGTCACCAGCCGTGAAGCGCGCGACGTCTTGCGGAAGTTGGCGATATCTTCCTTGATCTGCAGTGCCAATTCATATTTGTTCTTGCCTTTTTTAATGTTGGGGCCATCAATGAGCTTCACGAAATCGCGGTCGAAGGCGGCCTTCATGGGCTTGATGGTGGAAAGAAATGGCTTCACCTTTTCAAGGTCCTGCGGATTCAAGACGCCAGCATTTGCCGCGGACTGATACGCGTTGTCCTTGAAAATATCCCAGCCGCCAAAGGTCAGGTCGGACAGTTCCGCGAGCGGGACGAATTTCTTGATCAGTGGGGAACGCGCATCTGTACGCTTGCCCAGGCGAATGGTGCCCATCTGCGTGAGCGATCCCACTGGCTGCGATTTTCCTTTGCGCACAAGCTCGACTCCGGCCATAAACGTTGTGCTGACAGCGCCCATTCCCGGAAGCAGAATCCCGAGTTTTCCCTTGGCGGGCGCGATTTTGGAAGGCTTTTCCATGCCGCTCCTTTTATTGAACGATCACAGTGCGATCGACAGCGAAGATAAATTTAGATTCGAATTGCCGTAGCTGAAGCGTGCCGCGTCCCCAAACAAACTAATAATGATGAGGGAAGACCTCAGGATTTGCAAATCAGAGCGGCAAAAGCAAGCGCGCGCAGCGCTCGCTCACTTGTGAGAAGGCAAGAGTTCCCAGATGCCGGCGTCTTCCGTCCCCAGAACCCAGGAGCAGAATCCTTGCAGGCCGCGGTCCTTCACCAGCGCATAGCGCTCGCGGAAGGTGTGCGCGTCAGTGAAAAAAATCCATTCGCGCAGGTCGTCGCGATAAAAGAAAAACCAGGAAGAACGGTCGACCGGATCCCATTCCACGTGGCCACCGTAAGTGCGGGCGAGATCCATGGCATCATCGGTGGCGATGTACTCAGCGCTCGGGTTGGGCTTGTCCGTTGGCGGGAATCCGGGCTGCGCGGGCGCTTTCACAGGTGTCCCCGCGAACCAATGATAGCCATAAAGCGGAATCCCGAGCGATAGCTTTTCCCGAGGCACGAACTTAAGCGCGTAATCGAGATTGCCAGTGGTCCACGCCCATCCGGCAACGGGACCCGGCGCTGTCCAGCGCGTATGTTGGTCGTAGGTCATTAGGCAGATGAGATCCACGCTTTGCGCGAGCGCCGCCAGGTCGTACGCACCTCGCCAATTCTCGTAAATCCAATTGGAAAACCCGCCTTCGCCGGGCGTGCCCGGAGCGTTTGGCACCGTTGCGATGCTAAGTTGTAGCTTAGCGGCATGAAATTCCGAAGCGACGTTGGAAACCATGGTTGAGAGCGCGCTGCGGTCCGTCCAGTTGACATTCTCGAAATCGAACTGAATACCAGTGTAGCCATTCTCCTTGCAAGCGGCCATAAGCCTGCTGGCCATGGCTTCGTAGGCCGCTCGATTCATAAGCAGTTTATGGAAGTCGTCTTGCGAAAATTCACCGTTGACAATGATCGGCATGACGGGAACATGGCGCTGTCGCGCCGTCTCAAGTACGAGCCGGTTCGGCCCGCCGGAGACGAGGCCATTGGCATCAACGGAATACCAAGTGGGGACGAGGATGTCGATTTTGTCGGCATGAGCAAGGAACGCACGCACAGACTTGGGATCCCGTGTCAGATAGAAAAGGGACTTGGGCTGTTCAGCACGAACCGGGAGACCAAAAAGGAGGATCGAGACTGCGAACAAGAATCTGCGTTTCATAGACTCGAAGTTTAGCCGCCTTTACCCGCGAAGCGCAACGCACAACGTCGATCGGCAATAATCATTATTCTGCGGGAAAAGCGGGAAGTGCAACCAGCTCAGCGGCTTCCCGGCATTGTAGACCTTCAAGACAATCCCGCTTTTATTTGGCATTAGCGCGCGTCGGCGGCGGGGTTAAAGTGGAAGCAATACTACGGAGGGCCTGCGCCCTGAAGGAGTCTTGAATGAAGCTCACAAAGCGTCTTGGTGTGTTTCTTGTTGCGGGTTTCATGGTTGCTATTGGCGCCGCCATCTTCAGCGTGGGTGTGGGCGCTCAAGAAGAAGGCTGGCAAATCGTACGCGCCGATTACGGCTTCCGGAATCAGCGCAACGACGTCACCGATATTCTCAAAGATCTGGTCGGACGCGGCGGTGTGAACGGCCGGGTCGTGGTCAACAACCAAACCATGGGCGGTGATCCAGCGGTCGGAAAAGACAAATCGCTGCGTATCTTCGCGAGGAACCGCCGGAATGAAGAGCGGGAATTCAACTTTAACGAAGGCGCCTTCGTGGACGTGCGTATGTTTGACGTGCGCATGATGGATAGCCGCCACGATGATTGGGACGATCGTCGCCCGAACCATGGTGACCGCGACCGGGATGACGGGAATGGCTTAAGAATCATCCGCGCCTACTACGGCGTGCAAGGAAGAACGGTGAACGTTACCGAACTCCTTCGCAGCAGAGTTCGTGATGGCGTGCTGAGCTTTGTGGTCACCAATGGTGCTTTAGGCGGAGATCCCGCGATTGGCGCGGACAAGACCTTGATCGTTGTTTACCGCTATCAAGGCAATGAAACCGCCACGGCCGTGCGCGAAGGCTACAACCTAACAATTCCCTAGAACTTCGCCGCCCAGCGAAACTTGTCGAAACGCCAAGGCTCTAGGGCCGCTTGGGAAAGCGGCGGAGCTCAAACACCAGGTACACGACAACCGCGAGATTAATCACCAGGGCGAGTATTTTGCCGATGCTAGCATGTTTGGCAAGTTCGTAGATTTCCAGTGGCAACAGAGAAGCCGTACTGATAATCGTGAGATATTCCGCCCAGCGCTTCCCGAGGGCCAGCCCCGTCCCTTCCGTCAGAAAAACTGCGGAATAAAAGAACGTCCCTACGCTGAGTTCTTTCAGCCGCCGGTCGTCCAGGATCGACAACTTTGTGAGAAGCAAGCGCACGTAATGGCCGTTGGGATCAACCTGAAAAATATTGATCCAGTGCACGACCAGGGCCTCGACGTCCTTGTGGAGAAGTTTGAGGGCGCCGATGCCCAGCGCGAGCAGCGCGAGGCCTTTCAAAAGCTTGAACGCGGCAATGAGTCGCAGGCCACGACCGTGTGCTCTTTGTTTGGCCATTTTCCCGGGTCGATTGTATATCAGGAGGCAAGTACGTCCTGTCGGTGGCGGCGAAGCACGTGATCTCGCCGGGTTTGCGGGGAAGATTCGAATAGCGAAGTAACTTCACCCGAACTTAATTCGTAGACATTCTTGCCGCGACATCGTTAGTACCGGATCAAGGTGAAGCTATTTCCCGGTCTGTTCATGGCAGCGCGAAAGCAATAACGTAGTCGCCTTGCTTCGTGCTCAGCTTGCCGTGACCGCCAGCAGCGATGACAACGTACTGTTTGCCTTTGAGCGTATACGTCATCGGAGTTGCCTGGCCGCCGGCCGGAAGCTCAAACTTCCAAAGCTCTTTGCCGGTTTCGGAGTCGAACGCGCGGAGATAGTTGTCCATCGCTGCCGCCGTGAAGACCAGCCCACCGGCCGTCGTCATCGGACCTCCCAGCGTGATTGTCCCCGTATTCATCCCGGGAATGAAGCTTCCCAAGGGCACGTCCCAAACCTTTTTCCCTGAAAACAGATCGACGGCGGCCACCGTTCCCCACGGCGGAGGATTGCAGGGAAGTCCACTTGGCGCGAGCAGCGGCGTGCGAAACATCGCGAACGGCGCACCCGTCTGCCGCGCGAATTCGCCGTGCAACCGGTCGAGGTCGCTGGCGTTCTTCCGCGCCTCCGGCAGTTCGTCCCTTGGGATCAGCTTGACGAAAATCGGCAAGCGGTTTGTGTCCACGAAAAGCAGATGCCGCTGGGGGTCATACGCCCCGCTGCCCCAGTTCACCCCTCCGACATTGCTCGGGAAGACCAGCGTCCCCTGCAGGCTCGGCGGAGTGAAAATATCTCCTGATCGCGCGGCCTTGATTTTCTCAGTGCACCATTGCTTCTCTTGTGCGTCTTTCCCCCACGCATCCTCCGGCGACAGTTTCTCGGGAACGAGGGAAATCGTCGAAGCGGGCTGGGTCGGCCAGGACTCTTCGCCAGGGATGTCGCTCTTGAGAACCGGGCGTTCCTCGACAGGGAATAGCGGCACGCCAGTCAGGCGGTTGAGGACGAACACTCGGCCCATTTTCGTAGTAATAGCAATCGCCGGAGTGCCGTCCTTCCAGGCAAACAGCGACGGCTGCGAAGCAACGTCGTAGTCCCAGAGATCGTGGTGAACCACTTGAAATCCCCAGACGAATTCGCCCGTGCCCCCGCGGAGTGCCACAACTGAATTTGCCCATTTGTTGTCGCCCTTTCGGATGCCGCCATAATAGTCAGGGCTGGCGCTTCCCGTCGGGATGAAAACGAGACCGCGTTCGGCGTCCACGGAAATCGTTGACCAGGCGTTGCCAGCGCCGGTTCGCGGCGTGGTCTGATAAGCCCATGGGGCGATAGGGTCCCAGGTCCACCGTAGATTGCCGGTGCGAGTGTCGAAGGCGCGAACGATGCCGCGCTCGACGGTAACGGCACGGTTGTCCCCCAAAGAGGAGCCGGTGATGACCAGGTCCTGGAAAATCGCAGGCGCGGAGGTGACCTGATAGTCGCCGGGATCGCGCAGTCTAACACCGTTTGTGAGATCCACTTCGCCGTCGACTCCGAAATCGAGGCAAGGTCTTCCCGTGGTCCCGTCGAGGGCAATCAAGCGCGCGTCGAGAGTCCCAATAAAAATCCGGAGGGCGCAAGGCTTGCCCGCCTTAACATGCGAGTCGTGCCAGGCGGATACGCCGCGCGAGGTCACTTCGGAAGAGCCATACGGAAGCTCGAGGTTGGGGTCAAATTCCCAAAGCTTCGTGCCGGTTTCCGGATTCAATGCGATTACGTGGTCGTACGGTGTGCTCAGGAAAAGCTTTCCGTCAACAAGAATCGGAGTAGCCTCAAACGCAGCCTTTTTGTCGAGCTCCTCGTCGTGCGGCAGCGCGCCGGTGCGAAACGTCCACGCCACTTTGAGTTGCTCCACGTTACTACGATTAATCTGCTGCGCCGGAGAAAAGCGCGTTCCGTCCGGATCGTTCGAATACGTCGGCCACCCCACGTCGCCCTTTGACTGCGCCCTTGAATTAAGGGTCAGAGACGCCAGGAGCGCAACCAGGGGTAGCCATCGGAAACTAAAAAACGGTTGGGAAGTTTTCATGGTCAGCCCGTGATTATGCTCTAGGGGGGCCGCTTGCGGGAAGGGGTCTTACGGCGAACGACGACTCTCTGAAGAGCGAGCTTACTGGCGGCGGGTGTGGGAGAAATCAATAGAGCTTATAAACGTAACGGCTACCAGCACAAATATAGCACCGAGAAGGGCGTAAACAATCACCGTATTGCTCCTGGACTCACTACATCAGATGCATGCGAGACGCCATAGATACATTATTTGTTTTCAATAGGATACAAGCTCGCAGATGTGAAAAGAAGTCGCCAAAAGCAGACACGTGTGGGCGGTAGCTCACGGCAATGGAGTACTGGAACTAGATGACGCTAATATTCTGTCCCTTTGGCACTTGTAGGTGGTCCACACTAGCTCTTGCTCAGCCGGATCGAACCATCACCCGTGTGGATGGTCAGAGATTGGCCGCCACCGTTCATCTTGCCGTGGATCTGTGAGTTGCTGAAGGTGCCTTCCACCGTAACAGGAACGCCCACGCTGATGTGGCCGTCGCCCGTGCTGGCGTCAATATTCGTTTGAAAGTCGGAGGGAAGCACCAAGTCCACGCTGCCGTCGCCGGTGCGAATCGTCCAGCTTGTAGCCATCTTGGAGCCTGGCAAAACACGAGTATCCACGCTGCCGTCGCCCGTTTTCACGTTCAGCGCATCGAACCGCCCAGCGATGCGGATATGCCCGTCACCTGAGTCGGCATCCACCTTGCCGTCAAGGTTTCGTGCCTCAATCGAGCCGTCTCCCGTGCGCAGCCGAATTTCGCCTTTGAGGTTCTCGACCGCAATGCTGCCATCGTTTGTGTGGAGATCGATCGTCCCGCTCAATGAGTACGCTTTCACGGACCCATCGCCCGTATGCACGTTCACAACGCCATTGATGGATTCCGCCTGCACAGAACCGTCGCCGGTTTCCACCTGCAGGTCGGCCTCGCGTGGCATGCGCACTTCAATGTGAAACCGTCGCGAGTTGTGGCCCCACGAGAATCCCCAATGACCGGTGACGCGTGCAGTCAACTGAACTTTATCGCCGTCTTGATGAGCATCCACGCGCAGGTCCCTGCCTAGCTCGTAGCCCTGGTACTCCACGCGAAATTCGACCTGCTTCGCTTCGCTTGACGTGACCCGGACGCTACCATCGTTGGTCTCCACGCGCACATTGGCACGCCCCTGCACATTGAATGTAAAAGACTTGGCGGGTTCCTCGCCTCGGACTGCGACCGCGGAAGCCAGCAACACAGCCGCCCAAGTAATTCCCACCCGAACGGCGGCCGAGCGGTGTGGAAGCAGGTTCATCTCTAATACCCTCCGTAACATGGCGTTCTACCTTCAATATACGATGGTCCGCAAAGAAATGTTCCCCTGGTCAATCCTGCCCTGTGCCTGACTAAGGGAGATGGCTCAGAGGGGCACACTTGGAGAAACGCCCTAGCGTTGACCCTTGGCAGCGTGTTTCTTGCTGGTGCTACCGGGCTTGGGGCGGAGTGCCGCCAGGAACTCGGCGGCTGACAGGGTGTTGATCACGTCCTTCTTTTCCAGCCAGCCACGGCGTGCCATAGTGACGCCGTAACGGATGAAGGCGAGATTGCCCGTGTTATGGGAGTCGGTCGAGATGACGACTTTGACCCCGCGTTCCTTGCACATCCGAAGATACACGTCCTTTAAGTCGAGCCGGTCCGGATAGGAGTTGCACTCCATCGCGACGCCGTGTTTGTCGCAAGCCTCCAGCACTTTCTCCATGTCGTAATCGATGGGATCGCGCCGCAACAAGAGCCGCCCTGTGGGATGCGCGATGATCTGGGTGTAGGGGTTTTCAATGGCCGCCAGCATGCGCTCGGTCATCGCCGTGCGGTCGAGATTGAAGTAGGAGTGGACTGAGCAGACCACCACCTCGAGTTGCGAAAGGATTTCGTCGGAATAATCGAGCGAACCACCCTTGAGAATGTCCACTTCTGCACCCGCCAGAAGCCGAATGCCCAGCCCTTTTTCGTTGGCGGCCTGAATCTTCTTGATGTGCGCCGCCATGCGCTTCTCGTCCAGGCCGTTCGCTACCGTGACCGCCTTCGAATGATCCGTAATGGCAATGTACTGGTGGCCCAGTTCCCGCGCGGCCTCCGCCATCTCTTCAATCGAGTTTTTTCCGTCGCTCGCTGCGCTGTGCATCTGCAGGTCGCCCTTCACGTCTTTTAGGGTGACCAGATGCGGCAGCTTGTGGTGCTCGGCGGCGGCAATTTCGCCGGTGTTTTCGCGCAGTTCGGGCGGGACGAAATCCAGCTTCAGCTTCGAATATATCTCTTCTTCGGTGCGTCCGGCGACACGCCTTTCACCCTTCAGGGTAGCCAGCGCGTATTCATTGAGCGTGAGCCCCATGTCGTTCGCGCGCCCGCGCAGCGCCACGTTGTGCTCTTTCGAGCCCGTGAAATACAGCAAGGCGGCGCCGAAGTTTTCTTTTTCGAGCAGCCGGACGTCAACTTGCAACCCGTTCTGAAGCGTGAAGCTGACCTTGTTCTCTCCATGCGCCAGCGTCTGATCGATCCCGCGAAACGTGAGGATGTGCTTGGCGAGCGCGTCCACGTGTTTCTGCGAGGTGTACCCATCGGCAAGCGTAACAAGCAGATCCAGATCGCCAACTGTTTCCTTGCCTCGACGCAGCGAACCCGCCGGAGTAACCGACTCGACCGCCTTTCCGGCCTTTTCAATATGCGCGATCAGCGCGGTCGCGGCGTCTTCGGCGGTACTAAGGAGGAATCGTCCCGTGGATTTCTTGAACACTTCCACGGCCTTGAGAATGTTTTGTTCGCTTTTTTCGCCGAAGCCGGGCAAGTCGCGAAGTTTTCCTTCCCGCGCAAGCTTTTCCACGTCCGCAACCGTGCCTGCCTTGAAGTTGGACCACAAAAACGCCACCTTTTTCGGCCCAAGCGATTGCAGTTGCAGCAAATCGAGAATCGTCGCCGGATATTTCTTCAGGAGCTTCTTGCGCAGCGAGTAGTCGCCGGTCTTAACGATTTCTTGCAGGTGCTCGACCATGCGGTCGCCGATTCCCGGAAGTTCCTTGAGCTTCTCAGGCTCCTTGACCAGTTGTTCGATGGATTCCGGCAGCGCGTCGATCAGTTCGGCGGCCTTTTCGTAACTTCGGTACCGCCCGATGATCGCGCCGTCAATTTCCAGGAATTGCGCGGTTTCGCGGAGAATTCGTGCGATCTGTTTGTTGTCCATGGCGAGAGATTATAGAGCCATTCACGATTGCCAAGAAGGGTGATGCGAACTCGACTCGCGCATCGTCTGCGACCAGAATGTTGAGGGACTGAGATCTCGGGATCTTCCGTCTAAGTCATTTGTCTACAACATAATGGCTTACGAGTTTCGACCAGCCCTATTACCGGGTAGGATGACTGCTCAGTTCCCTATATTGCGTTAAAGCACGACACATCTCCCGCGCACGCGATTGTCGCTCCTTGTCGCTTGCCCTCCCCGGGAATGCTCCTTAGGCTTCACGCAAGATCCATGTTCGATAATCTGAACTTGTCAGGAGAAAAGCATTGAAATACAAAATTACAGCAGTCTTGGCTCTAATTGTTCTCTCTGTTGCCATAGCTCTGGCCCAAAGCTCCACGAGCACCATTAGTCCGACGCCCTCGACGGCGGCAAGTCCATCCTTCAGCTTCACTGCCATCAATTTCCCTGGCGCGACCCGGACTCGCGCCGTGGGACTCAATGACCATGGAGACGTCGTGGGCGACTACCGCGACTCCTCCGGTGTGTTCCACGGGTATCTATTGAGCCAAGGAAACTTCACAAGCTTCGATCCGCCGGGGTCGGTGCTGACGCGCTGCCTCGCCATCAACAACCTCGGCGTCATCGGTGGGAGCTTTCTGGACAGCACCAACCTCCGCCACAGCTATGTGCTAAATCGCGGAGCCTTCACCATCTTTGATTTTCCCGGCGCTATTGCGACGATTTTTCAGGGAATGAACGACTTGGGCCAAGTAGTCGGTGCCTACGTCGACTCCGTGGGGAATACACACGGTTTTCTAATGAGTTCTGGCAATTTCACCACCGTTGACTTTCCCGGTGCCGCAGCCTCGGTCGCTGGAGGAATTAACGATCGTGGACAAATCGTGGGCAATTACGACGATAGCTCGGGAAACAATCACGGTTTTCTGTTGAGCGCGGGCAATTTCACGACCATTGACTTCCCTGGGGCTCTTGGCGAGACTGCGCCTTTCGGCATCGCTGCGAACGGGGAGATTGTCGGCTTCTACGACGACATCAATGGGTTGGAACACGGCTTCACACTGATTGCTGCCAATTTCGGCCCCCTGGACTTCCCCGGCGCTTTCCTGACCGATGCCGTCCGGGTAAATGACGCGGGTCAGATTGTGGGCACCTATAATTTGGCCGGACAGCATGGCTTTCTGGCAACTCCGATCCAGAAGCCATAGGGAGGAGTTCCTTTGAGAGACCGCGTCGCAAGTCATGACGAGAAAGTGCATGCCTTCCTGATTCTCGAGAGAGTCCCCGCCTCGAAGGAGT
>Ga0209648_10001601_pt1 | contig 18377 bp, 23 predicted proteins | sample GraSoi2013_115cm_FD_185830 | JGI IMG/M metagenome (GOLD analysis project Ga0209648, IMG submission 185830) | Grasslands soil microbial communities from the Angelo Coastal Reserve, California, USA - Sample 9_17_2013_115cm (SPAdes) (version 2) | ecosystem: Environmental > Terrestrial > Soil >...
CGCGGCGACAGCGACAGCCGTGACGCCGGCCAGCGCATCCTGGCGCATCGTCAAGCGCGTGCCCAGCGGTGCTCTGGGCGACTTCACCGCGATCGTCGCGGTCGGCCGGACCGGCGGGTGGGCCTTCAACGGAATCTCCCGGCCGACCGCGTGGAAGCGCAGCGGGCCGTCCTGGGTGCGGGTCTCGTTCCCCAGCCAGAACGGCGAGGAAGTTGTCGCGGCCGGCGCGTCGTCCGCCACCAACGTGTGGGCGTTCACCGCTAGCGGGGGAAGGTCGCGAGCGCTCCGCTGGAGCGGCAGCCACTGGTCCGTCCAGAGATCCTTCGCGGCGCAGGTCGGCGGGGCGGTCGTCATAAGCGCGAGCGACGTCTGGGTGTTCGGCCAGCCCGTTGTCCCCGGCAGCGGACTGGGCGCCTGGCACTACAACGGCCACGTGTGGTCACGGGTAGCCTCGGGCCGGGGCCTGGAAGGCGGCAGCGGGCTGTCCGCCCACGACATCTGGGCCTTTGCCGGGACAAAGGTCGCGCACTGGAACGGGCACAGGTGGGCGAGCACGTCGGTGGCGCGCCTGCTGCCGGCGAAGCGGCTGCTCAACGATCCGGCCGTGGTGGGCATTGACGCGCAGTCGCCGAGCAGCGTGTTTGCCATCGGGAGCGGCAACACCCAGGACGAGGGCGGGCCGACGGTCGTCCTGCATTACAACGGCCACTCGTGGAGCAAGGTGGCGCAAGGCAGCTTCGGACTCGGCACCTCACCGCTGCAGCAGGTCAGTTCCGACGGTCACGGCGGCCTATGGATCCCGATGCCCGGCTTCGCCGGCCGGCCGTCCTTCATGGTGCATTACTCGGCAGGCCGACTCAGCCAGGCCGCGCTGCCCGGCGGGGCCAGCAAGATCAACGTGGAGTCCGTCTCACGGATCCCGGGCACCGCTGACGTGCTGGGCGGAGGCTTCACGCACGCCCCTGGCAACCCAGGCGCCGGCGTAGTCGCCGTGATCCTGCAGTTCGTGGGCTGACCAGCGGCCAGGTGCCCGGGCAGGCCTCATCCCGGGCACCTGCCGGACGCTGCCCGGTGCCTGCTACCCCCCGTGGTAGACGGCTTCCACATTGTGGCCATCAAGATCGCGCAGATATACGCCGTAATAACCGGGGTGGTACTCGGGCCACTCACGTGGGGCGTGCAGCACCTCCGCGCCCGCCGTGACTGCGGCCTGGTGGACCGCATCCACGGCGCTGCGGTCGGCGGCGTGAAAGGCAAGGTGCAGTTCCCTGGTCTCGGAGGCGCTACCTTGGCTCAGCCAGAAGCTGGGCACGCCGTCGGGGCCGGAAAGCCCGACCACGAACGTGGCACCGGTCGGGATGCGCATTGCCTCACGCATCCCGATCGGCTCGAACGTACGCAGGTAGAAAGCGAGGGACGCCTCAACGTCAGCCACCTGAACACCGATGTGATCGATCATGACCGAACGGTACCGTGGCCCTGCGACATTCCCCGAGCCGCACAAGGGAACCCGGGGCAGGCCGTCCGATCACCGTTGTCCGGCCTGCTTAACTGTGAAGCGTGCCCCCAGTCAATTCCGATCTTCCGCCGGAGCGGGTCGATGCCGGCGCGGTCATCTTGCGCCGGATCCGGGCTGCGGACGCGGGAGCCGTCGCCGCCGCGGTGGGCGCCAGCCTGGACCACCTGCGGCCGTGGATGCCGTGGGCAACGCCGGACGCGGCTAGCCGGAGCAGCCAGCTGGCGCGGGTCGCGGAGGCCGACGAGATGTGGGAGTCGGGGATCAGCTACATCTACTCGGTCGTGACCGCCGACCACGGCACGCTGGTCGGGGAGATCGGGCTGCACCGCCGGGTCGGCGACGGCAGCACCGAGATCGGGTACTGGATAGCCGGGGGGCAGGTCCGCCGGGGATTTGGCACGCTGGCGGCCGAGGCGATCACCTCGGTCGCGCTGGCGCTGCCCGGGGTGAGCCGGGTCGAGATCCACTGCGACGAGGCGAATACCGCCAGCGCGGCCATCCCCCGCAAGCTCCGTTACCGGCTGGACCGCATCGAGGTGCGCAAGCCCGAGGCGCCCGGTGAGAGCGGGCGGCTGATGATCTGGGTGCGGGAACACGCCGATCCCGGGCGATCCGCCTCCTCGTCGCGGTAGCCCATCGCCCACCGCCGCCCCGGGTGGTCTGGGACCGCGGTTCCTTTCTGCTTGCGGCCGGGTCTTCCTAGGTGGCGGCACTTCGCCGCGATGGCGCCGCCGGCACTTCAGGACAGGCCGGCCCGGACGACAGGAGCAGGACATGGCAGAGCTCGCAGGCACGGTGGCCCTGGTGACCGGCGGCAGCCGCGGCATCGGGGCAGCGGTCGCCCAGCGGCTGGCCCGCGACGGCGCGGCGGTCGCGCTCACCTACGCCAGCAACGCGGAGAAGGCCCAGGCCGTCGCCAAGCAGATCGACGCCGACGGCGGGCGGGCGCTGGTCATGCAGGCGGACAACGCCGATCCCGGCGCGGTCACCGCCGCGGTCGAGCAGACCGTCGAGAGCCTGGGCCGGATCGACATCCTGGTCAACAACGCCGGCATCTTCACCGGTGGGCCGCTGGAGGCGCTGACCGTGGCGCAGGCCGACCGGCTGTGGGCGGTTAACGTGCGCGCGGTGTTCGTCGCCTCCCAGGCCGCCGCCCGGCACATGGGCGAGGGCGGGCGCATCATCACGATCGGGAGCGCGCTGACCGAGCGGGTCCCGGTACCGGGCCTGACGCTGTACGCCATGGCGAAGTCCGCGCTGACCGGCCTGACCAAGGGCCTGGCCCGCGACCTGGGCCCGCGCGGGATCACCGTCACGGTGGTGCACGGCGGCCTGATCGACACCGACATGAACCCCGCCGACGGCCCGGGGGCCGAATTCCTGAGCAGCGTCACGGCGCTCGGCCGTTACGGCCGGGCCGAGGACATCGCCGCGGCCGTGGCCCACCTCGCCCGCGCCGACAGCCGCTACATCACCGGCACCGCGATCACGGTGGACGGCGGATTCGCCGCGTGACGGCGTGATCTGGAGGCAGTGGTGATGTCGCAGCAGGCAGGCGCAGCGCCGGACGACACCGAGTTCGCCCGTCGCACCGAGCCGTTCCGGCGCGAGCTGCTGGCGCACTGCTACCGGATGCTCGGCTCGGTGGATGAGGCGGAGGACCTGGTCCAGGAGACCTACCTGCGGGCCTGGCGTTCCTATGCCGGGTTCGAGGGCCGGTCATCGGTGCGGACCTGGCTTTACCAGATCGCCACGAACGCCTGCCTGACCGCGGTGCAGCGGCGCGCTGCGCGCCCGCTGCCGTCCGGCCTCGGCGCCCCCGGCGGCGAGGCCGGACAGCTTCCCGAGGCGGGATCCGAGGTCGCCTGGCTGCAGCCCATTCCCGACGCGCTGGTGACCGCGGAGTCCGCTGACCCCGCATCCATTGCCGTCGCCCGGGAGAGCCTGCGGCTCGCGCTGATCGCCAGCCTGCAGTACCTGCCGCCGCGGCAGCGGGCGGTGCTGATCCTGCGGGAGGTGCTGGCGTTCCGGGCCGCTGAGGTCGCCGGGATGCTCGGCACCTCGACCGCCGCGGTCAAGAGCATGCTGCAGCGGGCCCGGGCCCGGCTCGAGGAGGCGGCTCCGAACGCCGAGCAGGTCACCGAGCCCGCCGAGCCCGGGGCTCGCGCAGTGCTCGGCGAGTACATCGCCGCGTTCGAGAACGCCGACGCCGCAGCGCTGGAGAAGCTGCTGCGCCGGGACGCCACGCTGGAGCTGCCGCCGTCGGCCGCCTGGTTCGCGGGCGGCGAGGCGATCGCGACCGCCGTGGCCGGCCTCGGATCACCCGGCGTCTGGCGGATGGTTCCGACCGCGGCCAACGGGCAGCCCGCGGCAGCGGCCTACCTGCGCGGCGCCGACGGAGCCTACCGGGCCTACGGGATTGTCGTGCTCACCGTGACCGCCACCGACATCGCCCGGATCGTCGTGTTCGGCGATCCGGGCCTGTTCCGCGCCTTCGGCCTCCCCCCGGTCCACCCGGGGCCGGACCCGGCACTCACTGGTTGCGCCACTGAGGCCGGCGCTTCTGCGCGAACGCGGTCACGCCCTCGATGGCGTCGTGGGTCATCATGATGTCGTCGTAGCCGGTGCTGGGGTAGGTGACGGCGTCGACTGTGTCGGGGATGCCCCGGGTTTCCTCCATGACTTCGAGTGAGATGCGAACCGACGTGGGCGAGCCGTCGACGATGTCGGCGGCGAGCGCGCGGGCCCCGTCGAGGGCGGCGCCAGCCTCGACGACCCGGTTGACCAGGCCATAGCCGAGCGCCTCTGCCGCCGTGAGCCGCCGGCCGGTGAGGATCATCTCCGTCGCGATCTTCGGCGGGATGGTGCGGGGCAGCCGGACGAGCCCGCCGGCGCCCGCGACGAGGCCGACCTTGACCTCGCTGAGCGCGAACTGGGCGGTGGCGTCGGCCACGATGAGGTGGCAGGCGAGCGCGATCTCGCAGCCGCCGCCCATGGCGTAGCCGTTGACCGCGGCGATGACGGGCTTGGGCATGGGCCGGCGGCCGGTCAGGCCGGCAAAGCCGTTCTTGGGTACCCACCTGGGCTGGCCCGAGGCGGTGTAGGCCAGGTCGTTGCCGGCCGAGAACGCCTTGTCGCCCGCGCCGGTGAGGATGGCGACCCAGAGGTCGGCGTCGGCGAAGTAGGCATCGAAGACGTGATCGAGCTCGTCGTTCGCAGGCGGGTGCAGGGCGTTACGGACTTCGGGCCGGTTGATGGTGACTTCGAGCAGGTGCCCATCGCGCCGGACGAGCACGTGGTCGTAACGGTCGTGCAGGACGGCCGGCGGCGAGGGGAACAGCGTGCTCATCTGCGTGTCGGTGAGCGTGACCCGGTTGCCGAAGCCGAACGAGCCCACGTAGACCCGCTCGCCGATCGGCTCGCCGCCGCTGAGCATGGCGATAACGCCGGTGTCGCGGTCGTCGGTGCGGGCGACGAAGCGGCGCCCGTCGCGGTCCAGGCGGCCGATGACGATGCCGGTGCGCGCGCCGCCGCGGCGATGCGAGATCGTGTAGGTCTCGATCGTGGCCCACCCGTCGGCATGCCGCGCCTGGGCGGGCGCCGCCCAGCTGTCCACCTCGGCCTGCAGGTCGCCGCTGCGGTCCGGGTGCCAGGGGGCCGGGGCTGCGGAGTAGATGCCGACGGAGTACTTGCCCATGATGCCGCCGTTCGCGCCCACGAATCCGAACGCTCCGGGGTTGGCCCGGGCCCGCCGCACGGTCTCGGCGATGGCGTGCATGGAGTAGTTGCTGCCGGGGCCGCCGAAGAACGGCAGGCCGCCGGTAAGCGTGAGGCCGCGCGGGTCGTCGGGCGACAGGCCTAGCCCGTCGCAGATGTTGAAGACCGGGGCCGGGAAGCAGCTGTAGAGGTCGATCGTGGCCAGGTCGCCCACGCCGACGCCGGCCATCTCGAGGGCGGAGCGGGCCGCCAGCACCGCCGCCGGGCCGGCCGACAGGTCGGCGCGGTCGAGCAGCCTGCGTTCGGCCAGGTCGGAACGCCCAGCCGCTGCGCCGCGGCGACCGACGTCAGCAGGACGGCGGCACCCTGGTTCACCTTCTCGCGGGCAACGATGTAGCGGGTGTAGGGGTCGGCGATCAGCCGGTTCGACTCGGTCACGGTGACCAGTTCGGCCGCGCTGCGGACGGTCGGGGCGGCGGCGTGCGGGTTGGCGGTGGCGACCTCGGTGAACGGCGCGAACAGCGCGCCCATCGACGCGGCGTACTCATCGCGGGTCTGCTTGACCCGGGCCCGCCGCGCGTTCTCGATCAGCGCGTACTGGCTCGCCGCGTCGGTGAGCCCGTGCGCGGCCTGGTGCCTCGAGACCATGCCGCGCAAGCCGTAACCGCGGTCTTCGAGGCTGCCCTCGGCGTGCTCGCTGAAGTCCGGCCGACCGTCGGCGTCGTGTCTGGCGTAGTCCTGGATGGTGCTTATGGCTTCCGCGCCGAAGGCCAGCGCCGTCTCGGCGCCGCCGGAGGCAATAGTGGCGGCGAGCTCGCTGACCAGGTGCTGAGGTGCCTGGCCGCCGGTGACCTCCAGGATCGCGCGCGCGGGTGCCGCGCCGATGCGGCTGGCGACCGACCGCGGGTAGTTGTCGGAGCGGCCCAGCGGCGACCGCGCCGCCGGGTGCGAGATCTCGAACTGCCGCACTCCGGCGACCGTGTCGATCGCGGCCGCGATCACCGCCGGGTCGGCGCCGGAGTCGGCGAGTGCCGCGCGGGCGGCGTCCGCGGCCAGGTCGACCGGCGAGCGTCGCCGGTAGCCCGGCTGGCCGAGGCGTTCGGAGACCTGCCCGACGCCGACCAGCACCGGGGTGCGGGGGTCGAGGTCACCGATGTCGGCCACCGGCATCTCGTCCGCTTCCATTGGGCGCACCTCCGAATAGCTGAACGGCCAGCGTTCGCTTTCTCGCCACCGTATCTCTGGCCATGACTGCGGGACACTGGAGCGGCGCCGGCCGTGCTTACGCAGGTGCCATCCTCGGGACATCTTGGGCGCCTAGGCTGAGGTGTCCCGCCGTTCCGTGTGCATCGTCAGCGTGATCTTGTTTTCTCGGGGCTGGGATGAGGCAACGGCGCAGGAGGCACGCATGTCAAGTAGGACACCGAGGGTTCCGGTCCTGATCGCCGCCGCCGCCTGGCTGGCTGCGGCCGCGGGGCTGCTGCCCTCCGGTATGGCATCGGCGGCGGGCACGGTGCCCCGGTTCGGACACGTGGTGATCGTGATCATGGAGAACAAGAACTACAACGCGATCATCGGGCGCCCCGACGAGGCCCCCTACATCAACAGCCTGGCCAAGGGCGGGGCCGTTTTCAGCAACTCATACGCGGTCTCCCATCCCAGCCAGCCCAACTACCTGGCCCTGTTCTCCGGGTCGACCCAGCGCGTCACGAATGACAACTGCCCGAAGAACTTTAAGAACGTGGCGAACCTCGGAACGGAGCTGATCAGGGCAGGCCTGAGCTTCGCCGGCTATTCGGAAACCATGCCATCCGCCGGGTATACCGGGTGCAGGCACGGTCTGTCCCTATTCGGCTACACGCGCTCGCACAGCCCGTGGGTCGACTTCAGTAACGTCCCGGCGGCGAGCAACCTGACCTTCGCCAGCTTCCCGAAAGACTACGCACGGCTGCCGACGGTGTCGATAGTCGTGCCGAACGAATGTCATGATATGCATTCCTGCCCGCGCGATAATGGGGACCGCTGGCTAAAGGCCAATCTGGGCGGATATGCGAGCTGGGCGTCGAGCCACAACAGCCTGCTGATCGTCACCTGGGACGAGGACGCCACCAATTTCGGAATCCCACTGCTTGGCGGCGGCGACGGCAACAAGGTCCCGACGATCTTCTACGGGGCGCACGTGCGTACGGGAACCTACAGCGAGCGCACCAGCCACTACGGCATCCTCCGGACGGTTGAGGACATGTACGGGCTGGCCCATGCCGGGGCAAGCGCGGGTGCGGCACCGATCACCAACGTGTGGCGGTAACGGGCCACCGCCCGGCACGGGGAGAGGACCGCCCCGACCGACCGCCAGGCGACGGGAGACGCAGGTCATGACGCAGAGCGCCAGGACTCGATCATGGCTCGCCGGCCCGGGGCGGACCTCCAGCCGGTACGTCAGCCTGGACGCGGCGCGGGCCTGCGGCCAGAGCGGCCCTGCCGTTGCGCCACGGCTGCGCCCGGGCCAGCCACACGGCGGCGGCGCCGAGCAGGACAGCGCAGAGCACCCACCCCAGCGCCGTCGTGCCGACGCCGACGTACTTCAGGCCCGAGGCGAAGATCACGAAGGTGATGGCCGGCCTGATGTAGCGGTCCGGCGCGCGGGAGGACAGGAACGACCCGACCAGGACCGCCGGAACGCTGCCGATCACAATCGAGGCCGTCACCGCGAACTCCACGTGGCCGAACGCCAGCGCGCCGAGCGCCGCCGCCAGCGTTAGCGGCACGGCCTGGGTCAGGTCCGTGCCGACCAGCTGACTCGCGCTCAGCGTCGGGTACAGGAACAGCAGCAGCACGATCATCAGCGAGCCGGAGCCCACCGAGGTCATCCCGACGATCACGCCGCCGGTCATGCCAATCAACACCGTCGGCAGCGGCCGGCGGACGACGTCGCCGACCTTGGCCAGCCGCTCCTCGCCGCGGCGAAGGTCCAGGAACAAGCGCAGCACCATCGCGGCGGCGCCGACCAGCAGCGCCGTGCCGAGCGCGATCTCGATCCTGCTCTGGGCCGCGGACGCGTTGCCGAACAGGTGCAGCAGGTAGGCGCCGAGGAAGGCCATGGGGACCGAGCCCAGCACCATCCAGCCGACCAGCCGCAAGTTCACCGTGCCCTTGCGCAGGTGCACGGCCGCGCCGACCGGGCGCATCAGGACCGCGGCGACCAGGTCGCTGGAGATGGCGGTCGACGGCTTGACCCCGAATACCAGGATCAGCATGGGCGTCATCAGCGCGCCGCCGCCGGCGCCGGTCAGCCCGACGAGAAGCCCGACGACCGCGCTGCCGAGCACGATGTAGGGATCAACGTTCATGGCCAGGCCACCTCCGGGCGCTCTCGTCCGCACGCACGACGGCGTCCTCGGGCGCGGCCGCCACCGCCGATCGCCGCCGAGCGAAGCTCCCAGGCTATTCCATCGATCCGGTCTGATTTATGGGTAGTCTCGCCGGAGCCCGGCCGGGCAAACCCGATCCGGCTGTCCCAGGACGTTACGGCCGGGCGACCTGGGCCGGCAGGGCTGCACCGGTGAGGCGCTCGGCATCGGCCCAGAGCCGGGCGGCTGTGGCGGCGTCGCGGGCCCGGCGCGGTGGCCGGACGGTGGTGGTGGGACCGACGAGCCTGAAGCGCCCGCCGGGGCCGTAGTAGCCGCCGTTGACGGCGTCGGGGCTGGTCGCGGCGTACAGCAGCGGCTCGGTCCCCGGCCCGACCGCTTGCGAGGGCAGGATGGTGAGGCTGTTGAACGGCGTGCGCTTTGGCTTGTCGCGCCCGAGGCTGGCGCCCGCCGTCTGCAGGTTCGTGCGGGTGAAGCCGGGGTGGGCAGCGTTGCTGATCAGGGTCCAGCCGCGCTGAGCCGCGACGGCGGCGAGATGCTCGGCCAGCATCAGGTCGGCCAGCTTGGACTGGGCGTAGGCGAGGTTGGGGCGGTAGCGGCGCTCCCACTGCAGGTCATCGAAGCGGATGCGGCCGTAGCTGGCCACGCCGCTGCTCATCGTCACCACCCGCGGCGCCGGAGCGGCGAGCACCAGCGGCAGGAGCCGGATGGTCAGCGCGAACGGCCCGAGATAGTTGCTGCCGAACTGCAGTTCGAAGCCGTCGGCCGTGGTCATGCGGGTCGGCGGGGCCATCACGCCCGCATTGTTGATCAGCACGTCGACGGGCGTGCCGTCGGCGAGGAGGCCGTCGGCGAATTCCTGAACGGACGCCAGGTCGGCCAGGTCGACGCGGCGAACCTCGAGCCGCGCGCCGGGATGCTGGGCCAGGATCTCGCCGCGGGCCCGCTCGCCCTTGGCGATCGTCCGGACCGCCATGACGACGTGCGCCCCGGATGCGGCGAGCCGTCGGGTCGCCTCGGCGCGGCCCGTGCTGTGCGACCTGCTGGGCGCGCAGGCCGCGGTGCTGGAACGCAACGTCTCGCCGCGGGGCGCCGCGCAGTACAAGCGGTCGGCGCTCGCGAGCATAGCCGCGCTGGGCCGCCTGCTGCTCGGGTACATGGGGGAGCTCGGCGAGCACGATGCGGGCCGGCTGGCCGCCGCGGCGGCCCTGGTGGCCGGCGCATTGTGGCCGCACGCCCAGCCGTCGGCCGCGATGCTCGCTGCCTACCAGGCAGATCCGGCGCTGGCCTCCATGCGCATCGACTTCACCGCAACCGCGCGCGAGGTGCTCGAGGTGCTGACCGCCGGCCTCCTGGCCCGCTCGTCGCGCTAGACCGCGCGTGGCCGGCTTGCTTCCGCCGCATTGACTTCGGGCGAGAACCTGTTCTACTTTCGGCACGGCGCAGCCGGGTGCCTGCCTGCGCCGCCCGGAGGAGGCATCACCATGCCAGAAGTGAGGCCCACGGCGCGCGAGCTCGCGCGGCGGTCCCAGGCAGCCGTCACGGCGAAGGACCGCGACGCATGGCTGAGCCTGTTCGCCTCCGACGCCGTCGTCCAGGACCCGATCGGGCCCTCGCCGCTCGATCCCCAGGGCTCGGGACACAGCGGCCCGGCGGCCATCGCCGCGTTCTATGACAACGTGATCGCTCCGGCCGAGCGGATCACCTTCGAGATAGAGCGCTCGTACCTGTGCGGCGACGAGGTGGCCGACGTCGGCGTGATCCGCACCACGCTGCCCGGCGGCCGGCACGTCGCCGTGGTGCGGGGCGTCTACACCTACCGCAGCAACGGCGACGGCAAGCTCGCTGCCCTGCGCGCCTTCTGGGAGTTTGACGCCGCCGAGCTGACCGACGCCTGAGCGCGGCGTGGGGTCACAAGTTGGCAGTCGACTATCACCTGGCGGGGCGGTCCCGAATCGCCGCGATAGCGGTCCCTAGCGACACGATGGCGGCGGCGAGCGCGACAACACCCCCGTAACTCCAGCCGACGACGATGTAGAACCCCTCTCCGAGCTCGTTGCCTCCATACCATGTGCCGGGTTTCGCCACGAAGGCGACGAGTACGGCCAGGCCGCTGAGCCCGGATGTCACGACCAGAAGCTGCCGGTAGCCAGGCAGCGTCACAGCGGCCCACGCGTCAGCCTTCGCCACCCTATCTGGTGCGCATCTCGATCGGGCGCATCCCGATGGGTCCCAACGCGCTGCGCTTCTCCGAGTCCGTGCTCGCGATCCTGCAGGCGGGAGGGCTGCCGCCGCGGCTGGCGGTGCAGGGCTACCTGCTGCTGATCGCCACCGTGAACGGCTTCACTAGCCCGTTCGAACGACCTGATACAGCGAGGGTGAAAAGGGCCAGCGCAGGTCCGACGACGCTTCCCGGAATCCCTGACTGCTGATTGCAGCATTGAACTCGTCCTCGGAGGTCCACTGGGCGATGTTCACGAACCGGAACCGCGTATCGTGCAGCGATTGATGCAGTGCGGTCTCTATGTGCGCCGGTTGCTTCATGAGGTAGTCGCGGCTCTTTTCCCAGGCAGCGATGAATTCGTCTTCGTCGCCTGCAGGCACTTCGAAGATGTTGATCAAGGTGACGCTCATGGTCTCTGCTCTCTTCGGGTGCATCAGCCTGAGGAAGTGCGTCCTAATTAGGTCAGCCTGGCCGATCGCTCCGCGGTCTCGCAAGGGCGCCCTCAGGTGAGCCGCGAGTTTCCCCGTCCTCCGGATAGGTGCCGGGTCTTGCCGTGGAAGATCAGAGTCAAGGTGGAGCGCCCGCAGCCCAGCGAGGACGCCTTGATCTGTGATCTTGCACGGTGTTCTGCGCGGCACGCTTTGTGGACCCGGCGGCCGCTCACGGTTTCCTGCCGATGCCGCAGTAGCCGGCCAGGCCGCTGCCGGCACCGGCATCATCCCCAGGCGCCCACCACTGCCGCATCGGCACCACGCCGGGCTCGATCACATCCAGGCCGCCGAAGAACCGGGCCACCTGCTCACCGGTCCGCGGCGTGACCGGCACCGGCGACAGCTCGTTGTAACGCCGCATCATTTCGGTGATGGCACCGGCCTGGATGTCGCGGGCCGCATGTGCGATCACCAGGTAACTGCCGGACGGCACGGCATCCATCAGCCGCGCCACGATCCCGTACGGATCATCCGCATCGGGGATGAAGTGCAAAACCGCGATCAGGAGCACCGCGACCGGCTTGCTGAAATCAAGCGTCCGCGCCGCCCCGGACAAGATTGTGGCGGTATCCCGCAGGTCGGCGGGGATGTAGTCGGTCATACCTTCACCGCTGCTGGTCAGCAGCGCCCGCGCGTGGGTAAGCACCACCGGGTCGTTGTCCACATACACGATCCGGGACCGCGGGGCCACCCGCTGGGCGACGTCATGGGTGTTGTCAGCCGTCGGCAGGCCGGTCCCGATGTCCAGGAACTGCCGGACGCCATAGTCGGCAGCCAGCCGGTGCACCGCATCGATCAGGAACCGGCGGGCGAGCCGGGCGATCAGCGGTAGGGACGGCATGACCTCCAGTACCTGCTCCGCCGCCTGGCGGTCGGCGGCGAAGTTGTCCTTGCCGCCCACCCAGTAGTTCCACATCCGGGCCGGATTCGGCACGCTGGCGTCGAAGTCCGCCAGTTCGCTGCCACCCACGGCGGCCTGATCCGGCGGCCCGCTCTGCGTCACAGCGACATTCCCCTTTCCGCCGACTGCCATCCCCGGCGTTGCGCGACAGCCTAGCCCGCGTTGCCTCCTCTCGGGCGGCTAGGCACCCGCCGGCCAGGCCGGATCTGAGACGACGTGACTCATCGCGATGTGGCACCTTCCTGGACGCACGCCGACAGCCACGAATGTGTTGCCGTCCGCAAAGCCCGCGTACCACCGCGCCGGGCGGCCAGCTCGGTGATGGAGGCCATGGCAGGATGGCCTCTGTATCGGTTAAGCCACATGTCGGCACACCGACCGCTGCCCCATCGGAACCGGGCGGACCTGGCTAGATTTGGTGCTTGAGTAGACCATGCCCGCGACCTGCGAAGACGTATCCAACTCACTGCCGGGAGTTTGCCATGACCGACACGCCGATCACGCTTCCGCTGCTCAGACTCGGCCGACTGCAGCTCGGCCCCGGGCTGCGCGCCCTCCAGCCAGGCTCGGCGGCCACCGGCCTCGTGGTGACCGCGACGGTCCCGGTACCGCAGTCGCCCGCCAGCTTGCAGTACGCGTGGGATGTGGCCTGGGCCGATGCCGTGCGTGAGGCGGGCCGGCTCGGCGCCGATCAGGCCACGGCCCAGGCGCTGGCCGGCGGAGCAGGGGACGCCCTCGCGGGCGGCACCCGGGTGGTGGTCGCGGCGCACGAGGAGGTCCTGCTCGCGCGCTGGCTCGCGCCCGGCGCCGGCGCGATCTCGGTGAACGTGGGGCCGCTGCCGCACCTGCTGGGGGCCGCCGCCGCCGCGGCGCGCCGGCCCGCCTACGTGGTCGTGCTCGCGGACCGCGACGGCACCGACGTCTTCGCGCACTCCGGCGGTGATCAGCTGCCTGCCGAGCGGTTCCCCGCGGGCCACCGTCCCGGCGCCCAGCGCGATCCCCACCCCGGCCGGCCGCCGGCGCAGCACCACGGCCCGCGGCACGTGACCGACAGCGAGCCGGAAAGCGGGGGCGAGCGCAACGACGAGTTCATCGCCGGGCGCGTGTCCGAGGCCGTCAACCGCGTGGGCGCGCACATCGTGCTCGGCACTGGTGACCAGCACATCCTCGAGGCCGTCGGGCGTCACCTGCCGGTGTCGGTCGGGCCGATCACCACGATCGCCGGGGGCCGCCGCCCCGACGGCCGCGACGATCACCTGGCCGCCGCGATCGGCGCCGCCCTCGACGAGATCACCGAGGCCGCCGTGGGAGCGGTCGGGGACCGGATTGCCTCGCTCGCGGAAGGCCCGAGCCCGGCCGCGGTTCGCGGCATAGAGGCCGTGGCGGAGCAGCTGGCGGAGCAGCAGGTCGCCGTGCTGCTGGTGGCGGCCGACCTGGCCGCCGACGCCGACCCCGACACGAGCTACCGGATCGGGATCCGGCCGACCGAGTTCCTCGTCGGCGATCCCGACACGGGCGTCGAGGTGCCGCTGGAGGACGGGCTGGTCTGGGCGGCGCTGCACCAGGACGCGATCGTCGCGGAGCTGCCGGACCGGAGCGGCACCCTGGCCGGTGCGCCCGTCGCCGCGCTGCTCCGCCGCGGGTCAGCCTCCTAGTGCCGGCCGGCGCCCCGTCAGCGCGCGCCGGCGGCCCGGGCGACGGCCGCGGTGATCGCGTGCGCCTCGGGCGCGACCACCGCGCCCGCGACCAGCACGGTCGGCGTGGCGCTGACCCCGGCCGCGGTGGCGCGCGCGGTCACGTACGGAGGCCAGCCGAGGTACGGCCCGCCGGACAGGCAGGCAGCGAACTCCGCGCCGTCAAGCCCCGCCTCAGGGCCTAGACCGGCGAGCTCGGCGTCGCTCAGCCCGGGCCCGCCCTCGGGCGGCTGGTGGACGAACAGCGCGTGCGCGTAGTCGGCGAACCGCCCCTGGTCCGCGGCGCAGCCCGAGGCCGCGGCCGCCCGGGTCGAGTAGCTCGTCGTCGATGCCTCGTCCAGGAAGTTCATGGGGTGGTAGCCGATGCTGACCTCCCGGTCCGCGACCATCAGGGCCAGCGTCGGCCCCGAGGACAGCTCGAATCGCCGGCAGTACGGGCAGAGGAAGTCGATGAACGCGTCCACGCGGACCGGGCCGTCCCCGGTCAGCACGCCGTCGCCCTCTGGTGTCACGCCGGCCGGAAGGCGGCTCGGACGGGTCGGGTACGTCATGCCTGCCAGCATCACACAGCGTCGAACGCCTCGAGCCGGGGGGCGGCTCGTTCCCACAGGACAGCGGAGATATCAGGGGGCACCGGCACGGTCGAGCCCTGGAAGCCGCGGAACGGGCGGAACGACCCGAGCTGGGGATCGCCGAGCAGTTCCAGCCTGAGCATCGGCGGCGTGATGCGGTAATCGAACCGGATGTCGGTCCGCCACCGGCCGTGGGTCCCCCCGCTCGGCTGACCCGGGTGCTCGTAGGTCGGGCTCATGATCGTCGCGACATAGTAGATGCCCGGGTGGTCCCGGCCCACGATCTGCAGCCAGACGCGGTCCCCGGCCGCGGTCCGGTCCCGGTAACGCGGCGTGCTCCACCACTGCCGTCGTGACGAGGCCACCGCGGCGTGCAGGTCGTGCTGCTTCGGGTTGCCCTGAAAGATCCAGTCAGCCACGTGACCTATATCCCCTGCAGCGGCTGCCGAATATCGTCATCCAACAGCCCCGCAACGAAGCGAAGGAGGCACCATGGCCGCGGCCAGCCTGCCACGGGTGGGCATCGTGTTCCGTCCCCAGCTGCCGCCCGAGCGACTGCGGGAATTCGTCGCGTCCGCGGAGACGGCCGGCCGGGACGACGTCTGGCTCTGGGAGGACTGCTTCCTCGAAGGCGGCCTGACCAGCGCGTCCGCCGCGCTCTCGGGGAGCGGCTCGGTGCGGGTCGGGCTGGGCCTGATGCCTGCGCCGCTGCGCAACCCGGCGCTGGCGGCGATGGAGGTCGCGACGCTGGCCCGCCTGTTCCCCGGGCGCTTCGTCCCGGCCGCCGGGCACGGCGTGCTGCCCTGGATGGACCAGGCAGGCGCGCGGGCCGCGTCGCTGATGACCCTGCTGCGCGAGTGGGTGAGCGCGGTCCGCTCGCTGCTGCACGGGGAGACCGTCACCGTCAGCGGGCAGTACGTACGGCTGAGCCAGGTCGCCCTGGACTGGCCGCCGCCGGCCGTGCCGCCGCTCCTGGTCGGCGCGCGCGGGCCCAGGACGCTCGCGCTGGCCGGGGAGATCGCCGACGGCCTGGTGCTGGACGCCGGGGGGATCTCGCCCGACGCGGTCCGCCGGGCGGTCGCGATCGCGACCGCCCGGCGGGCTCATGAGGTTGTCGTCTATGTGCCGTGCGCGGCCGGCGAGCACGCCGGCGAGCGGCTCGAGGCCGAGCTCACCGCGTCGCCGGTACCGCTCTCGGAACGGGCCGCGTTCGGGGACGCCGCTGACGTCGCGCGGACCCTTCGCTCGTTCGCGGACGCGGGGGCGACCACGGTCGTCCTCCAGCCCACCGGGACCGACCCGGACCCCGAAGCAACCCTGATGCTGGCCGGCGCCGCACGGAGCCTGCTGCGAGGCGACGGTGGTCCGCCTGCGGGCGGGTCCTGACGGGGCGAACAGGCCGACGGCCGCGGGCGCTCCCGGCCTCGCCGTCCGCCGGGTATGCCGCGGTTTCGGTCGTCACGCCGTGCTGGGCCTGCGGGTGCCGGCCGGTGCGCAGCAACGGGAACGTGCTCAGCGCGATGCCCGCGATGATCGCGGCGCCGCCGAGCGCCTGGGCCGGGCCGGCGGGGTCGCCGAAGACCACGATCCCCGCGACCGCGCCGACGAGCGGCTCGATGTTGACGAACGCTCCGGCCACCTCGGCGGACACCCGGGTCTGGCCGTAGGCGAAGAGCGTGAACGGCAGCAGCGTGCCGGCGGCCACGAGGGCCACGGTGGCCAGGAGCGCGCCCGGGCCGTGCGGGGCGGCGGGGATGCCCTCGGCCGCCGACAGCGGCACGGCGGCGAGCGCGGCCCCGAGGAACTGAACCGCGGTGACCGCAATCGGGTCACGCCCGCGCAGCAGGCGGGCCTGCGCCACGGTGAACGTGGCCGACAGCAGCAGCGACGCGAGCACCAGGCCGTCGCCGCTGACCGAGGTACCGCCGCCCCGGCCGCCGGTGACCATGCCGACGCCGGCGAGCGACACGGCGAACCCGACCCAGGCCACCGGGCGCGCCACCGAGTGCTGCCAGAGCGCCGCGATGAGCGCCACGAGCACCGGGACCGCGCCGATCAGCAGTGCGGCGTGGGTGACGCTGGTGCGGGTGATGCCGGCGTTCTGCAGGAGGACCGACCCGCCGTATCCGAAGGCACCCGATGCCAGCACCAGCGGCGTGCAGGCGGCGCGCACCCCGCCGGCGCGGCCGGACGCCACGGCGAGCAGGATCGCGGCGGCCAGGCCGAAGCGGACGAACGTGAGCCAGCCCGGCGGCAGCCACTCCAGGGCCAGCTTGGACAGCGGCACGGTAGTGCCCCAGAGGAGCCCGGCGGCGGCGAGGGCGGCGACTGCGCGGCGGCGATCGATGTTCATAAATCCATGACACCAGCGGTGTGCACAGAATTTGCCAGTGCCGCGACGTTACGAAATTATATAGCGCAAGATGGCCGTTGAACTTGACGAAGTTGACATAAAGCTGCTCACCGCGCTGCAGGCCGACGCCGACCGCACGAACGTCGAGCTCGCCCGGCTCGCCGGGCTGTCGCCCGCCGCGACGCTGCACCGGGTCCGCCGGCTAAAGGAGTCGGGCGTGATACGGATCATCAGCGCCCAGCTCGACCCGGCCGCCGCGGGGTTTCCGCTGCTGCTGTACGTGGCGGCGACGCTCGGGCGTCATGACCCGCACTCGACCCGCGTGTTCGAGGACCAGGTCCGGGCGCTGCCGCAGATCATCGCGGCGGACAACGTCGCCGGCGAGATGGACTACATGATGACCGTGGTCGCCCGCGACGTCGCCGAGCTGCAGGGCGTGCTGGCCAGCCTGGCCATCCGGGGCGGGCAGCGGCTGGTGACCTACCTGCGGCTGTCTGAGGTCAAGCCTCCGTCCCGGCTGCCGCTGGCCGAGACGCCGGTGCCCGCCGACCGGCCGCCCCGCCGCCGGCGGCGGCCTACCGCTGGCTGATACCTGACTGGCTGACCCGATCGGGCGCGACGGCCCAGGCGACCACGAGTCCCACGCAGTTCGAGGCGAGGTGCAGCAGCGCGGTGGATGCGCCGCCCCGTCGCGTGGGCGGCGGCGGCGACGGCCAACCTGTCGGCGATGACGCTGTTCCTCTGGCACCAGACCGCGTTCCTGTCGGTCACCATGCTCGGCCTGCTGGCTGGCCGACTGGCCGGCCTGCACACGGCGCCCACGAGCTTCGCGTGGGTCGGCGAGCGGCTCGCCTGGCTCCCGGCCTTCGCCGCCGCGCTCGCCGTGCTCTGGTTCGTGTTCCGCCGGTTTGAACGAGCGCCGCGCTCCGCGCGTCGCGGCCGCGCCGTCCGGCCCCGCCCGGGCGCGATAGCCTCTCGCCGCCAGCTGTTCAGCGCCGCGCCGGACGGGAGCAGATGAAATGGACGGGGTCATCGGCTGGATCCGGGAAGTGGTTATGGACTGCACCGAGCCCTGGGAGCTCGCGCGGTTCTGGGCCGGGCTGCTCGGCGGCGCGCCGGTGGAGTGGTACCCAGGCTGGGTGACGCTCGAGCCGCCGCCGCACGGCCAGCGGCTGTCCTTCCAGGCCACGGCGGCAGTCCCGGATCCGGAGGCCGCGCGGGTCCACTTCGACGTGCTGGTCGACGACCTGGCGGCAGCGGGCGACCGCGTCGCGGCCGCGGGCGCGGTCTTCCTCCGCGAGCACGTCTCGCCCCGGCCCGGGCCCGGAGGCGAGCCCGTCGGCTGGCGGGTCTACCTGGACCCGGCCGGCCACCCGTTCTGCCTGGTGGAGCGCTGACCCGGACGCGCTAGCCGTTCCTCACGGGCTGGCCGTCTGCTCCTGGTAGAGCGGTGAGGCCTGCTTCATCTGCCGCAGCATCATCCGCATCTCGGCGACCAGCACGCCGTCCTCGCTCAGGGCCCGGCTGTCGAACCACAG
>Ga0209648_10001602_pt1 | contig 18367 bp, 22 predicted proteins | sample GraSoi2013_115cm_FD_185830 | JGI IMG/M metagenome (GOLD analysis project Ga0209648, IMG submission 185830) | Grasslands soil microbial communities from the Angelo Coastal Reserve, California, USA - Sample 9_17_2013_115cm (SPAdes) (version 2) | ecosystem: Environmental > Terrestrial > Soil >...
CAGGCCCCTGGCGGATAGGTCCGCTTGCACGCCTGTGTTTGCCCGCAGCTCTTGATTAACTCCAACCTTTTGTTTCTTCACTGGAGGAAGAAATGCCAACGACTTTGGAAGTGAAAACACCCCGGCTCATCACAGCGCTGCCCGGGCCGAACGCCAAGCGCGTGCTAGAGCTAGACAAGAAATTCATGTCGCCGTCGTACACGCGCGACTATCCGCTGGTGGCCAACCGCGGTCACGGCGCCATCGTGGAAGATGTGGACGGCAACGCCTTTCTCGATTTCGCCGCGGGTATCGCCGTGTGCTCGACCGGACACTGTCACCCGAAAGTTGTCGCGGCCATTCAGAAGCAAGCTGCCGAGCTGATTCATATGTCCGGCACGGATTTCTACTACGAGAGCATGCCGCAGTTGGCAGAGCAGCTAACGCGGACGACGCCGGGCGCGGAAAGCAAGAAGGTCTTTTTCACGAATTCCGGTACCGAGTCCATAGAAGGCGCCATCAAACTGGCGAGATACGCCACCAAGCGCGACAAGATGATCGCCTTCTACGGCTGTTTTCACGGCCGCTCGATGGGCGCGCTCTCGCTGACAGCATCGAAATCGACGCAGCGCAAAGGGTTTGGCGCGCTGCTTAGTGGCATCGAGCACATCCCGTTTCCCTACGCTTATCGTTGCGCGCACGGCCACACCGCGGAGACTTGCGGCGCGGAAATCCTCGAACAGCTCGAAGGGCAGATTTTCAAGCGACTGTTCGATCCCCAGGATGTTGCCGGCATCATCATCGAGCCCATTCAGGGCGAAGGCGGGTATGTGCCCGCGCCGAAGTTCTTCCTGCAGGAATTGCAGCGCATCTGCCGCCAGCACGGCATCATGTTCATCGTGGACGAAGTGCAATCGGGCATGGGCCGCACGGGCAAATGGTGGGCCTGCGAACACGCCGGGATCGAACCCGACATTCTTTGCTGCGCGAAGGGCATCGCCAGCGGTATGCCGCTTGGCGCGATCGTCGCCAGAGAAAGCGTGATGCGCTGGAAACCGGGCGCACACGGCACGACGTTCGGCGGAAACCCGGTATGCATTGCGGCAGCGTTAGCCACTATGGACCTGCTCGAAGGCGAGTACAACGAAAACGCCCGCCGCATGGGCGAGTACCTCTTCGGGCGTATGGCGGATTGGACCAAGAACTTCAAGATCGTGGGCGATGTACGAGGACGCGGATTGATGATCGGTATTGAGATCGTGCGGGATCAGCGGACCAAGGAAAAGGCCGCCGACCTGCGCAACGCCATCGTCGATCTGGCGTTTCACAAGGGCTTGCTGGTGCTTGGCGCCGGCGAGAATAGCATTCGCCTCTCACCGCCGCTCCTGATCGATCGGGAACAGTCTGACTTTGCCGTGAGGACGCTGGAAGATTGCTTCCGCGAGGTGGAGAAAAAAATCTGACACAGAGAGCGTTGAGGGCACAGAGTCCTCCGTGATCGACAACAGAGAATCTCGTTGCTGCCGCAGAAGAAATGTGGCAGCCGCGGGATTTTTGTTTATACTGCGCGAAACGCTGAGGAGTCGGTGTCCGGACCATGCCGATATTTTCACAGCTGATGTTTCGCGCGGTGCACTGGGCGGCGCGCCGCGGTCTGCGCGAAGAGGAGAGTCTCTCGAGCGATGCAAAGAAGCTAGAAGCCCGGCGTACTGGGATTCGCGGAGAAACCTACGCCTACTGGTATTTGCGTAGGCAAGGGTACATTTTCGTGGCTCGCAATTACACTCCGCGCGGCATTAAGGGCGAGATCGACCTCGTCGGCTATGACGGCAGGACGCTGGCTTTCGTTGAAGTGAGAACGCGAACCATCCGAGAAGATTTGCCGGCGCAGCCCGAACTCAGCGTTACCAGGGAAAAACAACACCTGGTGGTTCGCACTGCGCAGCGATTCCTGGCGGAACGTCACGTCGGCGAATGTCCCTGCCGGTTTGATGTCATGGCCATTGATAACTGCCCGGGCCGGCCGCCGGTAGTGCGGTTGCACAAGGACGCATTCAGCCCTCAAATGTGAGGCGCTTGACGGGAACATCTTCACGGGGACTCCAGACAAGGTACAATTTAGAGTCCCCAGATTGCTCGTCTCGCGCGGGTAAGCCGAAACAGTTCGAGGAGGATAGCTTTGCCGGAGTTGCGTAAGGACCCGATCACAGGAAGATGGGTGATCATTTCAACGGAACGAGGAAAGCGTCCCAACGACTTCCTGCGAGAGAGCGTCATCCCAAGAGAAGAAAAGAATTGCCCCTTCTGTGTCGGCAACGAAGCCCGTACTCCCCCGGAAATTCTCGTCTACGGCCGGAACGGCGGAGGCCCAAACACGCCAGGCTGGAGCATCCGCGTTGTGCCGAACAAATTTCCCGCGTTAGGCATCGAAGGCGAACTGGACCGTGAGGGAGAAGGTCTCTTTGACAAGATGAATGGAATCGGCGCGCACGAAGTGGTCATCGAGTCGCCGAACCATCTTGCAACGCTGGCCACGCTGCCTGAACGCGCCGTCGAAGACGTCCTCTGGGGTTATCGGGATCGCATGCTGGACCTCAAGAATGACAAGCGCTTTCGCTACATCCTCATTTTCAAAAATCACGGAGAAGCTGCCGGCGCGACCATCGATCATCCCCATTCTCAGTTAATCGCGCTGCCCATAGTCCCGCGCCGCGTGCGCGAAGAAGTCGACAACTGCTGGCACTACTACGACGAAAAAGAGCGCTGCATTTTCTGCGACATCATCCGTCAGGAGCGCGACACCGGCGAGCGCGTCATCGGTGAGAACGAGCATTTCATCACGCTTGCACCCTACGCGCCGCGCTTCCCCTTTGAGATGTGGCTGCTGCCGAAAGTGCACGGATCCTCTTACGAGAATAATCAAAGCTCTATGTATGCCAGTCTGGCGCGCATGCTGAAAGATACCCTGATGCGTCTCGACCAAGTGCTGGACCGGCCCGCGCTCAACTTCATGATTCACACTTCTCCCATCGGAGAAGAAATCAACGACCACTACCACTGGCACATCGAGATCATTCCTAAACTGACGAAGGTAGCCGGGTTTGAGTGGGGCACGGGTTTTTACATCAATCCAACTCCGCCGGAAGAGTCGGCGCGATTCTTGCGCGAGGCAAGGATTCCCTCAGTCGCAGAAAAAAAGTAGAGATTGGCCGAAGCAACGTTCCAGGGGATGTCCGAAGAGTTCGGGCAGATTTGCTATACTTAGAGGCTCGGCGCGGTACCCAAGTGGCCCAAGGGAGAGGTCTGCAAAACCTCCATTCGTGGGTTCGAATCCCACCCGCGCCTCCAAAATTTCCGTTTTGTTTTCAAAGGGTTGCGGGTTGGGTCACTGAATCTGTACCCGTTTTGTACCCGGTATTTTTTGCACGAGCACCGGATCGCGCTCCCAAGTCCGAGCGACGTCGGCCTCGAGCTGCTCCTGCCGTGAGCGCACCCAGGGGTTGTAATGCTTCTCTGTGATCCGTACGCTTTGATGGCTCAGCAGAATCGACACGCGCTCGATCGGCACGCCGGCGAGCAGTAGTTCCACGGCGAAGGTGTCCCGGAAGCGGTGCGAGATTGCATTGCCCTGGCCCTTTGAGACTCCCGCCAAAGCGAAGAGTTTCTTGAGGCGCTTCTCCCATAGACCGGCGATGCTCTCGCGCTTCGAATGACCGCTCCAAAAATAATTCTTCGAGGTCACTCGCGGTGTGGCCTCAAGAGCTTGCAGGACTGAATCGGGGAGCACTGTATAGACAGGGGTGCCTGTCTTCTGCGTGTAAAGAAAAAGCTTTTTGCCGTCGAGTCGGTCCGTCGTCAACGTCACGGCATCGGAAACGCGCATCCCCGAATAGCGCATGAGCAGGACAAGAGTCTTAAGACGCCGCGCGTTGAACTTGGCGCCTGGCTTCTCGGCCGTCACTTGCAAGGTGTCGCAGGCCGTGAGGATTTTCACAAACTCATCGCGGGTCAACGGCATCGTCGGGCGAATCGAAACTTTCGGCAGCTTGATCCTCGTCGCCGGATTGCTCTCTACCCACTGCCGGTCATGCGCGAAGCGGAAGAACGCGCGGAGCCGTTCGAGTTTCTTACCCGCGGTTCGAGGACCGTCCTTCCACGTCGCACGGAACCGGCTCAACCTGTCCACGTCAAAATCCGTGAGCAAGCACAACCCTTTGTCCGTCGCAAACGCCGTCATGCGCGATTTGAGCAGCTTGTACTTGCGGATGGTTTCGTAGGAGAGTTTGCGCGCTTCGAGATCAGCCAGAAAACTCTCCCAGGCGTCCGCGAGAGACACAGGCGCTCCGCGCTCGCTCATGCGCTCTGCGGCTTCCCACTTCTGAACCTCGCGGTTGGCTTTTGTCCAATCGCGTGTGCGGAGAGACTTCCTCACTTCGCGGCGGGCAAGAACGCCATCCGCCCATATCGCACATTTGCAGTGATGGTAACTGCGCCCTTCGGAGAAATGCGAGCAAGTAGGTTTGTGTCGCCGATAGAGTGTGAGCATTTTACTCTCCGCGTTTAGCTATCGCCTTTCGTGCTTTGCGAATGTCCTTCTCGCCCCACAGGCGAACACGGCCTCCGCCGATATTCTGCATCGCCGGCGCGGGAATCTTGCCCTCGGCAACCCAGTTTTGCAGCGTCACACGATGTACGCCCAACTTCTCGGCGGCTTCCTTTGTGGTGTGCTGCTTCATGACTACAGCCTTGTAGTCCATTCGTAGGCATTTGTCAAGCCCGACCGCGAGTGCTCAGGCGGCGATAGACGCGCTCGGCCACGGACTCAGGTACTCGCATCGTGCGGCGGCGGCGCGAAGACCCCCGCTCGGGATTCTCGAAGATCAGAACATCCGGCTCGCGCTCGAAGATGCGACGCACGGTGTCCTCGCTCAGATTCCATTGCTCGGCGAGTTGGGCGGGCGAGTAGTGCTGCTCGCACATCCGTGACTCTGCTTCGCGGCTTGGAACCTCAGCGAGTTTTGTTGCCGTCGCCATCACCTACTAGCTCTCCCAGCTCATTGCGCCAGGCGCGCGCATGCCCCTGTTCCACGCGCGTGTTTTCAAGTACTTAGCGTTGCGCACTTGCGCACTCTGGATGCTGTTTCCAACAAGTTTTCCTGTATGCGCCCACATGGGGGACTTCTTGAGATCGGCACACAAAGTGCGCAACTGCGCAACACGCTCCACGCAGCTCGATTGTGACGTTTTTCTACGCACTGGAATCGTCCCTGATGCCGATGCCGAGCCAGAACCGTCTCCCGTCATCTCCCACGATGCCGAGGCGATCAAGCTCTCTGGAAAACTTGTTCTTCGTCATCTGGCGTCGCAAGCCATTCTCTTTACTCCACTGCACATACACTGCGAACAGTTCCTTTCGTGACGCTTTGACGGAATCGGAATCTCCCCTAACGCAGCAATCATTGAGAAAGTTCTGCATGATGTCTTCGTCTGACCGGTACTCGGCGACGGCGGATTTTACTGCTGCCGGTTCGTCCAAATGGTTCTCAAGCCATGCCTGACAGCCGAGAACAGCCCATCGAAGGATGCCCGGCCCTTCGTCTCCGAGAAGCTCGTCAGCAAAATCAGGGATGCGCTTCTCTTCCGGCACGGTGATGTGGAACGGCACGACTTTCATGCGCCGCCAGATTGATTCGTCAGTGTCAGGCACGTGAGGCCGATGGTTTGTAGCGAGCACGAGCTTCGCTTGCGGCTTGAAATTGAAATAGTTTTCATACTTCAACGCGGCGGCGAGCACATCTTCGCCGGTGAGCGACTTGATCTTTGCCACGTCGAGCTGTTTCCCCTCGTTCGTTTCCACGCACGTTGCCAGCCGCACGCCGGCAAGGTTGGCCGTTGCATAGTCAGTGGTATTTTTTGTGATGAGGAAGTAATGCTCAGGGAGAGCCAGCGCGTAAGGGCCAAGCAGCCCGCGCAGCACATTGATGAGCGTGGACTTCCCGCTCGCCGTCACTCCGTAAAACATGAACCAAGATTGTTCAGAAGTCTGCCCGGTCAGACAGTATCCTGCGAAGCGAGAGAGATAGCCGACCAGCCCCTCGCTCGGCAAAGTGTCGTTCAGAAATCTGGAGAATTTCGGGCACTCCGCTTTCGGGTCGTAGTCGATAGGGACCATCTTTGTCAGAAAGTCCTCGCGCCGGTGCGGAAGCAGCTCGCCCGTTCGCAGATCGATGGTGCCGTTCTTGACGTTCAGCAACAACGGGTGCGTGTCGAAGACATCAGAGAATCTGCGAATCTCGATGTCTTCGAACCAACGTGCGCAGGCCGCTGAGTTCTCCTGCGTGCGCCGGGATTCGGATTTCACCGCCCACGCTGCGAATAATTTCCGCAAGTCTTTGTCTTGTTTGTCCGCAGCTTCGCGGTAAATCCCCAGGCTGACTTTCTGCATCCGCCGCATGATGCCGCCGATGTCATTGACGGCCCAAAGATTTCCATCCCACGCGCACCACACTTCTCGGTCTGAGCAGTAACGAATCTCGTTTCCGTATTTCGTAATAAGGCGCTCTGCGTTCGACGGTTCCGTAATGGGGATGCGCCCGACAGGCCCCCCGCTACTGTTGCGTTCAAGGTAGTTCTCGATGGAATAGCGGAAGTAGCTTTTGCCCGCGCGGTCACGCTTCAGACGATTACGCTCGTCATAGCGTTCTGGGTGCTGTTTCCTGAATGCTTCTTCGAGCACCGCCGGGTCGGAAGTCCGCATTTGCTTCTGAACTTCGCCGATGAGCCGGAAGTCCTCAGCTGATGCCGAGTCATCTTTAGCGCGTTTTGCTTTTGATGAAGAAGATCCGAATTCCCCCGCGAGCATCCGCTTTTGCAGCCACGCCAGATCGCGCGGCTCAATCGTTCCGCGTCCTGCGCCCTCGACGAGCGCCCCGGTCATGCAGAAATAACGCCCGCAGTCGTACATCTCGACGTGGCCGCTACGGTTGCGGCCAGGCGCCAGATTCCCCTTCACGATCACATGCCATCCAGTGCCGCTCTGCGAAAGCTCAGTGTAGCTGTCCAGTTTCTTGATGAAGTCGAGTGCCCATTTTTCTGTCTCTCCGGTTTGCGGGTCGCGGCATTTGTCGAAGTCAACGCCTGTGTATTCGGCCTGCTTCGTGAAGACGAAACCGATTCCATCAAACTGTCCGTTCGTCTGCACGACGCGCTCAAAAGTGCTCCATGTTTTCGAGGCTGTCGAGCTTGCATTCACGCCGCTGGGCTGCTTCGGCAGTTTCGTCGGCTTGCCCTCGCGCTGCTCGATTCGCCAGCAAACCCATTGCGGAAGCTGGCGAAGCTCCTCGGGAATGTTCTCAAATTGGCTCTCGACGATCATGGGACACGCTCACGCGCCAGCACAGCGTGCGGCAATGGCGGCAGCAGTCTCTCAACCGCCTCAACCTCCCACTGTTTCGGTTCCGCCTCGCCTCGCTCCAATGCCGAGTAGCGCGTACTGCTGATTCCGACGTGGGCCGCGACGTCTTGCTGGCGATAGCCAGCGGCGATCCTTCGCAACTTCCAGAACAATCTCGCGTCCATACGGAGATCGTCCCACGGCAATTTCGGGCATTTAGGGGGTAGAAACCTGGGGGTAAAGGGGTAGGAAGGGGTAGATGTGGGGTAGATCGCCTCGAACGCGGCTGACGCTACTTCATTCGCAGAGACCTGCGGTAAGCCTTCGTCCACGACTTGATCGTGTCCCTGCTGACGCCCTGGACCTTACTCAGAATGAACCTCGCATATCCAACTGGAGCTTCCCACCGTCTGGGATGATTGAATGTGTCTTGATCTTCTGAACTCAGTGATTCCCGCAGTTTCCAAACTGCCCAGTCGGGGTGCTCGTTCTGGATCTCAGCAACACTCCTGCCGGTCCCCAAGCACAGGTTCTTGATTTTCTTGATCTCGTCAGTCACTTGCTGGCAGAACTTGCCTCGCTCCATCGCCGCGGAAACTGGAGGAGTAGCGTCCACTCGTTTAGGCTGTTCTGCTTCCGCTGCGGCCGCGCCCGTGACCGGTGGGGTTGCCTCCATCCGAGCTGGCAACGGTTGGAGGCCGCGAGAGTTTGGTGCCTGATCGCGCCTGATGAGCTCCAGCTTTAGTTCTTCAATGTGCGAATTCACCGCAGCGTACTCGTCCCACACGGGACCTCCTACGTGGCTCCCGCTGGGCTTTAGGTATAGGGCCATAAGACTGGCGCTACCATCTTCGAGGTATGGAAAGGCAGCCAGCAAGGCATTGCGGCGCTTTTCCAATCGCTTTAGTTCACCTCTCAGTTTGAGAACGGAAAACTTACTCAACTGCGATTGAGGTTCCATCTGCCCCTCCCGCGTGGCATCCCGGTTTGCGTGAAGCGCGGCAGGCAGGGCGGGATGCCCCTGCTCTTCGGCGGCCAACCTAGCCGCGCTGATTCATTTTACTGCTCTTCAAACTCCACGGTCTGGGCGCGCCGAAAAGGGGAATAATCGCCGAATCGACGGCGAGGATCATTCCAAGGACATCCTCTTTCGCTAAGTCTTTTTTTGCCAGGCAGATGGAGCGGGACGCACCAACTTGCGTACTGTCGTCCGAGAATCATCTCTTTTCAAGACACCGAAACAGGCCGGCTAATCGCCTGTAGATTCAGCGCAGATTCCCCTCGAATCCGCTAGGGTTTTGTGGACAATGCTACGAGAGCATCCCAACTCCCGAGCGATCTCGCGTATTGATCGGCCCTGTGATCGCAGACGCCCAATCCTAGTGGCATCGACAGAAAGACGCGGCCTGCCTAGCTTCTTCCCCTTAGCACGCGCGTTCCGCAGTCCAGCCTTCACCCGGTCAACAGTGAGGCTACGCTCCAACTCGGCCACGGCGCCCAAGACGGTAAAGACCATCTTCCCGGCAGGCGTGGAGGTGTCCATCTGTTCCGAAAACGAAACGAAATCAATTCCCAGAGCCTTGAAAGTCTCCAAAGCCCGGAGCAGATGAGACACGGAACGGGCGAACCTATCGAAACGCCAGACGACTACTACGTCGAATCGCCGCTTGTGTGCGTCAGCCATCAGACGGTCGAGTTCCGGTCGCTTCTCTGTTGCGCCGGAGATCCCCACATCCACGTATTCGCCCGCAACAGTCCAGCCACGGCGGCCGCAGTATTCCCTCAGTTCGCGCGTTTGGACACGCGGGTCTTGACCTTGGTTGCTGGTTGAGACTCGCGCATAAATTGCGGCTCTCATTTCCCACCTGCCGTCGGGCCGGGCTTTTGCCTGGCCTTCACCTTCTTTCCCTTGGAGATGTCGGCGTCGGTCCAGCGCCAGAGAGTCCGGCCACCTGCCAATGGAATTGCCAGGGATGGCCGAATCTTCCTGAGAGCCAGCCACCGATTGAGGGTGCGGAAAGACACGCCTATCCGCTTTGCGGCCGTCTTGGTGCTGAATGTCTTTTTCATCGTTCTTGTCTCTTTCCAGCCCTAGAGGGCCAGCAATTCAGACTCAAGACTCTGGAGTGCTTCCCTGACGTTGTTTCTGACGTTCTTGCAAATCCTCAGAAAATCGGGCGCGTTTTCGATGCTGCCGTCTTCCGCCTGCCAAATCTTCTGTAGGTGAGCAGCCGTTTCGCTGGAAAGGCCGTAGCTGGAGAACTCGATTTGAATGGACCGTGAGATGAAACGCGGCTCTAGGTTCTCGACCGTGTTACAGGTAAACACCCAAACGGTCTGTTTCGGTGCTTCCGTCGAATCGAGACGAGACAGCAATGCTAGCTGTGCCGCGCGGCTGGCGGAGTCGATCTCGTCGATAAGAACGAAGTGGAATCGCTTCCCTTCCATCGGCACATAAGCGCAGACTCGGCACACCCGTTCTAGTTCCTCAAGTGTGCATTTCTGGGAGCCAATGTGATGAAACTCCGCGTTCATCTCTTCGGCCATCGCCTGCGCAAGCGAAGTCTTTCCCACGCCTGGCGGGCCGTAGAAGATGAAAGAGCAGTCGTAAGGACGCGCCACAAACTTAGTCGCAATCCGCTTCGGACGTTCCAAGCCGACAAACTCAGAGATTCGACGCGGACGATACTTCTCGGAGAGGCGGACTGGAAAATTGAAATGCAGCGTCTTGTCTTCTGGACTACTGGTTGGTACGGTGTCGCTAGCTTCCATTGTGATTCACCTCACTTTGGGAGTCAGGCTCTGTCGGGTGCGTCCAACATCCGGCAGAGCCGCTTTATGTCACACTATATGACACAACCAGAAAAGCTTGTCAACAGAAAAGTGAAGGGCGCGCGGGATTAGCAGCGGATTTTGCGCCAATCTTCGGCGGATTTTACAAGCATCTTCTGCGCACTTCCGGACCAGATAGCAAGGGCGCTCTAGGCATGACGGGAGACGGATGCACGGCCATCCCGACCTCTATAGCCGGGCATTGTCCGGGCTGCGACAGATCAACATCGAGCGTTACCAAACCGCGATGACAAATTTGTTACTTTTTCGATTTTTTTGTTTTTGTACCTCTCGTGTGCTCGATCTCCGACACCTTAACCTACGACATCGTTTCTGACTGCGGACGAATGCGGCCTAGGCGAGCGTAGATCTCGTCGGGTCGCAGCGTACTCGCCAAGGCCGTTTCAGGTAGGGACGCTGTATTCCCTCATGCCACCCTCCGCCACTCAAAAAGAGCGAAACTGAACCTTAACGGGGCCGCGCTTGGCGCGGCCCCCGGTGACTTGATGGTCTGAACTCTACTTCCTTGCATTCTGAGCTTGCGGCTTGCCGATCTGTGGCGAGGAAATCTGCAACTTCCTACGCGTACAGGGTCGGCCTCGTCTCATTTTCTCTGAATGTTTTTGGGGCCTAGTATTCTTCGGGGAGCAAAAGCGTGGTCACCGAGCGGTCCGACTCCGTGATAATCCACAACTTGTCGCCTGTGTGTGTGCGGTAGGCGCTCAAGAGCCGGAACCCGTGCTCTAGGCTGTAGTCGTTTTCCTTGCGGTCCTCGTCGGACAAATCGCCCCACTCGCGGTTGACATGGCGCGTGAGGAACTCGCCCGGCTGTTGTCCTGCCTTCTTGAGCGCGGCCAAAGCGCCCGGTGTTGCGACGATCTGGCCGAGTTCGAAAGCAGGTTGTTTGCTGATTTGCTGCATGGGAAAGACTCCTTTCGGTGAGTTTGGTTTTTGCTTCTCAGAGGCGACGCACACGGCGCATAAAAAGCAAATGCCCTTCGTGGCGGGGAAAGGCGCCTGGCCGTCCGCGCTGTCAAGGGCGCGTGTTTTTCGCGTTTATCGGAGCGGAGCGGGAGACCCTTCTATGAGAAGGGCCTCCACTGTCAATCGCCTTTTTCCCGCCTTTTCGCTCGTAAGAGCGATGCGATGACATTGCTTTCATAGCGGGAGCGTGGCACCCGGCACGAGTGAGCGTGTCAAGGCCGCACGGAGTGCGCCGCGAAGCGGGCTTCGAGCCTTGACACGCTCACGCCGGGTGCCAGGGTTAGCCGCGAGAAAGGAATGTCTTTATTGGTAACGGATCAGGTCTTAGACGAGTTTCTAGATTGCTCGGGAGCCGGCGACAGTGAAACTTCGTCGCGACATGTTCGAGAAGCGATAAGGCTGAATGGTTTCTTCGAACGGGCTTCAGGCAAGCGTAGCTTGCGCATGAGAAAGCACTTCGCCCAGATTTCTGATTACGGGCACTCTTTCAGCCGCGGATTCTCTGCTGCGTACGAGAAGTAGCACAGAGAAGCCCGCCGCGCGTGCCCCTTCAACGTCTGCTGCGTGGTCGCCAACGTGAAGAATTTCGTTTGAAGATGTCCCCATTCGCTGGCGCGCTATGTCAAACAATCGAGGATCAGGCTTTTGAAAACCCTCTTCGCCCGAGGTTACAACGACATCCAGAAATTTACGGATACCAAGTTCTTCGCAGAAGTGTGCGAGTCCCCTTTGCCAATCTGAGATCACACCAAGGCGGAATCCCGCCTTGTGAAGTGCGCGTAATGTTCTAAGTGAATCATCAAACAAAGCGAAGCAATTAGGCCCCATGATTTCTCGAATCGGCAGTGCGTGTTCGGCATGGTCAATTGCCCTGGACCCGCGCACGTTAGTTCGCTCGAAGAGGCGTCGCGTGAATTCCGTCCAGAACGACAGCCTGGCTACATCGGAAAACGCCGGGCTATAGGAGGAACCATAGTAGTCAAAAACATCGTCGAGCACTTGATGCTGCCATGGATCGAAACTGAGTCCAACGGCAGACAGATAGTTCTGGTATTGCTTCCCTCGGCCAATTCCCCGGCGGTGGTAGACCAAGGTGTTGTAGAAGTCAAAAGTTACAGCCTTGAATGGCATCTGACCCTCTGAGCCGTGTCCATGTTACTTCAGACTGATAAATAAATGTTCTAGCAGACCTATGTTCCTGGAACTCCCGCATTACGCCCTGCTTCTATTCGCACTCTTGATGAGCTTTTTCACGGCCCGGTGCATGTTGGGGTCCGAATGTAATGGGGGGCGCTGCAATCTTTACATCGGCCTCGGAACTGGCGAAGCAGCCCAGCCGAGCCAAGGGCCTCGCGCAGTCGCCCGGAACACGGCATTGCTGGAACGAAAAGTGCGCTATGCTGCGGGGATCTCCGCTATCTGGGTTTTCCGGAGCGGCTCGTAAACTTCCCCAGTTTTCCAAAAATGATGAAGCAGTACAGAAAGCTTTCTAGCGACTGCCGTCACTGCGCGTTTCTTGGCACCACCGCCGCCACGAGCTGCAAGCTGCAGGCCCCATCGCCTCAGGTCGGTGTCTGGACCTAGCGGGCCGAGAATGTAATGTGCCCCCTGGACCAGCAAAGTTCTCAGGTACTCGTTGCCCGCCCGGCTGATACCCAGCGTACTGCAATCGACGCTCACTGCCCTTCTCATCCCATCTTGACAGGAGAAGCGAGCGGCCCAGGCGCAGTTTTTCAGCTAGGAAGGGCAGACGTCGAGGTTCCAGGTTTAGAGGGCGCCTGTTTCATCTTGCGTGATTTTGCGGTTGTATTCGGACCTTCTGGAGTCCTTTGGTGCGAAGCGGAGCTAAATGAGAAACGCGGAATACTCTGCTTTAGAGGAACGCGTCAATTGAATCAGCCAGAAAATCGTTGACTAGATCTGCGGTAGGCCCAGCTTTTATTTCAAGATGCCCCATTCGAGGTTCCTGCAAGAAAATGAGTTCGCCATTGAGATACCCGACTTCTCTAAGCTTGACAGGTTCGTCCGATAACCGGTGAAACGATCCATCTGCCCACCTAGAAAGGGCCAGTGTCACGTCCGTAGGAGGCAGCGTTTTACCGATATGGCTGCGCGAAAGAGCAGTCTTGAATCTGCCGGACATCGTTTGAAAGAAGAAGACAAACCGCTGCGCCTTATCGCCTGACTGAATGTCAACACCTGATAGCCAAGTGCGCGGCGCTCGGATATCGCGCAACAAGCTGTCGTACTTCTCAAAAGGCAGAATGTCATAGGGCCGGTACTGCGTTCGGTACGGAGTGTGAGCGTATACCTCATTAAAACCAAGGCAGCAGAGTTGGACTTGTTCCCTAAATGACCCAAAAGCAGCAAGCCAAGCCTTGTATCTTGCCTCTCTGTCAATGGGAAGATTGGCGATCTTCTTCCTCATCACCTCTGCGAGTCTGTGGCTTGGGGTTTGTGGTTGGACCGCCGTATCTGGCTTGGGGGCTTCCGCAATAGGTTCAGTTTTTTTCTGGATTGCCTGAGGTTCTTCAAGGGCAGCGTCTATGATCTCGGCCAATAATTCGACGGTAGGAGACAAGTCGCCGCGATTGCTAGCTGTCAGGCCATCGAGGTACCGCTGTTTGTCCTGAAAGTTGATGATAGCGGGGGGCATCCCGGCGTCAACGAGGACTGCATTCATGAGCAATCGTGCTGCTCTCCCGTTTCCATCAACAAAAGGATGTATCGCTGCAAGCTTGCAGTGCATTTCGGCAGCGAAGTGAACGATCGATTTCCCCTTGGGTCCTTCCTTCAATTCATTCGAAAGAGCATCCATATACGCAGGTACGTCCACCGCTGGCGGGGGCTCGTACTCCATACCTGCGATTTTCACGGGTCCCGTTCGGAGACTCCCGCCTCTCTCGTCGAGCCCCTTCAAAACGATTCGATTTATCTCACGTATGAATGCTCCCGGCGCTGTCGTAATAGAGTGTGCGTTTTCGAGGACGAACTCGTATGCGTTTCGGACATTGACGGGCTCGGTCAGTTCCTTTGTGCTGGCCGTCCTTCGCCCAGCTAGTACGTCTTCGGTTTCGCCTCGCGTAAGCGCACTGCCTTCAATTTTTATTGAGTGAAATATGAAATCGGCTTCTTTCGCGCGAGCCAATTGAAGGCCGGCGACTGAGTTCCACCCTCCTTGAGCCTTCAGAACTTCAATTTTCGACTCGAGTTCTCTCAACCGCTGGCCGGTCGAATCAGTGATCGCGAAAGCGGGGTATTTGCTTTCCTGCAGATGTCGCTCGCTCCACAGATTAACAACATAGGTGTTCGAAGTGCCTAGATCGACGCCCGCGAATGACTCAACTTCCTTGGCTAGCCGCAAGTTCGGGAACAAAAAAGGCGATGGCTCGAGCTTTTTACCGTCGAAGGTAAATATTGGCTTGACGAGACCACCCTCGCTGAACTCTAGCCGAAGATTGAATGACTTGTGTGTCTTTGCCGGCAGCCGCAAGACATCTTGCCTTATATTCAGCCTGTCAGCTTCAGGATTCGAAGGGTCCTGACTGTCGCAAAACCAAAAGAACAGCGAATCTTTGGGTAGGAATGGAAGTTTTAGCGTGTACTCTACGGAAAATTCCCCGATCCGCATAGGTCCATCAAGGAGCACTCCCGGCTCGCAATGAATCTGCTTGCCTTTGTCGACTCGGCTTACGTACGGTTTTTCAAAGCCTTCATTCCTTCTGCGCGCGATGTTTAGGAAAAGTCGATTGAACACGCAAGGGCCAATGGAATGGTGGGTCCTTAACGAGCGTTTCCTTTGTTCTCTCGCTTCGAATGCCAAGCCGTAAGCAACTGCCTTCTCGAAGTGTGCTCCGACCGCGATGTCCTTGGCTTTGAAACCAACCTGTCCTGCAAGGGTTTTCGCTACAAGCTGAGGAAGAAAGGGAAGGCCGGATGACCCGCCCGCCAGAATTACCCTATCTAAAGTGTCCAGTTGGACCCCGCGGCGGCCATACTTGACCTCATTTAGAGTCTTGACGATCGCGGGGCCCCAACTCTTGAACCAAAGTTCTTTGATTGCTTTCTTGAGGTCTTCTCCGGTGAGAGCTAAATCAAACTCAACTTCGGGGTGGTAGAAGCCTATGGGAATTCGCGAACTAGCAAGAAATTGGCTGCAATCTTCTTCCAGGCGGCAACCGTGCATCTGCTCGGAAAGGGTAATCTTAATCTCTTCTGCGAAAAGCAATATCCAAGGCCTCGCCGCAAGGCGCGAGTCAATCGGCTCTTGCTTAAGCCTCGCGTCCGAAACCTTTCCGACTCCCAGCTCCATGAGCTTACGATCCAGTTCCTTGCCAGCACCTTGCACTGACTGAACTCCTAGAGGGATTGAGGTTGCTCCTCCTCGAGCAAGATTTCCGTCTGCCGTTGTTTCCACGACGCAGCAGTCGAACGTTCCGCCTCCGAAGTCCACAATGAGAACTTTTAACGGCTGGTTGGAGCTCGGTATCACATTCTCCACATGCCTGTAGTAGTGGAAGACAGCGAAGGGCTCTGGAAAGAACAGCGGCTCGCCGTAACCTAGTTCACCAAGGACCAGGCGAACATGTTTACGATAATTGCTTTGCCATTTTTCGTCGTTGATAGCAGGAATGCCAACGATCAGTTGTTCGGGAAGCTTGCCCGTTTTGGTGAAGAGTTTCTCCAGAAATGAACGTATGACCTCCTTGGTTGCAATGCGATTTGCCTTTTCTGGGAGGTCGGGGCGAACAAGCCAGAGTCGTTCCGGTCTAGTGCTAAGTCTGGAGGCCTTGTACCGGCCCTCAAAGAAATTATCGTCTTCTCCGACGTACCTCTTGAAGTCCTGAATTACCGGGCTCCCACTGCGAGCAAGTTGCTTTGCTTCATTGCCGATTACGTAATTGCGTAAAGTCGGCTCGTAGGCCAGAAGAGATGGGATAGCGTCGGCAGTCGCTTCGCTGAATGTGGTGAGGGCGGCGATTTCCTGGGCTGGCATCGGTGTTCTGTTAAGGCCAGATTCTAGCTTAGATTTTGGGTACGTGCACAGTAGGATTAACATCTCCTATGCCTGAGTAGAAAGCTTTTCGACTCCCGTCTCGGTGGACACAACGGATGGTGCCAGGCTTCGGATGGGCCGGGGGGCGTACGTGATCCTTTCGGGGCCCCAAGCTCGACCGTCCGACTTTTGGCAAAGAGATAAGACCGCGCCGCCGTCAAGCTTCCAGCTAGGTGAAAAGAGCCGACTGAGGGGAAGCATGCTCCGGTTCACGGAAGTTGCTCAGGCCCACGCCAACGAGGCGGAACCGCTGCTGTGGGCTGAGGCCGACACGTTCTCGCAATGACAGGGCGATATTCGTCAGCTCCTCGCAAGAAGCTGGTGGAGAACCTGCGGTGTGGCTGCGAGTGAGAATCTTGAATTCCCTGGTTTTCAGTTTCAGTACAACGGTGCGCGCGACTCGTGATTCCTTGCGCGAGGCGGCCCATGTGTGCTCCGCAAGTTTTCGGATCATCGGCTCCATGTCGGTCAGCAAGACATCTTGCTCAAAGGTGTCCTCAGCGGATATGGATTGCGTTGGCCTGTCAGGGACTACCTCGCTGTTGTCGATTCCCCGAGCCAACTCGTAGAGTCGCGCGCCATAGCGGCCGAAGCGGCCTTCGAGTGTCGGCAAATCCACTCGCCGCAGATCAGCGACCGTTTGTATGTCAAGGTGCTTCAGCTTCTCTTCCGTGACTTTGCCTACTCCGGGTAGACGACCCACGGGTAGGCGCAACAAAAATGAATTTACTTCTTCCGGTTGTATGACAAAGAGTCCATCCGGTTTTTTCCAATCCGAAGCAATCTTCGCGAGGAATTTGTTCGGCGCTACGCCTGCCGATGCGGTCAGGCTCAGTTCTGAGCGAATCTGTTTGCGAATCGTGCGCGCCACTAGTGTGGCGGTCGGCAGCCTCGTTTTGTTTTCCGAAACGTCCAGATAGGCTTCGTCGAGCGACAACGGCTCAATCAAGTCGGTATGGCGCTTGAAGATTTCGCGCACCTGGCGAGAGACCGCCCGATAGCGCGGGAAGTCCGGGGGCAGGAAGATTGCGTTAGGGCATAAACGTTCGGCTCGAACGGCGGGCATGGCGGAACGCACGCCGAACTTTCGCGCTTCATACGAAGCAGCGCACACTACCGAGCGATTCCCGCGCCATGCGACGACAACGGGTTTGCCCAGGAGTTGCGGATCATCCCGCTGCTCCACCGACGCATAAAACGCGTCCATGTCGATATGAATGATCTTGCGAGCGGTCATCTGGCACCATCTTATTCCGGGGTCGAGGCGAGTGCGAGCGTTTGCTTATTTGTCGGGCGTTTGGTTTCCTAAGGAGCGCGATGGAGAGAAAACTGCGAGCACGCTTGGAGTCCTTGCCCAAAACAGAAGCGTCATTCATCGAGCCAATGGAGTGTCTATCGTTATCGAGGCTACCTGAAGGTACTCAGTTTACTGCGTATTCCACTACAATGCCTTCGTGCCGACCTTATTGATCGATTTTTCCCTTAGTATGGAGGGAGGACAAGCCCGAACGAAGTGCAAACTCACGGAGGAACTCTCATGACCGGATCGAGCCATAAAAACGCTCTCTTGCAATGGTCGGTGTTCATCACCAAGCGGCCCGGCCTCAACCGGGAGTTGCCGCCAGGCTACGAGTCCCTGGCCTGGGTGCCCAACTCGTCCACGCTGATCTACGGCGAACGTGATGCTGTGCTGGTCGATACCTTCCTTACCGCCGAAGCTACGCGGGCGCTGGCGGACTGGGTTATGGCGAGCGGCAAGAATCTGACCACGATTTACTTGACGCATAGCCATGGCGATCATTTTTTTGGCATAGGGCTGCTGAAGCAGCGCTTCCCCCATGCGCGGGCGGTGGCCAGGCCAGACATCGTGGAGGCCATGCGCCGTGAGCTCGATCCGCCCTATTTCAACAGCTTCTGGAACTCGCGCTTTCCCGGCCAGCTCCCGGAGCAGCTCGCGGTGGCCGAGGCGCTTGAAGGAAACACGATCGAGCTGGAAGGGCACGAGTTGGTCGTGGTCGACACGGGCTATACCGACACGGCCCTGTCCACGAGTCTGCACGTCCCGTCCATCGACTTGGTGGTGGCCGGGGACGTCGCCTACAACGGCGTCCATCCCTATATGG
>Ga0209648_10001603_pt1 | contig 18364 bp, 30 predicted proteins | sample GraSoi2013_115cm_FD_185830 | JGI IMG/M metagenome (GOLD analysis project Ga0209648, IMG submission 185830) | Grasslands soil microbial communities from the Angelo Coastal Reserve, California, USA - Sample 9_17_2013_115cm (SPAdes) (version 2) | ecosystem: Environmental > Terrestrial > Soil >...
GTCTATGGCGGCGCCCGCAACGCGCCGGGCGTGCGAATGTTACCCGGCGGGGGCGGATCGTTTGGTCTCTATCCCTCCACCACCGAGATCGCGGGGACGGCCGGCTAAATGACCGGCTTTGGATTCCCCGAGCTCGCCGGCCGCAGCCGCGGCCAGGAGATCGTTTCCCACGGCCTCCCCAAAGGCTCCTTCGATCAGATCCTCGAGCGGCGCGTCTGGGCCCGCCGGCTGGGCAAGTCGGCCGCCTTCCTCTGGAACGATCTGCGAGGTACGGTCTCGATCCCGGCCCACAAGATCGATTACTCCCAGGTGACCGTGATCCGCTTTGCCGCTCGCGACAAGATTCAAGGCTCGGTCCAGGGCACCACGAATCAAACCACGATCGTCCGCGATCTCCGCGCCCGCGACGCCACCAATGCGGCGGCGGCGGCGGCCCGCTTCGCCCGCAACTCGAACGTCGCGGCCACGGTGGCCCGGACCTGGGACGTGGCCGACATTTCCTACACCCTAGCCAACAACAAGGCGCTCTGCATTCTCGGCTACGTGTCGTATACGTCACCCCCGGTGATGGACGCGATCCGTTTCACCCTGGGCGGCATCGTGGCGCTGGCCGAGTACGCGCTCGTCTCGGTGGCGGTCGATCTCACCTACCGCGGGGTCTACTTCGATCCCCCGCTCGTCTATGCCCCGGGGCAGGTCTTTGCCTACGATCTGCTCTCGGAGACAGCGATCCTGGCCGGCGCGGAGTCCTTCGGCTTTTTCGGCTATGCGGCTGAGCCGGCGGCCCTCTCCGTTCTGCCCGATCAGGCTAACCTCGTCTAGCTTCTGTCCGGCTGCGGCGCGATCGCTTTCCCCCTCTTGAGAGCGATCGACCGCGCCCTGTGCGATGCTGGGCGCGATCATGGCGGGCGAAACGATCGTGCAGGGGGGCGGCACTCTCACCCAGGCATACGGCTGCACCGCCTGGGGGCTGGCAAACCGCTCCGAGTGGAACTGCCCCAACCGTAACTGCGGGCCCTTCGGCTTTCACGCCGGAATCGACATCGCCGCGGCGCCCGGGGCACGGCCGGGCCTGCTGGCGGTCGGCTACGGCCGGGTGATGCAGATCGGCCGGCTGGGCGGCTATTGCGGGGGGTTGGGCCCCAACGCCATCGGGATCATCTCCGGGCCCTGGGCGATCTGGTACGGACACGCGAGCGCTGCCCTCGTCCGGGCTGGCGATCTCGTAATACCCGGCCAGCTGATCGGCCGTATGGGTTCGCTCGGCTGCTCGACCGGGAATCACGTCCATTTCGAAGTGTTGCCCATCGGAAGCTCGAGCGGCTGCGATTCGGTCAATCCGTGGCCCTTCCTCTCCAGCTGGCCGGGGCAGCCTCCGGCCCCCGCGCCCGGGCCATCGCCGGCGCCGATCTCGCCCTCGAGCTCGCCGTGGCTGCCCCTGGCGCTGGCCGGGGGGCTGATCGCGTTGGCCGCCCTCAAGGACTAAGGCGGTGGCCGTCACCCTCAGCCAGGCGATCGGCTTTGCCCAGGCGGCCGGCTTTCGCGGCGAAGAGGTGGTGACGATCGTGGCGATCTCGCTCTGCGAGTGCGGATCTCAAGCATGCGGCTGCAACTACGATTGCTGCCCGCCGGGGGAATCCTGCGGGGTGCTCCAGTTCTATCAGCCGGGCGGCAATCGCGCCTGTGCGCTTGATCCCGCCTGCGCCTACCGGCTCGCCTTTTCCTTCTGGCAGCGGCGCGGCTTCACCCCCTGGGCGACGTTCAATAACGGCTGCTGGCTGAGCCGGGCGCCCGCGGTGCGGGCGGCGATGGCCGCTAATCCGCTCCCGGGACCAACCCCTACCCCATCGCCAGCGGCCCAGGGCTGGGCGTGGCTGCTGTTAGTGGGAGGCTTGGTGATAAGCGCCGGGGCGCTCCGTAGTGGGCGTCCTGGGGCTTCCTAGGGGTCTTTCGCTTCGCCGGGCCCGAGCTCGAGCGCGAGCTCGACCATTACAGGGGCCCGTGGGGGCACCGCGACGCATTTATGCGCGGCGCCCGGGAGGATGAGCAGCGCGCCGCAATTGGGGCAGCGGAGCGGACGGCCGGGGTTCGGCGGGCGGCTCATTCCACGGCGGAGAGGTAACGGCGCCAGTTCACGCCGGCGGCGGTTTGCGGACGCGCTTCCGCTTGGGCTTCGCCTTGACGGACAGCTTTGATTTCGCCTCGCGCTTTCCCTCGAGCGGATGGGGATCGGGCTCGCCCTTCGAGGGGCCACCCGGCGCCAGAATGCCGCCCTGGGCGAATGGCTCTGTGTGCAGGATGCCCCCTACGGCGCGGGGCTCGTGATGGGTAGGATCGTGCTTTCCCACTAGTCCACCGGCACCGGAATATCGCCCACCCCGGGGGGGATCAGGTAAGCGACGATGCCGAAGATCCCGCCGGTGAGGGGGACAGCGACCGTATCGGGGATTTCGACCTTGAGCCACGTCCGGGCGGCGAGCACCACGGCCCAGGTGATCCCCGTCGCGATCAGCCCGGCGATCACTTTCCGAATGGGGGCGGCGGTCGCCTGCTTCACCGGGCCCACGATAGCACCGGCAAAGCCGCTCTGCCCGATCACATCGCCCGCTTTCACTGGCGCCCCCAGGGCGGGCGGCAAGGATTGGAACGAGTGCTGCGGGCCGCTTGGTGTCAGATCCGCCGGATTCATTACGGGAAATTCCCCCGGGACGAGAGCCAATCGCGCCACCCTCCCTCGCGGTTGGCGCTCCTTATCAGCGCGAGCTTGGAGGCGGCGAGCTCGCCCTCACAAAGGGCGAGCAGATCGACCGGCGCGGGCGGCACCCAGGGCGTGTTCGTGAAGCTCCAATGAAAGCGCTCCGGGGTGCCGTCGCTGGGGCCGCTCGGCGGCTCGGAGGCGTTCAGCCAGCCACCGTAGCCGTTGCCCAGGTTGAGCCGGACCCCGTTCGCGTCCGTCTTACAGATCCCGAAATGCAGATGAGGGCCGGTCGAATTGCCGGTACTGTCCGAGAGGGCGATCGATTGCCGGGCCTGCACCCGCTGGCCCACGGCGACAAGCGGTCGCTGGAGATGGCCGTAAAGGCAGGCGCACAGCTGCACATCGTCCCAGACCTCGACCAGGACCCCGAAGCCGTTGAAATTCGTGCCGGTGAAGTCGCCGGCGCGCAGCACGATGCCATCGCTGGCGCTCCAGATCTCCGTTCCGGTATCCATGCCGAAGTCGAGCCCGTTGTGCCCCTTGATGCCGAAGCGGGCATAGCTGGCGGGGTTGAGCCCGAACCCTTGCGTGAGCGGATGCGATCCGAAAAACAGGTCCGCGAGGTGAATCACCCGAGCCGTGCCCCGGCTGGCCCGACTCCCATGCCCAGGCGGGCCGCAAACTGGCGCTGCGCTTCCTCCGCCTTGAGACGCTGTTCTCGCTGCTCCACGACGATCTCCCGGTTAAAGGCGAGCCCGGCCTCCGCCGCGTCCGCCGTCCGCTTCAATTCGATCTCGATCCCCTCGAGGGCGATCGCGATCCGCTCCGCTGTCTCCTGTTCCATACCCTCCTTTTTAGCACCGATCCGGCGTTAGCCGCAAGACCCGGCGGTGCCGATCAGCCCGTTTTTGGGGCCGCCGAAGGCCCAGCCGTAGCTCCCCTGAGATTTGAGATCCGGGCCCCAGGCCAGATCGTCGCGGCAGGCGGAGGTGACCAGACGGATCAGGCGCCACGGATCGCCCAGCTGGCGCCACGCCTGATCGTCCTTGACCAGTCGTTTCCAGCGGTAGTAGTTGCGTCCCGACCACGGAATCGTGGTTCGATTCCGTCCCCAGCTGGCGCCCGCCGGAGCGGACTCGATGAACCACACCTTGCCGGCCCGGTCTGAGCAGCTGGTAGCGATAAAAGAGCCGGGGGGCAGCAGCATGGCATCGTCGATCACCCCTCCGCCGGTGGGGGGAAGGATAGGCGGCGGCGGGCCGGGCCCAGGAGGCGGCGGCGGATTGACACCCCCGGGGCAGACGCCGAGTCCAGGGCTGTAGACCCCCACGTTCGGGGTCGAGATCCACCAGTCCGAGACGTAGCCGGCGATGGGGCTGGTGATCTTATCCCAAACCGGCGAACTCTCGATCCGCTCCCCTTGCGTCTGACAGTCGATCGTGACCATCGTTCCATAAGGGAGGGCGCCGCGGCTCGCGTAGCCGGTGCCGGGGCCGGCCCGGACGATCAGCCCGGCCGGGGCGGTGACGGCATAGCCGGTGGGCGGACCTGGCGCCGGCGGGCCCGGCGGTCCTGGAGGGCCGGGCGGACCTGGCGCCGGCGGCGCCGCTTTCTGGGTCAGCTGGTAGAGGGCATAGCCGGCGAGCCCGAGCCCTCCGAGCAGAAGGGCTTTGTTCGTCTCCGCCATGCCGGGATCGTACAGCGATCCACTGTCGGGCGTCGTATCCTGTGGCCGTGGCAATCGCGCTCGCCCGCCAGGTCGATCCGGCTTACCTGCTGCAGGCGAGTCAGTGGCAGCCCCAGGGCTGGCGCATCGTCAAGGGCCCCACGGTGCTCAAACAGGTTCCCATCTATAACGACGGCACGATCGCCGGCGGGCTGCATCTCGCGGTCGAGGGCTACGAATGGGACGACCTGCAGGGCTGGGGGATCGGTGGTAGTGATGGCGGGGTGTCGCGGCTGCGGCAGGCGATCCAGCAGCGCGGCTCGGATCTCTACGCCTACGCCCTGCTGCGGCGCGACGTGGTGAACTTTCTTGGGATTCGGATCACCTCCTACCGGCTGGTACTGCTGCACTCGCAGGTGCAGCTGCTCGGCTGGGCCCTGCTGATCCTGGCGGCGACCTTCGCCGCGATCATTTTCATTCAGTACCTCACCACCGGCAAGGCGGCTGCTCTCGATGATCTCAATCGCTTTTTCGCCGGCCTGTTCAAGTCGGTGGGTGATGCCGGCGGGCAGATCACGGCCGGCCTCTCGACACCGTTCCTCGTTTTTATGCTGGCCGGCGGGGTGGGGATCATCCTGCTCGCCCAAACGGAGAAGGCGACCGGCGTGAAAGGACGCGGGGCATTGAAGCAGCCGAGCGTCAAGGTTCACACCGGCCCGCTCACGGTTGGCAGCTGAGCCGGAGCTCTCCATAGTGGCTACGGGGGATCGGATCTATACCGAGGCGGACGTGGCCGAGATGCGCGATCGCTGGGAACGGCTCGCCAAAGAAAGCCAGTGGACAACCCAACTCGCGCTCCTTTCCGGGCAGCTGGCAGCGATGCCGGATCTCATTCGCTCGATCTCACGAGAAGTCGCGACCGATGTGGTGAACAAGATCCTCGCCGGGCAGCATGAGGCCCAGGATCGGCGGTTCGGCATTCGCTGGGATCGCTGGGCAGTCTCACTCCAGCTGTTCTTGATTACGCTCGGGCTCGCCTATTCGATCTTCATTCGGCATCCCTAGTGGGAGCGCTCCGTGATCAGATCTACCGCAGCTGCGCCCAGCTGGTCGGCCACAGTATCCGGCTGCGACGCGATCTGTTAGTGCTGCCCGAAGTGGACGGGACGCGGCAGCGGGCCGCCCTCGACGACGCCGAGCGAGCCCTGGGTGAGATCAAAAAAAACGGTTTAGGATCCCGACCGGGAAAAACTGAACCTGAGATCCCGCCGCGGCTGTTCGATCCGATCGAGGGCTATGATGGCCCGAAAAAGTTACTCAGGGCAGCGCTTCACTCCGAGCGGCCGGTGCACGTCTTGCTCGTGGGGCCCCCTGGGACAGGCAAAACCCAGCTGCTCCAGCGGATCGCCTCTCTGCCGAACTCCCGCTATGCGACGGGCCCCACCATCTCGAGCTCAGGCATGTTCACCTACCTGCTCGATCACCCCGCCTGTAAGCGGCTCGTGATCGATGAGCTCGACAAGGCGGAGCGTACCGATCGCTATCTGCTGCTGACCTTGATGGAATCGGGCAGGATCACCCGCTTGCAGCATCGGGCGATCGAGGAGGAAAGCCGGACGGTGTGGGTGTTCGCCGCGGCCAATGACGATCGCGATCTGGAGGAGCCGCTGCGGCGCCGCTTTGTCCGGCTCGAATTCACCCCCTATACCCGAGAGCAGGCGGCTGCCATCTCGGAGCGGGTGCTCCGCCGCGAGGGAGTGGCGCCGGCGCGAGCTCGGGCAATCGCCCAGGCAGCGGCGGAACGCTCGAACGATCCACGAATCGCGGTTCAGGTGGCCCGGCTGGCGCCAGACGGGCAGGAAATCGGCCCGGTGCTGGAGCAGGTGACCGCAAGCAAACTCTGACCGGCTGCGGTATTCTGCTGCCGTGTATACCGATCAGACGCTCTACCGAGCCGGGGCCCTCGAGCCCATCGCCGGTTACACCGATGCTATTTTCCTGATCGACGCCGGTGGTGTGGTCACGAAGTACCGGGATCAGGGGTATTCGGCCTTTTTTGGGGTGCAGGCGGTGCGCCCCTTTTTCGCAGGCTTGCATGGCTGGTTTGGGATCTGGGCCCATGCCGCCATGCCCGCCGGCTATGGGGCGGCGCCGACAGGAATGCCGATCGCTGCCCTGGCGGCCGGCGGCTCGCAGCAATATGCGGCGCCGGTGCCTCTCAATCTCGGCTCCTACGGGCTGGTACAGGCCCGCTTTACCCTTGAACCGGTGGCGTTGGCTGGCCCGGCGCTCGATGACATCGATCTCGGGATCAGCTTCGGACAGATTTCAGATCTCTCGCTGCCCCAGATCACAGGCAAATACAACATGGTCGATCAGCTGCAGAGCTCGGCCGATGCCATCGGCGGGCCGGCCCAGGCGGCTAACAAGGCATTGCCGGCGGTGTTCCCGCAGGCAAATCCTTGGGATCTGGGCAACCTCACCGAACACTACTGGTTTGAGAATAACCCTCCCACTTACACGCTCTTTAACAACGGGCTCGCGACGACCGCTGGAGCGATCGGCCTCCGCTTGAAGGGTTATCGCTTCATGTTGGTGCCCCTCACCCCTGACAGCACCTGGCGGCCGCAGTTCATCGCCGGCGCATGGCGCAACGCGCCGGCAACCCGGGTGGTCTGTGTCTCGACTGTTCCCCCAACCGGCACGACGACGTTCTGAGGTTTCGGGCGTGAACCGGCAAAGCCTCATCGTGCTCGGGCTCCTGGCCCTCTTTGGGATCATCGCCATGCAGCCCGCCCCGATCGTGTCCGGCGCTGCCCTGCCTGCAGAGGGTTGCGGCTGCGGCTGCAGGGGAGGTCGCTGCTGATGACTGCTCCCCGGATTCCCCCCTGTACTGAGAGTGTTGATGCGATCCCCCGCCGCGGTCCGAGCTTCGAGTGGCACCATCAGACAATCCATGAGTTCGGCCTGAATCAGCTTGGCGCCCAACTCGTCGTGGCTCGCAATCCCCTGCGAATCCGGGCGGTACTCTACGCCCCCGCGAGCAATGCCGGCCTGATCTACATCGGGAGCAGCGCGGCGATACCTCAGCTCTTGTTGGCCGTGTCGATCTCGAACGTGGTCGAGATGGAGCCCGGCACCGGCTGGGAGATCGACGACACAATCGCCGCGATCCATGCCTTTGCTCGCGCTGGCGACGGCGATCAGTTCCTCCGCTGGTATGAAGCGGCTACCGATCCGCGAATCCCCCTGCTGGTCGGGCTATGACCCGCAAATTTGGAACCGCTCCCTTCGGGGTCGGGCAGGCGGCGGATGCTAAAGTCAACCTAGATCAGGTCGGCGGCAATGCCGTCGATGCTCCCGTCGCCGGGCGCGAAAGTGTCTCGATCGGCGACTCGGTCAATCTGGCAAACCGGGTTCGGGCATTCGCGCCAGCTGATGCCACCGGCGCCGACTTCGCCTTGTGGGTGGTGGCCTTTAACGAGGTGTTCAATGGCGCTACCCAGGACCGGCTGCGCTCGGCGTCGGCGGCGAACTTGAACGCTCAGTCGGGGCTGGGGGCCGCCGTGGTCGCTCCGCCGGGCCAGTGGTCACAATCAAATTTCCCGGCGGCGGGGACTAAAGCGACCGTCACCCAGGCGGCCGGGGCTGTGGGAGTGCGACATATCGGGCAGGCGATGGATTACGGCTATGGGGCAACGACCGCGCTGGCGGCCGCAGCGCAGCGAGTCGTGCAGCTTCTCGATGGCGCCGCCTCGCTCTTTACAGTCAGCATTCCGGTCCCGGCGGCGACCATCCTTGCGACCAACAACGACGCGGTAGAGGGGCGCGCTCTCGTCGGCACGGCGGCCACCGCGATGAGCGCCTCGTGGGATGCCCTGCAGGCAAACCTTTTCGAGAGCGTCGCCCTCTCAGGATTCGACGCCTCGTGAGATATTTGGCGGCCGGGGAGGCGACCTTTGCCCATCAGTGCGAGAGGCGTCGGCATAGCGTCAAGGTGGGGTGGTCAGTCGGCACGCCGGCGCTCGATGAGCGCTCCCTGCCGGCGCCTTGCCCGGACTGCGGCGCCACGTACGAACGGGTGCAAGCCTGCAAGGGTGAGTGGACGGCAAATTTCGATGAGGAAGGCGCGCCGATCAAAGGGAGCGGCGACCACGACTGTCACCCGGTGGCCGGACATGTCAGCCGATCCGACGATCCGGCGGTGGGCCTGGGGCCGGAGCCCGAGCCCGATCCTCTCGAGGTCGGGCGGCAGCGGCAGGCATATGTGCGCTGGGTGATCGGCCAGCGCCAAGTAGTGGCACAGACGGCGGCTCTCCTTCAGAGCGATGATTTCCCCAGCGATTGGCATCGGGAGGACTGCCAGTTGACGCATGAGCTGGCCCTGGCCGCGCTCAAAAAGGAAGGGATCGGCTCCTGATCTCGACCGGGATTACTTGGTCCTAAAACCGTCCGGTTATTGTAGGGGTCGCCGCGGCCATCTCCGAACGGAAGTTCCCTATTGACACCCGCTAAAAAGGGGGGTAGTCTCGGGGCACCACAATTTTAGGGAGGCGGTAAACATGGGATCTACCCCCATCGACAGGCCGAGTCGTCATCGTACTACCGGCAAAAGGGTGGCGCTGAAAGCCCCACTACGGCTCTGGCGGAATAATCGGACCGATCAGGAATGCGCAATCCCTGATGACGAGCTCGTATTCCGTTTCTTGGGATGGGAGCGCCGGGCCGAGATCATCGCGTGGCGGGGACTCGAATATGCGCTCCGGCTCTTTTATCACCGATCCCGTGCAACTCAATTCGGTATTCGAGGAGCCCGAGTTCCAGGGGTTCCTCAATCGCCAGTGGGAACGGCTGCTCTCGATCCAGCGGGAGATCGACCAATGAGCCACCCAGGCGGACGGCCCACCCTCTCGCAATCGAACGGCAAGGCGCAGCTGGCCGGGCTGTTGCCCGGCATTCCCGATCGGATCTCTAACGGGATCGCGCTGGCGATCACGAGTCGGCCCGGCCGGGCGGCCGGCGAACGGGAAGTAATCGGGATCGCGCTCGCCTACCTGCCCGGGAACCTGCTGCATCCATTCGTCGTCTGGGGGATCGCCGCCGGCAACGGCGAACCCCTCTACGTGGGCGCCGGCGACTACTGCCGCACGCTCGATGAGGCATGGCGGATCTACCGGAGCCGGGGGAAACGGCTGTGAGCGCCCAGCTGCTCCGCGCCCGAATTGCGCTAACAAGATTGCTGATTACCGCGTCGATCGCCCTGCTCGCGGCCTGCACGAATGACGGCTCTGTAAATTGGCACGTCGTCCAGACGACGGACACGCCGGCTCCGAGCTCGAGCGTATGCCCGGCCGGCGCGACTCTCAATCCCCCGCCCGGCTGCGGGCCCTCGAGCACGCCGGCGCCGCTCCCCACCGGCCCGGACGGCAAAGACTACGTGCCGTATTGCTTGCCCAGCGATCCCCCGGGCTCGTACTGTCAGGCGCCGCAATGATCGCGGCCGAGCCGCGCCTGACCCTGGCCAGCTTGGCAGCGTTATTGGTGGCCGGCTGCAGTCCAGCGATCCCGGCGACTCCGATGCGAACACCTCCGGCGGCCTGCTGCCCCGTCAGCCTCCCCCGCATCCCCGGCAATCGAGCGGCGCCAACGCCAGCACCCCGGGTCGTCCCGGCGACGGGCACACCGGCTGTCCCCTGCTGCCCGCTGCGCGTGACACCAGCGCCATCGATCGCCCGCGCAACGCCAACGCCGGTGCCGAGCAGGTCAACCACTCCCTGCCCGCCGGGCGATCCACTGGCCGGCGTCTGGCGCCCCGATCGGCTGACGCTGCTCAGCCCCTGCCAGGTGATCATCGGCACGGTGGTCAATGTCGGGCCTGAGGACGATGGCGATACCCATATCTGGCTGAGGCCCGACCCGGCCTATGCGGGGCTGCTCAACGCCGCCAATGTTTGTTGCACCCCGAGTGCGGCGGCGCTGCTGCTGGAGATCGTGCCGGCGTGCAGCGGCCAGCCGGCCGCCCCGAGTACGGCGGCCGCTTGCCCGCCCAATCCGATGGCGCGGCCCCATCTCGGCGCCCACATTCGCGCCTGGGGAGCGTGGGTGCTCGACACGAGCCACGGCTGGCGCGAACTGCATCCGCTGGATGGCTGGACGCCGGTGCCGTGACAACGGCGATGCGCGTTTACCATTCGGGCGGTGAGGCGAGCCGCTGCGACGCGAACTGCCATGAGGCGAAAGAACCCGCGTGTGATTGCTGCTGTGGCGGCCGGCTGCACGGCCGCGGCTCGAGCGAACGGGCGATCGAAGTGCAGACGGCGGATCTTTTTCGGGCATTGGAGGAAGCGGAGGCATGGACAAAAAGAAACGGAATCGAGCGAGCGCAGGTAAAGGCGCCCCAGCTGGGCGTTCGGCGGCGATTGCTGGTCAAGGCGCTGGCGCCCTACCGGGTGGAGGAACGCCGACAGCTACGCCTGGGGATCGTCCCGGGGCAGCTGGAGATCTGGCCCAACCCCTGATTGTCGAGCCGCTCTCGGCCGGGGTGCGGGCCGGGCGGCTGCTGCATTATCTCCAGCTGATCTCAAAATCCGTCGTGGCGGAGGGGCAGCGGTATACCGTGCTCCCGATCGCGATCGAGGGGTGGCTGCGCACGGCGATCGCGGCGGCAGACCAGCTGGTCGAGGAACTCACAGTCCCTCCGGTACGCGCGAGAAAGGCGCCCGCAAAGAAAAAGGCGAAGCGATCGGCGCCCAGGCGGGCCGGTGTGGGAGCAAGGGCGCGCAGTTCGCGGCCCGGGGCCTCCCGGCCGGCCCCCGGCGATGATCCCTACCCCGGCGGCGAGCACGGCGGGGTGGACTGACGGTGGACGCGCTGGCGAGCCTGGAGCCTCTCCAAGCCCTGATCTTCGCGTTAGGGGTCTTTGCTCTCGGGTTGGGCCTCTCGGTGCTGACGTGGCGCCGTAGGGGCAGGGCGACGGCTCCGGCATGGGTGGCGAGCGCCCGGAAACTGGCGAGCGACCCGGCGCCGGCCGCGATGGCGGAGTATCGCCGGCTCGCTGACCTCGATGCCGGCTCCGTGATCCCAAGACCCCCGGGATTGCGTCCGGCACCCCTAACGATCGACGGCGGCGGCGCCGCTCACCCAAAATCCGGCGCCGCTGTCTTACTCAATACCGGCCCAGGGCCCGCACTCCCTGGGGAGGGGGCGGCTTTCCCTCCGCCCTCTCTACCGGCGACCCCCAGCTATCAGGCGGTGATGCTGGGGGGGGCCGGGAAGTGGGGGAATTACTGGCAGGAGATCGGCCGCTGTGGGCACCGGCACCCCACGATCGACGCCGCTTACGACTGCCTGCGCTCCCTTCGCCTCGAGCTCGGGCAGCCGGAGATCGCGCCGGAGCAGATCAGCGGGGTAGGGTGGGCGGTCGAATGAGCACCCGAAACGCCGTCTCTGCGATCGCCGGCGCCCTGTTGCGGGAGGCGCTACGGATCGAGCAGCTGGCGCCGATCGACCCGGATCGGCCGGCGACGATCGGGGAGCTCAATGAGTATCAGGCTCGGAGCTTGCGGGCGCTCGTGGCGGATCTCAACTCGCAACTGGAGCAGTGGTGAAGCTGGCCGAGCTCCGGCGCCGAATTCCCTATCGCTATTGGCTGATCTACGATGCCGTCGTGCTCTCGTTCCTGCTCGTGGCGATCGGCTTCGATCTGATCGAATGGCTCGAGAAGCGGGGCCGGGAATGAGGCTCGAGCGGTCGATCGTGAGACGCAACGCGGGCCGGCCCGAGCTCGCCCAGGGCGAGCGGACTTTGATCGAGCTCGATCCCGATCAGATCAAACGCATGTTTGACGCCGGGGAGGCGTTCCTCGCGCAGGTGAATCGGCTCCTAAAAAAGCCGCCGGCCCGGCGACGGCGGGCGAAAAGGTGAGCGCCCCTAGCGCATCCTGGGGACTTCTGCCGGAGCTGCGCCCTAACGCACCGCGCATCCTAGACCTTTATTGCAAGGCCGGGGGAGGCGCGATGGGCTACCGGCGAGCCGGCGTCGAGGTCGTGGGCGTTGACATTGAGCCCCAGCCGCGATACCCGTTTGAGTTCTATCAGGAGGATGCCTTGACGGTCTTAGAATTCATGGCAACTGCGGGACGGGAGATAGCCCACAGCACTTGGAGCGCGATCCATGCGAGCCCGCCATGCCAAGCCTTCATCCGGTCGGGAATGTTCGACCGCACCCGGTACGCAGACCTCCTCACACCGAGCAGGGCGTTCCTCAACGAGATCGGCCTGCCCTACGTCATCGAGAACGTGCCGGGTGCGCCGATGCGTCCGGACCTGGTCCTCTGCGGGACCATGTTCGGCCTGCCACACCATCTACGCCGACATCGCTGGTTTGAGGCAAACTGGCCGCTCTCGCCGTTCACGCTGGCTTGTAATCACGACGGCGATGCCGTTGGGGTCTACGGCCATCCTCGAGGTCGAAAGCCTGAGGGCGCAAACGCGAGTTCCTTTCGCTGGCGCTACGGCCACGGCGATATCCACCAGTGGCGTGAGGCGATGGGGATCGGCTGGATGAAAGAACGCGAACTGGGCCAGGCGATCCCGCCGGCCTACACCGAATGGATCGGTCGGCAGTTGGTGGCTTATCTCACAGAGCGGCCCGTGGTCGCCGCGACGGCTTAGTCCATGCCGACGGAGCGTGAGCACGCGGACCGAACATTTGCGGCCGGCTTCGGCCGGCGTGCACGCGTGGGGTATTGCGCAACGTGCGGCGCGGCCTGCTCGATCTTGGCGATATGGTGCGATGGGTGCCGGCGCCGGGGGGCGCGAGGCCCAGGGCTCGACTCGTTTGAGGAGCTCGAAGCGAGTCACGCCCGCAAGATCGCCGCCTACGCGGCCAGGGGGCAGGTATGAATGAATCGACCGAAGTGCACGCGCTGCGCTGGTATCCGGCCGGCATGGTGACGGCGCCCGATGCCGTGATCGGATTCGCGGCCCTGGTCGACCGCGGCCCCGGGCATGATCCCTACTTCAAGGTATACGTGGGGATCGCCGGCGGCAGCGATACCCAGCTGGACGCCGAGCGGATCGCCCGCCACGGCACTCCTGTCATGGACGAAGTGCTCGCCCGGCATCTCGCCGGCCCCCGCTGGAAGAAGCTCCGTTATGCCCGCTAGCCGAGCGCTGCCGCTCCGGGCGGCCCTCTATGCCCGGGTGAGCCTTGATGACGATCGGCAGACCCCCGAATCCCAGTTGCTCCAGCTGCGCGAATTCGCGGCGGCGAAGGGCTGGACCGTGGTGGTGGAGCGATCCGATCGGGCCGGCGCGGACGATCTCAAGGGCCGCGTATGGTGGCGCTCCCTGCTCGCGGATGCCCGGCAGGGCAAGTTCGATCTGCTCGTGGTCTGGAGTCTCGATCGGGCCTTCCGGTCGACGCTGGACGCGCTCAAGACCCTCGAGATGCTCAATCACGAGGGAGTTGGCTTTATTTGCCAGCGGCAGGCGTTCGACACGACGAGCCCGAGCGGGCGGCTGCTATTCACCGTGCTCGCTGCGGTGGCCGAGATCGAACGGGATCTGATCCGGGAGCGCACGGTGGCGGGCATCGCCCGAGCTCGGGCCCAGGGCAAGCGGCTCGGCCGGCCGCCGGGCTCGAGGGACTCCCGGCGGCGGGTGCGATCGGTGCAAAAAGTAGAACGGTAGTTCGGCGGCGGGCGGCCTATACTTGCCGGCGCCGCTCACGATTTCAGGCACAAAAAAGGGAGGCTACTGATCTACCCAGCAACCCCCAACGGAGAGCATATCCCACGAAAACTCGGTAGGCGGCCGCTGCGCCGAATCACCCCGGTCGAGCAATCCCCCGGAGTCCTCTCCTGCTGGCGCGTTGATCTGCTGGCCTACCTGGGCGATCTGGAGCGGATCACCCGGCAGGGCGCCAGCGAAGCCCACGTGAAGCGCCGCCTCGAGGGGCTCGTGCGCGCTCTCGAGCACCGGCTCGAGCAGGGGCGGCGGAGTGCCTGAGCGGGAGACGCCCGATTGGGAGCTCGTGGTTACGCCGATCAGTTCGGTGAAGCGGCGGCCGGTGAATTGGCTGTGGCCGGGCCGGCTGGCGATCGGCAAGCTGGCGCTGCTCGAGGGAGATCCAGGCGGCGGCAAGTCATGGCTAACCCTGGGGATCGCGACGGCGATCGCCCACGGCGCGCCCTTCCCGGTCGATTCCGAGCGGCGCGAGCCCGGGCGAGTGCTCTTGATGGCGGCGGAGGATTCGATCGACGACACGATCGGCCCGCGGCTCGATGCGATGGGCGCCGACACGAGCCGGATCGAGGCGATCGAGGCGGCCGTGAAGTACAGCGGCGCCGAGGATGATCCCGAATTTGATGCGCTCTATCGCAAAAACGGGGTCGCCCCCGCCGAGCAGCGACGGGCGATCTTCCTCACGGAGGATCTCCCCCGCATCGAGCGGGTTCTCTCCGGCCGGCTCTACAAGCTGCTGATAATCGACCCTCTCAACGCCTACATTCCGGCATCGGTCGATTCGGCCAAGGACAACGCAATCCGCTCGACGCTGGCCCCGCTCGTGATGATGGCCGAGCGGTACGGCGTGGCGGTGCTGGCCGTGCGGCATCTCACGAAGGGGAGCCGCGACAAAGCGATCTACCGCGGGCAGGGCTCGATCGGATACACGGCGGCGGCCCGGATCGTGCTGCTGGCCGGCCAGGAAGTCAATAACGGCGGCCGGCGGGTGATGATGCCGATCAAGTGCAATCTGGCGGCGCTGGCCGACCCGATCACCTACTCGATCGAGGCGGGCCGCTTTGCCTGGGGCGTGTCGGCGCCCGGGGTTCGGCCGGAGGCGGTCCTCGCGGCCGAACCGGAAACGGAGCAGCGCACCGGCACCCAGGAGGCGGGCGATCTGCTGGTCGATTTCCTCAGTGACGGCGATCAGCCGGCCGCGGTGGCGCAGCGGCACGTTCGGCAGCGGCTCGGCTGCTCCGTGGCGACGGTCGAGCGGGCGAAGCGGGAGCGCCATATCGTGTCACAGCGGCGCGGCTTCGGCCGTGAGTCGGAAGTCTACTGGCATCTCCCGAGCGCGCTGCACCCCTCCTTTATAGAGGGCGGCGCGGGACAAGCTTACAGCACGGAGGGTGAAAAAGTTTCCCAAAATTTGAAGCGGGAGGCCCCCATAGGCGTCACCGCCTCTATTGTTACGCCTGTGAAGCCTATGGAGAGTCCGCAACTCGAAACGATACAATCCGGGACTAACGTTGTGACGCCTATTATGCCTATAGGAGGGGGTGATTTGGCCGGACCGTCACCGGAGGATTTAGAAGCGATGCTCGAACAGTGGGGCCCGCAGTGGAATGCGAACGAACTCGATAACGACAATCCCCCTTTTTAGGGAAAGGCGGAGGCGAAAATGCAGCGAAATGACAATCGCGGCTGGGGCTGGGCGGCAAGGGGAGACACAACGCGCTCCGGCTGGGTGCGTGGCCGGCGATGGCGGAGTTGGGTCACGAGCGATGGTCGGATCGGGCTCGCCATCATGGACGCATTAGGGCGGCTCCATGGCCTGGGATTCGCGATCGACCGGCGGGCGGCCCGCCGGCTCTTGGCCTGTCTGCGCGAACCACTACCGTGAGACTCCACGCCGGGCATTGCCGGCGCTGCGGGATCGACCTCGATCCCTGCCCCTTCTGCCGCTCTGAGCTCGCCGGGGAGCGGCGCCCGCTGGCCCCCAGTCTTAATGATCCGATTCGCGCCACGGATGCCGGCGGGGTGCCAAGTCACAACCGCGGCCGCTATTCGGCGCTCTCCCAGGAGCGGCGCCGGCCGACACTCGCCCTCTGGCGGCTGGAAGTGTGAACCCCCGCGATGCGTTCGCGCTCGGCTTCGGCTGGGGGCTACTGGCCGGCGCGACGATCGTGCTCCTCGTGACGATCATGCTTTCGGCAGTTCACTAGCGTACACTCGCTGGGTGGCAAACCGGCTCTTGAGGATGGCCCCCGAGCTCCGCGCCCAGATTTTCAGCCTCAAGGCGCAGGACATCCCCATCACACGGATCGCGGCCACTCTGGGGCTCTCAGAGGGATCGGTCCGGTATCAACTCGAGCGCAGGGCCCGGTTGATTCCCGCAAACGGCGCCACTACCATCCCCGACGCGCCGCTCGCGGTGCAGCCCTCCGCCTTGCAGGCAGCCCGGGAATCGTTCGCCCTCGAGCAGATCGAGGCGCAACGGGTGAGCCTGCGCGCCCAGCGGCAGGAAGCGGAGCGCCGGCTCGAGATGCTGAGCAAGGCGCCCGGTGATTCCAGCGGGGCGATCCTGCTCGTGATGGGCGAGCTCCGCGAAGTTCGCCAGCAATTGGACGCGCTCAAGAATCGGCCGGTGGCGGCGCCGGCGCCGGCGATGCCGGTCTATCAGCAGTTGACTGAGCTCAAGAGCGGCTGGGAGGCGGTGCAGACCATCGCCGGCGATCAGAAGCCTCCCACGACGGAGAGCGAGCTCGCGGTCAAGGTGGCGCTCACCCATCTCGAGGATGAACGGGAGGAACGACGCCGTAAGCTCGATTTCGAGCTCGAGGATCTGCGCCAGAAACGGCGAAACGATGAGATCCGCTCCGAAGCCTGGGCCGAGCAGGTCCGTCAATGGGGGCCGATCTTGATGCAGGGGGCGCAGACATGGTTCGGCCAGCAATCCCCCAATGGCGCGGGTGGTGAGGGGACGCCGCTGGCCGGCGCTCCCGTCGCGCCCAACCGCGGCGCCCAGATCGTGCAGCTGCCCGGCGCCCGGGCGGTGCAGCCGGCCGCCCTGGGCATGGTGGAGGGGCCGTGCCCGAATTGCGGGGTGGCGCTGCGCTTCCGGCCGAGTCCCGGCGACGATGGGAACTGCCCCAATTGCGGGACGGCGCTCGCCGTGGTCGAGGGCCGGATCTGGCCGAAGCTCGCCGCCGGCGCCCGGGACAATGCCCGGAGCGGCATCAACCCCCAGGCGCTCCAGCCGGTCGCCGGCTAAGTTTGACCCGGTAGCTTCAACGCCGTTACGATCGAACCGAGTGCTCGATCAGGTGATCTCCTGGCTACGACTCCGCGATCATCTCGCCGATGTTCATAACTATCGTTCAGGGCCCCTCGATCGGATGCTGACGGTGGAGCTCCGCCGGCGACACCGGGCGGCCCATACGGACGGGCACCGGCGGGGGCATTGGCACCCGGACGGAGTGCTAGTGCGCGATCTGCTCGCTAACGATGCCGGCGCTTACGCGTGCGCGCCGCTTTCTTGGCCGCTGCCTTTCGTATCCGATGCAGCGATCGAACTCGAGCCTGCGCTTTCTTGATATTTTTCCGGGCGGCCCGTTTCTGCTTCGCGGTTGCCATTGGTTGCGGCGATCGTAGCACGGCGCCGCCCTGCAAACTTTCCGGGCGTGCTCTATGATCGGCGCGTCATGGCGTTTGAGCTAGTCGAGTCCCTGACCGCGGCTGGCTTCGGCGCCGCCGATGCGGCGATCGCGGCCAAGGTCACCCAGAAGCTTCCCGGGAAACTCTCGATGAGCTTCGGCTTCGAAGTGGCGGGCGTGCTCGCCGGCGTCTACGGCGGCAAGCTGGGGCTGGGGGAGAAATCCCGCGATCCGATCATGTTCGCGGCCCTGGGCGCGCTGGGCGCTCGCGCCGCCCGGCTGGCGATGGCCGGCAAGCTCTTCCAGTTCAGTCAGTGGGGCGTCGGAGGTGCCGGCGATGGCGCCGGCGGTGACGGCTTCGCCCTCTCCGATAGCAGCGGGGCAGCCGTATCCGGCGGCGATGGCTGGGGCGGCGGTGCGCCCGCGGTGCCGTTCTCCCGCATCTATGGCGGCGCCCGCAACGCGCCGGGCGTGCGAATGTTACCCGGCCGGGGCGGATCGTTTGGTCTCTATCCCTCCACCACCGAGATCGCGGGGACGGCCGGCTAAATGACCGGCTTTGGATTCCCCGAGCTCGCCGGCCGCAGCCGCGGCCAGGAGATCGTTTCCCACGGCC
>Ga0209648_10001607_pt1 | contig 18325 bp, 17 predicted proteins | sample GraSoi2013_115cm_FD_185830 | JGI IMG/M metagenome (GOLD analysis project Ga0209648, IMG submission 185830) | Grasslands soil microbial communities from the Angelo Coastal Reserve, California, USA - Sample 9_17_2013_115cm (SPAdes) (version 2) | ecosystem: Environmental > Terrestrial > Soil >...
CCGGCAGCGCGAGGCGGCGCTCCCCGCGCACGGACCACCCGTTCCGCGTCCAGATCACGCGGGCGCTCGGCGCGACCGGCGGGCCCATCACGGGCGAGAGGGTGATCTGGTAGGGTGGCTGGACGCCGGCGTCCCCCTCGAGGAAGCGGGCGACGCGCGCCGCGGGGATGAGGAGGGTGCGCGGGCCCGCTCCCACGGTCAACACTTCGCCGCCCGCAAGTGGTGCGATGAGCACGTAGTGGATCCCCGGAGTGCGCTCGAGCCGCTCGACCCGCGGCCCGCGTGCCGTTTCGCGCGAGCGCACCAAGGCCGCGACGAGGGAGGGTGGCAGGTCCACATTCGCGAGGCGAATCTCGGCTTCGGGCTCGCCCGAGCGGGTCCACACGGCCAGGCTCGCCGGATAGGAGTCGGCGGCGAGGGGCGACGTGAGCCACCACGCGTACAGCTCGCCCGGGGTGTGGGGGGGCGTGGCCGGGGGCGCGTGCCCGAGCCGCTCTAGCAGGGCGGTGGCGCGGGGATCCACCGCGTCGCCGAGCCGCTCGGAATCCCAGGTCGCGAGGCCGAGGCGCCCCTCGAGCGCCGCGCCCCAGGTGACGAGCGCGGCCGCGGTGCCCGCGACGGTCGCGATCCCGAGGACCGCCCAGCGCCGTGGCACCGGCACGAGCACGCCCACCAGGGCGGGGAGCCACACCCAGGGATACCACTCCGGCCACGCGCCCTCCGGTTGCCAGAGCCACAGCCCGGCGAGTGCGGCCAGTACGGCCCAGGCGCTTGCGACCGGCAGGGCCCAATGCACGCGCTCGGGTTCGGCCGGGCCGCGCACCAAGGCGGCCGCCGTGAGGACCAGGGCCGTGGCGGCGGTCGCGACCGCCACTTCCCACCCCAACCACAAGGTGAATCCGACGCCGCTCGCGGGTGGGTTGATGCCGCGACCGAAGTAACGCACCACGTAGGGGGCGGCGATCACCAAGAGGCCGGCGCCGGCCACGTTCCACCAGCGACGCGCGAGCCGGCGGCGCCACAGCGCCGCCGCCGCGAGCAACAGCACGATCCCGAGCGCCGTGAGTGCTCCGGCCGACGCGCTGAACACGCCCAGCAACGGGCGGTAGAACGCCGCCGGGGAGAAGAGCTCCGCCAACCGCAGCGAGCCTTGGAGTGCGCGCGCCACGCTCCACGCCGCGCTCAGGACCACGAGCCAGCGCCACCGGCCGGCCGGCGCGGCGACGAACAAGAGGAGCAGGGCGAGGGCGAGCGCGGCTCCGGCGCGCGCGGTGGCGGCGCGTTGGGCGGCGAGCCGCGCGGCGTCCTGCGAGGGCGGCACCGGTTGCACGCTCACGAGTATCTGGCCGCGGTCGCAGCGGGTGGGGCAGAAATCGAAGACGTCGCTCGTGTGCGGTGCGAGGCGCGGGGCGTAGAACCGCAGCGCCACGCCATGGGCCTGCTCGAACTGCGCGCTCACGGCGCGGGCCCGATCCGGCGCGGCGGGCGCGGCATCGAGCAGCACGCTGCCCACGGCCGTGCCCCCGACCGGCGTCTGGCGCCGGGCCTCGAGCGACACGTAGAATGGTGTGATGACCGCGCGCAGCTCAGCGGTGTCTCGTGCGGGGGTGAACCGGTGGCGACCGGCCCAGGCGACAGGCTCGCCATGCGCCGCGAGGAGCGCGACGCCGCGCTCCACGCCGGGCGTGCGCGTACCCGGCGTTACAGCCTCGCGCAGGCGAGCGAAGGTCACGTCCAGGGGCTCGTCGAGCGCCGCGGCCCGGCCGCGCTCGGCGAGGCGGCGCGCTTCGGTGACCGCGGCGGCGAGGGCGCGCTTCAGCTCGGACGAGTCCGTGGGGCTGCGGCTCGCCTGCACGGTCGGCCAGCAGCAGTCGATCCGCCCGAGTGTGTGGGCGGCGACCACGAGCACGCCGCCGAGCCCGAGACAGGCGAGTGCCGCGATCGCCGCGCGGCTCATCCGCGGTCTCCTGAGCGCGAGCAGCATCGTCGCCAGACCCGCCGCGCCCGCGGCCCACGCCCATGCAGCGGCGTTCCCGTGCAGCCATTCGGCGGCAGCGGCGATCGTCGCGCAGCCGACGAGCGCTACGTGAGCGCCCCGCTGCTCCTGAAGCACCTCGTCCCCGACGAGGTGCGCTTCATTCTCGAGCGTGATGCCCGCCTCCTCGTACCGGTGGGGACGTGCGAGCAGCATGGCCCGCACCTCCCGCTCGGGTGCGACACGATCATCGTCGAGCACCTCGCCGACGACCTCTCGGCCGAACTCGAGATCCTGCGCGCGCCGACGGTCGAATATGGCGTCAACAGCGCCACGACCCGGCCGTTCCCCGGCAACGCCTCGGTCCGCCGCAAGACCCTACACCGCTGGATGAACGACCTCCTCGGGTCCTGGGAGCAGGCCGGCGTAGACACATTCATCATCCTCACTGCCCACGGCCACGACCCGCACCAGGAAGCCCTCTCGACGCTGCGCACGCGGCGGGCACGCATCTTCACGGTTGACGTATTCGACCTCGACTTCGGCGGCCAGCTCGAGGACAGCGACGGGCCGATGCATGGCAGCGAGCTCGACACCTCCCTGCTCCTTTTTCTCGCCCCGGAGCTCGTCCACATGGAGCGCGCCCAGGATTTCGTGCTGTCGGAACGGGAGCGCACCCGCTACGTGCGAAGCCGGCTCCGCGCCGTGCCCAAGCACTCCCCCGGCTCGCTCGGCCGGCCCACGCTCGCGACCCGGGCCACGGGCGAGCGCTTGTATAAGATGATTCGCGAGCGCATCGCGACGCGAGTGCTCGGGGTGCCCGTGGCGTGACCGCCCTGCTCCTGGCGCTGGTGGCGCTGCAGGGTCCGCTGGACGAGGGCACGCTCATCGTCCGCCAAGACACGGTCGAGATCGCGCGCGAAGCGTTCCGGCTGACCCCGGCGCGCAGCGGCGTGGGCTGGACGCTGGCGTCCACGGTCCGCTACGATCGGACTCGGCCGGCGGTCGTGCTCGATCCGATCGTCGAGCTCGGCCCGGATTCCAATCCCACGACCCTGGAATACACCGTCGCGGACCCACGCGCGCCGCTGCGCATCTTGGGACAGCTCGCCCGTGGCCGGTTCATGGTCCGCCTGCTGGGCCGGCGCACGGAGCGCGCGCGCGAGTTTCCTGCCCCGCTCCCGGCGGCGCTGCTCGACGACTCGGTGTACGTCCTCTATCTCCCCGTGGCCTGGCTCGCCCGAGCCCGCTCGGGTCCCGTCCCGGTGACGGCGCTCTTCCCCCGGGCCGGGCGGCGGGAACGCCTGTCCGTCCTCGATCTCGGCGTCGAGGCGACCACCCTCAACCGCGACCCCGCCGCGCTGCGGCACATCACGGCGACGGGGGGCGAAAACCGTCTGGTGCACGTCTGGGTGGACGCGGACGGCCGGCTGGCCAAGGTCGAGATCCCCTCGCGGCAGCTGATGGTGGAGCGCCAGCCTGCGCCCTGACCCTTCGCTCTCGCACGCAGCGGCGGTAGATTCCCGCCGTCCTGGCCGCCCACCTTCCCACGCCTCGAAACCCGCAGCGCCTGCGCCGCGTACGAGGAAACGCCCTAACGACTAGTCCAAAGGTTCTCATGAGGCCTCTGTTGTGCTTCCTCGGGCTCGCCGTCTGCCCGGTGCTCGGCGTGTGTCAGCGCCCGGTCCCGGCAACCCTCACCCTGGCCGACGCCATCACCCTCGCTCGGGCCAACAACCCGACCTACCGTCAAGCGATCCACGATCGGGCGCCCGCGGCCTGGCAAGTCCGCTCGGCCTGGGCCAGCCTGCTCGCGCCCACGGTCACGGCGTCCGGCGGTCTGGGCTACGCGGGGCCCGGGCAGCAGACGTTCCTCACCTCGAGCTTTTCGCAGAGCGTGTCCACCTGGTCGTCGAGCTACGGCTTCAATCTGGCGTGGGCGTTGAGCGGCCAAACGCTGACGCAGCCCGGGCTGCGAAAGGCCCAGCTGAACGCGGCCGATGCCGACGTGCTGGGTGCGGAGACGAGCGTCGTCAACGCCGTGACACAGGAGTACTTGACCGTGCTCCAGGCACGCGACAACGCCGAGGTGGCGCGCCAGCAGCTGCAACATGACGAGGAGTTCCTCAAGTTGGCGCAGGCGCGCTACGATGTGGGCCGCGCATCGCTGATCGACGTCCGCCAGGCGCAGGTCGCCCGGGGCCAGGCGCAGGTGGCCCTGCTGCGGGCGCGGACCGCCGTACAGGTCGAGAAGCTGCGCCTGTTCCAGGCGATCGGCGTCCCAGCGCCCGTGGACATCGCGAGCGTGCAGCTGACCGACAGCTTCAGCGTGCAAACCCCGACGTGGCAGCTGACCGAGCTGCTCGCGCTCGCCGAGCAGCAGAACCCGCCACTCAAAGCGCTGCGTGAGCGGGAGAGCGCGGCCCGCTGGGGCGTGCGCGCGGCGACGACGAGCTACGGTCCATCGCTGTCCCTCACGGCCGGTTGGTCGGGGTTCACGCAGAAGCTGTCGGACCTCACGCCCTCGCTCGCGGCGGTCGATGCGAATGCCGCCGCCAACGACTCGACGTGCCGCTACGCGAACAGCTACTGGCTCAATTCCGGGCTGCCACCCCTGTACTGCGGGATCTACGCTACCCAAGCCGGGACGCAGAAGCAGGCGCTCCGGACGCAAAACACCGCCTACCCCTACCACTTCACGCCGCAGCCGTTCCAGGCCCGGCTCACGGTCAGCATCCCGCTGTGGGGCGACTTCCAGCAACCCCTGCTCGTATCGCAAGCCAAGGCGCAGCAGCAGGATCTCGAGGAGTCGGTGCGGGCGCGCGGGCTCCAGGTGCAGACCGAGGTCAATCAGGCGTTCTTGCAGCTGGAGACCGCGTATCAGGCGATCGCGATCCAAGACACGAATCGCCTCCGGGCGCGTGAGCAGCTGCAGCTCGCGACCGAGCGCTACCGGGTCGGCTCGGGCACGTTCTTCGAACTGCTGGACGCCCAGGTGGCGGCGCTGCGCGCCGAGACCGACTACGTCAGCGCGGTATACGACTATCACAAGGCGGTGGCCGCCCTGGAAGCGGCGGTCGGCCGGCCGCTGCGGTAACGCGAGGAATCGATGGCCATGTCCAAACGCACCAAGGTACTGATGGGAGGGGGCGCCGCGGCGCTGCTCGTGGGCCTCGTCGTAATCAGTGCCGGGGCCCGGCGCGACCGCGGCCAGGAGGTCCGCTTCGAAACGGTCGGCCGTCGCGACCTCGTGGCGGTGGTGACGGCGAGCGGCAAGATCCAGCCCAAGAAGAAGGTGGACATTAGCGCCGACATTACCGGCCGCATCACGAAGATCGCGGTGCGGGAGGGCGACTTCGTTCGGCCGGGGCAGCTGCTGCTCCAGATCGATCCCACGGTCTATCAGGCGACCCTGCAGCAAGCGGAGGCCAATATGGCCTCGGCGCAGGCGTCGGCCGTGCAGGCCAAGGCGAACCAGGATCAGTCCGAGCGGGCCCTGCGGCGAACCAAGCAGTTGCACGCCGAGAGTGCCAATCTCGTGCCCGAAGAGCAGCTCGAGCAGGCGCAGACGGCGTTTGACATCGCGGTGGCGAACCTCACGGCGGCGCGGCATCAGGTCGATCAGGGGCGGGCCGCGGTGCAGTCCGCCCGCGACAACCTCCGCAAGACGACGCTCATCGCCCCCATGGCAGGACGCGTCACCCGGCTCCCGGTCGAGGTCGGCGAGGTGGCCGTCCCGAGCACCTTCTCCAAGGACATTGGCCTCCTGATGACGATCTCCGATCTCTCAGTGATCCAGGCGAAGGTGAAGGTGGATGAGACCGACGTGGTGCGGGTGCATCTCGGCGACTCGGTCGAGGTGGCGATCGACGCGTTCCCCGACGCCACGTTCACGGGCCACGTGACCAAGGTCTCCGACTCGAGCGTGCTGGGCGTGGCCCAGACGACGACCGGCCAAAACGACCGGGCCGTGGACTACGAAGTGGAGGTCACGCTGGACAAGCCCCCGAGCGACATCCGGCCCGACCTCTCGGCGACGGCGCGCATTGTGACCGCCACGCGCAAGGAGGTGCTCTCGATCCCGATCATCGCGCTCACCGTGCGCGAGCACAAACCGATCTCGACCGAGCAGCGGCCGCTCGACACCACGACCACGCGCAAGAAGAAGGAAGCGGAGGGCGTGTTCCTCGTGAAAGCCGGCGTGGCCACGTTCCGGGCCGTGAAGGTCGGGATCGCGGGGGACGAATACTTCGAGGTGGTGGACGCGCTGAAGGAAGGGGACACGATCGTCGCGGGTCCGTATCAGGCGATCCGCGATCTCAAGGATGGCGCGCGGGTGCGCGCGATGAAGGCGTCGGCGGACTCGACCAAGAAGAAGCCGGCGGCATGAGCGCGGGGCAGCCGTTCCGGACCGGCGACACGCCGCTCCCCGAGATCATCATCCTCACGCACAAGTTGACCCGGGAGTACGACATGGGGGGCGAGGTGGTGCGCGCCCTGCGGGGCGTGAGCGTTCAGATCAAGAAGAACGAGTACGTGGCCGTGATGGGCCCCTCCGGCTCCGGTAAGTCCACGCTCATGAACCTGATCGGCTGCCTCGACACGCCCACCGCCGGCGAGTACTGGCTCAACGGCCAGAAGGTCTCCCGCTTGGACGACGACGCGTTGGCGCGGATTCGCAACAAGGAGATCGGGTTCGTGTTCCAGACCTTCAATCTCCTCCCCCGCGCCACCGCGCTGCACAACGTGGAGCTGCCCCTGATCTACGCGGGGGTCGCCAGCCGGGTGCGGCGCGCCCAGGCGGCGCAGGCGCTCGAGCGGGTGGGGCTCGGGGACCGGATGGAGCACCGCCCGAACGAGCTGTCCGGCGGGCAGCGCCAGCGGGTGGCCATCGCCCGCGCGCTCGTGAACGAACCCTCGATTCTGCTGGCCGACGAGCCCACCGGGAACCTCGACTCGGCCACGAGCGGCGAGATCATGCAAGTGTTCCGGGATCTGCACGAGCAGGGCCAGACGATCGTGATGGTGACCCACGAGCACGACATCGCCGCCCACGCGGCGCGCGTCGTGACGCTCCGGGACGGCGAGATCGCCACGGACCAGCTGCGGGCGGCCTAGATGCCGCTCTTCGAGGCCGTCCGCCTCGCCCTCCAGACGATCCGAGCGCAGAAGCTGAAGAGCGGCTTTTCGCTGCTCGGCGTGTTCATTGGTGTCGCGTCGCTCATCGGCGCGTGGTCGATCGTGAACGGCGTCAACCGCTACATGACCGAGAAGTTCGCCCAGACGCTCTTCGGGGTGAACACCTTCCAGCTGCGCCGCCGGCCGATGTTCACGCCGAACGTGCCCGACTCGGTGTGGCGGGCGTGGGCGCGGCGCCCCCGCATTCGCTTCAGCGACGCGGAGGCGTTGAACGCCGCCTTCACCGTGCCCGTCGTCACCGCCTGGCAGTCGAGTGAGAACACCACCATCTCCTACCGCGACAAGCAGGCACGCGACATCGAGCTGACGACCGCCAGCGAGCGGTACTTCGACATCAAGAACCTGCGGCTCGCCGCCGGGCGGGCGTTCACGGCGCAAGAGAACCGCGCCGGGGCGGCGGTGGCCGTGCTGGGCGACGCGGTGGCCCAGCGGTTGTTCGTGGATCGCTCGCCGCTCGACCGCAGCGTGCGGATCGGGGGCACCGGGTATCGCGTGATCGGCGTGGTGGAGAAGCAGGGCAGCATCCTCGGCTTCCCGCTCGACCGCTTCGTCATCGTGCCGGCGCTGTCGCCCGCGCAGAATCTCGTGAATCCCCCCGGGATCCTCGACGCCTTCCTCGTGAAGGCGCGCACCGAGCCCGAGATGCACCTCGCGATGGACCAGGCCGAAGGGATCATGCGCAGCCGCCGCCATCTGCGGCCGCGGCAAGACGACAACTTCGCGCTCGACACATCCGAAGGCGTGCAACGCTTCTGGGCGGGCATCAGTCGGATCCTCGTCGTGGTCCTGCCCGGCGTCGTGGTGGTCTCGCTCGTGATCGGCGGCATCGTGATCATGAACATCATGCTCATGTCGGTGGCGGAGCGGACCCGCGAGATCGGCCTGCGGAAGTCGCTCGGCGCGCGGCGCCGCGACGTGCTGCGGCAGTTTCTCGCCGAGTCGGCCGCGATTGCCACGGTCGGCGCGGCGTTCGGGGTCGTCGCCGGCATCGGACTCACCGTGCTGATCGCCGCAGCCTCGCCCCTCCCGGCCAGTCTGTCGCCCATGTCGATCCTGTTGGGCGTGGTGATGGGCGGGGGCGTCGGCGTGATCGCGGGCGCCTATCCCGCCAGCCGCGCGGCGCGGCTCGATCCCATCGCCGCGCTGCGCCAAGAGTAGCCGTGACCGCCCTGTTCGAAGGCGTCGGCATCGCCCTCACGTCGCTGCGCGCCCACAAGATGCGCGCCGCGCTCACGATTCTGGGCGTTGCCATCGGGGTCACGGTCGTCATGGTCATCGGGGCGCTGATCAGCGGGTTCAATAAGGGCATCTCCGACATGCTCTCCTCGCTCGGCCCCAAGACGTTCTGGGTGGGGCGCTATTGGGGCGGGCAAGGCGACGTGGACCCCGAGGATCCGGATCCGTGGCGGCGGCGGCCTCCCATGACGATGGACGAAGCCACCCGCCTGGGACAGCTGCCCGCTATCGCCTTCGTGGTCGTCGACGAGCGCACGTCGGCGGACATCGACTTTGAGGGCCACCGCCTGGCGGCCATCAACATCCGTGGCCGCAACGCCGACTGGCCGAAGATCGAGGGCGGTACCATCCACCCCGGGCGCTCCTTCAGCCACGTCGACGACGCGGCCAACAGTCACGTCGCCGTGGTCAACACGAAGCTTGCGGAGAACCTGTTCGGCCAACGGGACCCGATCGCGCGGCGCATCAAGATCAGCGGCGTGCCGTACGACGTCATCGGCGTGTACGAGCCGCCGCCCCACCTGTTCGGCGGGGAGGAGCAGCCCCAGGCCCTGATCCCGCACGGGACCTTCACCAAGGACCTGCAGTACTGGCGGGGCTGGATGAGCATGTTCGTCGTTCCCCAGGACTCGGTCCCCCTCGAGCGGGCCATGGACGACGTCACCATGGCCCTGCGGACGCTGCGCGGGCTCCGGCCGGGGCAGCGAAACAACTTCGATGCGGTCACGCAGGACGTCTACGTGAAGGCCATCAACAGCTTCACCCTGGTAGCGCGGGTCCTGATGATCGCGCTCTCGATGGTCGGCCTGATGGTCGGGGGCATCGGGGTCGTCGCGATCATGATGATCTCGGTCACGGAGCGCACGCGGGAGATCGGCGTGCGCAAGGCCCTCGGCGCCACGCGGCGCGAGATCCTGTGGCAGTTCCTGGTCGAAGCGGCGACGCTCACGCTGGTGGGTGGGATCGTCGGCATGATCGTGGGCTGGCTCGTGTCGCTGGTGCTGGCCCGCGCCACGCCCGTTCCCGCCTACGTGCCGCTCGGCTCCGTCGTCCTCGCCCTGGGCGCCGCCGCGTTCACCGGACTCCTGTTCGGGATCTATCCCGCGAGCAAAGCGGCGCGCCTCGATCCGGTAGAGGCGCTGCGGTACGAATAGCCGGGAAACGGGGAACGCGTGGCGTCGACACGCACGTCTCCCGTTTCCCGTGTCCCGTTTCCCGTTAAGTTCTAGCGGCATGCCGCTCTCCGAAGCGATCCTCCAGGCGCTCCAGACTGCGTGGAGCCACAAGCTGCGATCGTTCTTCACCCTGCTCGGGATCATCGTGTCGGTCGGGTTCCTCGTGGCGGTCGTGGCGGTGATCCAGGGGATGAACGCGTACGTGCGCGAGCGCATCGCCGGCGCTATCGTCGGGGTCAACGCCTTTCAGATCCGCCGCGACCCGATCCAGGTCGGGTTCATCGACGACGAAGCGCTGAAGAAGATCCAACGCCGGCCGATGATCTCGCCCGAAGACGTCTCGCACGTCGAACACGCGCTGCCCGACGCGCAGGCGATCTCCCGCCAGTCCGGGTGGCCGACCCCGATGGCGGACGTGCAGTGGCGGAACCGCACGGTGGGCGACGTCCTCGTGTTCGGTGTCACGCCGCCGTTCGTCGTAGTGCAGGACTACACGTTCGCAGCCGGGGCGCCGTTCACCGACGTGGACGAGCAGCAGCGGCGACTCGTCGCGGTGCTCGGCTTCGACGTGGCGGAAAAGCTGTTCGGCGCTCCCGCGCGCGCCGTCGGCAGCGCGATTCGGGTCCGCGGCGCGCAGCTCACGGTCAAGGGCGTCATCGCCAAGAAGGGCACCGTGCTGGGACAGTCCTGGGACGGGTTCGTCATGCTCCCGCTCACCACGTTCGAGGCCCTGTACGGACGGCGCCAGACCACCGTGATCTCGGTCAAGATGTCGGCGGCCGCGAGCGTGGCCGACGGGATGCTCCGCGCCGAGGAGGCGATGCGTATCGCGCACCGCCTGCGCCCGGCGCAGGAGGACGATTTCACGGTCGACACCGGCGAAGGCCTCATCGCGTTCTGGGGGAAGCTGACCCGCGTGATTTTCACGGTCGTGCCCGCGGTGGTGGGCATTGGGATCGTCGTCGGCGGGATCGTGATCATGAACATCATGCTGATGAGCGTCACCGAGCGCACGCGAGAGATCGGGATCCTTAAGTCGCTCGGCGCCTCCCGGCGCGACATCCGGCGCCAGTTCCTCGCGGAGTCGGCCATCCTGTCCCTGCTCGGCGGCGTGGCGGGGCTCCTCGCCGGGAGCGCGCTCGCCGCGGTGGTCGAAGTCGCCTCCCCCCTGCCCGCCCGCGTGACGGCCTGGTCGGTGGCGGTGGCGCTCGGTCTCGGCGTCAGCGTGGGCATCGTGTTCGGCGTCTACCCGGCCCACCGGGCGGCGCGCCTCGACCCGATCGAAGCGCTGCGCGCCGAGTAGCATGGCCCTCCACTCCATTCGCGAAGGCTGGCTGATCGCGGTCGACCAGCTGCGGGTCAACAAGCTGCGCTCGGGGCTCACGATCCTCGGGGTGGTCATCGGGATCGCCACGGTCATGGCCATGGCGTCGATCGTGGCGGGCTTCCGCGAGCAGATCGTCAACACGCTCGAGGTCGTGGGGCCGACCACCTTCCGCGTCCTGCGGTTCTTCTCGTCCACGCCGCTCAATCCCGACGCGCTGCCGCGGGAAGTGAGGATCCGGCCCGCCCTGCGGCCACAGGAAGCCGAGGCGATCGCCCGTCTGCCCGAGATCCACTACGCGGCGATCTGGACGCAGGTGTTCCACCGCTTCGAGTACGCCGGCAACCGCACGCAGGTGCTGGGCGTGTTCGGCGCCGACGATCGGTACATGGAGATCTTGGGGGGCGGCCTGGTCACGGGCCGGGTGTTTACGACGGCGGAGCTGCGGAGCGGAGCCCCGGTCACGGTGATCGAACGGCGAACCGTGGACCGGCTGTTCGGGGCTCGCGACCCGATCGGGGAGATCGTTCGCATCGGCGGGCACCCGCTCCGCGTCGTAGGGGTGTGGCAGCGGCCCACCAACATCTTCGAGGTGCCGGGCGCGCCGGAGATCGCGGGAATCGTGCCGTTCGAGGCCGCGCGCGCGCGCTTCCCGATCGACCGGGTGAACGGTCTGATCATCCTCGTGAAGCCTCGGCCCGAGGTGAGCGTCGCGCGCGCGATGGACGCCGCCACGCTGCAGCTGCGGCGCCTGCGCGGGCTGCGGGTCGGTGAGCCCAACACGTTCGACCTGCTAACGTCGGACCAGGTCCTCGGCATCTTCGACAGTCTGACGTTCGCGTTCTTCTTCGTGATGCTCGTGCTCTCGAGCATCGCGCTCTTGGTGGGCGGGATCGGGGTGATGGCGATCATGACGGTGTCGGTGACAAGCCGGACGCGGGAAATCGGCCTGCGCAAGGCCATCGGTGCCACGCGCCGCGACGTCTTGTGGCAGTTCCTCGTGGAGGCGGCGACCCTGACCTTGGTGGGCGGCGTCCTCGGCATCTTGCTGGGGACCGTCACCGGGGAATTCCTGAAGCGTCTGCTCGATTTCAACACGACCGTGCCATTGTGGAGCGCCGCGATCGCGACGATCGTGTCGATCGCCGTCGGAGTCGTGTTCGGCATCGCGCCGGCGGCGCGCGCGGCGAGGCTCGATCCAGTGGAGGCGTTGAGGTACGAATGATCAGGATACGCGACACGTCGGGAACGAGAGGGCACGTTGCCCGGTTCCGCGTTCCCATATCCCGACGAGCGTGGAGAGGACCTCGTGACCCCACCAGTTGACCTCCTCGCCATTGCCGCTCATCGCGACGATGTGGAGTTGACGTGCGGTGGCACGCTCGCCCGGGCCGTGCGCGCGGGCCACCGCGTGGGGATCGTCGATCTCACGCAGGGCGAGGCCGGTACCCGCGGAGACGCCGCCACGCGCGCCGCCGAGGCCGACCGCGCGGCCCAGGTCCTGGGTGTGCAGGTGCGGCTCAATGCCGGACTCCCCGACGCACATCTGTACAATGACGAGCCGTCGCGCGCGAAGGTCATCGACCTGATCCGCGCCACGCGGCCTCGGGTGGTGATTCTTCCCTTCCCGGTCGGCCGGCACCCCGATCATCGCGTCGCCTCGGAGCTGGGCCGCGACGCCTGCTATCTCGCCGGACTCGCGAAATACGGACCGGCGGGCGCGGCCGAGCCGCATCGCCCGTTCAAGGTCCTGTACGCCCTCGCCTATCGCGAGGACCCGGTGAAACCGTCGTTCGTGGTGGACATCTCCGATGTCTTCGAGATCAAGATGGCGGCGGTCCGCTGCTACGGATCGCAGTTCGACGGCGCCAAGGCGGCCGGCGAGATCCACCCGACCGGGCAGGACCTGTACGAGCTGATCCGGGTGCAGTCGGCGCACTACGGCTCGCTCATCCGGCAGGCGTACGGCGAACCGTTCTTCTGTCACGAGACGCTCGAAGTCGAGGACGTGCTGCAGCTTGGCGTGCAATCCCTCTAGTCTCTAGATTTCCCGCCATGCCCCAGCGGCTGGTCTATCTCGACAACGCGGCCACGACGCCGGTGCGCCCCGAGGTGCTCGAGGCGATGCTGCCCTACCTCGGGCGGGACACGTTCGGGAACCCGTCCTCGGCGCACCGCTTCGGGCGCGCTGCGCGCGCTGGGGTGGAGGAGGCCAAGCGCACGATTGCCGAGGTGTTGGGGGCCGAGCCGGGGCAGGTGATCTTCACCTCCGGGGGCACCGAGGCGGACAACCTGGCGGTGATCGGGTGCGCGCTCGCGGTGCGCGACCGCGGTGGGCCGTTTCGCGCCGCCGTCTCGGCGATCGAGCACAAGGCAGTGCTCGCGGCGGCGCACGCGGTCGCCCATCTCGGCGGCGAGGAGATCGTGCTCCCCGTAGACGCCTCGGGCGTCGTCGTCGAGGACGCACTCGTGGCAGCGCTCGGCCAGGGCGTGGCAGTGGTGAGCGTGATGTGGGTGAACAACGAGGTGGGGGTGATTCAACCGGTCGCGCGACTGGCAGCGCGATGTCGCGAGGCCGGCGTCGCGTTCCACATCGACGCCGTCCAGGCCTTCGGCAAGATCCCCGTGTCGCTCCCGGATGTCGGCTGCACCTTCCTCACGATTTCTGGCCACAAGATCGGCGCCGCGAAGGGGATCGGGGCCCTGATCGTGCGCGACCGGCATGCCGTGGAAGCGATCATCCACGGAGGGAGCCAGCAGTTCGGGATCCGGCCCGGCACGGAAAACGTGCCGGGCATCATCGGGCTCGGGACGGCGGTCGAGTTGGCGGCGCGCGAGCAGGCGGAGTTCGCTCGCTGTGTGGGAGCGTTGCGCGACGAGCTCGAGCGCCGGCTCCTCGCGCTCGTGCCCGACGCCGTGATCAACGCCAGGGCGGGCCCGCGGGCGCCCCACGTCTCCAGCATCGCGATTCCGGGGACGGACAGCGAAGCGCTGCTCATGCACCTGGACCTCGCGGGAATCGCCTGCTCGTCGGGCTCCGCCTGCAGCACGGGCTCCGTCGAGCCATCGCACGTGCTGAGCGCGATGGGCGTGCCGCGCGAGCTCGGGGTCGCGGCGTTGCGGTTTTCGTTCGGGAAGGACAATGCACTGGCCGACGTGGAGGCGGTGACTGCCGCGTTTCCCAAGATCGTCGAGAAGGTGCGCGCGCTGTCGGCGGTGTTGCACCGATGAGGGAGCGCGTGCTGGTGGCGATGTCGGGCGGCGTCGACAGCTCGGTCGCGGCCGCGCTGCTCGTCGAGCAGGGGTACGAAGTCGTCGGCGCGACGATGAAGCTGTTCTGCTACGGCGACAGCGTCCCCGATCGCCCCTGTTGCTCCCTCGACTCGATCACCGACGCGCGCCTCGTCGCCCACCGACTGGGCATCCCGCACTACGTGCTGAACCTCGAGGACCGCTTCGGCCGCGACGTGATCGGCGACTTCGTGCGCGAATATGCCCGCGGCCGTACGCCGATCCCGTGCGTGCGCTGCAACTCATTCACGAAGTTTCGCGACCTGCTCCACCACGCCGATGCGCTCGACTGCGCCTATCTCGCGACCGGCCACTATGCCGTGGCGCGCGCGGGGGCGCTCTACCGCGGGGCCGATTCCGAAAAGGACCAATCGTACTTCCTCTGGGGGATCGACCGCGCCGTGGTGGCGCGGATGCTCACCCCCGTCGGCACGCTCGCCAAGCGCGAGACGCGCGAGCTCGCGCGGCGCCTCGGTCTTGCGACCGCGGACAAGCCCGAGTCGGTCGAGATCTGCTTCGTCCCCGACGATGACTACGTCGGGGTACTCGAGCGCCACCTCCCCGCGGACGCCCCGGCGCTCGCCCCCGGACCGGTCGTGACGGCGAGCGGCGAGCTCGTGGGACAGCACGCGGGTTTTGCGCGCTACACCATCGGACAGCGGCGGGGGGTGCCCGGGGGCTTCCGCGAGCCGATGTATGTGGTGGCGATCCGGCCCGAGACTCGGGAGGTCGTGATCGGGACTGGAGACGAGCTGTTCGGCCACGCGGTGACGCTCGACGAGGTGAACTGGCTCGCACCCCCCCTCGCCGCGGGCGACTGCGTCTTGGTGCAGTGCCGCTACCGCGCCCGCGCCGTCCCGGGCCGCGTGCGGGAGCGCCTGGGCGATAGCCTGACGCTCGATCTCACCCAGCCGCTGCGCGCGATTACACCGGGGCAGTCGGGAGCCCTGTACGACGCGGATGGCCGCCTGCTCGGCGGCGGCGTGATCGCCTAACTCCCACCGCAGCAATGGTCTCACAGGGCGGCGCGGGGCTCGTGCGCCGCGTCACGGTCGGGACCCGGTGGCCGGGCGTAGGTTGCGGCTAGCACGAACCGCTACAGGCCGCCCACGGCGGCCCGCGTCGTCCGTCCCACCCCGGAGGGAGCAGTATGCCCGCAACACTGAGTCGTTTGAGGTGGGGGCTAACCGCCGCCGCAGCGTTTGTCGCCGCCGCGTGCAGCACGAGCACCGCCCCCCAGCCGCAGTTGTCCAATCCCCAGCAATTGAGCACCAATCTGCAGACCGTCTCGGGCGTCGTGAGTTCGCCGACCTTCAGCAGTTTCGGGGCGCTGCGGACCGCGACCGGCTCGCCCGTGGCCGCGCCCACCGTATCCGGGGCGCTGCTCGCTGCTGCCCCGATCACTCCGCCCGCCACGTCGACGCAAGCCTACGCCGGCGCGCCCGCGCGGCTCGAGGCGCTGCGCCTCGCCGCTGCGACGCTCGGCTCAGGGATCGCGGCAAGCGTGATCCCGCCCGCCCAGATCGGCAAGGTCTACGTCTGGGACGTGACGACGCACGCGTACGTCGCTCAGTCTGGCGGCCCCACGAACGGCGTCCGGGTCATCCTCTACGCCGTCAACAGTTCAGACCAGGTGATCGAGCCCACCACGGCCGTCGGCTACGTCGATCTACTCGACGAGAGCACCAGCAGCACGAACTCGTTGCACGTGCTCGTGTACGGCGGGACGCCGGCGAGCCCCGGCACCAAGTATGCCGACTACAAGGTGAGCGGCACGGTCACCGGCAGCCCCGCGACGGCCTTCAACGCGAGCGCGACGGGGTTCGTGACCGACGGGACCCACACGCTCACGTTCACCGCGAGCTTCGGAGCGTCGCAGCTCAACACTACGACCCCGCATGCCCAGATCGATGTCACGTGGAGCCTCGACAATGGCGTAGTGAGCGTCACCCTATCAGAGACGCTAGCGGCATCGGATGCGAACCATCTGACGCTGACGATCCACCTCACGGAGACCTACGGCGCCGAGAAAGTGGCGGTGGACGGGAGCGTCGCCGTGGTGGTGTCACCCCAGAGCGTGACGGTCGACCTGACCATATCGGTCAACGGTCAAACATACGCCACGATCAGGGGGACCGTGACCGCCACCAGCAACGGGATCCAGGTCGTGCATGCTGACGGCAGCACGCTCTCGACCGCCGAGCTGGACGCGCTGTCGCATCTGAAGGACCTGCCGGACAAGCTGGAAAAGGCGATCGACAACCTGTTCCACCCGTGCGAGCGCCTCATGGGCGCCTAACGCGCCGCAGTTCGAAGAACGAACCCCCGCCGGGCCTGGCCCGGTGGGGGTTTTCGTTTTATAAGGGGGGTGGTGAAGATGCTGTATCGCGTGCTCGCTGACGCCGTCGTGGTGGTGCACGCCGCGTTCGTCGGCTTCGTGATGCTGGGTGGGTTTCTCGCCTGGCGCTGGCGCCCTGTGGTCTGGGTGCACCTCCCGGCGGCGCTCTGGGGAGCGGCGATCGAATACGGCGGCTGGATCTGCCCGCTCACCCCGCTCGAGAACGCGCTGCGGACGCGCGCCGGGCTCGAAGGCTACCGCGGCGGCTGGGTGGAGCACTACCTGATCCCGCTGGTCTACCCGGCGGGCCTCACCCGCCCCAGCCAAGCCGTGCTCGGGACGCTCGTCGTGGTCGTGAACGTGATCGCCTACGGGGTGCTCGTGCGACGCGGGCTCCGGCACTAGAATGAGAGCTATGACGCGCACGCTCCTCGTCGGCCTCTTCCTCGTGTCGGCGTGCGGCCGCTCCGGCAACGGGGGCGCGAGTCGCGACACCCTCACCGAGCGGCAGCGCGACTCGATCCTCGCGAAGTCGAGCATCCCGGGCGCGAGCGCGGTCGGTCGCGCGCTGAAGGCGGCCGACTCGACGAACGCCCGCATCCGTGGGACGGACAGCGTGAGCCCGTGAAGTGGGCTGGTGCGCGGTCGTGGCTCGTGCCGTGCCTCGCGCTCGCCACCCGGTGTGCCCCCGCCAACCCCTGCCACGCCCCCGAGATGCACCGCGCCGGGCGCTACGCCCAGCGCTACCTCGGGCACTGGATCGTGGCCCGGGGCGATACACTGACCCTGCCCCAACTCGGGGATCGCTTCAAGCTGACCGACGTCCTGCTCGACAGTACGCGCGTTGTCGCGGGCCGTACCTGTCACTTCGCGGGCACCCTCGTCTTCCGGGTGCCGCGCGACACGTTGCCCGTCACGTGGATCGGGTATCCGGAGCAGGCCCTGATCTACGGCTGGCCCGCGGAGCTCGGGCCGTTCGCGGGCGTCAGCGTGACCCGAGTGGGCGACTCGCTCGCTGGCGCGATCCTGTACGACGCGCGGCTGGGCTTGCAGGTGCGCCCGGGGGCAACGGCGCGCTTCATGGCCAGCCGAGCGCGGCGCTAGCGCAATCGGGGTATCTTCCAGCACGCCCGTTCGAGGGGGATAGGCCGCGCGGCGGCTGGCGCCGCCGCGTTAGCGGCGGGATCGACCGCTCGGTGGGCCGCGACTCCGTTCCAAGGAGGGCTGACCTGGCGTTCTCCGTTGCCGAGCGTGCCGCGATGATCGAGCGCTACGCCCACGGCCCGACCCTGCTCAAGCGCGCCCTCGCCAACGTTCCGGCGGGCGCGCTCACCTGGAAACCCGCAGCCGGGCGGTGGTCCGCTCATGAGATCGTCGTGCACTGCGCCGATAGCGAAACCAACGCGCACATGCGGCTGCGGTTTCTTATCGCCGAGCCCGAGCCCCTGATCGTCGGGTACGACCAGGACCGCTGGGCGATGACGTTCGATTACCACGCGCATCCGCTCGACGCCGCGCTCGCGACGGTCGAGGCGGTGCGCGCGAACACGGTGCCGCTGCTCCGCCGCCTCTCCGATCTGGACTGGCGCAAGGTGGGCCGGCACACGGAGTCGGGGCCCTACAGTACCGAGGACTGGTTGGCGATCTACGCCGAGCACCTGGAGAAGCATTCCCGCCAGATCGGGCGCAACGTGGAGGCCTGGAGCAAGCGATGAAAGGGTTTCTGTTTCGTCTGCTCATCACAGCCCTCGGGTTGTGGCTGGCGGCGACCATCGTTCCGGGCGTTG
>Ga0209648_10001609_pt1 | contig 18315 bp, 12 predicted proteins | sample GraSoi2013_115cm_FD_185830 | JGI IMG/M metagenome (GOLD analysis project Ga0209648, IMG submission 185830) | Grasslands soil microbial communities from the Angelo Coastal Reserve, California, USA - Sample 9_17_2013_115cm (SPAdes) (version 2) | ecosystem: Environmental > Terrestrial > Soil >...
TCCTGACCGGCTTCCAACAGGTCGAAGACAACGTAGCAGCATTGCGGATTCTCGAGAGCGAAGCTCAGGTTCAGGATAAGGCAGTCACCGCGGCCCAGAAGTATTTGGAACTCGCGTGGACACGATACAAAGGCGGCGTCACCAGCTACCTCGAAGTGACAACCGCTCAAAGCGCGGCTCTCTCTGACGAACTCACTGCGGTAAACATTCTCGGCCGCCGCATGGTGGACGCAGTGACCCTGGTCCAGGCTCTCGGCGGCGGCTGGGATCGCTCCGCATTGCCCGAACACCCTGAGTGCTGCGGCAAACTGACCACCAATTCCAGGTAATGCTTTCGTGCCTTCCGCAATGGCGGAGTCCCGCTGGGAGTGATTTCCCCGTCTGGAACTTTCAGCCCTGACGTATTCGTGTTCGTCGCTCTGGGGCTGTCGGTGTTCAGCCTTCTTGGTGGGTAAGCATGCCCGCCGGTGCTTGACACACCTTCTTCGCCGAACCATCGCGCCACCAGTCCGACACCACTGCCACGGTGGGGTCTCGTGTCGGTATAGCCGCAGTTTGAGAAAAATCCGCAATCGCCTTAAGCCACTGATATGAAGCACCTTACTGGGCGGTTGCCCCCCATGCAGTTTGGTCCCATGCATGCCTTCCTATTACATGAACTGAATTCCGCGGCGATAGAAACTTTGAAGCGCGGATCTCTAAGAGAGGAGATTCAACGATGTACCGCAAAATGTTCACTGGCATGATTGGCCTGATGCTGTTGGGAACCGTCTTTGTCCCCAACGGTCGGGCCGACGAATCCGATAAGAAAACGATTGTGACTGTCAAGCAACCCATTCAGGTTCCCGGCAAAGTGCTTCCCGCGGGCACCTACGTATTCAAGCTGCTGGATTCCAACGAGCTCACCCTCGTTGCAATTTTCAACGCTGACGAGACGCATTTGATTACCACGGTCCAGGGTATTTCGGACTCGCGGATACAAACCCCAGACAAAACCATCCTTCAGTTCGAAGAACGGCCCTCCGGCCAGCCAGAAGCCCTGAAGGCGTGGTTCTACCCGGGTGATAACTCCGGCATCGAGTTTGTTTATCCCAATCAGAAGCACTAACGTTTATCCAACGCAGACGCAATAAATAAGACCCCGGCTCTCGCACCTGGCGCTGCCTACGGCGCCAGGCGCTCCCCGCCCCCGCTCCGATGAACTCCGCGCGACTTTGCTTGCCGGAACACTTAGAGAATAGTGCCCGGATCACGTACTCCTGCAGTGCCACAGGACCAGCGAAAATCGCGGCATAATCTCTCCGTGCTACCCGCCAAGCGGAACTCTCCTCCGCACTGTCGCAGCACACCGCCGCGTCTCCGCAAAATAGGTTCCAATTCCACATGATCCATAGGATTGACAGAATCGCCGCGCGGGGCGATACTCCTCATCCATCGAGGTGCATAGGAGAACATGGCGGCAAATCGACGGATATTTTTATTTCTCGCCGCGAGCTCGTTGGTTTGCACGGCTCGTGCACCACTTGCCCAAACGCGCAGAGACTTGCGCATTGTTGCGAACGTTGAGTTGGTGCAAATACCGGTTATCGTCTTCGATGACAAGGGTGCAGTAGCTGCGAACCTCAAGAAAGACGACTTCCGCGTCTTGGAAGATGGGGTTGAACAACAACTGGTCTACTGTGAAAGGGAGCGGGAGTCGGTCTCCTTCGTGATTCTGGCCGACCAGAGCGAAAGCATGACGAAGAAGATTCCCTTCGTCCAGGAAGCCGCGCTCTCGCTTGTCGACCCCGGCTTGCCAAAAGATCCCTTCCGCGACGAATATTCCGTATTCGGCATCGAATCCCGCGCCAAACGTCTTGTGCCCTTCACCCGCGATCAACACGACCTTGAGCGCAGACTCCCGTTGCTTCTGACCCCCACCAAGGGGAGAACCGCGCTTTTTGATGGGATCTATCTGGGAGTAGCTTCGGCGCAGAGCCAGGCGGAGAATAAGCGCCGCGCCGTGATCATTATCTCCGATGGCGGCGACAACAACAGTCGCTATAACTTGCGGGAGACGCAAAGGCTTTTGGAAGAGGCAGACATGCCGGTCTTTGCGGTTATGGCGGCACCGTCGTTCGATTTGTCGAACATTTTTTACATGCCGGAGAGTAAACCGAAATCATCTCCTTGGCCGGGAACGAAATCAAAATCGCAGTCTCCTGGTTCTTCCCTTCGCGGTTCCGGCGATGACTACATCGGTCCTGATGAACGGCGCGGGCCTCATAACTTGAAAGCGCTAACGGAAGTGACCGGCGGCGGCGTTTTTACCGCCCACAGTTTGGAAGATCTTCCGCGCGTCGTTCGGACCATCGGGCTCGCGGTGCGCTATCGATACGTTCTCACCTACAGGCCGGCCGGCAAAGCAAAAGCAAGAGCAGTGTCCGTGGGCGAGAACATGTGGCATAAGATCCACGTCGAACTGCGCCCGAAAGAGAAGTTTGCTGGATACGGCATCCCCTACTACAAACGCGGATACAATCGAATCGACTGAACGCCGGGTGGCAGGCCCTTAGTCGCCTGGCAAGTTGTGGGTGCCGGATGCTTCGGTTTTTGAAACGTGCGGAATTCGCCGCAAATCGCCCCCAGTAGCATTCAAGTTGACGAACGAGTACAATCACCCGCGAACAATTTACGCCTATTCCTGCGGGGGAATTTCGTGGCCCGACCCAAAAACGAACACAACAACAGCACGAAAGACTCCACCGAATCGAAATCCCCCAAGCGCTCCCCATTGAAAAGACCAATCGAGCAGTACGACACAAATCCAAAACCCGCGTCAACAATCCCCCAGTCGGCCTCGTCACTCAGCAAACCGATCCGCCCGTCACCTCGCGCAAGACGTACGAATACGACCCGCACCTCGACCCCCAGCTAGTCTGGGCCGGCAAGAAAGAACACACTTCCTTCGAAGTCCCCACCGTCTCCCTCCACGTCCACGAGCGCATCGACCCGCGCACCATCATCGAAGCCGTGCGCAAGCGCAATGGCGTCCCCCTCAAGCCCGCCCAGGGCTACCTCTTCGAAACCCGCGAGGAAAATCCTCCCCTCCGCGAAGCCGTCGATTTCTACCGCCACGCACACGGCTGGACCAACCGCCTCATCGCCGGCGATTCTCTCCTCGTCATGAACTCCCTCCTCGAAAAAGAAGGCCTGGCCGGCCAGGTCCAAATGGTTTACATCGACCCGCCCTACGGCATCCGCTACGGCTCCAATTTCCAGCCCTTCGTCAATCGCCGCGACGTCAAGGACGGCAAGGACGAAGACCTCACCCAGGAACCCGAAATGGTCCGCGCCTTCCGCGACACCTGGGAACTCGGCATCCACTCCTACCTCACCTATCTCCGCGACCGCCTCCTCCTCGCCCGCGATCTCCTCCACGAATCCGGCTCCTGCTTCGTCCAAATCAGCGACCAGAATGTCCACCGAGTGCGAGACCTGATAGAAGAGATTTTCCATGCGTCTAATTTTGCCGGACTTATTTCGTTCGTCACCACGAGCGGCTTCGAAACGACAAATCTCGCTCGGACAGGCGACTATCTCGTCTGGTACGCAAAAGATCTGACGAAGATGAAGTACCGGCAACTCTATTCCGAGAAGGACGTCTCGCTCGAAGGAGGGAGGTACCGCTGGCTGATGCTACAGGACGGAACCTATCGCGGAGTTTCCGCAGCCGAGATGCGAGGCGAGGAAAAAATTCCACGGGGAGCCCGTCTTTACCAGCCCACCAGCCTAATTTCCCAGGGAGGTGGGAGCACAACCCAGGAATTTCGATATCAGGGAAAGACATACGCGCCCGGAGCCGGAGAACACTGGAAAACTACGCTCGAAGGAATGGAGAACCTCGGAAGGCTCGGCCGACTCCACATTGCTGCGAATAGCCTGAGGTATGTTAGGTATGCTGATGATTTTCCCGCGAAGCCAATCACAAATATGTGGACCGACACAGCGACGGGAAATTTTACGGACGACAAGATATATGTTGTGCAGACAGGGCTGAAAGCACTCACCCGCTGCATCCTGATGACTACTGACCCAGGCGATGTCGTTCTAGATCCAACGTGCGGATCGGGAACGACGGCCGTCGCTGCCGAAGAATGGGGCCGCCGCTGGATCACCTGCGACACCTCCCGCGTCGCCACCACCCTCGCCAAACAACGCCTCATGGGCGCCACCTTCGACTACTACAAACTCGCCCACCCCAACGAAGGCGTCGGCAGCGGCTTCGAATACAAAAAGGTCCCCCACGTCACCCTAAAATCCATCGCCAATAACGAACCTCCCGGCGAAGAAACCCTCTACGACCAGCCGCTCATCGACAATTCCCGCGCCCGCATCTCCGGCCCCTTCACCGTCGAAGCCGTCCCCGCCCCCAACGTCAAATCCCTCGACGAATTGGCGCCGGGGTGTCATCCCGAGCGTAGCGAGGGATCTGCTTTTTCCTCATCCCATTCCTCCGCCACCTCGCCGCAACAAGCCGACGCCTCCATCGCCCGCTCCGGCCCCACTCTCCGCCAATCCGACTGGCGCGACGAACTCCTCAAATCCGGCCTCCGCGGCAAAGGCGGCCAGATGATCCACTTCTCCCGCGTCGAACCCCTCGGCGGCACCCGCTGGCTCCACGCCGACGCCGAAACCAAGAACGGCAAAGCCGAGCGCGTTGTCATCTCTTTCGGCCCAGACTACGCCCCGCTCGTAACTACTCAAGTCGAAATGGCCTGGGAAGAAGCCCGTACCCTTCACCCCAAACCAGACATCCTCGTCTTCGCCGCCTTCCAATTCGATCCCGAAGCCGCCAAAGACATCGACGACCTAACCAAAGAAAAAACCGGCATGACCTTCCTAACCGCCCAAATGAACGCCGACCTCCTAACCGACGACCTCAAGAAAAAACGCTCCAGCAACCAATCCTTCTGGCTCGTCGGCCGCCCCGATGTCGATCTCCGCCAGATCAAAACCGGCGACGACAAAGGCAAATTCCAAGCCGAAGTCCGCGGCTTCGATTACTACAACACCCGCACCGGCACCATCGAATCCGGCGACACCAAAAAAATCGCCATGTGGCTCCTCGATACCGACTACGACGGCCGCAGCCTTTACCCTCGCCAGGTTTTCTTCCCCCTGGCCGACGAGGACGAAGGCTGGGCCAAATTAGCCAAGAACCTGAAAGCCGAAATCGATGCCGAACTGATCGAGTCCTATCGCGGCACTGTCTCTCTGCCTTTTTCGTTAGGCGATCACAAACGCGTAGCCGTAAAAGTGATCGACGACCGCGGCATCGAAAGCTTAAAGGTTTTGCAGTTGTGATGTTCTCTTTGTCATCCCGAACCCGGCGCATTTTGCCGGGTTCGGGATCTGCTTTTCTGGGTCTAGAATGAACCGCACCTATTGCGTCTATATCCTCGCCAGCCGTTCCCGAAACCTATACACCGGTGTAACTGGCAACCTCGAGCACCGCATGCTGGAACATCGCCAAGGCCTTGTCCCAGGATTCACCACGCGCTATCGCATCTTCCGTCTCGTCCACTTCGAATTCTTCGCCGACATTCGCGACGCAATCGCACGCGAAAAGGAAATCAAAGGCTGGCGCCGTGAAAAGAAAATCCGCCTAATCGAGCTTAAAAACCCAACCTGGGAAGACCTCGCCACCCAACTTCCTCACGCATACCAGAGTCGGCAACTCCAAAGCAGATCCCTCACCCGTTCGCCAAATTCAGGCGAACGGATTCGGGATGACAACTGGAAAAACCAATGATGACCAAACCTAGCGTCATGTATGGTGTCATTCCCAACCCGCGGTTTTTGCGGGTGAGGAATCTGCTTTTCTCTTCGCTTTTCTCTTGAATCCCATGCCCACCAAAACCATCGATCAGCTAATCATCAATTCCCCCTACGAGGAGCCGCGCGAATACTGGAAACGCGACCCCGAATCCAAACTCTTCTCCCGCGTCCCCGGCCGCCGGCCCGCAGGCTACATACGAGCAACGGAATCCTCCAAGGCACTGGACGACCCCGGAATATTTATCGAGCTTCCTCTCCCCAACAAAATCCGCCTCCGCGTCAACGCTTGGCGTGAAGGAGGCTACCCCGGCGTCTCCGGCATAACCAAACGCCTCCTCGAACACTGGCGCGATCCCGAGCAGCGCGAAAACCGCCGCCTCTTCTTCTGCCAGCTCGAAGCCATAGAAACTCTCATCTGGCTCACCGAAGCCCCACCCTCCGAGCGCGCCGGCATTAACATCCCCTCTGACGGCGGCAACTTCCCCCGCCTCTGCTCCAAAATGGCCACCGGCTCGGGCAAAACCATCGTCATGGCCATGCTCATCGCCTGGCAGATCCTGAACAAAGTCACCTACCCTCAGGACAAGCGCTACTCCAAAAATATTTTCGTAGTCGCCCCCGGCCTCACCGTGAAGAGCCGCTTGCAGGTGCTCGAACCCACCAACCCCAAAAACTTCTATGCCGAATTTAGCCTCATTCCCCTCGGCCTTCATGACGCGCTACGCCAGGGCAAAGTCAAAATCGTCAACTGGCACAAACTCGATTGGGAATCGGAAGAGCGCATTGCCAAGCGCAAATCCGTCGACAAGCGCGGCGCGCTCAGCGACGAAGCCTACGTCCGCGAAGTGCTGGAAGACATGGCTACGGCCCAAAATATCGTCATCATCAACGACGAAGCCCACCACGCTTGGCGACGCGATCCGAAATCAACTCTCAAAGGCGTCGCCAAAGAGGAACTCGAAGAAGCCACTAAATGGATCGGCGGCCTGGACCGCATCCACCGCACTCGCGGCATTCTGTCCTGCTTCGACCTTACCGCCACGCCTTTCGCTCCCACCGGCAAGCGCAGCGGCGAAGAAACTTTATTCCAGTGGATAGTCAGCGACTTCGGCCTCAACGATGCCATCGAATCGGGCCTCGTTAAGACTCCTCGCGTGGTTGTCCGTGACGACGCACGGCTTGGGAAAGACTTCAAATCCCGCCTGTACCACATCTATGCGGACGCGGACGTGAAGGACGACATCAACCGGAAAGTGGAGCCTCACGTCCCGCTTCCCGATCTCGTCAATACCGCCTACACCATTCTCGGCAACGATTGGGACGAAACCCGCAAGCGCTGGGAGCAAGAAAGTGCCCCCACGCCCCCCGTCATGATCACCGTCGCCAATCTCACGCACACCGCTGCGCGTGTCGAGTACGCACTATCCCACAAGAAAATCCCTATTGAAAAACTCAGCGACTCGGATCGTATCCTTCATATCGATTCCAAAGTGCTTGGCGAAGCCGAGGCAAAGGAAGAAGCCCCGGAAATCGAGTCTGCCACTGGGGGAGAAGAGAATTCGGAGGACGAAGCCGAAACGCCGCTGAAAAAACTGACGAAGCAGGAACGCGCCGAGCAACTCCGAAAAACCGTCGACACAGTCGGTCAACCCGGCCAGCCCGGAGAAAGAATTCACGCGGTCATTTCCGTCGGCATGCTCTCGGAAGGCTGGGACGCCAAGACGGTTACTCACATCATGGGCCTGCGTGCCTTTACATCTCAGCTTCTCTGCGAGCAGGTCGTCGGCCGCGGTCTTCGCCGTACGTCCTACGACGTCGACCCAAAAACGGGGCTCTTCACACCCGAGTACGTCAACATCTTCGGCGTGCCCTTCACATTCATGCCCCACGAAGGCGATGAAGACGCGCTGCCACCTCCGCCCCCGCAGCCCTCTTCAAGAATCCAGCCGCTTGCCGAGCGCAAGGACCTCGAAATTTCTTGGCCGAACATCATCCGCATCGATCACGAGTACCGCCCCGAACTCACGCTGGATGTCACAAAAACCAAGCCACTAACCCTCGACGCGTACGAAACTCCCACCATCGCAGATCTCGCTCCCGTCATCGACGGTAAACCCGACGTCACAAAACTCACGAGCATCGACGTGGAAAAACTCGGAAGAGAACAGCGCATGCAGCGCGTCATCTTCCAGTCCGCCGCCGAAGTCTACGACCTCATGAAGCCGAACTGGAAAGCCAATCGTGAATACCTGTTGGCCCAAATTATTCGCATCACGGAGAGCTACCTTACCAGCGGTAGAATTGTGATCTCACCCGAGCTATTCAGCCAGGACGAAGTCCGTCGGCGCATCCTCTACACCCTGAATATGACCAAGATTGTTCAGCACCTCTGGGAAGCCATCCGCTTTGAAAACGCTCTAGCCGTTGTTCCTGTCTTCGACAAGGAGCGCCCCATCCGTTCCACCGGAGACATGCAGCCTTGGTTCACCCGCCGCCCCTGTGAACCCGCCGTCCGTTCGCACATCAATCTTTGTGTCTTCGACTCCCGGTGGGAAGCCAGCGAAGCCTTCGAGCTTGACCGCAATCCGAACGTCGCCGCATGGGCCAAAAACGACCATCTGGGATTTGAAATCCTCTACGTTTTCAAAGGTGTCGTCCTAAAATACCGCCCCGACTACCTCATCCGCCTCACCAGCGGCAAGATGCTCATCATCGAAGTCAAAGGTCTGGACAGCCAACAAGATAAGACCAAACGCGAATTCCTGTCCGAGTGGGTCAAGGCCGTGAATGCCCACGGCGGCTTCGGCGATTGGTCCTGCGATGTCTCTCGCAATCCCAAAGACCTCCTCAACATCCTCCAAACCTATAACCAATAAGCAATCCTTTCAATACTTTACCGCTCCATTCAAATGCTAACAATAAAGTAATTGACACGCGGTTTACTTCCGTGCTATATTTCTTTGTGTTTGTCAAACGCCATCCTCGCCGACCCGCTTCTCTTCGTCACGTGACGAAAAATCCGTCACCGCAACTCCTTTATTTCCCACACTTGCAAAACCGTGACGCCCGTAACTCCTTTACATTCTGCTCTTACGTAAACTGGCGGGTGTCACCCGCTCTCTTTTCCCTCTCGCTTAGCTCCCATTCTCCGTACACTCTTCCAAGTTACGTATCCTGTAAGTCCTGCATTTGCCACTCTTACGAAAACACCGGGGGTGTGGGGGTGTTCTTCCCATTTTGGAATGCGCCTTTTGCATCCCGAATGGAACTACGGGACCTGCCGAATGCGCCTCTTGCGTCCCGGACGGAGTTGCGGGACGCGCCTCTTGCATCCCGGACGGAGCTGCGGGACGCTCCCTCCTTTCCTCACCTCGTTACCTCATTACTTCCTTATTTCTTCTTCTCTAAGTCGTTTAGACGCAACACTTACAAAAAACCGAGGGGTAGGGGGCCTTACTTCGCCTCCGCTTCCGTCTCGGTGAACTCGGCGCCCTCGGTGGCCTCTGTGCTAAGTCGTATTCTTCTCTTCACTGACCACTGTCCACTGATCACTGACCACCGTTCCCCTAACCAGGAATCCGCGGGTCGGAACGCGATCAGCTCTTTTCGGTGGAGAAATTTCTTCCCAGCGTTTCAAGCGCGCTGTTCATCACGGCAAGGCCGCGGCGCATGTTCCCGCTGCGAAGTATGCGCAAGACTTCCCAGAAACCTGGCGGCTCTTTTTCTTGCGCCTTCGCTGCACCCGCCACTGCGTCGGGAACGGCCTCGGCAAATTTCTTTAGTGTTTCCGGGTCGATCGCTCCAACGATCTTGGTCAAAATCAAAAGATTGCGGATGCCGTGAATCGCTTCCGGTGTTTTCGTGGCCTCCACGGCGATTTCAAGGATCGTATTGCCGCCATCAAGCACGCCTCGCAGCAACTCGAGGACGCCTTTGTCATGGAGACCTTGCAAAACCTCAAAACCAGCAAGCACTGCTTCGGCATGCTCAATCGGCGCCTGCTCCAGCCGGGAACGTAGCTCTTCCCGCGGGTCGCGCTTGGGCAATTCCAGAGGAATCGGTCGAGCCATGGTTTTTCTCCTTGCCTTTAAATCGTTTGAATTTGCACGAGCCCGTTACCAGGCATGCGGTAGTCTATGCGCTTCCACTTCCGCTCCACCTCGACGCCGTGCTGGGGCGTTGGGTGGCCGAAGCGATGGTTTATACGCGGCAGCGGGCTTTCACCGATTTCCGGCAACACGCGGAGATGAACGGAAGCCTCTTTGTACGCGGGCGTGTGCGTTGCTGCGTCCGTGTGGCTGCTGGTCAAGCGGTTCACAGGACTCTCGACCGAATTCATGGGCATGTAGAGTTCTTTGCCCTGCACTCTGTCGGTCACCAGCGCGCGCACTCGAACCTGTCCGTAGCGTGAAGTCAGTTGCACCCAGGTACCGCTTTGAATCCGGCGCTCTTCCGCCAGTTCCGGCGAGACTTCGACAAAAACGTCGGGAGTCTTCTCGCGAAATCCTTCGTTGCGGTAGGTCATGTTGCCTTCGTGAAAATGTTCTAGGAGCCGCCCGTTATTCAAATGCAAATCGAACTCAGCGTTGGGCTGGTCCGTCGGTTCTGTGTGCGAGAGCGGGAACAGCCGGGCTTTGCCATCCGGAAAGGCAAACCGTTTTGTGTAAAGCAGCGGCTGATCCGTTCCGTCCTCTGCAACCGGCCACTGGAGGGACTTAAATCCTTCGAGCCTTTCGTAAGTCACGCCTGCGAACAAGGGCGTCAACGCAGCGATCTCGCGATAGATTTCGGAGGGATGCTGATACTGCCATTTCGCGCCGAGGCGATTGGCAATGTCCTGGATGATTTGCCAGTCTGGCCGGCTGCCTTCCAAAGGTTCGAGCACTTGGTAGAGCCGCTGGACGCGCCTTTCCGTGCTTGTGAAGGTGCCCTCTTTTTCAAGACTTGGACTGGCGGGCAGCACCACATCGGCAAACTGGCATGTGGCGCTGAAGAAGATGTCCTGCACCACGAAAAACTCCAGCTTTGAGAGCCCATTGCCGACGAAGTTTGCGTTCGAATCCACGAGGCTCATTTCTTCGCCAAACAGGTACATCGCCTTGAGCTTGCCTTCATAGATCGCTTCGACCATTTCATGGTTATCGAGTCCCTTCGTCGAAGGCAGTTGCACGTTCCAACCTGCTTCGAAGCGCGATCGGACCTCAGGGTCATCGACGGATTGGTAGCCGGTAAGAAAATTGGGCATCGCGCCATGATCGCTGGCGCCCTGGACGTTATTGTGCCCACGCAACGGGTATGCACCCGAACCCGTCTTCATGTAATTGCCAGTGATGAGCAGTAAGTTCGATATGGCGGTCGAGCCATCAGACCCCATACTGTGCTGGGTAATGCCCATCGCCCACAGGATGCAGACACCGTTTGCCTCGGCGATCATTTGCGCGACCTTTTTCAGGGTGTCCTCGGAGAGGCCGCAAGTCCTGGCGGCAAACTCCAACGTGAACGGCGCGAGGCTGTTTTTGTATTCCTCGAGTCCATTCACCCATTGATTCAGAAACTTGGTGTTGGCCATGCCATTCTCGAGCAGATAGCGGCTGACGGCTGAAAGCCAAACGAGGTCGGTCCCCGGTCTAGTGTGCAGAAAGAGGTCGGCGCGCCTCGCCATTTCATGTTCGCGCAGATCCGAAACAATGAGCTTTTGGCCGCGCAGCTTGTGAGCGCGTTTTACGCGAGTGGCCAGGACCGGATGGGCCTCTGCCGTGTTGCTGCCAATGATGAGCACGAGTCCCGCGTTCTCGATATCCCTGATGGAGCCAGAGTCTCCGCCATAGCCAACGGTTCGAAACAAACCTTCCGTGGCGGGCGCCTGGCAATAGCGTGAGCAGTTATCCATGTTGTTGGTGCCGATGACGGCGCGCGCCAACTTCTGCATGAGATAGCTTTCTTCATTGGTGCATTTAGAAGAAGAGACAAACGCCAGCGAATCCGGCCCGTTCTTCGCTTTGATCTCCACAAACCTGCGAGCCACGAGGTCGAGAGCCTCGTCCCACGAGGCTTCGCGGAAATTGCCGCCTTCGCGGATAAGCGGTTTCGTCAGCCGGTCTGCACTGTTCACGAAGTCCCAGCCAAATTTTCCTTTGACGCACGTGGAGATGCCATTCGTTGGCCCATCCAAAGGCTCAACTTTGAGAATGTGGCGATCTTTCGTCCAAACGTCAAAGCTGCATCCGACACCGCAATACGTACAGACTGTCTTCGTACGGCGGATGCGTATCTCCCGCATGTGCGACTCGGCTTCCGAGAGCTGCAAAATAGCTCCATAGCCCGTCTCCGGCTCGACGCCCTTTACAACATCGATCATGCTGCCCAATGTCGTCTTTGGGAGCGCGGTGAGGAATCCCGCATGCCCGAGCATGGATTTTTCCATCAGCGCGTTGCAGGGGCAAACCGTCACGCAGTGGCCGCAGGAGACACAGCTCGATTCTCCAATTGTTGAGCCGCCATCCCACAGCACCCGGGGATGAGGATTCTCCCAGTTGATCGAAAGAGTTTCATTCACCTGGACGTTCTGGCATGCTTCGACGCATCGGCCGCAAAGAATGCATTGTTGCGGGTCGTAGCGGTAGAAGGGATTCGAATGATCCTCTTCGTAAGGCTTGGAATGATACGGAATCGGCTGATGTTCGATGCCAAGCAATCTTTCCGTGTTGTGAATCGTGCAGTTTCCGTTGTTGTTGTCGCAGACGGTGCAGTAGAGAACGTGATTGGTGAGAATGCGGTCGAACGCCTCCCGTTGCGCAGCACCAGCCTTCTCTGAGTTTGTGAAAATCGCCATCCCGGCGGACGCGGCGGTCGCGCACGCTCGCACGAGTTGCCCCTTAGTTTCTACCATGCATGTGTCACACGTTTGGATAGGACCAAGCTGCGGGTGGTAGCAAACCTGAGAAATCTTCACCCCGGCCCGATTGATGACATCGATCAAGCGTTCACCGAGGGTCGCTTCGCGTACAACACCATCAATTGTTAGGCTTATCATCGACATCCTCCTTAGACTGCGGCCTTGATCCAGACTTTGTAACCAAGCGCAAGATTGACGGTGACCGCCCACGTACAGCCCATCGGCAACTCAAGAAACTCCTTTAGCCCGCAACCGAAAGATTCCATGCAGCGGGAATTCTTCCCGAAATCCTTGCAGCACTAGGAGCAGCGCCATGGCGACAGATGTATACGGGTGCTCGAGCGCAATTCGAACTAACCCCATCATCGCAGTGGCCCTTGGCTGACTGGCACCCGGAGGCTCGCAAACTGCAATGCCACGCAGTGCCACGTGAACGCAGGCACGCGTAATTCCAACTTCCAGCCCCGTTCGAATCGCGGTTGTGCTCCATCGAAAGGGGTTAGGGATGAAAATGGAAGAAAGGAGCCACGCAGCGCAACGCAAAGAGAACCACTCTCTGACAGTCACGTCAGAATACTGACAGGCTTGTGAGAAAGAGCGTGGGCGTCTAAAGGGGATGAGTGGATCCGGCGTATTATTGTTAACCAGGAATCCGACGATAATCCCGGCCCTACGGAGCATCGCGACGAGGGCAAAAATATTTGTTGGACTGAAAGAGCGGTCCGCCGGTTCCGCACGAGCGGCTACCGGCAAACAAAGGAGCACAGTGACCGCACTGCAAACCGCAAGCACCAGTGGGCGGAGCCGCTATTTCCCGTTTCCTTTATCTCTTCACAATTCGCCCTCAGCTCCTCAGCCGAGAACAGTTTGCAGCTCCCGACTGCCAGACTTCCAAGTTCTTGCAGTGCCGAAGCGCAATCTCTTCCGTCGTTCCGCTTTCTTGATGAAGTACTGATCCAGTTCGTGCCGTATTTTCGGCCGGGCGTGGAAGAGCCGCGCCTTTACGGCCGCGACGGAAATGCCCAAGCGGACCGCGATCTCCTTCATCGAGCGCCCTTCCAGTTCATAAAGCTCCAGGACGCGCCGTGCATTGGGCCTAAGCTCGGCAAGCGCTTCCCTGAGAATTCGCGATCTTTCTTCGCGCAGGCAGCCCTGCTCGGGATTTAGCGCGACGTCTGTTACGGCATCTCGAAACGACATGTCATCCGACTCAGATTTTTCGTCGATCGAGATCTCCACTTTTCGCGCCTTCTTGCGGAGCTTCATAAGAGCGACATTGATCGCAATGCGCGAGAGCCAGGTGGAGAATCGAGCGCCACCCTGAAAATCGTGCAGATGAACAAACGCGAGCTGGAACGCTTCTTGCACAACGTCTTCAGCGTCCTCGTGGTTTCGCATAATGCGTTGTGCGAGGTGAAAAATCCTCCGCTTGTAGCGATTGAAGAGCTCTCCGAAGGCGACCGAATCGCCGCTCGTCGCCGCGGCCAACAGGTGCGCGTCGCTGCCCTGCCCGGCTTCCGGGTTGAGAGTCCACTGATGGCTCTGGAGGATGGCCCCTTGGAACGTCTGGAGTGACATTGCTCTTCTCCTTTGTGTTTTCATTCCCAAGCATCTAATTCGCTGCGCGGCGCCGATCAGGTCTACCTGGTAATCGTTGACTGGCACTCTCTAGTCGCTCCAGACGTTGGAGTCCTGAGGGCCGTGATCTTTGCTGCGGGGCGATTCCGTTTCCCACGATGAGTAAAGGCATCCTTCGTTCCAAAATCGATGCGCGTTACGTCACCGCAAGTGGTTGATTAAGAAGGAAGATCCGAAGGCAGAGCCGAATCCGTGTGTCGGAGCGTCGGACACGGAGGCACCTCCTCTGACACTTCTACTGACACCGTACCCACGATAACCGCGGAGTTTTTCGTCAACCCGCACCTGCTGACGGTCACGCAGGAGGTCGCGGGTTCGAGCCTCGCCGCTCCCGCTAATTTTTCGCAGGGCCGGAACAGCAATCAATTGGATACGTGGTGATTGGGAGTGCGCGAGAAACTCCCAGCGTGGCTTTGCAGATTGGGTTAGCCCGCCGAGCGGCTTCTTTTCGTCAAGCCGTGCAAGGTCTTTAACCAAAGAGCGAAAAGAAACTCTACGAGGCCCTTCTTCTCTTGCGGCGTTAATTGCGTGCCTAGGATCGGGTTAAAGCATTCGACAATAAGGTCGAGGGCGAGCTGGCGCCCGTCATGCATGTACGGCGGCGTGGCGTTCAATGGAGGGATGACTGTGCCTTCGACCCGCGGGCGATAGGCCTAGCTATTGTTAGTGTGACGGGCCTCCAAACATCGATGAAACCTTCTGCATCTCTACAGTACCAGTAGTCTCGATGCACCCGAATTTCCAAGCAATTGACACCGTGTCACGGGTTCGACACGCGCACCTCGGACTTTAAGGGGCAGGTCAGCCCGCTTCCCCCTGTATGCTCCTCGTTACCAGTGCGTTGCATTGACTCTTGGCTGCCCTCGCAAAAAGGCACGGCGCGTGCTTCTTCCGCGGGGGATGCGGCGGTTGGCGAGAAATCGAAAGTGCCGCAGATCAGCGCTGCCTTCGCGAAACACAGTGCGGAGTCCCAATTCAATATTTCAATATCGCCACCGAGGAGCCGTGAAAATAACCCAATTAGAATCGGCCAGCCCTCGGCCAAAGGCCGATTCAGTATGAATGCAATTACATCGGCAACAAGTAAGCTCGGATTTGCCGGGGTCGGCTACATGGGCCGGCCGATTGCGCGGAGGTTGCTTGAAGCCGGCTTCAAGCTGGCCGCTTATGACCGGGACCGCAACAAGGCGCAGGAGCTAATTCGATATGGCGGAGCAGTCGCGGAGAGCGTTGCGGAACTTTCCTCCAGTTGCAACGTCGTGTTGTCGTGCCTTCCGAGCGACGAAGCTGTCCTGAACATTTATAGAGGACCCGACGGGGCATTCGCCCATGCGCGCCGCGGCTCATTGGTCATCGACATGAGCACGGTGTTTCCGGAGACCTCGCAGGAACTCTCGAGACTGGGTACCGAGCGTGGAGTTGACGTCCTCGACGTGACCATCTCGGGGAGCACTCCGGTTGCCGAGCAGGGGGCGCTGACCTTGTTCGGGGGCGGCGACCAGAGATGCTTCGACGCCGCCGAGTCGATCTTTCGCGCGATCGCCCGAAAGTATTTTTATGTAGGGCCGAGCGGCTCCGGAGCGACGATGAAGCTTGTCGCGAACACGCTGCTGGGAATCGGAATGCAGGCGATTGCCGAGGCCGTGGCGCTCGGCGAGAAGGCTGGTCTCGATCGCCATCGCTTGCTCGACGTGCTGTCTCAGACGGCAGTCGTCGCTCCGGCGCATGTTGGAAAACTGCAAAGAGCGATGAAGGGCGACTATAGCCCGCAATTTCCGCTAAGGCTTATGAAGAAGGATTTCTGGCTGATTCTGAATCTCGCGGCTGTGGTCGGTGCGCAGATGCCCGCGACACAAGCGGCTTTTGAGGTTAACGCGGAACAATCGGCGCAAGGAAACGAGCAAGACTTCTCCGCCGTGATTCTGCAAATGGAAAAGCAGGCCCATTTGGATTTTACGGACGAAGGGCGGACTTGAATTGGCGCCCCTCGAGACAAGGCGGTCTAACGGGATGGCGTCTATGCCCGCTGCATGCGTTCGAAGCAAGGAGCGGCAATGATTCAACTGAAAGTGAATGGAGCCGGGCAGTCGTTCGACGGTGATCCCGAAATGCCTCTGCTGTGGTACTTGCGCGACGTTTTGGCGCTGACAGGATCGAAATTTGGCTGCGGCGTCGGACTGTGCGGCGCCTGCACGGTCCACGTGAACGGACAAGCCACGCGATCCTGCGTAACAGCCATGCGCGACACGGCCGGAAAGGAAGTCACGACGGTCGAAGGCCTCGAGAAGAATGGATTGCATCCAGTGCAGAAGGCCTGGATGCAGATCAACGTGCCGCAATGCGGCTATTGCCAGTCGGGACAGATCATGCAGGCGGCGGCTCTATTGAACAGCAAAAAGAAGCCGAGCGATCACGAAATCGATGAGGCGATGTCCGGGAACATCTGCCGTTGCGGAACATATCAGCGGATTCGCGCGGCGATCAAAGCAGCGGCGGGGGAAATGGCATGAGCGCGATTGAGAACGTCAGCCGGCGCAGATTTTTGACGGGAGGCATCATCGCGGCGGGCGCGCTTGTGCTCGGTGTGCGCTATTACTCCAGGCTTTCGCGCGGCGACAAACTTCCACACGATACAAATGCGGATCACGCGACATTACATCCCAGCGTTTACCTCGGCATCGATCCGGACGGCACAGTGTGGATCGTGGCCAGTCGCTCGGAGATGGGCACGACAAGCCGTACTAGTCTGCCGCTCGTTGTCGCGGACGAACTGGACGCGGATTGGAAACGCGTGAAGATCGAGCAGGCCATAGCCGACAAGCGATACGGTGACCAGAATACCGACGGATCGCACTCGATCCGCTCGTTCTACGACGCGATGCGCGAAGCGGGAGCAACGGCGCGCTTCATGCTGATTCAAGCCGCGGCTCAGCAGTGGGGTGTCCCGGCGACGGAGTGCGAAACCGATTTGCACGTTGTTGTCCACCGCTCGACGAACCGCAAGGCAGGTTACGGAGAACTCGCGAGCGCTGCGGCGAAATTGCCAGTCCCCAAGAGAGAAGAGCTTAAGTTCAAAGCAAAAAGTGCATGGCGGTATGTAGGCAAGGGGGAAGTGAGCTACGACCTCGAAGCACTCGTGACCGGGAAAGCTATTTATGGAATGGATGCTCGCGTAGACGGCATGGTGTACGCGTCCGTAGAACACCCGCCCGTCCTCGGCGGCAAAGTGAAATCGTACGACGACAAGGAAGCCTTGCAGGTCGCAGGTGTGCGTCAGACTGTTCCGATTGATCCATACCAGCCTCCCCCGGCGTTTCAGCCGCTCGGCGGCATCGCGGTAATTGCGGATAACACGTGGGCGGCTTTTCAAGGCCGCAAGAAGCTGAACATCTCATGGGACAACGGAGCGAACGAAACGTACGACTCGGATGCGTACAAGAAGGAGCTGCGAGAGACCGCCCACAAGCCCGGGAAGGTGGTGCGCAATATTGGAGATGCGGATGCCGTGTTCGCCAAAGCTGTGAAGGTCTATGAAGCGGACTACTACGTTCCGCTTCTGGCGCACGCTACGATGGAGCCGATGGTCGCCCTTGCTGAATTTAAAGACGGCAAAGTGACAGCGTGGGCTCCGACGCAGAATCCTCAAGCTGTGCAAGACATCGTCGCGAAAGAGCTGGGGATCGCGAAGGAAGACGTAATTTGCCATGTCACCCTGCTCGGAGGCGGCTTCGGCCGCAAGTCGAAGCCCGATTACGTTGCTGAGGCTGCAGTGTTGTCCAAAAAGGTGGGCCGGCCAGTGAAGGTGGTCTGGACCCGAGAGGACGACATCAAGTTCGACTACTACAACGCCGTCGCTTCCATGTATATGAAGGCGGCTCTGGGCGCGGATGGCAAGCCCACGGCGTGGCTGCAACGGTCGGTGTTCCCTCCGATACCTTCCATTTTTGACGTGAATGCGGTCT
>Ga0209648_10001610_pt1 | contig 18309 bp, 20 predicted proteins | sample GraSoi2013_115cm_FD_185830 | JGI IMG/M metagenome (GOLD analysis project Ga0209648, IMG submission 185830) | Grasslands soil microbial communities from the Angelo Coastal Reserve, California, USA - Sample 9_17_2013_115cm (SPAdes) (version 2) | ecosystem: Environmental > Terrestrial > Soil >...
CTCACCTTTCTTGAGCAGCCAATCAGTATTAACTATCAACGTACGTGGCTGGATCGACTTGGAATATGGCTCTCGGGAATTTGTTTTGCAGTTTTGTGCTTAACGGTAGTCGTACCCTATGCCGCTCGCTCGAAAGGTTCTTCAAGATCAATACGTAAGGAGTCCTATTTAGCATAGAGTTCTGTTAGGCACGGCCTCCCGCCCGGCGCGATTCGAGAGCGACGCGCGCGTTCGGTGCGGACAAAAGGCTTCAAGTAGTTCGGATCATTGGGAAAGATTATGACTTCACCATCGCGCGCCACTAGGGGAGACGAACAAAACAAATGAGCCTCAATGCCGTAGTCTATTGCTCGCACTCTGGTGATTTCTTGACGAGTGATGCTGTTGAGCGGCTGAGCGTCTGGAGGACTTATACACACGATTGCGTAGCCAGTGATTATGCGGTCGTACGATTCGGCACGTTCACGCTCGTTTGCGCACCGCCCTTCAGTGGGCTGTCGACAGTGAATTGATACTCAAGAATGTTGCCGAGCAAGTAAAAGCTCCGAGTATAGAAAAGAAGGAAATGCTCTTCTTGGCTCCAGACGCGGCGCGTCGTTTTCTGGCTGCCACAGAACAAAATTCCTGGGGCTTGATATATATCTTCAGAAGTTGGCTAAACACAACTCATCAGTCCTGGTTATCGCACAAATTCTTGGTGCGCGTCCGTTATCTGAGACTGATGTAGCAATCTTTCCCGGAGTACTGCACACTTTCATCCTATACAGGCCGCAGAGACTGATCTTAATCGAGGAATAGAGCGAGAGCGAAAAACAAGGGTGACAACCGATGAAGATTCATACCCTTCACGTACCAAAAGCAAAGCTAGAAAAGGTTCCGGAGATTGAACGGGCCTTCTATGTTCACATCGGACATCTCCGACATGAACTGATGGTCCTGAAGAAATTACTGGAACTCTCGGCGAAGGAGTTACCGGAAAATTCTGTCCTACAGGATGTGGGCCTTTCTCAACAATTCATTATCAGCAGACTAATCGCCGGCAAGGTTTGGGAGGGTTGGGAATTGACAAGGAAAGCCTATTTTCAACCAAGCTGTCTCTCACGATCGGAAGCGACTTACCTGAAGACACGAAAGAAGCTTTAGCAGCTTTGAAGAAGTATTTTGGCAAGAAGAACATCATCGACAGGATGAGGAATGAATTCGCGTTTCATTACGACCCTCTAAGAAATTCGAACCCAACTGTCTCTCATTGAGGAAACTGACGAACTAAAGATCTATATTGCGGACACCGAAGACGTGTTTTTTCAACTCTCTGAAACCATAGTGGGGAGAGTTGACAGAAGTAATAAGGAATGAGGCTGATGCAGATATACGAGGTCAAAGGTAACGTAAATGACTCTGCTATAAGAACGCTTTTCTCTAAAGCCGCCTCAATCTCGGGCGCACCTCACGAGTTGGATTTCGTCTGGGTGCATCTGACCTAGAGTGCGCCATTCCGCGAAACATTCGTTATTCAAAATCGCAGAATCGTAGTGTTTCGGTTTTTCGTTTAGGAGATAGAGGTTGGAAGTGAGGGTCGATGAACTTAGTTGCTGTGCAAATTCGATTAGATTTCCCCGGCAGTACGAATCGCGAGGAATTGAAGTGGGCCTTTCTGTCTTAGAAGTATTTTAAGACATGGATTCAACCGCTTCTGGAAAGTTTGTCGCCTGGGCTTTGAGAGTCTTTGCAAGGACATCATCACGGCTGACCTCTGTTAGCTTCACCATGCGGGCGCAGTGCAGCTCCAGTTTCTTTATCGTGGCAGTCCGAGACTTCCACAAATCGAAGTGTCTGTTAGAGGCCGCGGTTAGGACCTGTGAATATCCCTTGAACTCCCTAAATACGCGGAGCAATTCAGGCAAATCCTTACTATCATCGCGCAGTTGGAGCAACTGCTCTTTGAAGTATCTATTAGCGAATTCGAGTCGCGCAAAATCTTGGTTACTGGTCTTAAGATGGCCTTCTGTGCTTTTAATAAAAAGCTCGGTTGCTAACTCAAGATCTTCTAAATCGGCTTTAAGTCTAGCCGCTCTCTTGTTAAGCCGAGCTGCAACGAAATACGACAGACCGCGGGTTACCTGAATAGATTTAGGGTGCTGCAGAAACCAGCAGGCATGTTTCAGAATACCAGCTACCTTAAATGTCCCATTTGCGGTTCGTCTCGTTAAAATAAAGAGTCGTTCTGATGAGTTTTCACTTTCAACGCGGTAGTCCAGCCACCCCTTTTCTGCATAGCGGAATCTGGCGGCCATTGCTAGTCTTTCTTTTCGACGCAGCTCGAAATACCAGCTAATCAAAACCCGCAGTTTGAACAGAACATACATTGTAAATACGCCAGCTGCGAAGAGTAACAACCGCAAAAAGCTCTCGCTCTCAACGTAACCCTCGAGCTTGAGTCGAGCTGTTTGATGCTCACGGAGGATCAAAATTGTGGCGATAGCTAAATACCCGCAAACGCAAAGCGACGTCATGGACAACTTAGCGCGCGGCTTCCAATAATGAGTCCACGTCGAATGGTAAACGATGTCAATTACTATCGCCAGATCGACTAACAGAAGCGCGGAACGGGTGAGGGCATTCATAGGTATGACCACCAGCAAAATGCTAATGCCGACCACGACCGACGACTCAATTCTGGATTGATGACGTAGCTTCTTAGAAAACCCAGTAATCGGCGCCAGATTCGTTGTAAAACTCTTAGGAGGTTCGGAAGGAGTTTCTGCTGGAGTTTTGCAAGACGGACCGTCACGCTTGCGTTTTCGTCGTTTGGCCATTCACACAAGCCCACCCTTCGGACAGCGTCGAGAACCTTGCCAGGTTGTTCAGACAAGTAATGGGGCGGTGAGTATTGAGAATGGTACGATCGACGAAGCGCCGAGTCAAATACGTTTGCCGATTCTTCGTCTTGCCTACAATTCACGAAGAAGGACGAGTTCAATTGGCGGGACATCCCACCGACGAAGTTGGGGTTCCCCACTCTTCTCAGTCCGTCGGTCGAACTCTTACTCCTGAGAGCAAGAATCAGTAAAATCTCGAGCTCGTTCTTTCGGAGACGGTAGCTTTTACGGGAGTTCCTATGGGCCATGTTCTTGTGCGACAAGTGTGGGACAAGTCTTCCAGTTTTGAAAAACTCATAGCCTTCTAAGAAACGAAGACACCAACTGGAATCGACTTAATCACACCACCCAGCCAAGCTGGTCCATATTATTTTATTCTCAACACAATGTACCTGGCCTTTGGGTAGATAGATGCATGAGCCGGCGGCAATCGGCGTGTTGGTTTTGCCGGCCCACATGCGGCCCTCTCCACGCAAGATGAAGAGGACTTCTTCGTATTGATGAAAATGATCGGGCGCACGGCCGGGAGGAATCGAGCCCACAAACTGCGTGGCGTTAGTGCTACCGATCTCATCGTCGACCAACACTCGGTACCAACGATCTGCCGTGGGTTGGGCCGGACGATCTGAGAGACGCACGAGCGGCGGCGGCGGCCCTGGTGAATCAACCTTTGGAGAAGTTAGAGCCGCAACGAATTTGTGGTCGCGATCCGGATCGGGACACTGCGAGCTGACCATTACGATGGAGTTCGGACCAGGATTATTGACCGCGAAAATTTCGCCTGGACGTAGATAGATGCCCGTGTCAGGACCGATCTCGTAAGAACGTCCGTCGATGAACATTTGCCCCAGATGAGAGCGTCTTCGCACCCCTTCAGGGTGCGGATCATCTAATGGAACCTGATCCAGGGGCGGCGCGCTACGCGCTTGCCCCTGGCTACTATCTTTGACCCCTTCGGGGTCACTAGGCGCTAATACCGATTCAGGAAGCACGTACAGAATCTCATCGCAGTCGTCGTTACGAATTCCCGGCGATAAGCCGGGCGCGAACTCCAACACCCGCAGCGAAATTGCCTGCGCTCCGGTCGCGCGGCCAATCCGATGCCAGATGCGCAGCGTGCCTGCGATCAAAGGATCGCCTTCGCGCATTTCAGAAACGCGGCATCCGCCTTCGAGATAAGCGACCATAGAGAGGTTAAGCCCGTCCGGTACAGAACCGCGAGCGGTAGCGACCGGATCCCGGCATCCAACTTTTAAGTCGGTGTCTTAGATATCGTCCAAGGTTGATCGGTGGCATCCGGTCGCTACCGCTCGCGGTTCTGTAACTTCAGTCACACGTTTCAGCGTTCAGTTTTTAGATGATGCGTCGTGTGCTCGGTGATTGATGAACCTGCCGGGTTGCCGAGATTAGACGTTGTCTGCGAGCGAAATGACGGCTGGGCTTCGCTACCGGGTCTTAATTGCGGCGACGCATATCCCGCGTCAAGCAGATTTTGCAAACGGGCGTCAGCCGAATGATCTGCGACACTCTTGCGCGGCCTGGTGAACAGCAGGCCATTCAGCACCAGTCCGAGTCCGATGGCGAAAGCAACTGTTCCAAGTCCGAAAATCAACACCGCAGCTTCGATGTCAGCATCGCGAAGAAACGCCGACATCACTAACCCAAGTATGGCAGCTCCCAAACCGCTCGCAGCGGTAATGATTCCGGCGCGCACTCGCCGCAGACGCTTTTCTTCATACGACTCAAGAAACTTTTCGATTTGCGGCAAAACATCTTCGGCGACCTTCTTCAACTCGTAAGCATCTTCAACCTCACGGATCTTTTCCGCTATTGCGCGGCCGATTTCCTGCCGAGCCGTGATTGCGGACGCGGTAATTGAATCAGGTCGTTCGAGGCTTACGCGCACGGCCCGCAGATCAGAGCCGCACGCGCGACAAAACTGGCTTGCCTGACGTTCTTCAGATCCGCAGCTAGGACAGAACATAATCGGAGGGTTATACGGTCAAGATTCGCGTGCGGTTCCGGCTGATGCTAGACCCCGCCGCTCACCGCCGGCATAATACAGATTTCCGCATCGCCTGTAATCTGGGTATCCAGGACATGGTCGCGGCGAACGACTTCACTGTTGACAAAGACATTGACGTGGGGCCGCACATCGCCCTGCTCGGTCAAAACCCGATCTCGCAATCCGACGTGCGCCTTCCATAATTGACCGAGCGCTTCAACCACTGTTGCCGGCGCCACGTCCAGCCGTATTTCGGCCTGGCCGCCAGTGAATTCGGTCAAGTAACCTGAGATTTGAAAGGTAATCATAATGGAGCGCAGGCATCCTGCCTGCGGTTCGCGAACATCTTGCTTGCTCGATGGTTGCCGACCTCTCGCTCCTGCAATCACCGGAGCTTTCAGTTTATACTGGACACCTGTCAGCTTACTACATTGAAATGCCGCCTTCGACTCAGAAATCCACTAAAGCGAACGACGAACTGAAAGAGCGGGTGCGCGCTTTTTGGCAGGCACATCCCTGCGGCACCAAGTTCAGCGATGCCGCGATGGGCACGCGTGAATTTTTCGAGCGTGTCGAGGCGCATCGCTACGCCAAGGAATGGCACATTCCCGAGGCCGCCAATTTTGCCGCCGCGCGCGGGCTGCGCGTGCTGGAGATTGGTTGCGGGCTGGGCACTGACGGGGCGCAATTCGCTTTGGCAGGAGCGAATTACATCGGCGTTGATCTGACCGAAGCATCGGTTGAGTTAGCACGAAAGAAATTTGAGTTGTCTGGTTTGCGGGGCGAGTTTCGTGTAGCGGATGCTGAGAAGCTGGATTTCACCGACGATTTATTTGATCTGGTCTATTCGCATGGCGTGCTGCATCACACGCCCGACACAAAACAGGCCGTGCGGGAAATTCATCGAGTCCTGAAACCCGGGGGCCGCGCGATTGTGATGCTGTATCATCGCGGCAGCTATAACTATCGTATCGGTATTCGGGTGCTCCGCCGCGCGGGAGCAAACTTGCTAAAAAGCGAGAGCGGAATCAAGATCGTCAACCGCTTGACCGGCGAGCCGATGGAATCGCTACGGGACCATGCTCGTTCGTTGAAAGCAAGCACGAACGGACAGGTGGCATCTGACGAATTCCTGAGTCAGAGCACGGACGGCGCCGGCAATCCGCTGGCCCGAGTGTACTCGCGGCGCGAAGCGCGCGAGCTGTTCGGTGACTTTCGCGAGGTTGAATTGCGCGCGTACTTCCTTAACAAGCGCTTCATACCGTTAATTGGAAACCTGCTGCCCCGCTCGATTGAATCGGCGCTGGCGTCGCGTTGGGGCTGGCATTTGTGGATCTACGCGACGAAGTGAAAAGAGTTAGCCGCAAAAAAGCACAAAGGGCCCAAACGGAGATGGAGAGGGAGACATTTAACTAGCAGTTTTCTGACTTTGCGCTTTTTGTGCCTTTTCATGGCTGACCGATTTGTCCAAATGAAGAACATCCTAATCACCGGCGGCGCGGGTTTCATCGGCTCGCACCTGGTCGATCGACTGCTGGCCGAAGGCGGTTGGCGCATTACGGCCGTCGATGACTTCAACGACTTTTACGATCCCTCGATCAAGCGCGCGAACATTCGCGCACACTTGCAAAACGAAGCGTACCGGCTGGTCGAAGCCGACATTCGTGAGCGCGACAAGTTGGATCCTGCGTTTGCCGACACAAACTTTGATTGTATCGTTCACCTCGCCGCCCGCGCCGGCGTGCGCCCTTCTTTGCGCGAACCAACGCTGTACGCTGAAACGAACATTAACGGCACACTCAATTTGCTGGAGCAGGCGCGGGCTCAGGGAGTGCCACAGTTTATTTTCGGATCCTCGTCGTCAGTGTACGGCATCAACTCGAAAGTTCCGTTTAGCGAAGATGATCCAATCTTCAATCCGATTTCGCCCTACGCGGCGACGAAAGCCGCGGGCGAATTGATCTGCCACACGTACGCGCACCTTTATGATATGCGCATCGTTTGCCTCAGGTTTTTCACCGTCTACGGCGCGCGCCAACGTCCCGACCTGGCGATTCACAAATTCGCGAAGCTGATGAATGCCTGCCAGCCGATAGCGGTGTTCGGTGACGGCAGTACGCGACGCGACTACACCTACATTGATGACATCATTGCCGGCGTGCGCGCGGCGATTGATTACGATCAGAGCAAGTATGAGATCATCAACCTCGGCGAGTCGCGCACCGTCGAGTTGCGAGAGTTGATTTCGCTGCTGGAAAACGCGCTGGATCAGCACGCCGAGATTGACCGTCAACCGCCGCAACCGGGCGACGTGCCCCAAACATTCGCCGACGTGACGAAAGCGCGCCGGCTGCTCGGCTATGATCCGCGAACACAGATTGAAGAGGGAATTAAGAAGTTCGTCGAATGGTTTCGCGAAAGCCAGTCCGACAAGCTTTAGTTTGTCGTTAACGGGTGAATAGACGATCATGATGTAAAGCACGACAAACCGAAGTTTGTCGGACAATTTATGGCAACTAACGTAAACAACGTTACCAGTTCTCTCCCGCGTGAGATGGAGCAGCACACCTACTCGATCATGTACGAGGTCGAGGGGAAGCATTGGTGGTTTACCGGCCGCCGGCACATCATCGCGGGCTTTGTCGAGCGGGCCTGCCGCGATCTCGGTAGGGTGCGGCCGCGCATCCTGGATGTTGGCTGTGGGACGGGCGCGAACCTGCAAATGCTGTCGCGGTTTGGCGTAGCCGAAGGGGTCGATGTCTCAGTTGCAGCGCTCGATTTTTGTCGCGCCCGCGGCCTGGCAAAGGTGAAACAAGGTGCGGCGGAGAGTTTGCCTTACGAAGACGCCGCGTTCGATCTGGTAACCGGACTTGATGTCGTAGAGCATCTCGATGATGATATCGCCGGCCTGAAGGAAATGCGCCGCGTGCTGCGGCCCGGTGGGCGGGCTGTACTGTTCGTGCCGGCATTCATGTTTCTTTGGGGAGTGCAGGACGACATCAGCCATCATCGACGCCGTTACACGCTTCCGGACTTGAAGAGCAAGCTCCGAGAGGCGGGGTTGACAGTTGAGCGCGCAACTTATGCCAACCTGACTTTCTTTGCCCCGATCCTGATTGGCCGGCAACTGATGCGCCTGATTGGTTGGCGTCCAGCATCCGAAAACAACATTACGATCAGCGCCTTGAACGGTCTGCTTGGGCGCATCTTCAGCGTCGAGAGTTGGTGGCTGCGCAGATTGAATTTTCCGTTCGGCGTCTCGATTGTATGTGTGGCAAAGCGTACTGATTAGATGAAAGTTTACGACGAACAAGACGAAACGTTGAGTGATGCCTCGGCGCCATTACTGCCCGACGACTCACCAGATATCTCTATTTTTCTTCCCGTCTTCAACGAAGAGCCCAATCTCCGCCCGCTGCAGGAGAAGCTTGATCGCGCGTTGGCGGGTTTGGGATGCAGCGCTGAGATTCTTTACGTTGACGACGGTTCGACCGATGGCAGCCTTGAAGTGCTGCGCGAGCTGGCCGCCAGGGATTCACGCGTACGCGTGATTGCACTACGCCGCAATTATGGTCAGACGCCAGCAATGGCAGCCGGCATCCACGCAGCCAGAGGCCGGGTCCTGATTCCAATGGACGCCGATCTGCAAAACGACCCGGCGGACATCGCCAGGCTCCTGGACAAGCTCGATGAAGGCTATGACGTGGTTTCGGGCTGGAGAAAGAATCGCAAGGACCCGTTATTTACTCGCAAGATTCCTTCGATGATGGCCAACTGGCTGATTTCAAAAATCGGGGGCGTGCCGTTGCATGATTATGGCTGTTCGCTAAAAGCTTATCGGCGCGAGTCACTTGCCGATGTGCAGCTCTACGGCGAAATGCATCGATTCATTCCCATCTATGCCTCGTGGTCGGGCGCCCGGGTCGCCGAAATTCCGGTCGAACATCACCCGCGCACAATGGGCAAATCGAAATATGGTTTGTCACGCACGATCAAGGTGGTATTCGATCTGATGACGATCAAGTTCATGGCGTCTTACCAGACCAAGCCGCTCTACGTGTTTGGCTGGGCCGGCCTGCTGACTTTTCTTGTTTCGTTCCTGTGCGCCGTCTTTGCTTTTCTGATGAAGTTTGTCAGTTGGCCGCATCACGCGGACTTTATTCAGACTCCTCTGCCGGTTTTGACCATGGTCATGCTGGTATTGGGAATTCAATTTTTCTTGATGGGTTTGCTGGCTGAAATGCTGGTGCGCACGTATCACGAATCGCAGGCAAAGGCGATCTATGCGGTGCGTGAGAGGATCAATTTCACCACAGAGGACACAGAGAAATTCAAGCAGTGAACAAGAACAGTAATTTGCAAAGGAATGAGATCAGTGGCGCGGTTGTCGATGCAGCAATGAAGAGCCATTCTGCTTTGGGGCCAGGTTGTTAGAAAGCGCTCACGCAGCATGTTTGAAGCATGAGTTGATTAGGCGAGGTTTGAGAGTCGCTAGCGAAGTTCCTCTGCCTGTCGTTTACGACGGCGTGAGACTGGACGCCGGCTATCGGCTCGATCTTGTGGTGGAAGACACGGTTGTCGTTGAACTCAAGGCGATTGAGGCTTTGGCGCCGATTCATCAGGCGCAAATCATTTCGTACTTAAAGCTTAGTGGAAAGCCGATCGGTTTGTTGATTAACTTTCACTCGCTTCATTTAAAGGACGGAATCAAAAGATTTGTAGTCTAAGCCGATTAGTGTGGTATTCCTCTGTGTCCTCTGTGGTGAAATAGACTTTATGTGCGGCATAACCGGTTGGGCCAATCTAGATCCGCGCACCCCACCACCTGAAGGCGGTGAGGAGTTGCTACGCTCGATGTGCGATCGCATGTTGCATCGCGGTCCTGATTCCGAAGGCTATCTCCTCGACGACGGAATCGCGCTGGGCATGCGCCGGCTGGCAATTATCGATCTGCTTACCGGCGAGCAACCCGCCTTCAACGAAGACCACAGCGTCGCGGTAATCCTCAACGGCGAGATCTACAACTATCGCGAGTTGCGGGCCGACCTGGAAACACGCGGCCACACATTTCGCAGTGCTTCCGACACAGAAATTCTGCCGCATCTCTACGAAGAGTACGGTCCTGACATGGTCCACCACCTCAACGGCATGTTCGCCTTCGCCCTGTGGGATGATAAGCGGCGGCGCTTGTTCATTGCGCGCGATCGCTTCGGTGAAAAGCCGCTCTACTGGGGCGTCTTTGATCGCACTCTGCTTTTCGCTTCAGAGCCCAAGGTGCTGCTGGCTCATCCGGCCGTGCGACCTAACCTGAATCTAAACGCGCTGCGGCAATATCTGTCGTTCGATTATGTGCCCGCGCCGCTTTCAATCTATGAAGGGATCAGCAAGCTGCCGGCTGCACACACGCTGACCCTCGAAAACGGCGGGATTAAGGTTGCGCGCTATTGGCGTCTCAGCTATAAGACGCGCGAACCAGTTCCGAGTGTTAAGGAAGCCGCCGAAGAACTTCGTCAGCTACTGGCCGATTCAGTTCGCATGCGCCTGGTGTCGGACGTGCCGTTGGGGATTTTGCTTTCAGGTGGCATCGATTCCTCGCTGGTGGCCGCGCTGGCCGTCCAGGCTGCGTCTGAGACGGTGAAAACATTTTCGATCTCGTTCGCGGAAAGCTCTTTCGATGAATCGCCATACGCGCGGGCAGTTGCCAAGTTTCTCGGCACCGATCATCACGAAGAGCGCTTCAGCGCCAGCCTGGCCGCCAATCTGGTGGGCGACATCGGCGCCTGGATGGACGAGCCGATCAGCGATCCGTCGCTGGTGCCGACTTACCTGCTGTCGCGCTTTACGCGCAAGCACGTGACCGTGGCGTTGGGTGGCGACGGTGGCGATGAAATCTTCGCCGGCTATCCAATGTATTTCGGCCATCGCATGGCGCGGGCATTCCTGCGCGTACCGCGCGTTATGCGGCGAGGCTTAATCGAACCAATGGTCAATCTCTTGCCGGTGAAGACAAAGAACCTCTCTTTTGACTACCGCGCCAAACGATTCATTACGGCTTCGCACTATGACGAAGTCGCGCGGCACCACGTATGGTTCGGATCATTCACGCCGGACGATCAGGATACGTTGCTCTCTGATGAAGTGAAACGAGCAAGCGACGGCGATATCTACCGTGATGCGCGTCGCATCTTTGCCGAGTGTGACTCGAACGATTTGACCGAGTGCATGCAGAGCCTGGACACGCAGCTTTATTTGGCAGAAGACATTTTGACCAAGGTCGATCGCGCCAGCATGGCCGTTAGTTTGGAAGTGCGCGCGCCATATCTCGATCCGCGGGTGGCTGAATTCGCAGCTTCACTGCCGTCGCGTTACAAGCTGCACGGGTATACTTCAAAGTACATTCTCAAGCGAGCCGCTAAAGGTCTGGTGCCGCCTTTTGTATGGCGGCGCGGTAAAAAAGGCTTCGGCGTTCCTTTCGCCCAGTGGCTGAAGGCTGAGTTACGCCCCATGGCGCGCGACCTTTTGTCGGCTGAGCGCCTGCGCCGCGGTGGTTTGTTCAATCCGGAGTACGTCACGCAGTTGCAGGACGAGCACGAGCGGGGAGTTGCCAATCATCGCAAGTTGCTTTGGACGCTACTATCATTCGAATTGTGGCGCGAGAGCTTTGTCGAGACCCCGAAGAGAATCGAAACGTCGGTGGGCGCGTCGCAGTGAATTGGAGTGCGCCGGCAAGCGAAGCGCGACGGCGCTTTGGTTCGGAGGGCCGCCTTTAGGCGGGACTTATTTCCTGATCATGAGACCGCCTAAAGGCGGAACTCCAAACGATCCAAAGCGGTGTCGCGCTTCGCTTGCCACCGCACTCCAAAATGGCGATCGATCTCACACGCGCTTACCAGGATTTGTGGAAGTGGTGTCGGTCTCAGGGTTTCGCCGGTTACGATCCTTATGACGCGCTGAACAGCCGTCTGTTTCAGTCCACACCCTTCAAACATTCGCGTACGGCCCGGTTGGTCTGGACCCAGTTTCACAAACGCTCGCCGGTTAATTTCCGTTCTTTAGTTCGCATTCCGCGGGAAAGAAATTCGAAAGGCATCGCGTTGTTTACGCTGGCCGCTCTCGCTTGCTACCGCCGCACCAAAACGAAGGAAGCTGAGATTGAAGCGCGGGAGCTTTTGGACGATCTCATGTGGATGCGTCTGAAGGGTCTCAGCGGAGCGGCCTGGGGTTATAACTTCGACTGGCAATCGCGTGTCTTTTTTGCGCCTCGCGGCACGCCGACCATCGTTCCTACGGTCTTTGCGGCGCGAGCTTTGTGTGAAGCCGCCGAGGTCTTTGGACCCGACCAGTACTTACCTTTCGCGCGCACAATCTGCGACTTCATTCTCAACGATCTTAAGCGGCTTGAGGAGTCTAGTGACGAAGTTTGCTTCAGCTACTCGCCATTGGATTCGACGCGGGTCTTCAATGCGAGTCTGCTGGCGGGAGAAGCGTTGGCCACTATTGGTAAGCTGACGGGCGAAGCGAGTCTCGTTGATTGGGCGATGCGTGCCGCGCGATATGTTATTCGGCGGCAACGCGCCGACGGATCGTGGGCCTATGGCGCGGACGAATCTCAATCTTGGGCGGATAATTTCCACACCGCGTTTATTCTGACGAGTCTCTCGCGCATCATCGATGCCGTTAGTTCAGAACCCCGACCTGTAGGGGTAGCGACCGGGTTACTTGATGAGTTGGATAACACTTTGCGTCGTGGCTACGAATTGTGGCAGGAACGCTTTTTCCTGGATAACGGCTGGCCCAAGTACTATCCCGATCGACTCTATCCCGCTGACGCACATTCGGCCGCATCAGCGATAATAGCCCTGGTCGAGTTGCGCGGGCACATTCCGGGCACGATGATTCTGGCCGAAAAGGTAGCGCAATGGGCGATCGAAAACCTGCGCGACCGCCGCGGATTCTTCTATCATCAACGTCGCCGCTTTCATACCGGGCGCATTCCTTATATGCGTTGGTCGGAGGCGTGGATGGCGTATGCGCTGGCGCGCCTGATGGAATCGACTCATTGATTCATTTATTCATTGAATCAATGAGCAAATTAGTCAATGAGTAAATCACTTCGTATCTGGATCGATCTCGCCAACTCTCCGCACGTGCCGTTCTTTCGCGCGCTGATTCCGGAGTTTGTCGCGCGCGGACATCAGATCGAGATCACGGCCCGCGATTTTGCGCAGACAGTCGAGTTGGCAGCGAAGGCCGGAATGACACCGCACGTTATCGGCGGGCATGGCGGAGGATCGATCACTGGTAAAGCAGGAAACCTGGTGGGTCGGGCGGCGGCGTTGCGAAAGTGGGCGCGCGATCGCGGGTTCGATCTCGCTGTGAGTCATAACTCGTATGCGCAGATCGCCGCCACGGCAGCGCTGGGAATCAGGTCCGTGACCTTGATGGATTACGAGCATCAGCCGGCGAATCATCTGGCGTTTCGGCTGGCGTCCCGCGTTATTGTCCCACACGCGTTTCCCTCTGCGGAGCTTAAGAAATATGGAGCCTCGACGCGTAAAGTAAAACGATACGAAGGGACGAAGGAAGACGTTTATCTCGCGGACTTTGCGCCCGAGCCGGCGTTCGCCGAAACATTGCTCCGCCTCGGAATTACCAGCGAAGACGTGCTGGTAGTAGCGCGGCCGCCGGCGCGTGAAGCGCTCTATCATCGCTTTGAAAATGAACTGTTCGATGAGTTGCTTGCTTATTTTAGTTCCCGAGATGACGTGAAGATCATTCTGTTGCCGCGTTCCGACGCGCAGCGGGAAGACTTTGCCGCGCGTAAATCACCCAATACGATCATCCCGCGCGAAGCTCTCGACGGTTCAAATCTGATTGCCCACGCTGATTTGGTGATCAGCGCCGGCGGGACGATGAATCGTGAAGCGGCCGCCTTGGGCGTTCCCGCGTTAAGTGTCTATGTCGGAAAGTGGGCGGCGATTGACGAAGAGCTGATCCGCGAGGGACGGCTTAAACGGATCCAGTCGCGCGAAGAGATCAGCGGCTTGTCAGTCGAGAAGAAGTACGGTTTGAATCCCCGCGACGCGACGAGCGTGCGGGAACAAATCGTGGAGTTGATTTTGCAGGCTTATTAAACGCAGAGGTCGCAGAGTTTCCCGCAGAGGGCGGAGGGGGGAGATTCTTTGCGTTCCTCCGCGAAATCCTCAGCGTCCTCTGCATTTAAGAAAGCGGTTCATGATCACTTATCATCAGGCGATGAATCGCTGAGACTCAACTTGATATTGCCACAGGCAATGAAAGCTGAACCTGTCAAAGAATTGTTGACTGAGCCCCGCGCGGTGCGCGTAGCCGCGCGCGCGCCACGCTGGGCTGTTCCGCTGGTAAAGACCAGCCTGGCAATCACCGATGTGGCGCTTACGCTGCTTTCATTTACCGCGGCGTTTTACTTGCGCCATCACGAGGCTATACTTCACCGAACCCAGCGGGGGACCATCACCTGGAGCCGGGAGTTTGCTCCGTACGCCGTCTTGCTGCCGCTGATCGTTCCGATCCGGCTGCTCCTGCTTCGCTATTACGATCTCTATCGCGTGCGCGGCGAGTTTTCGTTCATCGAAGACATCGCGCGCGTTTTCCGGGCCACTGCCATCGGCTCGCTGCTGATTGTAGCCGCTACCTTTATGTATCGCGGCGGAGTCGCCTATCGCACTTTTTCTTATTCGCGGGGACTTTTCCTGCTCGATTTTTTGCTGGCGCTCCTGAGCATGGGCGCGGTGCGAATGCTCTTGCGCGCGGGGCAGATTCTGGTCCGACGGCGAGGGGTTAATCTGATTCCCACTCTGATCGTCGGTCGCGGGCCGGAAGCGGCGCTCTGCATACAGGAAATGCGCGCGCGGCCGGAGCTCGGCTATCGCGTGATTGGCATCGTCGAAAACGGGCCCGTCGATCCGTCATCGCCGGCCAGTTTTGAAGGAGTACCGGTGATCGCGGATCTCAAGAGCCTGCCCGAAGCAATTCGCGAATCGGGTGCTAACGAAGTGATCATCTCAGATCCGAATGTCCCGGGCGAAGCACTCTTTGATGTAATGATTCAAACGGGTCGCCGGCGCGGCGTGGAGTTTCGCATCGCACCTACCCTGTTGAATTGTCTGCCGAGCAAGACCGAAATCGATCAAGTCGGATCGCTGCCGATGGTCACTCTGTTTCGCTCACCGCTTTCCAGCGCGGCCCGTCTGGCTAAACGCCTGTCCGACTTAATCATCGCCTCGATGGCGCTCGGAATTCTGGCGCCGCTCTGGCTGCTAATCGCCTTACTGATCAAGCTGGATTCGCGCGGCCCCGTCTTTTACAAACAGGAGAGAGTCGGGATGGACGGCCGCGTCTTTCTGTTCTACAAATTTCGCACGATGCGCGCGGGCACCGACGACGCCAGGCACCGCGAGTATCAACGCATGTACATCAAGGGACAGCCCGACTCAAACCTTGGTGATGCGCGGCGCCCGGCTTATAAGCTGCGGGGTGACGAGCGCGTTACGCGCCTGGGCCGCCTGCTGCGAAAGCTGAGCCTTGACGAGCTGCCGCAACTTTTCAACGTGCTGCGCGGCGACATGAGCGTCGTCGGTCCGCGCCCGCCGATTCCTTACGAGGTCGAGAGTTACGAGTTATGGCATCGCAAGCGGCTGGACATGAAACCGGGCATTACCGGGTTATGGCAAGTGTCGGGGCGCAATCGGCTGCCGTTTGACGAGATGGTGCGCATGGATTTGTACTACATCGAAAACTGGTCGCTGCTGCTTGATATGAAAATTATTCTGCAGACGCTGCCGGTGATGCTGCGGGGTGATGATGCTTATTGAGCTAAAGAATCTTTGAAAGAAAGTGGGGCACTAGCTCGACCTTTAGGGAGGGCTCTCTTAGTTCTTATGAAAAGTTCAGATCAAACACGCGAAATGCTCCGACACACCGTGGCGACATTGGCCTATCGCGCTGCGAAGGCAGTGCGTGACGCGCCTGATTCGTTCGCGTCATTCAAAGCATCGGAAACCACGCGCACGCCGGAACAGATTCTGGCGCACATCGGCGACTTGCTCGATTGGGGTCTGTCGATCGCGAAAGGCGCCGAAGCGTGGAACAATTCAGAACCCCTGGAATGGAATCAAGAGATCAATCGCTTTCACACGGCGCTGGAGAAGTTCGATAACTTTCTGGCTTCCGACGCTGAGTTGTCCGCCGGTTGTGAGCGCCTGTTTCAGGGCCCGATTGCCGACGCGCTCACCCACGTCGGTCAGCTAACCATGCTGCGGCGAATTGCCGGCGCGCCAATCAAAGGCGAGAACTACTCGAGAGCAAAGATCGAAGCCGGTCGTGTGGGAGCCGAGCAAGCGGCGCCAAAGCGCGAGTTTGATTAAGGTCGTCGAATCCTCCCGGCTGGGCATTGACATATCTCCCGAACCTGAAAAGAATATCCCCTATCAGTCTCACGAACTAACGGAGTTAGTTACTCTCGAAAGGAGATTTTCCATGGGCACTCTCATCGTAAGGGCAATCGTGCTCCTGTCGTTGCCGCTCGTAGTTTTCCTCGGTGGCGTTTATCTCATGCAAAGACTGAGCGATCCCAGTCAGCTTCGCAAAACGATACAAGCAGAAAAGAAGCAAACGGGTTTGGGTTTGCGGTTTACTGGCTACGATTTAGAGGCCGTGAAAACATACTGGGGTGCCCTCCATCAGAAGGACAATCAAATGGACGTCGAACGGCGCTCGCTGGAAATTGATTTGCTGTTTCCATTCTTCTACGGAGCGGCTTTCGCGGGCGCGTTGCTTTGCACGTGGACAGCTCTGAAAAGCCCTTTTAATCCCGCCTGGATCCTGGCGCCCGTCATAATTACCGTCGTGGCCGACTGGATCGAGAATTTTATCCAGCTCGGCCAACTGAAACTTTTTAAGGCCGGAGGCGAAGCGGCTTTGCAACCCGGCTGGATTCAGATTGCCAGCTTGGCCACGATTGTGAAGTTGTGGCTATTCTGCGGTTCATACCTTCTGGTTGTAGGCTTGGTTATCTCGATGATCTTGAGGAACTGGCCGCGCTCGACTGCACAGTGATTACCCTGGGCAACTCGTCAGCGAATAGATCGAGAGCGGTTACGAAGATGGATGGAATGGCAATGTAGGATTTGCCGTTGCGGTCAGTTAGGAGTGGAGTTTGAAGGCGGGGCACTAGCCCGACCGTAAGGGAGGGCTCATGCTTCTCGTTTGGGAAGATTGGTTCGCCGCGTAGCGACGAGATGTTTATAGAACCCGCAAGAAAACAGGTCCCGAAGCTCCTTCAGGAGCGAAATGTTCTGTCGCCTATAAATGGGAAGGATTTTGCGGTCTGTTAGATTATGGAGCCGGACTCCCTGCGGCTCAAGCGAAGACTAATGTTCTTTTTAATCGAGTACAACAGAAAAGAAGGTCGCTTAGTTAGCATAGAATCCTTCAGTGATTCTGACAGGCAAAAGGCCCAGGAATCGCGCCTCCGTCTGGAATTAGACCTCAATTTTAGGGGCATCAACAATGAAGTGGTAATACTCGACGCTGCGAGCGAAGAGGCAGTCCGCCGCACACACCGTAGGTACTTCGAAACGCTGGCAGAATTAACCACGGTACCCGCAAATTGGATCAGTGGTTAAGAATAGACTCTTTGCTATACTCACAGACATGAGTGCACATTTCGATGACATTGAAAGACAAGCCCGGTTGCTTCCGTTGAAGGAGAAGGCCGCCCTCGCGCGCGTCCTCATTGAAGAACTCGACACGTCGATCGATGTTGATGCCGAGAAGTTGTGGATCGACGAAGCGCAGCGTCGTTACGATGCATATCTAAAGGGCGAGCTTGAAGCACTCTCAGGTGACGACGTGATGAGTCGGGCTCGCAGCCGCGTTACGGCGAAATGTTTATAGAACGCGAATCAAACAACTCCCGAAGCTCCTTTGAGAGGGGACGCCCATAAATGGGCTCGGCGTTCGTAGAATCTAGTCGCATCTATAAACATTTCATCCCTCTGGAACTTGCGATATCTTTCGCACCGGCTAAACAAATGGCTAAAGACGAACACCTGAGTGTCCTCACGCGAGGCGTAGAAGTGTGGAATCGTTGGCGCGAGGAGAATATTTTCATTAGGCCTGATCTCCGTAATTCTGACCTTCTTGGTATTGACCTGAGTGGCGCCAACTTAAGTTGGAGTAACTTCAACGGAGCGAACTTGAACAAGGCGACTCTTATCATGACTGATTTACGGAGATCGACTTTTGGAGGAGCAAATCTTCAAGGAGCAAATCTTGCTCGCGCAGATCTCAGCAAGTCAGATTTCACCAATGCGGACCTTGGTGGTGCGAGTCTAAGGCGAACCGCTATCAGTGGCACTAATTTTAATGGCGCAATCCTCCGTG
>Ga0209648_10001611_pt1 | contig 18308 bp, 24 predicted proteins | sample GraSoi2013_115cm_FD_185830 | JGI IMG/M metagenome (GOLD analysis project Ga0209648, IMG submission 185830) | Grasslands soil microbial communities from the Angelo Coastal Reserve, California, USA - Sample 9_17_2013_115cm (SPAdes) (version 2) | ecosystem: Environmental > Terrestrial > Soil >...
CACGTCCAATCAGCGCGGCGACAAACAGGACGGTGAAAGAGGCACTTGTGCCTCAGGCTCGCAAACTAGGGCGAAAACGTTTCATCCCTTTCTCTTAAATTAAACTTGCTCGCTTGCACGATCTCGCGACTTAAGGTAATCGAGGAGTTCCGCCTCAGGCGAGCCAGGTGTCGGAACTTCGTTGTATCCCCACATCACTTGCATCGGCAAGCTCATCAGGATCGACTCAACGCGCCCGCCTGTTTGGAGTCCGAACATCGTGCCGCGGTCGTAGAGCAAGTTGAACTCGACATATCGTCCGCGACGGATCAGTTGCCACCGGCGCTCCTTTTCGCTGTAAGGCTCGACCAACCGGCGTTCAACGACAGGAACGTAGGCTCTTAAGACGTGGTCCCCTGCGTCACGCACAAACGCGAACACATCATCAAGCCGGTCGGTGAGGTAATCGAAGAAAATACCGCCGACACCACGTGCCTCGCCGCGATGCGGCAAGTAGAAATACTCATCGCACCATTTCTTGAAGCGTCTGTAATCAGCGACTGGATGGCGCTCGCAGACTTCCTTCCAGGTGTGATGGAAGTGAATTACGTCCTCGAGTCGGAGATAGTACGGCGTCAGATCCGACCCGCCACCGAACCACGCCGCCCGTCCTTCAGCAGCCCCCTTGCAGATGTGACGAAAATTTGCATGTACCGTTGGCACATGGGGATTTCGCGGGTGAATCACTACGGAGATCCCGGTAGCAGCAAAAGCAGTGCCTTTGCCCGGCATGCTGACAGCAATCTCTTCCGACAACGAACTCCTCACCTCCGAGAAATTCACCCCTGCCTTTTCAAACACCGCACCATCTACCAGAACGCGAGTGATTCCTCCTCCTCCCGACGGATGCCGCCATCGATCCTCGCAAAATCGAGCTGTACCCCCACTACGCCGTTCAAGGTCCTCGACCGCAGTGCAGATACGCCCCTGCAGCCCCTCAAAATACCTTGCCGCCTCACGCCCCAATTCATTGAGGTCAACGTCAGCCATCTCTTTACCCTTGTCTCCCTGCCCGTCCCCAGAAGCGAGGAGACCCGTGCGCTCAAAGCCTCCACTTCGCTCGGACCTCAGCCCAACTTTACCCGGTCTTATCTGGGCCCGCTCCAGGTTGTTCGCGACCGACGACGAACCCATTCAACCCCACTTCGTGAGGAATTCACGAGCGGAGGGTACTGCCCGTAAACGGCCGCGGCTTGGCCGTCGGCGTAGGTTTTGTTTTCGTAGGAATCGCCCGCCCGGCCAGTGGCAGAGCTTCGACATCGTATTTCACGGCCCGCGATTCGCGAAAGATGGCAAGCTGCTTCGTCCCGCTCGCGTCCCTGTTCTTCATAATGGCGTGCCTGTCCACGACAACGTCGAACTCACTGGTCCAACAGCGCACCGAAAGCGTCCTCCGTATACGCCCCATGCTGAGAAGCTGCCTTTGGCCTTGCAGGATCACGGAGAACCTGCGCGCTTTCGCAATATCTGGATTCGCGAGTTCAAGATGTGAAAAAGAGTCGGCCGCACGGCGCTGTGAGTCTCCCACAGCGTGTCCGTAGTTATGAAGCGTGGTCTTCGCATCTTCCTTCTTGCAGCTACGAGCGAGAGAATCTGAGAAGCGGTTCGATGGTTCCCTGGTCGGCGGCGCACAGAGCGTTGAGATACGCTTCCCGCACACACTGTCGCCGTCAACTCAGGATAGCCCAAACATTCTTCGCTTCGCAGCCGAACAGCCGTCTCAGACAGACGGCGGAATTTGTCGGACAGAGGCGAGCTGCTTAACGCAAAATCATTCACGACCGGGACACGGATGTATCCGCCGTGTTCCATCAGAACGCCTCAGGCAACGCCATCGACGATTTTTCAGAAGAACTTTCACGTGGCGGGGTTCGTTCTCGTTTGGTGGGACTGCTCAACGCCGCTCCCGCCGTTTCGAACGAAACACACAGCGAATCACAATTTCGGCAGACGAGCGGTCAAACACGATGCGCAGCAACCCTAGCTATCGTCGGACCCGCGAGCATTTCTTTGGTGAAAGGCGCGAGGGAGAAGAAACTGGTGACGTGAAATCTTAGAGCGTACTCTGATTTTGCTTTTCGTGGCTGTGGTCTGGTTGTTCGGAGGGTAGAGTGAACGCGATTATCAAACCCGCTACGCCGTGCGACCCTCGCGAGATATACATCGCGTATATGTTTGCCTCGTATGTCCGCGCTCCTGGCCGCAAGACGGGTCCAGGAGAGCCAGTGGACCCGTCGCGGAGTGTCAGCAAATAACATCGCTGTTGGAATCGTCGCGCATCCAGCGGTCCCGAGGCTCGATGAGCTCTACTTTGTCTTCCTCGAACCGGGGGGTGTCGAGGGACTTCTACGGGTGTCGGTTACTCAAATGGATTACTTCCGGGTGCGCACTCGGGAACGATCCCGAGTGGGTCGATGACCGGTTGCGAAGGTCACTTCGTTGTGTCGCGGACTAGAACAGCAAGCGTCTAGATCTGCGCGTTACTACGGGACTTCGTTTTCGCTTTTAGATGAGAATCAATCCACACAGGGGGCCGGGCGCAAGGCCCGGCTCGCTGGGTGGGCCTGCAACATAAAAATGCTGCTCGCGTGTTCATGCCGCACAATTCAAGCTGAGCGTGCGTCACTCTCGGTTGCTTTCACCAAGAATCTGCTTGACACGGTGGTAGTACTCGCGTTGGAACTGCTCTAGGTCTTGCTTGACGAGATTGAGCCCGACCACGCACGTTTCGAAATTCTCCGACAGTCTGCGAAAGAGTGGCGCTTCGTACCGGTACTCGAATTGATCGAACGAGGACACGATTGCATAGGATTCCTTGCCTGCTTGCACGAAGTCGACGAACGCATCGAGGCGAGGTCGCTTTGTTTGGCGAGACTTCGCGACGCTCTCCGGGAACAGACCCGTCATAAACAGTGTGTAGTCCCCTACATGCTTGCGCACGGCGCGCTCCCGGTCGAATGAGGGAGCCGCGAGCATGGGATTCGATTCGATGAGCATCTCCCCTACGTCCTCAAGCCGCTCTCCAAGAGCATTTCGAATCTGATACAGATTCTTGATGTCAACGAAGTTGGCGAGCAAGTCTGAGACATATTGCGTCAACCCCGGTTCTTCAAGGCGCATGTCGTCAACAAAATGCCGCCATATCAGGTCATCAAAAAACTGTCGCAGGGAACGCTCGCCGCGTGCACTCAGTTCGGGGACCATAGAGCCAGGAAGCCTGTGGATGGTTTAAAGGTGAATTTTAGTGATTAGCTTGCGGCGGGTCAACCGGCGCCGACACCGTGTCGAAGAAATCTGAAGGCCTGGCCGTCGGCCTTAATCGCCCCGCTCTGAGCGGCCCACCTGTCAAAGAGCGCTGGATTGTTCCTGAGCTGCAGCAGCGCGGTAGCAATTTGCTTGGCTTTCGGCATGCTTTTGTCCGCGGAGTAAAAGCAGGTTTCCTCGTATGCACATTTGGGATCTGTCAGGTCCCGCAGCCGCCGGACATATCTATCGCGCACTTCGAATCTAGTTGTGCCGACGTCCAGGACATAACCCCTACCCATTAGCGTGGCACCGGTGAGGGCAACCACGCGGCGCAGATAGGTTTGCGCACGATATTTTCGGGCGACGGGCTCTAAACCATCCGAACCATTCTCAAAGCGGTTATCTGGAATTACCGCTACTCCGACCAGGTCTAGGATGTGGAGGCCCTGCTCTAAGAAACTGTTGTCTTGCTGCCGGGGTACGCCGATTTCCCTGACCACTGGCCTGCGCTGCTGGCCGTTGAACACAAACCTCCACACGATGAGGGCGAGGAAGGCAATCACAGATAGAATTGCGAGCGCCATACAAATACAGCCGGGGCGGAAATTGACTACCGCCAGCGTCGCTTTCAATCCAATGCCAGCGAACGTCTTACACCGCCAGCCGGAGTGCTGTCGGCAGCGGCCAGCGGACGGTTAGCCGCCCGCGATGGGATGAACCATCAAGACTTCGTTCTGGTCGCGCGTGACTTTCTCGAGGCGTTCACCGGTTGCCATGTCAAACGGCTGCGCACCGGTCTTGGCTTCATATTCGGCAATCACCTTGTTCACTTCTTCCATGTCAGCGGTTGCCGGATCGTATTCGAGAAGCGTCGTATCACCGTGAGATGAAAATCTCACAATCTTGGCGTTCATGTTTGGTCTCCTGTGGAGTATTCATTTTTGGGCTTCCTGTGGAAAAGCAGTCGGCGGGTCTGGTTCCCTGCAGGTCATATTGCACCGTTTCTCAGAGTTGTCAATACACAACGGGCATTCCAGCCCGTATTCTCAAAAACCAAACGGACGTGAAAAATCCCAAAGCTGGTCGGAATGCCCGCGGATCGACACTCGTGCAGCTCAGCTCTTCTTAGACGTCGTCGCGTAAAATGCGGCCCATTGCTGTTCGACTTTCGTGCTCCCGCACTTTGGGCATTTCACCTGAGCCTTCTCATGTTCTGCAAGAGTCAAAACGATCGAGAATTTCTTACTGCAGGCCGAACACAGGTACTCGTAATGAGGCACAGCGCCCTCCTCCGTCCGCGCACCATTCGCGGAATTGCAACTGCAAACGTTGGTCGAAGCTATTCTGTTGACCGGCCTGTGCTCCGCGCACAACTCCTTCATATCCGTCGATAGCGCACGGAATGCCTGCGGCCCGGCGGGATATGTAGGTTCGGCGTAGGTCTACAATAAAAGGGGGAAGACCATGCCTCTCCCAACACCCGTAGACCTGCACGCGCGGGTTACAGAAATCATCTGCTCGACGGCAAACTGCTCTGTGAGCTGGGCGCAACATCCTGATCCCTTAACCTTATCCGAGATCCTCGCCATCAAGGAGCGCCTCGCTGAGTACATCACCGGCGTAGTCGATGCATACCTCGGGGAGAAAAACCCCTGAGTCACATCGGCAGCGTCCGCCGAAGATCACAATCGAAGCATTCGTCACCGCCTCGGTCCCGCAGTAGCCGTAGTTGATGTTGATTCCAGCGTCGCCCAGCCGCGATGCGGCGCTTCCCAACTCTCCCGGACGGTGAGCCAGCTTCACTTGCGCAACCTCGGTCTCTGTGTAATCTGCGCGTTGTTGATCGAGAACCGCTTTGGCTGTGTGATTGTCCAAAACGAGATGAATCGAACTCTTGCCTTTCTCAGAAGGGTACGATTGAAACGCGAGGATGTTGACGTTCTGATCGGCGAGAGCCTGGCACAGCTTTCCAAGCGTTCCAGGCTTGTCTTCCTGGCGGATTGTGAACTCCTTAGCGATAGGCATGGTAGGAACCTCCTTGCGGTGTACCTCGGGATGGGCTGGAAAGGTCCTGCAAGATCCTACGATTTCTCGCATCCTACTCCGGCGACCTGCCTGCATCAAGGGCGAAACGAAAGCGCTTTACTGTTTCTCGTACACAACGATGTTGTTTACGTCACGCCCCTGCGCGTCCTTGCCCTTGAATGTCGAAGTGCGCGTTTTCCCGTAGTTGGAGACCGTCGATGCCACGGTCATCACCACCTGGCCGCCTTTTTTCAAAGTAGACTGAATAGTTTTGGCATCGATGCGCTTTACCCGAAACCGTGTCGGCGTACGGCAAGCCGGTAACCGGGTAATCCTTTCCGTCGAATTTTGCGTCGTACCGGACGTGCGTCGGATTTCCATCGCCGTCAGTTCCCTCGGCATCGATCTTGATTCCGTTTTCGTCAGACTTGATCTTCAGGTTGACAATCTTCGCCGCCGGCCCAGGACTGTACTTCGACTTGGCGGGGTTCATTTTCCAGGTTCCAGAATGCTGATCGGCAGCCGCTACCGCAAAGTTCACGGCTAGTGCCACGAGCAGTAATGTCGTTGCGAAAGCGACAAACTTCTTGGTTCGCATAATTCAACCTCCTTGGCGGGATATTGGGGTGGAATCTTATAGACGTTATGGGCGGAAATTCGCAGAACGTCCAGGTGATTTTTACGTTGCCACCGGGCACGGGTAGATGCGGAAGAGTCGGACAAAAGAATGTTTTCCGAGCCGTCGCGAGGCTGCAGAATCGCTACAGGGTTACCCCCGCGAAGCGGTGTTCCAGCTTTACTCGAGGATTACCACCGTAACGCGCTTGTGCAGCTTCCTGCCAGCCGCACCGAAAATCGTGCGGAGGGCTTCGGCTATGCGCCCATTGTGGCCGATCACCATACCGACGTCTTCCCGACGAACTCGCAGTTCGAGGATAATCACCGCCTGTCCCTGGACCGCGCGAACCTGCACTTCTTCGGGATGGTCCACAAGTGCCTTTGCGATTGCCTCTAGCAGCTCCTCCAGGAGGTAGAACGACGGATGCATGGACTCCTCTGCCAGTGCGCACGATGGGGCAAACTGAAGGAGAGAACAGCAGGTCACACTGAAGCAAAGACTTGGCGTGGTCACCCGCAACTAATCCCAGTACCTCGGACAATTTGCTCACTGAAGTGCGCGCGTCAATTTCGTTCGCGTACCGAAGGAGAAAAACCAATCATGGCGACTAGCCCCGCTGTCGCAGTCTCCCAGTTTCCGGGTCGAAATCATGATGCCAGACGTCACAAGCCTCTTGCTCGGTTGAGAACTTGTGGTCAAAGCTTTGGTGGGCCTTGGACTCAATACGCCAACCCCGAGGAAAGGTTTCATCGAAAGTGACTCTTGCGACCTCTTCGTCTCTCTTATTACGGAAGATTGTTATCTTCGCGGACATCGACATCTGACACCTCCGGCCTTCACATGTCATGCACCGGCGTCCCAACGTTGAGCATTCTTGTTACGATCTCAGCGATTTTAAACCAGGTATGCCAACGTTGGGCCCACGCGAACTGCGCTCATGTTGAGAAACTGGCGACAGCGGCTGCTTCAGTGTCGCAGACTTCGAATACCGTCAGCAGCTTGGTGATCTGCAGCACTTCTTTGAACTTGCTGCCGAGATGGCAGAGGAGCAATGATGCGCCCTGGGTTTTCGCGCTGCAATGCGCGGCGACCAGAATGCCTAGCCCCGCGCTGTCGATATATGTTATGTTGTCCATGTTCAGGACGATTTTCTTCTTTCCTTCGACGATCAGACTCTTCAATTTCTCACGTAGAGCATTGCTTTCCTCGCCGCGCACGATGCGGCCCTCCAGCGCCAATACGGACACGCCATCCACTTCGCGGTCCGTTATCTTCAACGCCACGTTTGTTTCGCCCCTACCGACGAAAAACCTTGTCGGATGCTACTCGGTCTGATACCAGGCTGTCTGTCCCGTTTGGGATAAGTGAGTCTTCCTTTGAGAATGACAGACATGACGCCCAAACAGTTGTCCGCCGTCCCATGTTCTACGTGCGGGGTCGCTGCTGGGAAGCGTTGTGCGCTGTATTCAGGTGCCTTGCGAGCAGAACCCCATGTAGACCGGAGGCTTACCGCTGCTGAGGCCGTGGAAAAGAGAAGTACAAACTGAGAGTTCTCTTAGACTCTCGCTCCTGGGGTTGCGCCGCTTCCCAAATCGAAGGAATTCAGTCAGACGACGAACGCAGCACCGTCTCGGTCTGGATTGCGGTCTGAGGCTCTGACCTCAGAAATTTGGGCCCCTTCGGAGAAGCGCTGGCAGCCTAGTCGCGTTCGCACGTCCTCAGCAAACTCTGTTTCTCAAAACGTGTCGCTCTCAGGTCGGCTTCCGAGAACGCTCCCGCCTGGCATTCGTCGAGGAAGGCGTCTTCGGCCCCTTAGGATCGAACCGCCCGTCTCCCGCCTTGAGCGACGGTGCGTTCCATTTGTTTCTTTGAGTCTGTTGGGTTTTCCACGGTCGGATGACCAGAGGATGACGAGGTTTATCCATGCCCACCTCCACTGCATCTTCAGTTTACTCTCGCAGCGTTCCCTTCGGAAAGAGGCCGCGAGCCTGAATCCTGATCAAGTGTTCCTTCGCTCGCTCGAAGATACCGAACCTTTCACACCAGCGCCAGTCTTTAGGTCAGGTAGATCGCGTGCTGAAGGATTGCGGATTTGTCTGCCGTCGATTTTCCTTTGGGAGAGGAAGCGGGGAAGATTATACCTCGATGTCACCAGACGCGATCTGCACACGGCATTGAGCCCGAGCTCTTGTAATCTACATCTGTGGCTCTCAGGCCTCCACGCCGTCTTTCTTTTTCAAGATCTCACGCAAGAACCATTCGTGCTTTTCATGAATCTGGACGATCCTGGAAAACAAGTCGACCGTGCCGGGGTCGTTGCTTTCGTCGGCAGCCCTGGCTGCATCTCGCATCTCTTTGATCACCACAAGCAGGTTCGTATCGGCCTCTTCGATCATCTCCCGGATGGACTGGCCGGCTGCTGCCGAGTGGACACTGGCTGCCTTCTGTATCTGTCGCAACTGAACGTTTTTGACATCTTGTCCGATCATACGAACGCGTTCGGCGAACTCGTCGGTCGTGCTCAGCACGGCCTGGGCGAACTCATCAAACATCAAGTGCAAGTCCCGGAACAAGGGGCCAAACGTCTGCCAGTGATAGTGTTTGTAGGGAGCGACTATAAAATCGAGCGTCTTTCAGGGTTGAGACCTTATTCTGATGCAAGCCGCTCCGACTGGATAACGATTTGGAATGAATGGAAGGACCAAAAGCGCCGTCATATTTTCCTCTGCGAAAATCACGCTTTCTTCGTCGGTTTCCTTTGGTGACGCGTGGAGGTAAATCGGGGAAAATTTCACGCTTTTTTTTCGTGCCTAAATCCCTACCGCAGTTCGTACCGCAAAACCTGGCACTGCCCCAAAACCCTGTCATACTCAGCCTGGTCAGGTGCTGCCAATGTTTTATGCGCCGGGTGACAAAGTTTCCGAGTCCGGGATTTACACTGTGACGCATGACCCGCGGCACGCGAGGCCGCATGAAGTTACCTGCATAAAAGACCGCAAGTTCCCCCCTGCAGAAATTGCGAAGGTGCTCGGTTTGAGTTGAAGAAGGCGACTATCCATGTGGAAGACCATAGATACTTCAACGACGAAACGGTGCGAATGGGAGCGGACGCTCTAAAGAAAACTCAAAAGAAATAGGAGTGGATTCGGCGGCAGCAAGCCAGCGGCTGGATAGCTCTCGACCCTCCGGGCGAGCCTAAATTTCTCCGCACGACAACCGGGACACTGGGAGTCGAGGGTCTTCACAATCCCTGACAGGACATCACGGCCCAGGAAAGTTGAGCGAATCGAGGAGGCTAGCATGCCCGAATATGTCAAAGTGGCGCAGGCGAGCGAGATTGAACCTAACCACGGCAAGTTGGTCGAGGTGCAAGGAAAGAAGATCGCCCTGTTCAACGTGGACGGTAAGTTCCACGCCATCGACAACACCTGTACGCATCGCGGCGGCCCCCTCTCAGAGGGGGAGCTTGAAGGCGACGAGGTCACTTGCCCCTGGCATGGCGCCAAGTTCAAGGTTAGCACCGGCGAGGTGCTCTGCCCGCCGGCGCGGCAAGGGGTGGGCTCCTACAAAGTCCGGGTGAATGGTCCGGACATTGAGCTGGAACTGTAGGCGCAGAGGAATCAATGCTCTTATACACCGTTGCCAAAGAGATGTTAGGAATGTCCGGGCGGACGGACTCGAAAAGCTACTCTGGAGTCGGATTTCCGCCCCGCTGACACAATTGCCAGGTACGTCAAATATTGCTCGTGAATTGCGACGGGACGTACGAGCCTTCAAAGGCGCTGGAACTCCCCAAATTCGACATTTCTGTTCATAGGGAAGCACCTACCTATCTGCCCCAGCCGCTGTCCCGAATACACCGCCTACGAATAGGGCGCAGAAAGCCGTTTCTGAATTCGATGCTTTCGCATCTCACTCTGCTGGTGAGTTCGGATTCGTAAAGAGGACCGCGGCTTCCCCGTGCAAAGCAAAACGAAGCCTGGCTCACGATCTTCAGGACAGTAATTTGCCTAGTCTGACTGGTCCGCTCTCCAGTAGCCTCGAGCCGGCCAGCGCAGGTCAAACATCGCCACTGGTGGCAGAGTGCAGGCAACACGACACCTGCACTAAACGCAGCATCCCAAATGTGCTCTTCGACGGCGACCTGGACAGATCGCTCTTCATTCGGGAGTAAAAGGACAACCTCGAAAACGGTTGGGTTGGGCGTCATGCATTTTCCCAGAGAAGTCCTGCTTGGCCAGGAAAGCCAAGCAAGACCTTGGAGTGGGGATTAGGGATTGTAGAAACTCGCGTTCTTGCTGTAGGGAGCATGTCCCGGCTCGCCGCGTCGGAAATGTCCGGACGGGATCGATTTGCCGTCGCGTTCATAGGCCAATAGTTCAATGAACCAGGCTTCGTGTTCGATTTCCTCATTTAGGATGCGGGAGGCAAGGTCATAGGTGCGCGGGTCCTTACCGAACGTCATGTCGCAAATGGCGATCCAACTGCGGATCGCGCAGCGCTCAGATTCCAACAGCAGAGTAAGAATGTTGACTGCGGTCGGTGGGTCCGGCAACTTGGCCGCCTGGCAACCAGCCTGATCATGGAATGCCTTAAGGTCATTTGGTAGTTCACCCCCTAGTTCGTAGATGCGAGGTACGATCAACTCCCAATGGGCACGATCCTCTAGCCTTGCATCCTCGCATATCTCTTTGTAGTCTTCGTGACCGGCAAGGTGCATTCGAAGGATCGTATAGTAGTAATAGGTGCTGGCAAATTCTGCGGCTGCGTTGGCAATCAACATTTTGATTAGCTTCTCCACGTCGACGCCACGTGCACGAATTACTTCCACGCCCACTCGTTGCGTGAGATCGCCGTGCTTTACGACCTGAGTGCTCTGTTTTTCCGGCATTGGACCTCCTTTTGTCTTGGTCAGCCTGAAATGGAGAAGCAACGTTTTCCGTTAGTGAGGATTCCGCGCTTCGGGCGGCGATTTTAAAGGCATCAGTGTCTACCGATCCGATGTGATTTGGGAGGAGCGCGAAAGGCGACTTCCACGCTCGCGATCATCGTCTCGATAAGCCCACCAGGCTAACCCTCAGCATGGTTGCTTCTCAGCATTGCCCGCTTCTGTTTCACCTGGCAAAGCCATTGTAGCTCCGATCGACGGTGGCGATTCGCGGGGAATGAGCCATTTGGACGGAAGCGCGTTATTCAGCCAGATGGCTCTGGCTCGCTGAATACGCGCTCGATTGTGGCGAGCGACTCCTGGTGCGAGTGCGGCGGGAGCATTTGCGTGGGCAATCGACGAATTGCGCCCGAGTGACGCTAGTGCTTTATCGGGCGCTAGCAGGCCAGGACCATCCCCATTTACCCTTTTTCTTGTCCCCAATATGTCCCCAGCTAGCTTGACGCCGTGGCGCGCTTCCCTTGGGCGCACGAAGCCCGACTCCAACAACTCCATCCGTCACTTCAAACGAGCCCCTACTTTTTGCAAGGCATGTCTGAAAAAATCCACTTCCATCATCTTGTTCGCGAGGATTCGCTTCAGTTTGGTAATTTCCTTGCGGAGAAGGAATTCGCGGGAACGGGGCCTGACCTGGATTGCTCTGATCGAATCGGTCACGCCAGTTATACAGCAACCGGCGGTGTATGCCGAGTTCCCGCGGCAACCCGAGGACATTGTTGCACGCATTCATTCGTTGGACGGCTTTTCGCCGAAATTCTTGACTGTACCGCTGTCCTTTTTTCCGTTCCACTTTGCAACTCCTTTCGTGCAAAGTGTGCACTAAAACTGTCTCACCCCGGGGATTCACTCCGATCGCTCCAGAAGAGGCGCCGAAATCAGCATGCAAGAGCATGCAGGTCAATGGAACTCAGCCTGTCCGGCATGGCAAGGCAACCCTTTCGGGGCCGGTTACATGGGGATCGCCGGATCAGCCATGCGTCAAAAGGCGGCCCGTTACGGGCACAGTCCCGAGAGGCGTCGCTAATCAACTGGATCTGGCTAGGAAGAAGATTAAGTTGGATGAATGAATTGGCCTAACGCTCGCGAACCGCAAAATAGGTACTCTACTTCAGGCACTGTACAATACCGTCTCATAGAGCTCTCACAACGGAAATGCTGGTAAAGACGGAGTGGAGTAATGCCCGAGTCCTTTGATTGGCCACGCACGCATCCGCCGCGTCGCCGCCGCCGCTTCGTTCTAATTATCGCCGTCTTCGCCGGCGTCGTGTTCGGCGGTCGGACCGCGTTGTCGTATTACGTGGACGTGCTCTGGTTCGGTTCGCTCGGCTACGGAGACGTGTTCTGGAAAACGCTGAGCCTTCAGTGGGGAATCTTCACGGCTTTTGCAGCGGCCACATTTCTCATTCTGTACGGATCGTTCCTGGCTTTAAAGCGGGCGCATCTCCCCGATTTGCCGAGCGGTCAAACGATTCTCATTGGCGGACAGCCAGTGAAGCTGCCGGTTGAGCCTCTGCTCCGCCTCATCGCGCTCGGCGTTTCACTCGTCATTGCCGCTGCAACCGGCGCCAGCATGATGGTAGAGTGGCCGACGCTCGCGCTGCTTTGGTACGCACCCCGCACCGCTGGTGGTGTCGTGGACCCGATTTTTGGCAAGCCGCTCACTTTCTTTCTGTTTACCCTCCCCGCGTGGCAACTCATCGTCGGCTTCCTGCTAACTCTAGCCGCGATTACCTGTGTACTCGCTGTTTTCTTCATCCTCATTACGGGGGGAGCCCGTGTGTTCGGCCGGCGTCGCGGCAGCTACGTCACATCGCCTTGGCGCGGGCTCTCCATTGCGTTTGCGTTCCTGTTGCTGATCCTCGCGATGCGTGTGTATATCGGTCGGTTCGAGCGATTGTTTGATGATCATACGATTTTCGGGGGTGCGACCTACACGGATGCGCACATCATGCTCACAGGGATGCTCGTCGTCTGCGCGGCGCTCGTTCTCGGCGCGGTGATCGCAGCCGTCAACACCGTATCGGTGCCGCGGGGACGCTGGATTGTCGCGGCGATCATTCCGGCAGCGTTCTGTTATGTCGTCCTTCAAGTAGTCGCCTGGTACGTCAGCAGCTTTATCGTCAAACCGAACGAGCTGGTTCGTGAGCAGCCCTATATTGCCTACAACGTTGATCTGACGCGGCAGGCCTGGGGATTGAACCGAGTCGCGCAGCGCGAGTTTCCCGCTGAGACGACCGTCGAGGCGGCCGACCCGGCGAACAATCAGGCTACGCTTCAGAACATCCGCCTGTGGGACTGGCACGCGCTCCAGGACACGCTACGTCAGATTCAGGAAATCCGCACCTATTACGACTTCCCCGATATCGATATTGATCGCTATGAAATCGAGGGCACGACTCGCGAGGTGATGCTTGCCGCGCGCGAGCTGAACGTCGACAAGCTCCCTGAGAGCAGCCGCAACTGGATTAACGAGAAGCTGATCTACACCCACGGCTACGGCATCACCATGAACCCAGTAAATGGATTCACGCCGGAAGGGCTACCCACGTTGATCCTGAGCAACATGCCCGTCCAGAGCGCAGTGCGTGGTCTAACAGTGACGCGCCCTGAGATTTATTTCGGCGAGTTGACCAATACCGACGTCTACGTGAAGACAAGGCAGCAGGAATTCAATTACCCGCAGGGCCAGACCAACAGCCTTACGTCCTACGACAGCAACGGTGGCATCGTCCTCGACGGTTTTCTGCGCCGCATCATCATCGCGTTCGACCGCGGCGACCTCGCAAAGCTACCGTTCAGCGATGACGTGAACAAGAATAGCCGACTGCTGATGCGGCGCAACGTGCGCGATCGCACATTGGCATTAGCGCCGTTCCTCACCTACGAGCAGGATCCCTACATCGTGCTCGGCGACGATGGCCGGTTGTCGTGGATCATGGATGCGTTCACGATGTCAGACAGCTATCCGTACTCGAGCCATTACCGTCTTGATGGCAATCTCGTTAACTACATGCGGAACAGCGTTAAGGTGGTCATCGATGCCTACGATGGTACGACAACGTTTTACGTGTTTGATACGGACGATCCGATCATCGCAGCCTACCGCCGCATCTTTCCGAGCCTGTTCAAAGATGCGGCCATGATGCCGCCCGGGATGCGCAAACACGTGCGCTACCCCGAGTTGTTGCTCAAGCTGCAGGCGGAAGCGTACGGTCTGTATCACATGACGGATCCACAAGCGTTCTACAACCGCGAAGATCTGTGGACGGTCGCCACCGAAGTGGGCATGAGCGAAGGTGGTCAGCAAACCACACAGCCGATGCAGCCGAATTTCGTGCTGATGAAACTGCCGGGCGAAACCGGCGTGGAGTTCGTCGAGATTCTACCGTTCACGCCGGCCAACCGGAACAATCTGATTGGCTGGATTGCCGGGCGCAGCGACGGCGCACAATACGGTGCGTCGGTAGTCTACAACTTTCCCAAAACGAAGCTGGTCGACGGACCGCTGCAAATCGAGGCGCGAATCGATCAGAACGCGCAGCTTTCCGGACAGTTAACGCTGTGGAATCAGCAAGGCTCGCACGTGCGACGCGGGGCCCTGCTGGTGATTCCGTGCGGGCGCGCGCTGTTGTATGCGGAGCCGATTTACCTGCAGGCCGAGCGGAGTCCGATGCCGGAGTTGCGCCTGGTGGTGCTCGCGCTGCAAGATCGGCTCGCGTACGGACCAACCTTCGAGTCGGCGATGCAGGCCCTTTTTGGCGGAGCGGTCTCGTCGACGAGCGCCGCGGCAGTCCCAGCAGAGCAGGCGGGACGCCCGGCGTCCGCCGCGTCGCCCCAGCCCGCAGCGGATCTTAACGCGCTCATCGCAGAAGCTGCCAAAGACCTTGCCGATTACCAGCGCCTGACGGCGGAAGGCAAGCTCGGCGAGGCTGGGCAGAAGCTCGAAGAGTTGAAGCGCGCAATCGAGAAGCTGAATACGCGTCAAAGATAATCTCGCTGCGGTGCTGCGCTCTCTTGGCTCTTGAAGCCTTCGTAACTACGAAAACCTATCTGGATGCGGGACTCCAGTTGTGAATGCAGGGGCAACAGGAACATCGAAGGCATCGAGCACGCCGGGACTGACCTCGTTCACTCTCCAGACTGAGGACGCTGGGGAGCCTGGGCTTGGGCCACAACCCAAACCTAGTACGCATACGCCTTAAGGAACACGAAAACCACCACGCCGGTGATCGAAACATAGAGCCAAATGGGGAACGTCAAGCGTGCGATTCGGCGGTGCATCGCGAACCGGCCCGTCAGCGAGAAAAAGAACGTCGTCAGCACTATCGGTAGTGCGACGATGGAAAGGATTACGTGGCTGGCTAAAATGGAAAGGTACAACGTGCGCACCGGGCCGTGACCGGGAAAAATCGTGTCGCCGTGCAGTGCGTGGTTTGCGATATAGCTGACACGCAGAGTGCAATCGCGCACAATCCGTTCAGAAACGCGTTGAGGGCCGGCGAAAACATCCAGCGCCCAGCGAAATCCGCCGAAGCATGATGGACGTACAGCAGCCACAGCAGGAAGGACACAGCGAGGCCGCTCACCACGACGATCGCTCCAACCACCGGGCGCGGAGTGATTTCAGCCTGTTCCATCCGGACAATTAAATCACAAAAATCCATCCGGAAGTCATTCCAGCGCCAGCATCAGCGTCCCGCGTTTCCGTCAGGAGCGATCCTCACTGGACGCTCGAAGAAGAACTCGCCGGGCAGCGCCAGCCCACTCAATTCGGCCGCGCTCTCTCACAACTCGGCATCACCTTCATCGCTGCGCAATCTCCGCAGGCCAAAGGCCGCGTCGAGCGCCTCTGGGGGGTTCTCCAGGATCGCTTGTGCAGTGAACTCCGCCTCGCCAATGCGGGTGATCTTGCCTCCGCCAACGCGGTACTGCAGCGCTTCCTCACGGACTACAACCGCCGCTTCGCACGCACCCCGCGCGACACCGCCAAGGCCTGGCGTCCCGCTCCCGGCCAACTCGACCGCATCTGCTCGTTCCTGCACGAACGCATCGTCAGCAACGACAACGTCGTGCAGTGGGAGGGCCGCCGATTCCAAATCCCACCCCAGAACCGCCGATTCAGTTTCGCTGGTGCAAAAATCCAGATCTATCAAGCTCTCGATGGCCGGGTCTCCCTCTACTACGGCGACACTCGCCTCGAACACACCAACACACCAGCGAGGTGACATTTTTATGTTGCCGTTAGGGTGACAAATTCACGTTGCTACAACAGGGTCCGGAGTGTTGGCTGGGCACTGCGTACGCTATCCGCCACACTCCACGCTGTTACTCCTGCCTGACAGCATAGTGTTTACCGAACTGGTCAACTCCCGGATTATGGGCAACCCTTACCTATTCGGGTTACGTCAGAGTTGCCCGTTAACCAGGCACTTGAGCGCTGGAGGCACCCGACGAAGGCTTCCCAGGGTTATAATCACCGTCACTTATGGCCCTGGCTCCGGGCGCAAAACTCGGGCCCTATGAGATCGTCGCGCCGCTCGGTGCGGGCGCAATGGGAGAGGTTTACAAAGCGCGTGACACGCGGCTGGAGCGCACCGTAGCAATCAAGATTCTCCCCGCGCATCTTTCTTCTGATCCCGTTCGCAGGCAGCGGTTTGAGCGCGAAGCAAAGACCATCTCCAGCCTGAATCATCCGCACATCTGCACGTTGCATGACGTAGGCCATCAGGACGGGATGGATTATCTGGTCATGGAATGCGTCGAGGGTGAGACGCTCGCGAGGCGCCTCGAAAAAGGGCCGCTACCGCTCGAACAAGTGCTCAAGTTCGGGATGCAGATTGCCGACGCGCTTGACAAAGCCCATCGCAGCGGTGTGGTCCATCGCGATCTAAAGCCGGGAAACATCATGCTCACGGCCACAGGAGCCAAGCTCCTCGACTTCGGCCTCGCCAAGCCAGCGGCGGCGCTGGCGAGCGCGACCACTCTGACGGCTGTGCAGGCGGCTCCGGTGACTGAAAGTCATTCCTGCAAGGTTTCAAGACTAGCTTTAGCGGCGACGCTCGCCTGCATAGGGGGTTATATGGGATTAACTTCGTGAAGGACTGCGTCGCACCCGAACCAAATAGATAAAGATATAGAGCGGGTACACAAGGCAGAAATGGCTAACCATTAGTCCCCACATGGACGGGCTGGATTGACTCCGTCAGGCCACGAAGTATTGCTGATCGATGGCAAGGCACAGCCCATGGATGAAGACGGCATCGCGCGTTTCGTGCGGGAACAGAACATTGGACTTGTCGGAATCGGCGCAACGACCCGGATGATAGCAAAAGCGTACCTCATAGCGGATGCCGTCGCGCGCCGTAGGTGTGCCGGTCGTGATGGGCGGACCTCACGTCACGGAAATGGCCGACGAGGCCCTCGGTCGCAGCGGCGGACCCCGCCATGCGGACGCTGTGGCCCTCGGTGAAGCCGATGAATCCTGGCCGAAGATCGTCGAGGATGCAGCGCGGAACAAGCTCAAGGAAGTCTACGCCCCGGTGGACGAGTTTGGCCAGGAACGCAAACCCACTCTCCAGCCATATCCGTATTCCGTGGGACGCGATAAACCTGGACCAGTTTAATTTAGTTCCAAAAATGGCCGCGCGTATGCTTCAGCGCATCGGGGGCGGGTGGGGCACATTTCGCATTATTCCCGTCGAATCGGGGCGCGGGTGCCCTTTTGGGTGCGAGTTCTGCACGGTAACCGGGGTTTTTGGCGACTCGATCCGGTTTCGCACCAACGAAAGTGTAGTAAATGAGCTGCTGTTATTGAAAGCTCGGGCGCGAAGGGAGGGTGGCCAGATTGCTGTCTTCTTTATTGACAATGATTTCGCCATCAACATCAAACGTACGAAATCCCTGTTGCGCGACATCATCGCAGCCGGCGCCCAGGTGCACTGGGTCGCCCAGATCAGCGCAAATCTGTTGCGCGATGAGGAACTCGTTGACCTCATCGCCGTCAGGCGGCAAGTGGGTCTTTATCGGCATGGAGTCCATCGAACCCGGCGAACCTTGCCAGCGTAAACAAGGGGTTCAACAAGCCGGGTGAGTATGCGGCCGTGCTCGAGAGGCTTGCCCAGCGCAACGTTTATGCGATCACTTCCTTCATTTTCGGCATGGACAATGACACGCCCGGAGTCGCGGAGCGAACCCTCGAGGCGATTCGGACTTGGCCCCCAGGATTGCCCATTTTTGGCTTGCTCACGCCTTTGCCCGCGACACCACTTTACAAGAGGCTTGAGGCCGGGGGCGACTGACGCGGGCGAAACACTGGCAGGAGTTCATTCCATTTGAGATGGCCCACACCCCGTTGAAGATGACCATGGCGCAAGCTCACGCGGAGGTGAAGTACGGGTGGGTCAGTTCGTACAGTGCGGAGGCAATAGAAAA
>Ga0209648_10001612_pt1 | contig 18301 bp, 14 predicted proteins | sample GraSoi2013_115cm_FD_185830 | JGI IMG/M metagenome (GOLD analysis project Ga0209648, IMG submission 185830) | Grasslands soil microbial communities from the Angelo Coastal Reserve, California, USA - Sample 9_17_2013_115cm (SPAdes) (version 2) | ecosystem: Environmental > Terrestrial > Soil >...
CGACGGACCAACCTGTCGATGCGGTCCTGTTTCATTACTTGATCAACACATCCGAGACGTCTGTTGGCGCTCACCCATGGTAGAAGACACCTCTCGTCAGGACAAGTCGACATGAGAGAGTGGTAGCTCTGTCAATTGGAGAACTCTGATGGCGAGGAGTCCTTCTTATAAGGAATCTTAACACGTGAGGCTTCGCCCCTTGCGTCGCTTCCAGATCAACCAGGAGAAGCCGGAGAGGGTAGCGATCAGGACAGCAGCAAGCACCAGCAGGAGACTTGTCGGGTTCGGCGACGATGCAACCGACTGGTGCTGGGTAGGAAGGCTCGCAGGTGGATAGGGGCCTGCAATGATGAAGTGAGGCTCCCCTCCAACGGAAATCGTCTTAAAGATGCTCCGTCCAGGAATATCCAGCATGTCCACCCCTCCTCCACTGAGCGCTACGAAGCCGAATTGCCCGTCGTTGGTGATGGCAATCGAGCGTGGCGAACTGTTTAGATGAATGACGCGCTCGGGCTCGTGTGTCGTTAATCCTGACCCATCCAATACCGGTGCAAGCACGTCTACCTGGTCATGCTGCTGATCTGGAACATAGATCTCTCCGGTGACAGCGTCATAGTCCATAGAGCCGAAGGTTCCTCCGCTGAGCAAAGATGCAAAGACCTGACGGGTCAACATGTCAATGGCCATGATAGTGCCCTGGCGGGTGGAGACATAGGCCGTCAACGAGCCCGGCAGACAGAGAAAACGCGGGCCACCCGCCACCGGGAGAGCCGCGAGTGTTTGCCCCTGATCATCCACAATGATCACCGAGTCTATCCCTGCAACCCAGAGTTGCGTGCGAAGCTCATCGTTCGTACTGACTCCCGTCGCAGCAAGCCAGGAGACCGGTTCTGCAACCTGGAAGGTCTGCTTGAGCGCGCACGTCTGTGCATCAATCGCGGCTATGACTGTTTCGTTCATTCCCGCCGCATAAAGAACCATTCCATCGACACTCAATGCCAGCAGAGACGGATGTCCGGGGAAAGGAGCAGAACAGATCACCTGTCCTGTTTTGGCTGCCAGCGCGGTGACACGACCAAGCGCGGGCTGCGTGACGTAGAGCAGCCCTCCATCGGGACTCAGGAGAATGATAGAAGGATCGCCCGCTACAGCAAATCGCTGGGCCACTTTCCGTTGAGCCACATCGATAATCCCGATCCCTTGTGACGCGCCGGATACATAAACGAGGTTCGGGGCGCCTCCGTCAGCATGGGCTTGCAAAGGGAAGAACACATCGATGAGAAGTGTAAAACACACAAGGCAGGCGCGAAGAAAACCCGCCTGGACAGGCGGGTGGAGCGGCAGCGTTCTCTGTTCCCGGCCGGGTGCTCTCCAGCTCCAATTTTGGCGCTTCATCGTCGTTTTCGTGTTTCCCCACCCTCTTTTCTCTGACTTCACTCTCTCTCCAAATCGTCCTGATTGCTCATATTCGCGTGTATCACTGCCTGAGAAAATTCTATCACACAATCTGGTTTGTTCAGTGACTCCGAACAACTTCGGGTTGATGAAGGACGCTTGGCCCTGGCAGGTTTTTCCTGCTCCTCCTGCACGGTTTTCCGCAGCGCAGTTACCGATGCCGCTGGACGACGCCGGCTAAACGCTAACCCACCGGCCAGTCCGAAGGTGGACGACCAATACAGAGAGCCCTACCATGGAAAGACTTCCCAGCAGGATGATCTCTCTGGTATCATAGAGAGAGGAAAGAGTCAGAAGAAGAGGTGAACCAGCGATGACGAGCACTGCGCTGATCGGAGGGCTACAGTTTTGGATGACCCAGTGGAACTGGCAGCCCTCCATTGTGGGAGGAACCATCCTCCTTCTTGCCCTGTATCTGTATGCAGTCGGACCGGTACGTGAAAAGTTCCACCTGGCAGACGAGATTTCGCTGGGCCAGGCGATGGCTTTCCTGCTGGGTGTCAATCTGATGTTCCTCTCGCTCTTTTCAGCCCTGGATGAGCTCGGAGACCGCTATCTCTTCAGCATGCACATGCTCCAACACCTCATCCTCATGATGGTCGGACCGCCACTCCTGCTGCTAGGAACCCCCGGCTGGCTCATCGAGCCGCTTCTTCGCCATCGTGTTGTGCTGCGTCTGGGCAAGGGACTCACCCACCCGGCCGTCGCTTTTACCCTGTTTAATGCCGATGCCTGGCTCTGGCATGCTCCACCGCTCTATGACGCGACGCTGTTTAACCAGAACCTGCACATCCTGGAACATCTCAGCTTCGTCCTCTTCGGCCTGCTCTACTGGTGGCCGATGTTCAGCCCTGTCAAGCAGGGGCTGCCACGCCTCTCCATCGGAGGGCAGGTCCTCTACCTGTTCTTCGGCTCTATGCCCATGGTGTTGTTAGGAGCCGGGCTGACCTTTGCGCCACCGCTGTATGCGCCCTATCTGCATGCGCCACGCGTCTGGGGACTCTCTCCTGCCACCGATCAGCAACTGGGCGGGCTGCTGATGTGGGTTCCCGTCAGCCTGTACATGATCGTGATCATGAGTATTCTGTTCATCCGTTGGATGCAGCAGCAAGAACGAGAGACCCGTGACGAAGAGATCAGGCAAGAGGCGATCAGTGGGGTCGGCCAACCGACCCCGCTCTCGTAAGGAGGCAGCGTCATGCGTGTACGACCCATCTGCTGGTGTCTCCTCTGTTTCTGGCGTCTAGTCGTCGCCCCTGACAATCCGGGATGAACAGCTTTCAGGGCGCGCTTGCTATCGGATATGGGGTGGTATTTGCACGGAATGGTTAGCGTGCCTCACGAGAGCGACTTATGGTGTGACGCTGGGTGGACGGGATTCAAAGGGTGGCAGGGTAGCGGAGAAGTCGCTGGCGAAGCGTTGGGTGTACTGGTCGAGTAAGTAGTTGACGCGGTCGGGGTCCTGGGCAGCGACGACGAAGCCGACATGATGGCGCTTGTTGAGGCGCCAGACGATCTCGGGGTCCTGGTAGGCCGAGGTGTCCGGGTATTCCTGGCGGGCCAGTGTGATGATGACTCCTGCATAGTTTTGCCGGTGCTGCGGCAGTTGATAGGATTGCTCATCCGAGGCAAGCTCGATTGTGGCCCACTCGCGCCAGAGGTTGATGCCGGTGGATGCATCGATCAATTCAACGATATTGGCTCCGCCCACACGCGCGGCGGTTTCGAGGAAATAAAAATGGCCCTCGTCACGCCCTTTGATGAATTCCATGTGGGCTACGCCATGCACCTGTCCGAAGGCGCCGATGACCTGGCGGCTCAGGGCTTTTAAGGTTAGCTCGTCTTCGGACCCACGGTGAAGCGTGCGGGTAGTGGAGATGCCGCCTTCGTGAAACACCTCCAGGGGCGGGCGACCATAGCGATGGGCCTCGGCAAAGACTACCTGGCGGTCGAAAACAAGGGAATCGACATGATACACGTCACCGGAGATGTAACGCTCTAACAGGTAGAAGGATTGCTGGTCACCGAGCACGTCCAGGCGCGACCATAATTCTTCAGGGGTGTTGATTTTGGCGATGCCAATGGTGGAGGCTTCGAGACGCGGTTTGAGCATCCAGGGTGGTGGCACACGCGCCATGTACTCGTGGAGCCTGCCGTAGTTCAGGACATGGACGAATTCGGGAACGGGGAAGCCGTGCTCCTGCGCCTTGACACGCATCGCCAGTTTATCACGGAAGTACCTCATGGTAGTATCGCCCATTCCTGGTATGCGCAGGTGTTCTCGCAGGGCTGCTCCCGTTAAGACGTCATAATCATCCAGGGCAACGATGCGATCGATGATGCGCGAGCGGGCGAGGAAGCTGACACCGCGAATCACCTCGTCCACTTTTGACAGGTCGGGCATGTAGAATAGCTCATCGATGCTCTCACGGGGCCAATTCGCGTCCTCAAGCGTTGTCACGGTCAATAAGATTACATAAGATCCCCGGCGCTTGCATTCGCGCATGAATTCCTGGCCTTTTTCGTAGCTGGTAATGCAGAGGATAGTTTTCTGAGATTGGTTTGTCATCGTCATCACTCCGTGGTTGGTTCTCTTCAGTATGACAGAAAATGGGTATGATGCCTCTGTCATCGGCAGTGGTCACGGAGCGGAATCCCTGCCCTGGGATTTACTCCGGGAGGTGAAAATGCCTTCTCTAAAAGAAAAGTATAGCATACCCGGAGGTTGATGTTGTTCAAGATGCTTTGTGTTTTGCGCCTTTTAATTCCATCAGTGTGCCTTGTGGGTTCGCTTGGATGGCGTTGACGCCGGGGAGTGCGCGCAGTTCGCTGATTACTTTGGCTAAAGCTCCTTGGCCAGGAACCCGGCAGATAAGTCCGATGACTTCACCCTCCGGTTCAGATTGTACGCTTAGTTTCTCGACGGTGATGCTATTACGAGAGCAGATGTCGTAAATACTGGCGATGAGCTGGCCCGTTACCGATGTAACGTTCAGGTGCAGGTGATAGGTGCCTGCCATGCTGTGAGGTACGATAGCATCTTCCACGAACCGTAGTAGGACTAACACGATGAGCACTATAGCCGTTGTGGCTGTAGCTTCCAGCAGCATTCCAGCGCCACAGGCTATGCCGATTGCAGCGATTACCCAGATAGAGGCTGCGGTTGTGAGTCCTTTGACGCGCTCGCTTTCACGGCTCAGGAAGATGGTGCCCGCGCCCAGGAAGCCGATGCCGGCGACGATGTAAGAGGCGATGCGTGTGGGATCGAGCGTCACGTGGGGTATAGCAAGCAGGTCCAGGAAGGCATAGGCCGAGATGATGGTGAAGAGAGCGGAACCAAGGGAGACAAGGGCGAGGGTACGCATACCGGCCCCGCGTTCTCTTTGTTCGCGCTCGACGCCGACGATGGCGCCGAGTAGAACTGCCACTCCCAATCGCAGTAAGATTGCTGGGAACGAGATCATGCGATTTTGTCCTCTTTAGTTGTCGTTCCGCTTTGGATGAGCTGGTAGATGGTTAGAGACAATGATTTCTAGCTACTTGGAACTGGCGGGCTCTGGGATGCTTTCTCGCCACTTGCACCAGCCTGTGTTTTCTGCGCCCCATTAACGATGGCAAGCACCTGTTCGCGCTCCAGTACCTCTTCTTGCAGGAGAGCCTGCGCCAGGCGTTCCAGGGCATCGCGGTGCTCGGTCAAGACGCTTCGAGCCTGCTGATGGGCTTGCGTAATCAGCTGCTCGACCTCTGTATCCAGGCGCTGTGCCGTCACCTCCGAGTACACCCGATTGTGGTCTTCCAGCGGTTGCTGGTTGAGGTAGGAACCATCGCTCGCCAGGTCATAGACCACCGGGCCCGTTTGCTCGCCCATGCCCCACGCGGTCACCATGCGCCGTGCCAACTGGGTGGCTTCCTTGAGGTCGCTCTCCGCACCCGAGGTGATGTCTCCCAGCGCGAGTTCCTCCGCGCTGCGACCGCCCAGGGCCACGGCCAGTCGCTCCATGAGGTAGGTGCGCGGTAAGTTGCGCCGGTCATCTTCTGGCAGGAACTGGGTGACACCAAGCGCGCGCCCGCGTGGCACAATCGTCACTTTGTACAGCGGATCGACATCGGGCAGCACCGCTGCCACCAGCGCGTGCCCGCCTTCGTGGTAGGCTACGATCCTGCGCTCCCGTTCATCCATCAAGGCTTCCCGTTTGCCTCCCAGCAGTAGTTTGTCGAGCGCATCCTCGAAGTCCCTGCGTTCCACCTGTGTCTTGCCTCGCCGCGCCGCGGCCAGCGCCGCCTCGTTCACCAGGTTTTCCAGGTCTGCTCCCGAGAAGCCCGGTGTCGCCCGTGCCAGGTCCTCCAGGTTCACATCAGGCGCCAGGGGGACGTTGCGCGCGTGGATGCGCAAGATGGCTTCGCGCCCACGTCGTTCGGGCAAATCTACTGTGACCTGCCGGTCGAAACGCCCCGGCCGCAGCAAGGCTGGATCGAGGACGTCAGGGCGGTTCGTGGCGGCAATCACCACAATGGCATCGTGCGTCTCGAAGCCATCCAACTCCACTAGCAGTTGCTCCAGCGTCTGTTCACGCTCATCATTGCTCGCAAAGGCCGAGGCGCCACTGCGCGTTCGCCCGATCGCGTCGATCTCGTCGATAAATACGATGCAGGGAGCGTTTTTCTTGGCCTGCTCAAACAGGTCGCGCACGCGGCTGGCTCCCACACCGACGAACAGTTCGACGAAGCCGGTGGCACTGGCGCTAAAGAAAGGCACGCCTGCCTCGCCTGCGACTGCACGTGCTAGCAAGGTCTTGCCCGTGCCCGGAGGGCCGACCAGCAGCACGCCTTTGGGAATATGTGCCCCAATCGCGAGGTAGCGCTGTGGATTGCGCAGGAAGTCGATCACCTCGCGCAAGTCCTGCTTGGCTTCGTCGACACCCGCCACATCGGCGAAGGTCGTCGATGGGCGCTCTTCGTTGTACAGTTTGGCACGGCTGCGCCCCACTCCAAAGATGCCTCCTCCTTGCTGCGACTGCCGCATGCTGCGCAGGAGCATGTAGCCAAAGTAGACCAGCAGCAAGATGGGGAAAGCATTGAGCAGGATCGTCAGGGCCGTCTGCCACCAGGGAATCTGCACGGGCTGAGCGGTGATCTGGACGCCGTTTTTCTCTAGCAAGGGAAGCAAGTTGGGATCGCCCGTATCTGGCGCATAGCTTGTGAAACGCGGATACGTAGCGGTGTTGTTCCCGGTGCCGCTTTGCTGCTGATGAATAGGCGTTTTGAAGTCGCCGGAAATATTATTGCCTGTGAGCGTCACGTCCTTCACATTGCTCTTCTGCACCTGCTGAAGGAAGCTTGTGTATGACAGGTTGATCGTCGACTGCTGCCCACTCAATGAACTAAAGATGAGCGGTGCGTAGAAGATCAGGTTGATGACGACGATGAAGATGAGCCATTGCAGCCAGAAGCCTCGTCTGTTGGGGGGGGTTCCTTGCGGTGCAGACCCTCCAGGTCGTCCGCCCGGTGCGTTAGAATTGTTTTGGGAGGGGCGAGACGACTGACCCGTTTCCCGTTGGCCAAGCCTTAGCGTGGTCCTCGTGCTTTCCATGATACAGATTCTCCTTTTTCCCATCCTGCCGGCGAGCATACGGTTTTTATGCGACGGTAATGACCTCTCGGTATCTCTCAAAGACAATTATACGATATTTACCTGCGCAACCCCCTTCGAGCAGGCGAAGGACAATTAAACGAAAATGTATGACTGGGGACAGGGGGAATTTCCAATTAGCTGGGAATACATCGATATGAATGGCAACCAGGGGACTGAATCAGAGATTGTCACGTATATGCACAAACTCCTCTAAGGCAAGGTTCAATTTGGACGAATTGTCCTTGACCGTTTGAACAGTCACTCCGTGTCACCCTGAGCCCATGCGCTTCGCTCAGGGTAAACTCCGCGAAGGGTCTGTCGCGAGCGGCAGCGAGATCCTTCGCTTCGCTCAGGATGACAGGGCTGGACCTTGCTGGTGCTGCGGACCTGTCAAGTTCATTTGAACCTTGCCTAAGCAAAAGTAACTGCTCAGGAGGGATTGCCGAGGCTGCTAGAATGAAGCCATGAGAGCAGAGGAGCGGATAAGACAACTAGAAGCCGAGAACACGGCCCTGCGAGAGCGGTTGGCAGAAGCGCTGGAGTAATTAGCCCAATAACCAAGCTGAACGGGACTTGCGCATGGTCAAAGTCCAGCAAAAGATATCCGGCTCCATAGATGAGAGTCATACTCTTGGAGGGTTCTCATGGGTTCCATGTAGATGGGAGTGCCCTGACCTCAACCTGCAGGGGGAACAATTCACGATCTGTCATTGCGCTCCGGCTGGTGAATACCCAAGCAGTTGTCTGGTCAACTCCAAGTGGCCCTGGTGTAGTGCGCAATGTTCGACGGCGTGCAACAGAGCATCACGCAGCGTCATCGGCTCTTCATCGAGCGTAGGATGATAGCTAGCGGGTACACTCACAAGCTGATCTAGCCGTTCGTCGAGGAGCGTATGCAGCAGCACTTGCATAGCAGCCAGCCAGCGTTCGTAGCGTGCTGCTAACTCTGCCCCTGTGCCGGTGGCGCGGAATTCTGAGAGCCGGTCGCGCTGCACATCGCGCCCGCCCGCCAACTCCAGCACCCAGTATTCAGCGGAGCCTATAAGATGAGTGGCCAGTACAAAGGCCGTATTGCTCTCAGGCAGTTCAAGGGGACGATTGAGATCGACATCGGATATATCTCTGAATTGGGCCAGCGCATTGCGTGCGATCCGTTCAAGGACAACAGCAAAATGGCTTGCTTCGCCTGGCATTCCCTTCCCTCGTTTCTTTGCTTCACATATTGGGAACGATGCTTTTGTGTTTCCAGTTTCATTGTAGAGCGCAAAGTCAAGGAGTGTCCTGGTTCCCAAAATATATCCTGCAGGCAGGGTTTCAGCCAGAAGCTGAGGAAGACGCATGGAGAACGAAAAGCCTACCATCTGCAGGGCTCCATAAAGATAGTGTAGTGGTTTTGTTGGTTACCCTACTTTGGTTGAGTGGCTTTCTGAGCGGCTCGGCGATTTGGGTAGGGGAGAGCCGAACTCCTTTAGAGACTCTTTCAGATTTCTTGGAGGTGGGGTGTATTGGCTTGTAAGGAGGTTGGACGGGTTGGTGTTGTCCATTTTTGTCTAGCTCGGTTGATCTGTGTGAACCCGCTTTGCTATCACAGATTGTTGCTACTCCAGGTGGTGCTACATGCGTTGCTACATATGGCGAGCAGGTACTTATTTATGGTATTATCGACATTATGAGGAGTAGTATTCTGTAGATCACTTATCAGCTATATACAGGATGCCTTCGATGAGTAGTTCTTTATCCCCGGACTTACACGCTTTATGGGAGGTTTAGACATGTCCAATTCCCTCGATTTCAATATTCGTGAACGGCTGGCTGAATATCTAGCAGGTGAGATTTCACTTCACGAGTTCGAGGACTGGTTCTTTCCAGAGACTTGGGATGTGGATCAATTGGACAACCTAGCCCTTACAAACTTAGTGTATGGAATCAAACTCCGTTTGGCTGAGTACTCTAATGGAGATTGGACGGAAAAGGAGCTACGAGATCGGCTGCGACCTTTTCTACAGAAGCATGAGATGGTCGCCTCTCCTGTTCAAATCCAGTATGGAACATCAAGCACAAGCCTCACGATATCGCCTTCAGTTATATACTCTGGACAATCCTTTGGTATAAAATCCTCAAAGGAATACGTGTGAGGAGTTGGTCTTCTAGAAGCACGTCAAACCAGTAAATGCCTTCCCGGTCTACTACCATGTTTATATTTAAAAATAGGTTGACTCCTCGATCCTCCCCTTCAAAAAGGACGGGAAGAAGCTGATCTGGCAGTTTAAGGCCGGAGGGAGTCTCTATCCTCCATTTTACGGTATGTCTTCCTCTAGCGCTACCAGATTTAAAGGAGATAAGAGCACTAAGGTTAATATGATATACCATGTGGCAAGCTGGTTTGCTGTTCAGAATTGCTGTATTCTGATTGGCTTTTGTTGAGCGAGGTTTGTGAAGCCAGGTGTGATGAGGGTCTGTTGGCGTGAAGGCTTCGTAGGCGGGTTAACTTGCATACTTCCCTTAGTATAGCGTAGAATGATAGTACCTGATCTATGTGTGCTGGAAAGCACTAGTTTTTTTATTGGAGGCCTGATTGGACCAGGAACAGTTGACCACAATTGAAGATGTACAGCGGGCGATGTTTGCCCAGCGTTATATAGCCGATCGCAGCCTGGCAACGGCGGTGTTCCTGGCGCTCAAACGACGCAAGCCACTTTTGTTAGAGGGTGAGCCAGGGGTGGGTAAGACGGAAATTGCGAAAGTTCTGGCGGCTATTCTCGATACGAGGTTGATCCGCTTGCAGTGCTATGAGGGGATCGATGTGAGCACGGCGGTCTACGAGTGGAACTATACACGCCAGATGCTGCATATTCGTTTGATGGAGGCGGCGGGTGTCAATCGCCAGGAGGAGCTGAAGGAGATCTTCGGCCCCGATTTTATGATACAGCGCCCGCTGCTGCAGGCTATCGACCCGGCTAACACCAGGGCTCCCGTGCTGCTGATAGATGAGCTGGACCGCAGCGACGAGGAATTTGAAGCGTACTTATTGGAGCTGCTTTCTGACTTCCAGATAACGATTCCTGAGATTGGTACGATTAGCGCCAAAGAGACGCCTGTCGTGATTATCACCTCGAACCGCACGCGCGAGATTCACGATGCGCTGCGCCGGCGCTGCCTGTATTTCTGGATCGATTTTCCGACACTGGAGAAAGAATATTCGATTGTGCTGGCGCGGATGCCGGAGGTACCGGAACGGCTGGCCAAACAGGTGTGCGCCTTTGTACACGAACTGCGCAGCGCGGACCTCTTCAAGGCTCCGGGTATCGCGGAGACGCTTGACTGGATCAGTTCCCTGCTCGCGCTCGACCAGTTGGAACTCGTCGAGGGACCGGTGCGCGATACGCTGGGCGCGCTGCTCAAGTACCAGGATGATGTACTGAAAGTGGGCGGGAACGATATGCACAAGATGTTGAAGAAGGCCCAGGGAGTTTCCTGATGAATGCACTGCCCCAGGAGAATGGCGACTACTTTGTCTTACGCCCCTTAGATATTGAGCGTGGCGAGCGTCTGCTCTATCGCTTAACCGAGTTCGGGCGTATTCTGTGGGAGGTAGGTATCGATGTGGGGCCGCGCAAGCTGCTGGACCTGGCTGAGACGCTGGATTATGTTGACATAACGAACAAGGAAGATTTTTACGATACGCTCAAGTGCAGTCTGCTGCCCAGGCATGAACAGGAACCCCTGTTCAACCAGATGTACCTGTATTACTGGTACATGCGGGATCGCCAGGATAAGAAGACGGGCGATACGCCCGGGACGGCCAGGCGCGATGAGAGGCAGATGCGTCTGCCTCCATCGGAACTGAAACGCTTAGCGGAGCATCTCAACGCACCAGCCGAGCGTAAGGATCTGCGTGCCGAGATGCGCGAGAGCGAACGCAGGCGGCGTGCGGATGAGTACTTGAAGGAGGAGGAGGATGATGATTCATCTACCCCGCAAGGCACGGCGTATAGCGCAATCGAGGTGTTGAGGAAGAAGGATTTCGAGTCGTTTACGTGGGACGAGGTGCAGGAGGCCAAAAAGTTGATGGCCGAGATGCGCTGGAACCTGGGGCAGCGTCCAACGCGCCGTAAAAGGCCCGCCCGGCGCGGCTCGTATCCCGACATGCGGCGTATCGTGCGCCGGAATCTCAAGTACGGGGCGGAATTGCTTGAATTGACGTGGAGGGAGATCAAGTATAAGCCGCGCCCGCTGGTGATCATCTGTGATGTCAGCGGCTCGATGAGTCTGTATTCGCGGCTCTTACTGCATTTCATTCACACCATCTCGAACGGGTTGATGAATGTGGAGGCGTTTGTTTTTGGGACGCGGCTGACGCGGGTTACGCGCCAGCTCAAGCGGCGCGATGTTGATGATGCGGTGCGCGACGTTGCCAAGACGGTGCAGGACTGGTCGGGCGGAACACGGATAGGCGATGCGCTGCACTTCTTTAACCAGAAGTGGGCCAGGAGGGTGCTGGGGCGCGGCGCTGTGGTGCTGGTCATTAGCGATGGCTGGGATCGCGGTGACGCGAGTGTGCTGGAGGTGGAGATGGATCGCCTGCAACATAGCTGCCACCGGCTGATCTGGCTGAATCCACTACTGGGGTCGCCCGATTACCGGCCATTGACGATTGGCATGAAGACCGCACTGCCGTATATCGATAATTTTTTGCCTGTACATAATCTGGATAGTCTGATTAGCCTGGGGAATCTTTTAGGAGCTATTGACGACAGCCGGCCGGTGCGCAGCGTGGCGGCACGGCGCAAGGCGGTGGCTGAATGGAGCAAGCCCAGGGTGAGCGTATAAGGTGTGATAGGACGACTGCGTCGGTTCTTGCCCGTTCTGCCAACGACGCTGGCGCGTCTACTGACTTCGTCAGTCAGGCAGAACGAAAGGCACTACTGACTAGCGTCAGTCAGGTTGGTGAAAGAAGGAGGATTTCGATGCGCGATGTATTGCCTGATGTAGAGCGCTGGCGCGAACGCGGCGAGCGTGTGGCGGTTGCCACTGTAGTGACGATGTATGGTTCGGCACCACGCAGACCGGGTGCGAAGCTGGCGGTGAGCGAGCGCGGTGAGCTGTCGGGTTCGGTCAGCGGTGGGTGTGTCGAGCCAGCGGTTGTGGAATCCGCGATGGAAGTGATTAAAACGGGGAAGCCGCAGATGCTCGAATTTGGGATCAGCGAAGAGGAAAATTTTGAGAAAATTGGCCTGTCGTGCGGCGGCACTATACATGTGTTTGTTGAACGATTAGATTGGTGAGAGCGTTATGGGCGATCTCTATGAAGAATTAAAAGAGCGGCTGAAGCAGGAAAAAGGCGTGGCGCTGGCGACGGTGGTGCGCGGCGAGGAGCATGTCGGCGCAAAGCTGCTGGTATTGCCGGATAAGAGTACGCGCGGCACACTGGGCAACGCGGCGCTTGATGCCCTGGTGGTTGAAGATGCTGAGCGTGCCATCTGGAGCGCAGACGCGGGGACACGCACCTATGCCGTTGAGGGGCCAGAGGGAGCAGAGGCTTTTGATGTCTTCATAGAGGGTTTCCCGCCCCCGCCTACGCTGGTGATTGTCGGAGCCGGGCATATTGCCATTCCGCTGACCACTTTTGCCAAGACGCTGAATTACCGGGTGGTTGTGATTGATGCGCGCAGCGCCTTCGCCACGCGCGAACGTTTTCCTCATGCTGATGAATTGATCGTCGCGTGGCCTGATGAAGTGCTGGAGAGGATGGAGTTGTATCCGTCCACGTCGGTGGCGGTGTTGACACATGATCCTAAATTCGACGAGCCTACCTTGAAGGTAGTACTTTCGCACCAGGTGGGTTATGTGGGTGCGGTTGGCAGCCGGAAAACAAAGGAAGAGCGCGACGAGCGATTGAGAAAGCAGGGATTAGCGGAGGAGCAAATCAGGCGTATTCATGGGCCAATCGGACTGAATATAGGGGCTACCTCGCCAGAAGAGATGGCCCTGGCGATTATGGCCGAAATCGTTGCGACGCGGCATGGGAAAGATGCGGCAGCGGTGCTTGATTGGACGAAGAAGTCAGGAACCCCATAGCTGAAAGCCGGGAGCCTCCTGGCCGTGATGCGGTGAAAAACGCAACTTCGTGGGCGCTAGTTCGTTTGTAACATTGAGCGATAGTGGGGTGGATGCATAGGATATAATTGATCTGTGTTATGTATGGCTAAGCTCTTCTAAATGTTTTCTAATGAGAGGGATTATTATGAGCTTGTGTGAATTTTGTGGCTCGGAGATACCTGAGGATGCCAGGTTTTGTGGCAAATGTGGACGGCTATCCAGGGGATCGCGGCAGGCGGCGAATGGCAATGCCGCAGTGAATCGAAGCATCCCCGGCCCCGCGAGTGTGCCTGACTCTCAAAGACGCTCTATTCGCAGACCATACCAATATCAGCCTCCATCCCCTCAGCAGTATCAGAATTCACCAGGAGCAGCAGAGCCAACCGTGAAATATGCGCCCGTGGCTGCGCCGGAGCAGCAGGCGCCTAGGGTTGCACCACAGGGCGTTCAGTCGTACCCCAATGCTCAGCCGCAGGGGCCGATATATATAGGAGGACCTGGACCAAGTACGGCGCGACCAGTAAAGCCGCCGCGCCGCCCGGCGTATAAACGTAAGGGTTGTTTGATCAGCTTCGCGGTCGTGCTTTTGCTGCTGGTGGTGTTTTTTAGTATAGCCATTCCTACGGTACAAAAAGTACTGGCTTTCGGGTCCGCCATTTCCACGCAGTCGCCGCTAAGCTCGCAAACAGGCTACATGGGGGGCAGTGGCCGGGTGAACATACTGATGCTGGGCTATGGTGGCAGCGGCCACGATGGCGCGTACCTGACCGATTCGATGGTCATCATGAGTCTGATCCCGTCAAGCCACCATACGACCCTGATCTCTGTGCCGCGCGATCTGTGGGTGCAGAATCCAGCCAATTCGGGTAACTATACCAAGATCAATGCCGTTTACCCTACATCAGCCGGGGCTGACAACACCGACCCGGTCGCCGGTGGTATTGCCACGGCGCAGAAGGTCTCGCTCGTCACCGGTTTGCAGGTCAACTACTGGATGACCATCAATTTCAGTGGATTCCGCGACTTTATCAATGCGATTGGCGGGGTTGACGTGGATGTTCCTGATTCGTTTACCGCCAATTACCCAATAAATGATGATCCCAGCATTAATGCGGGCTGGAAGGTTATACACTTTTCTAAGGGCTTACAGCACATGAATGGCGAGACGGCGATCGAGTATGCTCGCGCCCGTTATGTGACGGTCAACCTGGCGGAAGGAACCGATTTTGCGCGTTCGGTGCGCCAGCAGATTATCATGAAAGCTGCGCTGGCGAAGTTGAAGAATTGGCATACCTGGCCTAATCTGTTTAGCGCGATGGATGCATTGAAACGCACCATCTACACAAACCTGTCCCTGGCCGACCTTGGCATGTTCGCTCTGAAGATGGATTTGAATAACGCGCATCGTGTGGGATTGAGTTTTTCAAATGTCTTGACAGATGGAAATATAGGTGGCCAGAGCGTGGTGTTGCCGCAGAATGGTAACTGGCAATTAATAAAGGACTATATCAAGCAGCAACTGTACAATTGATGCTTGCTGCTTTAAGCGGCGATGAGGGGCCAGTCTATGCTAGAAGAAGCGCGAAGAAACCCTCGACTGATTGGCGGTGTCTATCAAGTGGGCCAGGTGATTACCACCGGCCCGATGCTTACCGTGTATAGCGCGTACAATCGCAACACAAGCGACGTGGTGGGGCTGCTGGTGCTGGAGTTGCCTCCAATGATCGATGCCGAGACTGCGCAGCGGCTGCTCGACCCCCTCGAGAGGCGGCGCCTGGTGAAGTCCTTGCATGTAATCCATGTTTATGACTGGGGTATTGATGGTTCTCGCGCTTACATCGCGACCGACCCCCCAAGGGGCGTTGCGCTGCGGCATGTGTTAGACAACGAGAATATCGATTTGCGGCGGGCGGTTGACTTTGCGCGGCAAATGGCGCGAGGGGTGGTGGCGTTGCAAGCGCAAGGGGTGGTGGATACCGATATGCGCCCCCAACTGATCACCGTGGATATGGTGGGGGTTACGGATCGCGTGCAACTCGATGATGTGGGCTTACGCCTGTTGCTCAGGCGAATGGGCTATGTGGATAGCCAGCGCGGTGATGATATCGGGTATCTTGATCCGCGTTATGTGCCGCCAGAATTAATTCAAAATGGACAGATAGGGCCCTGGAGCGATGTCTACCAGTTGGGGCTGCTGTTGTTTGAGCTGGTGACGGGTCGAGTTCCTTTTGTCGGGAGAAATCCTGCTGAGACGGGTATACTGCAAAGCACCGGCCCGGTCCCGCGTATGGTGCAGTTCAGGCATGATACTCCTCAAGTTTTGCAAGACCTGGTGGACCGCGCGCTGGCGAAGAACCCTGCCCAACGGTTCCCAAACGCTGCGGAGTTACTGAAAGCGCTGGAAACGCTGGCGATTCGTCCCAGGCATGTAAGTGATGAACTGCGTGTGGCAGGTGCTGCCCCGCAGACACCTCCTGCCGGCGCATTATCCGCTGTGAAAAGCGCCGGTTTGACAAAGGGAATGGAGTCGCTTCCTGGTAGGGATGATCTCGCATTAGAGGGTACACTTGCCGGGGGTGAGTTGACGGTGAAACGCAATCCGGCAGTACCCGAGGAGGAGGGGGTGTATGCCTACCTGTATTATGAAAAGGAAGGCGAGGAGACGCAGCGGTTTGCGATTAAAGAGCACTATGTGATTGTGGGACGAGTAGACCCCAAGCGAGGATTGACTCCTGAGATCGATCTTACGCCGGTTGATCCACGCATGACCGTTTCACGCCAGCATGCGCGCATCCATTTTGAAAAGACTTTCTTCTATATCGAAGATCTGAAGAGCCGCAACAAGACGCGCCTGGGCGAATTGACGCTCACTCCTTTGAAGGCGGAGTTGTTGCAGCACGGTGATGTGCTGCATTTCGGCTCTGTGCGCATGGTGTTCAGGGTGCCTGGGATGCGGGATATGCCTGTTTTAAAAGATAAGCGGGGCGGGCGACCATAAAGGCCTTGTGAAGATACCCCATATCTTTCTTGCCCCTCCCAACCCCGTCTCCCTCGCCCGCGTGCTGGATAAATCCGCACTCTACGACTGATGATGACGCTTCCAATAAACCTACCCGTGGTAGCCCCTACAGCCAGGAGAGTTTGAAGCGTTCGAGTAAGCGCTTGACGGGTCCCTGGTTCCAGAATTCTTCGATGCCCAGCAGGCGCGTGACGCGGATGTAGATGAAAAGGCCAACGGCCAGTTCGATGAGCAGCTTAATAATGGCAGCGAGAGTGCCACCGAATCCCAGGGATTGAGCTTGTGTGGTCACCAGGATGTGATCGAGCACGAAACGGACAATCAGCAGACCAAGACCCATTGCCAGCGAAGCCAGCAGAACGCGAGCAGAAAAGAGGGCGAGATTACGAAGTTCAAGTCCTTCGATGCGTTCTTGCAGCAGCCACAGCAGGGCAAAGGCTTCGAGCAGTCCCGCTATGGAAGTGGAGAGGGCCAATCCGCCCAGGCCCCATTGTAAGCCCCAACCCGCCGCGTTGATCAGCAGCAGGCTCAGGGCAATCTTCAAGATAAACTGGCTTATGCTCACAGTCACAGGTGTTTTGCTATCCCGGAGGGCATAGAATGAGCGTGTGAGTATCTCCACCGAGGCCAGGCCCGTCAGGCCAACGGCGAAGAATGCAAGCGGAATCGCCGTACTTATAGCATTGTCCAGAGTGAATGCACCATGTTGGAGTAATACCTGTATGATGGGCAGGCCGAGTACGATTAGCCCCACGCTGGAGGGTATGGACATGAAGAGGATACTGCGCAAGGTGTCCTGGATGATATTACGCACGCGGTCCATGCGCCCCCTGGTGACGTTTTCAGACATTGTCGGGAAGGCTGCTGTGGAAATGGCCATGCCAAAGATGCCGAGCGGCAGCAGCACCAGTTGGAATGCCTGGTAGTACTGGGTGATGAGGCCGTTCACTGCCGCTTGACCAACTGCTACAGCGAGGAGAAGAATAAGGCCGCGGTCTACGAAGGTCGAGAAGAAGAGCATACTGGCGTTGATGACGCGCGGTACCATCTGGCGACCAATTTGAATGACACCGGGGTGATGCCGGTCGAAGGTAAATGAGTAGCGCAAACCAACTTTAATAACGCCGGGTACCTGAACGGCTACCTGCAAGATCGCGCCCAGTACGACCCCGATGGTGGCGAAATAGACGGCAGTGGTTTCGGTTGCAGGTGTGCGGTGTGCTACGAGAAAGAAGCCGGGGATAAGCCCTATGATTAAGCCTACGTTATAGAGGACTGTGCCGACAGCAGGCAAGAGGAAGTTCTGTTTGGCGTTGAGGATGGAATTGATAATAACGCCCGCGCCAAGGATGATGGATTGCAGGAACATGATGCGGGAGAGCGAGATAATCAAAGCAAGTTCCTGTGGATTGTTCTGGCTCAGGCCGGGGTTGTAGAGCGGGACGATCCACGGAGCGAGGATAATGGCGAGCAGGGCCAGGCCCATCATGATGACAACAGCAAGGTTTAGCGCAGCGTTGGCGATGTGCCATGCGGTTTTTTCATCTCGCTCACCTACCATGTAGTGCGTGAAGACAGGGATGAAGGCCGAACTAAGCGCTCCGCCGGCGACAATGGTGAAGATGAGGTCGGGTACAAGAAACGCCTGGTAATAGGCATCGGAGGTACTGGTTGCACCGAAAATGTAGGCAAACATCGTGGTGCGGAGCAGGCCGAGTATGCGGCTGGCGATGAATGCGCTTGAGAGAATGAGAGATGCCTGGCCGATCCGGGCCTTTTGTAACATGCCTGTGTCACGGGCGGGTTCAGCGGCGGATTGCAGGTGCACCTTCGCTCCAATAAACGGGCCGGATGGGCTGCGTTGAAAGATCGGGGGTACCCTGGATGGAGGTACAGGCGATGATTCAGCCGGCGCCGGTGTTCCAGGTGATAGTTGTGCCGGGACCTGGGGTTGTGATGTTCCCTGACTCCAGGGGGGCCTGGTGGTCGATGGAGGTAGAGCATCAGCGGATTGCCTTGCTAGTTTGCGTTGAATGAGGCTTGCAATACCTGACTTAGCTGGCTGCATACGCTGTTGTTGACGACGCATGCGCTCC
>Ga0209648_10001613_pt1 | contig 18301 bp, 21 predicted proteins | sample GraSoi2013_115cm_FD_185830 | JGI IMG/M metagenome (GOLD analysis project Ga0209648, IMG submission 185830) | Grasslands soil microbial communities from the Angelo Coastal Reserve, California, USA - Sample 9_17_2013_115cm (SPAdes) (version 2) | ecosystem: Environmental > Terrestrial > Soil >...
TGGTCCCGGAAACGTTGACAACGCCGCCGTTAATTGTCACGTCTACGGTGGCAGCTGTCCCCGCCCGTTCGATGTTCCCGGCGGATGTTCCAAGACTGATCCCCTTCAGGGCCGTCACCGTCACGGGACCGACGGTTATGCCGTTAATTGTGTATCTGCCGCTTCCGTCCGTAACTGATTTTCCGCCTATCTGCGGATCGGTCCCGCTCAGCGCGAACACTTGGGCGTCAGAAACAGGATTTCCGGAAAGATCTCGGACCGTCCCGGTGACCGAACCTAAACCCAACGTGGCGAGATCAATCACGATCAGCTGGCCCGAGGAGCGCACGTAAGATGTCACCTGCCGCAGCGCTCCTGTGTTCGGATCCTTCGTTGCGATCGCGAACGGAGCGCCGCAGTTGTCCTGGCGAACGTATCGGAATTGGTAGTGGCCGTCGCTACCGGTCTGATACGCCGCGATCCCACCGAGCCCACCCAGGGAGTTGACGCAATTGGGATTGTAGGGCAGAGAATTTTCGTACGTCACTCTCGCGTTATTCACGGCCGTGCCCTCGGCGTTTGAGACCCTCCCTATGACAACCGCGCCGGGATCCTGCAGCCGCGACTGCAACGTGAAGGTTCCGGACGGCCCGATCGCCCCGCGCTGATCCGCGACTCCGCTTACGCTGAGCGACGTGGAAACATACGGCCCCTCCGGCTGAGCGAAATTCCCGAATACCAACCGCCCGGAAAGCTGGCGGCTCGCTGCCAGCACCGTGTTGTTGGGAATTACGTAGTTGCTCGCGTTGCCGCCGGTGGTTTTGTCCACGATGCGGTCGAAGAGCATCCCCACGTTCAATCCGAATGGTCCGGCCTGGCTGACGCTCTCCGGTCCAATCACCGTTGCCGAAATAAGATTCGGTCCGGACGGCGAGATAACTTGGGTCGTGAGCGGAACACTGGTCGCGAACGATCCGCTGCCGTTGGAGTCGATTTGAAGAACGAGATTTTCTGGATTCGTCAGATCGGCGATGATGCGCATCTGCCGGCCAGCCGCGACACCTACGCCCGTCGCTTCGCCACGTACAACCGTTCCGTCGCCACGCGGGACCGAAATGGAAATGTCGGCGCTTCCCGTGGCTTGGCCCGTGAGCAGGAGCGTGTAGCGCTGCGCCGACGGCGCTGTCAACAAGCCTAGCAGCGGCAAGTTGCCGGCATTTCCCAGTGACAACAAAACCGCTCCGCGAATCGTGCCGCCCGGGGACGAACTGTCGATGTGATTTCCCGCGGCATCGATCAAAGTGGCCTGCACCGGTGCTGCCGATTTGCCGTTGCCCACTGCAAACGTCAGGAAATTCGGTCCGGAAGCTTCGACCTGCGAAAGCGCCAGTTCGTATGGCACCACTCCGCCAGCCTGCAAGGCGGGATCGGCAAGATGGGCGGCGAGCACGGCGGCAAAATTTCGCCCCGCGGGCGTGGTGCGCAGCACTTGGTCAAATCCCGGATCGACCGGCGAGCCACCCCAGTAATCAACGGCCAAGTCCCTCAGCGCGTTTGCTAAGCTTTCGCCCAGCGACTGACGCAAGCCAGCTTCGGCAAGCGCCAAGGCTTTTTGTGTCACCACCGTGCGAGTCGTTCGAGTTACGCTCGCCGGCAGAGTGCCGGGGGCGGCATTCGCAACACTCCAGGCCTGACCAAGCACCCGCATCGCGGCATCCACCAAATCGCTTGGCAGGTTATCCACGGACGAAGGCAAGACAAGCGTGTCCGGCGAGAGCGGCGTGCCGTTTGCAAATACGCCGAGTGTGAAGTTCAAGCTTCCGGTCGTGCCATCCTGCGTACTGAACTGCAAGTAATCGGCTACAACCTGACCCGTACGTAGACTCTGGAATTGGAACGTGAGCGTGGCCGAGTCACCTGGAGCCAAAGTGGAAATCGGCGGGATCGGACCGCTTGTTAGCAGCACACCACTCACGCTGCTGGTATCAATATTTACCGTGAGGTTGTTCGCGGCGACCTGGCTGATATTTGTAACCGTCGCGAAGACGTTGAACAATTCTCCTTTGCGAACCACCCCCGGAACAGTGAACGACATGTCGAAAAATGGATTGCGAACAAGCACGCCGCCGGTTGCCGTACCCTTCAAAGCCACCGATCCGGTGGGCAACCCTTCGAGCGTCGCGTTGATATCGAAGCTGATGGGAGAAAAGCCCTCTTTGTCGCCGCGAATCGTCCACTGTGCCTGTCCGGTCTGTCCGGGATCGAAAGCCGCGACGCTCGGCGTGCCATCCGGGCCAGGCGCCAGGATGGACATTGTGCTGTTCTGGGGCCCGCTCGTCAGAGACGGCAGCGACAACGGATCGTCTGAGGTTCCCACAACTCCATCTTTCCCAGGTGGCAGGTTGATCGTGCCGGTTGCGTTGCTTACAACGAGGTTCGATCCCCCCGGCGCGCCGTTCGAGACGTAAAGCTGCGCCGAAAAAAATTGCTTCAGGAATCCAACATTGCCCGGAATGACCAGCACGGCGGGAATCTTCACTGGGCCTGTAGTTCCGTCTGGGAATGTGATCGTCGGACCCCCGCCTCCGCTATTGTCCCCAGACAGCAACATCGGCACGATTATCGCCGGGATATTCACACCTTCAGGGACCAGCCCACTCGGTGCAAGAGGATTAGGAACGGGAACCCCTTGTGAGTCGAATACGACCGGGAAGGAGATGTTGACGACCTGCGAAGAGGTCTGCAAACCGATCGTGAATTGAAATCCGGTGAACGAACTGCTGTCCAACACCACGCCCATCGCCTGTATCTGATCAGGCGTCAGCGGGGTCGTTTGTACTGAGGTGACCAGCACCTGGTCGATGACCTTCACCAGGATTGTGCTCGGCGTCACATCGAATACCGGCGCGCCGTTCACTACGAACCGAAGATTGCTGAGGGTGTAGTTCCCGGAAGTCGTAACCGCGGGAAGGCTCACAAGCAAAGAATTAGCGGGTGGAGGCGTCTGCGGAACGTCGACGGTCTGCGTCAGGCCCGGCCCCGAATACTCGCCGACGATCTGAAACGGGCCGCCGAGATACTGCGCGATAGCCGCCGCAGACATCGGCTGGCCATTTTGCGTTACGACAATCTCCACGCCCGAGGCAATATTCTTCGGGATTACCGGCGGGGGGGAAGCTACTGTGGCTTGGATACCGCCAATCGTCAGATCCAAGTGGCCAATCTTCTGTTGCGTTATCTGCGCGCAGGCAGGAGGTATCAGCCCGTGAACGAACGCGAGCGTCACCACTGACAGGAGGAAGCGGAACCTGTGTTTCAAGCGAGCTGGGCCTTTACCCGCGTTTCACAACCCGTGTAACGAAGTGGCGGGAGCGTACAGGGAGCAAATGTTCGTGTCAAATGAAAAGTTCAACAATATAAGTTTAAATAGGGCGACAATCGTGAATACTAGAGCCTTAGCAATAGAAGGCCCAAGGAGGAGAGCGTCTGACTCACAAGTTTGCCGTTCAGGACACCAATAATTTGCTGGCCAGCTTGATTCACTGAGCAGGATTCTATCTCTTTGTGCCGCGTTCCAGATAGGTTGCAGTTGGACGCTATTTTGCCGCTTTCTGCGTTTTTGGCGTCCCGCGAAATCAATAACTTACGTGTTTTCAACTACCCTGAACATTCCGACTCCTAAGGGTATAATCCGAGACATGAGAGGCAGCGTCCAGGCGGCGAAGAAGACGATCCACACTTGGAAGCAGGCGAAGGCGCTGCTCGATCAGTGGCGACGAGACCTCGCAAATGTCAACCTCGAATTGAAGCGCCCCGGGTCATCGATGTTGTTCCAATCGACTTTGTGAGTGGAGAACCTGTCGAAAGAGAAGGAACTCCCACAAATCGATTCCGCGGGCAGGTCGTCTATTTCACAAACGCCGACGTGACGGTGCGGCGTCCGTCCGGTGCGATCCTCGTCATCGACAGCTACGAGATCGCTGCCATGTCGGACGGGAAGAAACGGTTCGAGCCTGTCTAAGGTTAGTGGACAAGTGCGGCGACCCGTCGGATAGAAATAAAAGGACCGCCCGCAAGAACGGCTTCATTCGCTCCGGACTTAGACCTGGGCCTCATCAATTTGCAACCAAAGGAGGTCAACTCCCATGGCGAATCCTCCCCATCGGGCTTTGCGAATCATACTGGGTATCTTTTCCCTGTTTACTGCGGCGGCAGGCTTGCTGATATCTTCAGTGGCAAGCCGCTCGTCATGCGTCTCTTTCTTCGCCCTCCCGAGACTGAAATTTCCACTTTGCTGCTCTTCATGATAAGGGAATTGGGCGGATTGGCTCTAATGGTTAGTGTGCTGTTATTTTTCGCATCTCGCGACCCGGTTCGCAGCGTGGCTATCGTGAGTGGGCTCATTGTGGGCCTTTGCGTCCTGGCAATAACACCGCTGCTGTCGCTGTACACGCTGGACATCCGCCGACTGTATCCGGGCTACCTGATCTAGGGGCGATCGCTGATTCGGTTGGCACTGGCAGCTGTGCTCTATTTCTTGCGGCCGCGACAGAACGTTGAAGGACAAACCTAGAACGCAACGGGCGCTTGCGCTTTGCGTTGTTAGCTTACCTGGCTCGCCTTTTGTGATCGTCGGCATTCTGGACTCAACAGGGGTCCTGATTGACGCCAGCAGGTTGTGCGTCTAGCATTCTCGGCAATAAGATTTCGCAACGGGGGAGGGAGCTATGCCCCACTACAATTTTTTCTGTCGGGCCTGCAAGAAAGAGTTCTCGAAAGTCCTGACACTTGCGGAATATGAGAAGGGCGGGATTGTCTGCCCGCACTGCAAAAGCAAGGACGTGGAGCAGAGGTGGGCAGCCTTCTATGCAGTGACCTCAAAGAAGAGTTAGTAAGGTTGCGTCTCTGGGATCATATCAGCGCTCGAGAAACTCCGGGCAAAGAAAAAAGTAAGCCGGGCGGCGTGTTCTGCCAGGGCGTTTCTCCCTGGGATGAGCCGTGCATGATTGTCGCCACCAAGTATTGCGAACGGTGTAATCGCTGGTTCTGTCAGACACACTTCGGCGATCCGGACTGGCATTCCTGCACAGAGGAAGAGCAATGACGCGTGCAAAGCAAAGGCAGCGGAGGAAACGCTAGCACGTGTTTAGCGCTGTTTTCCCCAGGGAAAAACAATCAACCTACGAGGCGCCCGTTGCCTTTGCCTGCTCTTGTTTCAAGCGGATTCGGAAAGAGCGCTCCTCCGAATCATTTGCGCGGAAAAGCTGTCTTGACAACTCCGAGAAACGGTGCAATATGACTTTTAGGGACCCAAAGCCGCCGACTGTTTTCCCACAGGAAACCGAAAACTGACGTCCCGCAGGTGAGCTGAGTATTTCCCCAGTGCACGGGAAGCAGTGACTATGCTCGCGAGTGCATAGGATTCGGGACAGGAGCAGTCGCGGTCGTTGCTGTTATCAAAGGTTTTCGCTGGTCAGGCAGTAGCTGCCTTGGCGACGACGCGTTCCTTCTCGCCCAACCCAACCTTCGACAGTTTGATTTCAAGTAGCCCGTCGCGCACCGTTGCCTTCACCCCATTTGGGTCAATCTCAGACGGCAGGTCCAACAGACGGAAGATGTGTCTAGAGCGCCGCTGGGAATAAACAGCCTTTTCTTCGTTCTGTTCCGATGCTTCTTCTCGTCTGCCCGAGATGCACAGGCAGCGAGGCGCAACTTGTACTCTAAGATCTTTTTCGCCAAACCCCGGCACGTCGGCGTGGACGGTAAGTTCAGTTTTCCCCTCCGTGATATCCACTGGAAAGTCAAGCAGTATCTCGGACTCAGCGCGCAGCCAGTCCTCACGGTCATGGCCGTGCTCAAATCTCCTGGACTCAAACAACTCATAGGCACGACGCTCAATCGAGTCTTTGATCTCCGATGCAAGATCAAAAATTAGATCGCCGGGAACTTTAAGAACCGATGCCAGAACAGGAGTCACAGGAGCAGGACTACCCTCGATGTGTAATTGCCGCACGATGGAATCGACAGTTACCATCGCAAAAACCTCTTGCGCGATTTCGCCGCTGATCGTAGGGCTCCTTCTGGCCTCGCCCAACGACAAAGCATTGAAGCAAAGGTTGTTAATCTCTCTCGGGATGCCTTGGCTTTGCTCTCCAATCAGCGCCAAAGCCTCTGGCTCGAATAACCGGCCGCCGGAAAAGCCGGCTACCTTGAGCCGGTGCTCGACATAACAGGCTGTCTCGTCGGCACTCAAGGGTTCTAGTCGGCGTACGATCGCGATGCGCTGCTTCAATTGCGACAGAGCAGGCTGCGCCAACTTTTCGGCTAACAGTGGCTGTCCAGAGAGGATGATTCCCAACAGTTTTGCATGGGGAGTCTCAAAATCGGAGAGGAGCCTTATCGTTTCCAGAACAGGTCCCTCGAGATCTTGCGCCTCATCAACAATTACCACAAAGCGCTTTCCCGCCAGCATCTCGCTAAACAGGACCTCATTCAATTTATTGTGCATTGACACGAGACCCATTCGAGCAGTCTTGATACCAAGCTCGCTGAGGATGTAGCGGAAAAACTCGCGAGAATCACACTGGGTCTGGAATAGAAACACAGTACGCGCGGAATCGCGTAGTTCCTCCATGAGCCGGTATAGAATCGTGGTCTTTCCCATTCCAGGCTCGGCGATGAGCGCCATGAATCCGCGGTCGGCTTTGATGCCATCCAGGAGCGCGCCCAGGGCCTCGTCGTGCGTACGGCTCAAATAAAGATAGTTGGGGTCTGGTGTAATGCCAAAAGGTTGTTCGCGGAGACCGTAAAAATCTAGAAACATGGCAGTGGCCTCCTGTTTCTTTCCTAAACGTCAATCACCCGTGGAGAACCCCTTGGACCAGGCTCCGATCACGGCGAAACCTTCGAGATCTGGGCCAGATTTCCCGAGTTCAACTCGATCTTTGCGCAAACCATACGCCCATGACCCTCTTGCGTCAATCTCAAATCGCCCTGGCCGAGGTTGAAGTGGTCGTATTTGACATTTCGATTCGAGCCACCGCGCGATTACTCCCGGATGGTCGGCAATCCGGAGAGCGCCGGGATAAACCGGCATGTTGTTGGGGATGAAAGAGCCCTACAGGAAAGGAAAGCAGCGAACCCATCCTGGCCTCGAGTCTTGCAGGCGATATCGCGAGGTATCGCTTGAAGCGTAGACAGAGGTATCAGTGGGCCGGGCTATTGAGCTTCGAAAAGCCGATGGAACAGGACGCCGACTCCGTTCCGAGTGGAGGAAGGCAACACAGCAACCACGTTAATCGCGAGTGGATGGTTCGGTCCTGCGTAGTCTAAGAACCCGCGCACGCTGAGAAACAACATGCACGAGAACCGGGAGATCTCCTGTACGTCTTGGTCAAGCGATCAAGACCGGTCCGCGAAGGCCATAAACCGCACGGCGGACATGAACGTACAGGAGAAGTCGGACTGTGTCGAAGTACCAGTGAACCAGCCGAACAACGAAGGGCAGCATGCCTTCGGCGGAGGCCGGGAAGGGAAGGACACAGACTGAGGAGAACATCGTTCAATCACACATGCGTCCGACACAGAGCGGGAAACGCATGTCCCAGGGATTGCGCGGTGTGCGGCCAGCAGCACGTCTCGCCGCCATTCATCCACAGTAAGAGCCGTATGCGTAAACGCGCCCGTACGGATCTGCGCGGGGGGCGATCAGCGATGGTCGTCCCTACCGCGACAACTATCCAGAAACGGGGTTCAAACGGGGTTCTCGGAAGCTTGCCGAAGATTAGATCAGTGTCATGCGGACCTCTGACGTGCAACTCGTGCCTGTAGCAACCGAAGTCCATCGTCCGGCCCTGCACCGCAGCTGAAGTAGATTGCTGGCCCGAGGCATGCGGCAGTTTCGACTTCCGTTTCGGTGCTTCCTTAGCTGGACAGGAGACTTTGAATAACGCTGCAGACAGGCGACCGCGGCTTTGCATTCTGACTAGGCTTCCAGTAGCGCCCTCGGTTTTTTCTGCGCAATCGCGAGAAGTTTCAGATCAGCGCCGGGCGACGCGTTCCTTGCTCACAGCTGCGGACTGTGTTGGGATTAAACTCACCTACGTTTTCCAAGAAGAGACCGATCCTACCTACCTATCGGGTAACCAGCGACAAGTTTAGAAACTCATTTTCAGATTAAGCTTCCGGCCAAGAAATGCTGAATCAGGCCCGTTCGTCTACGTCCCCTTCGATTTCTTCGTAGGGGACCTCGATAGTTTCCGTCTTCCACGTGCCCGGCCGGGCGATCTTCATTGGAAGGCGGGTGCGCTTATGGATCTCATCTCGAAACATTTCCCCGTCGACGTTGAAACCAGCATGGGTAATCTTGCGACCGTTATTGTCCCGCACGGAGAATTGTTTGTTCCGGGTGTTGTAATACAGTCCAGCTATATCCTCCCAGCGGATCTTCTTCTCGCTGCCGAACCAGGTGCGTGATCCAATCCCGTCCACCTCGATAGTCAAGACCGGCGGATACATGAGTGGAACCAACGCAAGGAATACAAGGAACAAATACGGAACCCACCTTTCTGAGGGCTTGTACACGGAATAAGAAGACCAGATTAGGAGCACGGCAAAGACGATTCCGACTGATGAAGTCAGCAGCCGAATAGCCTGCGTCGGTGGAAATATCTTGCGCCCAGACTCGACCGTGGCTTTCTCGATTGCGGATGATTTCCAGAGCCAGCGGAAAATTATCGCAAGCACAGCGGCAGTGAGTATGTGGCGAAAGGCATCCATGTTTTTGGCGTTCACTGTCCTAGGGTTTGGCGGCCGATGCCTCCTGCGTGCCCACCGCCTGAGCCCTGCGGAAGGCGTCGAAGTCCGCCCAGACATGCTGCACGGTCTTCTCGTCGAAAGTCTTGACCGTAGCTTCCCCGCCCTTCGAGGAATAGATTTCCAGCTTCACCTGACCGCAGCTCGGATTCACGGCGTCTGGCGAATACGTGTAGACGCCCTTGTAGGTGGAATCTTCCATCTTTACCACCCGGTTTCGGACTGATACCGTCACCGGAACCCTGCCAGGATGGATCGGCAGTATCTCCTTGTCTCCACAAGACAGCCTCATCGTCTGGAAATCGGTCTTGAACTTAAGTTTTGCAGCCGAGTTTGCGTTGAACGAGCGGCCCAACGCCGATCCGAACCCTTCCTTGGCCTTCGGCATCGCATATATTGCGAATACTGCTGGATGCGCGCCGGCTTCCTCTTCCCACTCCTTCGGCTCGTTGGAATTGTCCGTGTTCTCGTCAGCGCTTTGTTCTTTCTTGTTACGCTTCTTATGCTCGCGCTCGGCCTGCAGCCGCCTCTCCTCCTGCTCCCGGTAATCCAGCGGAGGTGTGGAAAGAGCGATATTGAAATCGCCGGCCGCAAAATAATACGGACGCGCATCGTATTTTTCCGCCCGCAACGCTTCCTTGAGCCCTTCGATGGGATAAGGCGTCAGAGGCTCGACCGGAAGGAGCGCACCAGGCGGCAGAGTGCCCTTGGCCTTCGCGCGATTCTGCTCGAGCAGCGCAAGCGCCTCCTCAATACGCACGATACCTGACACGCCCGGCCCGTCTTCTCCGCGCGTGCCGAAGGTTGTCAGCCCGATCACCTGGCCCGCTCCGTTGAACAGCGGCCCGCCTGAATTTCCCGGGTTAATGTTGATGTCCGACATGATGGTGTGCAGCTCGACCTTGCTGACGATGCCGGTGGTGATGATCTTATCGAGGCTCAGCGGGCTGCCGATGGTGAACACCCGCTCGCCTTCCTGGACCGGGGTCCTGCCTGCCCCGGCCCGATACAGCGGCGCGGGTGAAGCGTTTGGCAGCGCAGCCATGTTCACTGACAGCAATGCGACATCCTTCTGGGGATCGGCGGCGATCAGCTTGGCCACGATTTTGTGCGTTCGATCAAACTGCACGGCCAAATACTGCGAATTGCCCACGACATGCTGATTGGTCAGGATGAGCCCCTTGCCGTCGACGAAGAATCCCGTGCCGTGCCCCGATTCGCTCCTCACTGTCACTACGGTGTTCTTCAGTCGCTTGAACTGCTCGGTGAGGTCATTGGTAGCGACCTTTGCCGACGATGCCGGAGCGGCACTCTCCTCGACCTTGGCGTTGTCGTTAGTCAAGTCAACGTGCTGCTCGGCGCCCGAAAGCGATACCTGAATATTCCAAGAAAAGCGCCTACCTCCCAGCTCGGCGGGCTTCGGCGACGAAACCGTGCACCGCCCCGGCGGAAGCTGTGCTTCCGCGGTTCCATCCAGGCTGGTCTTCACTTCCGCGGCCTTTGCCCCGCTCTTTAGCGATACGACGAAGAAGGGCACCGGCTTCTGACTGAGTTCTTGGTCCACAAGGATCACCCGGACTCGAACTTTGACCAAATTGGGCTGTGCCAGCGTTGCGCAAGCGGACGCGAGTAACGACAAGATCACCGCTAAGTAGCGTTTCATGACCTGCCTTTCGACGAAAAAGCGATGCTTCGATGATCGGTCCGCTTGCGGCACGGGTCAACGACGGCGGATCACTCCGATTCCAATGAGTTATTTAATCTGAGGCTGCATGAACCAAAACCTTCTCTTTGAGCCCTGAATCGCTCGCATTGGGGACGACTTGCAACGCTAACCGGAACTAAGGTTGATGGGATGGACCAAAGCGGTTAACAGGGAAAGAATCAGGGAAAATATCTCGCTCTTGGCAAGCCTACCTCACCGCAAACCCACAACTGATGCGGATTGCCAGCAAGTTAGGCGCATCAGACTGGCAGGCGGAACAGGGAATTAACATGGGAATCTCTACCCGCGAACTGCGAATCCTGCACGCAAAATGCTGCTTCGTCGATCAGCAATTTTACTGGCTTCCTATGGTCTGCTTGTCAGTTCTTGACGGCATCCACGAGCAAGTCAACAGGACGGCATTCATAGGCCCCGCGAACCTGATCGCTACGATTGATGTTCTGGCGGAATGTTAAGTTCAACTGTCTTGCAGACCGATCGTTCGGGAAAGATCAACGAAAGGTTGATGCAATCAAGCAATCAGAGTTTGATCGCAGACTTCCATCTCGCCGAGCGCCGATCAAAATCGCCCAAACCGCCGTTTTGCCTGGTCCAATTCGCGAAGGAAGGCACCTCGGTTGACTAGGGGTGAATCAGAATTAGAGACCTCGCCAGCCTCAATTCTCTCAGCCTCTCGCTTGTAGTATTCAAAGAGACCGTATACCGGAGTCGTGTTTTGCTGCTTGAACCAATCGAGTGCCTGAGAGGTTGAGTCGGCCTGATCATCGTATTTGCCGTTCGGGAAGCTGGTCAGCTCGTGCAGGTACTCGCCCAACCAGGCTGCCTTATCGGGAAGGTGAGCAAAGCCATTCTCAATCGTGCTGGTGACCGTATTCATGCGCGTGGTTTTGTCCATGGTCGGTTCATACTTTTGGATCGCATGCATTCCCGCACCGACCAGTTCCTGGATCAGTTGAGTGCCCGACGCCTTGTCTTCGATCAAGATCGTTTGCGGACTAAATGCCTCGGCCTGCTGCCCCACCGCGCGCTTCAGTTCCGGATAGCCGAGGCGTTTGCGAAAGACATGCAGCAGGTAAAGGTGCTTTTCCTTAATCCCCCAGGTCGTACAGACGCTGTAATCACTGAGTTCCGTAGGTTTGTTGGCCGTATCCCAGCTTTGAAAGGTCATCTCGAATTTCGCAGGCAGATCAGCCGTAGTGTAGGTCTTAAACCACTCCGCTTTCACCAATCCACCGCCCAGTGGAGCCGGAGCCTGCTGGTATTGGCCGGCAAAGTTGTATTCCCCCAGGGTTTCACGAAGACGATTCAACACTTCGAGCGGCTCTCGCTCAGCATGGAGAGCTTCCCCGGCATGACGTTTAAAACGCCGTGTTCCATAGGGAGTCTGAATCACATGGGGCTCGTCTTCTTCGGCAATCGCGGGTAACCGGATCACCTTCCAAGGCTCCGTGCCGAGAACATGACCAACCAGATCATCCTCGTGCAATCGCTGCATTATCAGAATGATGCGTCCGGTTCGCTTATCATTGAGCCGGCTGTATAGGGTATGATCGTACCAGTCGTTGACGGCTTTCCGCTGGGTATCGGAGAGCGCTTCATCGGGTTTTAGTGGATCGTCGATGATGATGAAGTCCGCGCCCCTGCCCGTAAGCACGCCCCCGACTGACGTCGACAGGCGAAACCCGTGCTTAGTGGTCACGAATTCCGGCAATGCCTGACGCTCGGACGACAGCCGCGTGTGAGGAAACAGAGCTTGATACCAGGCACTGGCCATAATCGTCCGGCAATCCAAGGCATGTTTGTTGGCCAGCTCTTGACCGTAGCTAGCGCAGATGATTCGGGCATCTGGCTTATGACCCAGGACGAAGGCGACAAAGGCGACCGAAGCGCAATGAGACTTCAGAGAGCGTGGAGGCTGATTGATAACTAGGCGAGTGATCTCTCCGCGCCGGCAGGCCTCCAGTGCTGAGGTGACCACCTCGATGTGCCAGTTGGGCAGGAAAGTTGCGGTGGGGTTCAGCTCATAGAAACACTTCTCGGTGAAGGCGCACAGGTCTCGACGCAAGAGCGCCTGGTATTCACTCGGAGACAGCTTCATCTTAATCTCCTTGATCCTTCTTCCCGCCGGCTTCCAAACGTTTCACAATCCCGAGAAAAACTTTCTCGTCGACCTCCTCGAGAGCGGGTTTTGAAATAGGCGCTTGGCCTGGGCGGTCTTTAGCGGAGCGCACCAACGCTGACAAGAGCTGGAGTGCTTTCAATTCACCCGAAGCCGCTTTATTCGTCAGCTGCTTGATTGCCGCTTCGAGCTTAGTGATGGTCTTTCGTTTGCCGTTTTCGTTGATTACCACTTTCTCTCGCAAAGTCCGTTCGAGCACCGTGGCCATGTTGAGCGTGCCCTTTGGGCGGCCTTGCGGATTCCCGGACTGGCCCGTCTTGAAACGCGTATGTTGGGGCGGATTGCAGTAGCCCACCTTTGTCGTGTTCAGTTTCTCGGGTTTACTGTGCTCGTCCATTGTTCTTCTCTTCGATTTCGCTGAAGGTTTGCCCTGTAGATTCCCGTGCGGCGCTCTGACCCGTGAAGGCTTGCCAGCGGCGCACGATCGTGTCGACGGAGCGGGGGTCCAGCTCAATGCCGTGGCAGACGCGGCCAGTACGTTCGGCGGCAATCAGCGTCGTTCCACTGCCCAAGAATGGATCGAGCACAACATCTCCGCTTCCAGTGCAGTCCAAAATGGCGTCGGCAACCAATGCGACTGGCTTGATGGTCGGGCGAAGGGCGGACAGGTTTCCATCTTCGGCTCGGGACGCGGAATCCACACTCTGGTATCGCCACACGTTGCTACGGTGACGGCAATGTAGACCGGGCGGGATGTCCTCGCCGTGTAGCGCTTTTCCATTTCCGAAGACGAATATCAATTCGTGCTGGTTTCGATACAACGGGTTCCGCTCCGCATGATCCTTAACCCAAACACACAGGTCCTTGAATTCCGCATGAATCGACGAAGCAGCTTCGATCAGTTCCCCCGCATATCGCCAGTCCGCACAGATAAAATGCAGCGCTCCATCCATACTGTTGCGCGCTAGGTGCGCTAGAACATTCGTCAGGAGGCTGGTAAATCTAGATTCGCTCGTCCCGCCCCAAACCACAGCGAATTCCGGGCGGTGAATTTTCCCGGATCCTGTCACACAGCCATCGACGGAATCGTTGCGAGGCAGATCGGTAAAAACCATCTGAGCGCGTCGACCCTGCATCAATGGAGAATAAGTCGAGTCGTTTCGGGCATCCCCGCAGTGGACCCGGTGACGCCCCAGAACCCAGAGGTCACCGGCTCGCGAGACGTGGGCTTTTGTTCCGCAGTCCGGGATCGCATCAGCGGGATCGTCCTTGCCGCGGCTGGCCGTCGCCAGGCCCTCGATCATCATGTCGATCTGACCCATCTCAAAACCGGTAACGTCAATACTGAAATCGAGCTCAAGTACTGCCAGTGCTTTGAGCTGCTCCGCAAGTAAGCTGTCATCCCAGATCGAGTTCTCAGTCAGACGGTTATCGGCGATCATGAAAGCCCGCATCTGCACATCGGAGAGGTGTTCGATCCGGATTATGGGAACGCGGTCGAGCTTTAGGAGCTTGGCTGCGGCCAACCGGCCGTGACCCGCAATCACGCAGCGGCTACGATCAACTAGGATCGGAACGTTAAAACCGAACGTTTGGATGCTGCGCGCGATCTGGTCAACCTGCTTCTTGCCGTGCCGGCGGGGATTGGCCGGGTCGGGCTTGAGAGAAGCCAACGAAGCGTACTGAATTCTGAGGTTGCGCGACTTTGCACCTGAAGAAGGACTTCGAAACTGCTTCGGAACCGTGCCCACACCCCCGGGGGCGCGAGGACCACTGGCCTTTCGCCCTCGCAAGGGCTGTTCGGCTGTATCCTCACTCGTTGCGGTCCGCATCAAGTCCGGTCGTTGGTCCCGTGTTTCCATACTTCAATATTTTACAGCCCATCAGAGGCAATTTCTTCGACTTTGGACCGTTTGGATCGGACGCCCGATTCAGCAAATGCCGAGCCTGTGGGAAATGATTTAATCTGAAAAATAAATAAGATTTGTCTTGACAGAATTTTCGACAATCGAGGAAAAGTTCTCTGAGGGCAAAAATGCGACAATTCCCCGTGTCAAGAATCTGAGAAATTTATAGCTCGCAAGGATTTCGGTGAAGCGCGACTTAGCGCGGCAGATGGCCGACAATATGGCGAAGATGGCTCAGGTACCTGCCAGGCACCGCAACGAATGGGCGCTCAAAATTCAGTGTTAACTTAAAGTCACCACTACAGCTTACTTAAAGAGTCGGCATAATGCGTGCCCTGTGGTTTTTGGCCGGCAAAATTCGGACGAGCTCCCAAAATGCGGTACTGTAAGATTAGTCAGAATCGGTTAACCGGCCTGCTGATTTTTCTTCGTATCTCTTGCCTTCTTGATCTTCGACCACCTGGCCAATGCCGCATTCCGAGCGCTCGCGCTTCGCTGTTCAGGAGTTAACCTCGCGGCCCTTCTCTTGCCGCCTTTTGAGCCTCCCATCTTCCCAAGTGCAACCGCATGAGGGTTTTTCTCTTTCATCGCGCTTTAGCTTATATCTCCACTGCGAGTCTAACAACGGAAGAAAAAGCTTGACAAGTGCGTAAGCGCCTACGCATAATTAATATGCGTAGGCGCTTACGCATATTCCCCGCGACCTAGAGGAGAGCCTTATGAACAAACACCTCGACCGACTGCGCGTGAACATCAACCTGGCAAAAGCGATCTGGGGGCGATTGTCCAGACCTGCGCAAGTCCGGCTTAGGGAATTGACCGTGAAGTATGCCTTTTCCGTTGCGTTAGGAGATCTTCAGCTTCTCGACGGCCGCTGGTACGTTACGCATTCTGGCCTTTTGGGGTTAGCAGCTCGCGGTCGTTGTCATGGAATCCAAGTCGAACAGGTACGCGCCTTTTGTGATCCGATCACTTGCCGGTGGGTTTTCAAGGCATCGGTGTACAAGTCGTCTCGTTCAAAAGGTTTCGTCGGTTATGGTGACGCCGACCCCTCCAACGTTTCCCTCATGGTCCACGGGGCTGAGATGCGCGTTGCTGAAACGCGAGCCGTCAATCGAGCCCTGAGAAAGGCCTACGGGATCGGTCTCTGCTCGGTCGAAGAGCTGGGATCGCTCTCTCGCTCCGCTGGACCCACGACGGCCGACGAACACTCTGCGAAGCCGCACTCCCCAAATGGCTCGAGCAATGGTCAGCCCCGTTTGCGGGACCAGCTCCGCCTGTTAATCCGCCAGTACAGCCTCGATCCCATCCTGGTCAAAGCTTACGCCGCGGACTTCTGCGGCACCCCAACCCTCAAAGAGGCCAGCCGCGACCTGGTTGAGTCCTTTATCTCGCATCTAACGGCGTCGGCAAAAGAAAACAGAGACGGTTTGGTCTGCAAACTCAATTCCTACGCTCAACCTGTGGAGGTGAAGCTATGAGGCGACAGATTCAGGGCCTGCATTCGAGTCAGCGTGGAGTCGAAAACAAGCTCGAAGGATTGTTCCTTGTTCGGGTGGATAGGGCTCGCTACCGATGGCATCCTCAGAAACCATTCGTGGAGATGCAATTTGTGGTTCTGGAACCGAAGCCTTTCGAAACCCGGCTCCTGACGGGGCGGTTGTACTGCACCGAAAGAGCTCTCTGGAAACTCAATTGGTTCCTTAGAGATTTTGGCTACGACGCGCAACTGCTCAAGGATGACCAGGTCGATGAAAAAGCACTCCGCAATCTTCGCGGGGTCGTCCGAACCTCTTATACAACTCTGAACGGACGCTGTTATCAAAATCTCGATGCCTTCGCCCCCGAGGCAGACTGGGAGGCACTCGAATGCACGGTTGTGCTGCATGCGGTCCACTCCGACCGAGAGAATGTCTACGAGGCTCAGGTGTTTGGTGTGCTTGGCGAGCACGGGTGTGAACGCGCCTGAGACAATGTGGCCAAGTTGGACTTTGCTGTAGGCTGTTTGGTGGGGCGAGACCAGAGCAACAGGCGAAATCCGGGTAAGGCGGGAAATGGAAGCAGTTGATTCTCCCGGGGGCGATTCCGTCGGTCTTATAGGCTGAAATAGGGCGATTGGCGCAATTTTGCTGGAAAGTTTGCTCAGCGGAGCAGCGGCAGCTTTCTGATCCTAACTCCGCTCTCAGTCACGGAGACCACAGCCCCTTTCATCAGGTCGTCCCTGCAAACCTTCAGCACATCAACCAGCAGCGTAGCGAGGCCTTCTGCCCGCAGGCCTTCGATCCGAATACGAATTACGGATGGCCCTGTAACTCCCGACAGTGCCAACAACGCGTGGAAATCGGCATCCAAGGTGACCACGACCCTGTCTTCCTGACGGCCGAAGTCGAGAATTTTCGAATCGCTCGCTGTGGCTAGACCTCTGTCTCCCACGTGGGCCGCTTCGATCCCGGCGTTTTTAAGATGAAGGACAGCTGAGCGTGGGAGGCCCTGATCGAGCAGCAATCTCACCGGGCGTGTGGTAGGGGCAAGACCTTGTCGTCAACTAAAGCAGCGGCGAACGCCAGCGCCTGCCGAATGTCTTCGTCCTCAAGTTCCGGATATTCGCCCTTGAGTTCGGCGCGGTCGGGATAGATGGCTAGCGCCTCAAGCACTCGGCGGACGGTAAGACGGAGGTCGCGTATGCATGGCTCGCCATTCATCCGAGCAACGTCAGTGGTGATTCGGTCGAATTTTTCCATCTTAGTTTCTCCCATTCTCGACTGGTCCGACAAACTCCGCCGAGCGCTAGTCAGGGAATACCATCGTAACCGGGCCTTCCTGAGGATATCCGAACTAGTCGCCGAAAGCACCAACCTAGTGGGCGCGTTACCCACGGGCGACCGTTGAATTCATGAGTTTTTTCGGAGTTCCAATCGCGCTTGATCGTGGCACTGGCCCTGGTAACTCCACTCGGCCCTATGACATCCGCGCAACATTGGGATCGGATAGGATGGGGGCCGTGTATCTCGCGATACACGGCTCGATGCACCGCGAGGTCGCGATTAGCTCGCCACTGCGGCTGACAGTTGGATAGAGGATGCGAGCTTCGCAGTAGCCCTGAACTGCGGGATCGGATCGAGTTCTTTGAATGCGCTCGTGAACGCATTGGACAGGCTCCATGTCGTCCTTGGAGCGAATTCTTGGACCTGCGGATTGAAATACAGGTCGTGAACACGGCGGGCGAGATGTTTGGGGACATCCAACTCACCCTCGAAGAAAGCCCGGTAGATTACCAGCTTCGCGGCCTCATCCGGAAGGCGAGTCCCCTTCCACGCCTCGACTTGTTTCTTCATCGGCTCGAAGCTCCTCTGCATGCGGTCCACTCCAACCGTGAGGATGTCCACGAGGCTAATACCCGCAGTGGCCAGACGATCACATTGCGCAAGGATCGCGGCTTTGGCTGCGGCTTGTTGTTGCTTTAGCCGTTCTTCATACGTTAGGTGATCTTCCATTGTGATCTCCTACTTCTCTGCCCAGTTCGGGAACGGATTGCGGTTTGACTTGCGAAACTCACTGATGAGATCGCGTATCCTCAAACGTCTTCGATATAAGGTCTCGATCAGACGATTCATCCCATTTGCGTCGTATTCGTACCATTCCTCCGGTACCTGGGCCGAGTATCGCCAGAGTTCGCCAAGGTCCATTTGCTCGGCCCGCGTGAGCGCCGGTTCGAACGACTCCCATGCCGTCACGTTTTCATACACGCGCTGCCGC
>Ga0209648_10001614_pt1 | contig 18300 bp, 13 predicted proteins | sample GraSoi2013_115cm_FD_185830 | JGI IMG/M metagenome (GOLD analysis project Ga0209648, IMG submission 185830) | Grasslands soil microbial communities from the Angelo Coastal Reserve, California, USA - Sample 9_17_2013_115cm (SPAdes) (version 2) | ecosystem: Environmental > Terrestrial > Soil >...
CTTCTACACGCCTGGCGTCGGTGTGGTCGACTCGCTGCGCGCGGGCACGATCATGCGCGAGCGCGCGCAGGCGTCGGGCGCGCTTCACGTAATTGCGAAGACAGAGGTGGTGGGCATCGACGTCGAGCGCGGCCGCGTCGGGTGTGTGCGCACCACTGCTGGGGAGATCGAGGCCGAGACCGTGGTGATCACGTGCGGGGTCTGGAGCCCACGCGTCGCTCGCATGGCCGGGGCCCGGATCCCGCTCACCCCGGCCGTGCACCAGATGATCGACGTGGGCCCGGTGCCGCGCTTTTCGGGCGCCAAGGGCGACATCGAGGTCCCGATCGTCCGCGACATGGACACCAACATGTACGAGCGCCAGGCGGGCGGCGACCTCGAGATCGGTTCATACGCTCACCGCCCAATCCTCTACGACTCGGAGGACATCCCTCCGATCGAGCGCGCTGCGCTCTCGCCGACCGAGTTCCCATTCACGCAGCCCGACTTCGAGCTCCAGATGCAGCACGCGCTCGAGCTGATGCCCGAGATCGTCGGCGACGAGAAGGTGGGCGTGAAATACGCCATCAACGGCATCCTCTCGCTGACGCCCGATGGAATGCCTGTGCTGGGCGAGTCGCCCGACGTCAAAGGCCTGTGGTCGGCGGCAGCGGTCTGGGTCAAGGAAGGCCCTGGCACGGGCAAGGCGCTCGCGGAATGGATGGTGCATGGAGAGTCCGAGATCGACCTTCACTCGTCGGACATCGCCCGCTTCCACGAACACCAAAAGACACGCGCGCACGTGCGCGCGCGAGCCGCGGAGGGTTTCAACAAGACCTACGGCATCGTCCATCCCAGCGAGCAGTGGGCTTCAAACAGGAACGTGCGCCTTGCCCCCTTCCACGAGCGGGAGCGTGAGCTCGGAGCGGTGTTCTTCGAGACGGCGGGCTGGGAGCGCCCGATGTGGTACGAGTCGAACGTTCCGCTTCTCGACGAATTCGGCGATCGCGTCACGAGGCGCACTTCGGAATGGGAAGCACGATGGTGGTCGCCTCTCATCAACGCCGAGCACCTCGCGATGCGTGAGCGCGCCGGCCTCTTCGACCTCTCGGCTTTCACGATCTTCGACATCAAGGGCCCGGGTGCGCTGGCTGCCGTGCAGAAGGTCACCCTCCGGCAGATGGACGTCCCCGCCGGCCGCAACGTCTACACGCCCGTGCTCAGCCACAACGGCGGCTTCAAGTCGGACCTCACGATCATGCGGCTCGGCGACGAACAATTCCGGGTCGTCACGGGTGGCGCGGCGGGCATGTCGGACAAGAAGTGGTTCGCCGACCACCTGCCCGCGGATGGGTCGGCGCAACTGTTCGATCTGACCTCGGCGATGACCACGGTGGGCCTGTGGGGCCCACGCGCGCGCGACATCATTGCCTCGGCGACGAGCGACGACGTCTCTAACGAAGGCTTCAAGTTCGGCGCCTGCCGGACGATCGACGTCGGCACCGTGCGGGTGCTGGCATCGCGCATTTCCTACGTTGGCGACCTGGGCTGGGAGCTGTACGTGCCTATCGAGCAGGGCGAGCGCTTGTGGGACCTGCTCTGGGAAGCCGGGCGGCCTTTCGGCCTGGCTGCATGCGGCATCGGTGTCTACGGCACCACCGGCCGGCTGGAGAAGTGCTACCGCGCGCACGGCAACGAGCTCGAGACCGAGTACAACGTGGTCGAGGCGGGCATGCAGGCCCCTCGGGTCAAGGCCGAGGATTTCGTAGGCAAGGAGGCGCACCTGCGCCACCGCGAGGAAGAAACCGCGGCCGTCCTGTGCACGCTGACCGTCGGCGACCACACCTCGACATCTGGCGAGAAGCGGTACATGCTCGGCCGCGAGCCGATACTCACCCGTGACGGGACGCCGGTCGTCGACCGGCGCGGCCGCCGTTCATATGTCACCAGCGCCGGCGCCGGCCCATCGGTCGGCAAGCACATCCTCATGTCCTACCTGCCGCCAGAGCACGCGGTGGCGGGCGCCCAGCTTGCGGTGCAGTACATGGGCGAGCGCTACCCGGTGACGGTCGCGGTCGTGGGCTCCACTCCACTTTTCGATCCGGAGAACACGCGCATCCGCTCGTGAGGATCCTGGTCTGCGTCAAACGCGTGCCATTTACCGGCGGCAAGATGGTGCTCGCCGAAGACTCGATCTCACTCGAGACTCGACACCTCGGATTCACCATCAGCCCGCACGAGGAGTGCGGGGTCGAAGAGGCAGTCAGGCTCATCGAGAAGAATGGCGGTGAGTCGGTCGTGCTCACGCTCGGGCCGCCAGAAGCCGCCGAGCAGCTGCGCGATTCGATGGCGTTGGGAATCGACCGCGCGATCCACCTTCAGACCGATAGCGAAGAGTGGGACGGGGAGGCCACCGCGTCGGCAATCGTCGATGCGGTACGTGTCGACGAGGCGGCCTCGGGTCCATTCGACCTCATGATCTTCGGCAACGAATCCGCCGACGCCGCCGGCTTTCAGGTCGGCCTGCGGGTGGCGCGGGCGCTGGGGCGGCCATGTGTGACTGGGCTCAAAGGCGTGATGGTCGAGGGCGCGTCGGTGCGCTGCGAGCAGGAGGTCGATGGTGGTCGCGACGTCTACGTGGTGCCGACGCCTGCCGTGCTGACGGTCAAAGAAGGCTTGAATCTCCCGCGATATCCATCGGTGCCCGGCCGCATGCGCGCCGGCCGCAAGCCGATCGCGACTTCGACGCCGGCGCGCTCGCCCGCGCACCTGGAGCTGGTCCGCCTCGAGGTGCCGCCGGGCCAGGGCAGGCGCGCCGAAGTGTTGGGCGCCGGGGCTGCGGCCGCACCGGCGGTCGTGGAGATGATGCGCAAGATCGGGGTCGTCTGATGGCGCCGGTCCTGGTCTTGATGGATGAAAGCAAGGCGTCGATGGAGGCGCTCACTCTTGCCCGTACCTTTGGAAGCCCGCTGCATTCGGTGCGCATGGACGCCATCCAGCCGTTTGCGCCCGACGCTGTGGCGGCGATCTTGGCCCACATCGCGGACGACCTGAATGCGTCGGCGGTGTTCGCAGCCGGCACCGATCGCGGCAACGACGTCATGGCGCGTCTTGCGGCGCGCACTGGGCTGCCATTCGCCGCCAACTGCACCTCGGCGGAGCCTGGAGACGCGGTGAGGGTCGTCCGCCAGCGATGGGGCGGCAGCCTGCTCGAGACAGCGATGCTTCGCGCTCCCCGCGCGCTGGTCACCGTCGCCCCGCACACGGTTCGGGTGACTGACGGGCCGTCGCCCGTGGACTTCGACGTGTCGCCTTACCTCGAACGGCTGGACCCGGCTGACCGGCTGGTTCAGGTCAAAGGCCACGTCGACGCCGCGGGCGGCGGCGTGTCACTGGCCGAGGCGAAGGTCGTCGTCAGCGGTGGGCGCGGGGTCGGCTCGAAGGATGGCTTCGCGATCATCGAGGAGCTGGCCGGTCTGCTGGGCGGCGCCGTGGGCTGCTCGCGTGTGGTCACGAGCGCAGGCTGGCGGCCCCACTCCGACCAGGTCGGCCAGACCGGCACCAAGATCGCCCCCGACCTGTACATCGCCTGCGGGATCTCCGGCGCCACGCAGCACATGGCCGGCTGCAAGGGCGCGAAGCGCATCCTCGCCATCAACGCCGATGCCGAGGCGCCGATCATGCAGAACGCCGACTACGCGGTGGTCGGCGACCTGAAGGAGATCGTGCCCGCCATCTCGGCCGAGATCCGGAAAACCAGGTGAACCCGATAGCTGCCGCCGTTTTTGCGGTGGTCCTGGTCGTCGCGATCGGGCTGTTCGCCCGCCGCGCCGTTCTCATCTACCGACTCATCCGCATGGGCAAGCCCGCGGCGCGATTCGATGACATCCCGGGTCGAGTGCGGGCCGAAGCAGTCGTCGTCATCGGCCAGAGCAAGCTGCTCCAACGCCTGCTGCCCGGCCTCATGCATGCCGCGATCTTTTGGGGCTTCATCGTGCTTCTGCCGACCATCGCCATCGCGATGATCGGCGTGGTGGACCAGCACGCCACTCTGCCCTGGCTGGGGCGGCAGGGCTGGTACGCGTTCCTCGTCGACGTATTCGCGTTCCTGGTGCTCGCCGGCGTGATCACAGCGTTCGTGATCCGCAAAGTGCAGCGGCCGAAGCGTTTCGCGGGCAGTCACCTGCGCGAGGCGGACCTGATCCTGCTGCTGATCGCCGGCATCGTCGTCTCGCTCTTCCTGTGGCACGCAAGCCAGATCGCTCTTGGCATCAACGAGTACCCAGCGGCATGGGCGCCGGTCTCGAGCTTCATCGCTCAGGGACTCCATCACTCATGGACGCCCTACCTCGAGCGCGCCGCGGTGTGGGCGCACGTGCTGTTCATCCTCGGCTTCCTGGTCTACCTTCCGTACTCGAAACACCTCCACATCTTCGTCGCGGCCATCAACGTTTTCTTCGGCCGCACGCGCGCGCGCGGTCGCCTGGAGCCGATCAACTTCGAAACGCCCACCGACGCGGACGTCCGATTCGGCGCCGCCACGGCAGCCGACCTCACCTGGAAGCAGATGCTCGACACCGTGTCATGCACCGAATGCGGCCGCTGCCAGGACGTGTGCCCCGCTTACAACACCGGCAAAGAGCTGTCGCCGAAGCTGTTGATCATGGCCCTGCGCGATCAACTCTTGAGCGGCGCGTCAACCCCACTCGTCCCCAACGCGGTCACCGACAACGTCGTGTGGGACTGCGTGACCTGCGGCGCGTGCGTGCGCGAATGCCCGGTGGGCATCGAGCACATCGACCACATCGTCGACCTCCGCCGCAACCTGGTCATGGTCGAGTCGCGTTTTCCCGATGAGGCGGCGACGATGCTGCGCGACGTCGATCGGGCGGGCAACCCGTGGGGCAAGCCGCAGTCCGACCGCGCTCACTGGGCGGAGGGCCTGGGCGTCCGCGTGCTCGCTGTCGACGAACCCGCGCCCGACGTCCTCTTCTGGGTCGGATGCGCGCCATCGTTCGACGAGCGTGCGAAGCAGGCCGCGATCTCGACGGCCAAGCTGCTCAAGGACGCCGGCGTCGATTTCGCCATCCTCGGACCGCGCGAGTCGTGCACCGGCGACCCGGCGCGACGCATGGGCGACGAGTACACGTTCCAGAAGCAGGCCAAGCAGAACGTCAGCACGTTGAACGGGGTGAAGGTCAAGAAGATCGTCACCACGTGCCCGCACTGCTTCAACACCATCGGCAACGAGTATCCGGACTTCGGAGGGCGATATGAGGTCGTGCACCACACCGAGTTCTTGGCGGGCCTCGTGCGCGAAGGCAAGCTGAAGACGCTCGCCGGTGACCGGAAGATCACCTACCACGACTCGTGCTACCTCGCGCGCCACAACGACGTACGCGAGGCGCCGCGTGAGCTTGCAGCCGCGGCCGGGCACGCGGTGGAGATGCCTCGCAACCGCGAGCGCACCTTCTGCTGCGGCGCCGGCGGCGCGCGCATGTGGATGGAGGAGCGGCGGGGCAAGCCCATCAACGAGGAGCGCGTACGGGAAGCCGCCGGCACTGGCGCGGAGACGCTGGCGGTGGCATGCCCGTTCTGCACGGTGATGCTCGACGACGGGGTGCGCACCACCGGCGCCAAGCTGCAGGTGATCGACCTGGCGACCTTGCTCTCGGAGGCGGTCGAGCGGCGACGCGCGCGGGACTCCGCGCTATCGACAGGCGATGGATAAGGTGGAACACGCCGGTGCGGTCGTCATCGGCGGCGGCATCACCGGCGCGAGCGTCGCCTACCACCTCGCCAAGGCCGGGGTGCGCGGCGTACATCTGATCGAAAAGGGAGAGCTGACGAGCGGCTCCACGTGCCACGCGGCCGGGTTGGTCACCCAGTTCAACCCATCGCCAACGATGATGCGATTCCGCCGCTACAGCATCGAGCTCTACCGCGAGCTGGGAGTGTTCGAGACTGTCGGCAGCCTGCGGTTCGCTTCGAGCAAAGAGCAGCTGATGGAGCTGCAGCGCACCGCCAGCCGCGCGCGCGGGATCGGCCTCGATGTCGAGCTGATCTCGGCGGCCGAGGCTGAGAGGCTGATGCCTGCGATCACCACCCGATCGCTCTATGGCGCGGTGTGGGTGCCGGACGATGGGCATCTAGACCCGCACACGGCCACGCATGCGCTGGCGCGTGCCGCCCGTGCGCTGGGTGCGCAGATCACCACGGGCGTCCGCGTCACCGGTATCGAGCTGTCGGACCAGGGCGCCATCCAGGCCGTCGTCACGGAAATGGGCCGGATCGAGACTGAGGTCGTGGTCGTGGCGGCGGGGATCTGGGCGCCGCAGATCGCAGCCATGGCCGGCGCACGGGTGGTCTCGACCCCCGTCGACCATCAGCACGCAGCGCTGCGCGCGGTTCCCGGGCATGAGCTTCCGGCCGGCATGCCGTGCTTTCGGGATCCCGACAACCTGCTGTATGGAAAGTCGGAGGCTGAGGGGGTGATCCTGGGCGGATACGAAGCCGATCCGGTCGCTCGCTGGATCGACGGCGTGCCTTGGGACCATTCCGGAACGTCGCTCCCGCCCGACCAGGCCCGCTTCGAGCCGCTGCTCCGCGGCGCCGCCCGCCGCTTTCCCTTCCTCGGCGAAGCCGGGATCGTGAAGCTCGTCTGCCACCCGGATGCAATGACGCCCGACGCCAATCCGCTGCTCGGTCCGGTGCCTGGGGTCCACGGGTTGTACCTCGCTGCTGGGCTCTCGCTCAACGGATTCGGCGGCGCGGGCGGGATCGGGCGCGCCCTCGCCCAGTGGATCACCGGTGGCGAGACGGAGCTCGACCTCCATCCGTATCGATGCTGGCGTTTCGGTCCCGTCCACCGCGATCATCGCTACGCGGCGGACCTCGCGCGCGAGGCGTATCGCTACTACTACTACCTCCGGTATCCGTTCGACGCGGATGAATGGGGCCGGCCGCGCCGCACCAGCGCCCTGCACGAGCGGATGCAAGACCTCGGCGCGGTGTTCGGGGCCAAGCAGGGCTGGGAGCGCGTCGATTACTACCAACCGAGCCGGCCGTGGCGCCGCGCGGGCGCCGACCAGCGCGCATTCGGCTGGAGCCGACCTCCGTACTTCGACCTGCTGGCGGAGGAGCACGCCGCGTTCCGCGAGGGAGTGGGCATCATCGACATGAGCTCGTTCGGAAAGATCGAGGTGAGTGGACCAGGGGCTCTGCCGCTGCTCGAGCGCCTGGCCGGCAACCTGATCGATCGTCCCGCCGGCAGCGTCGTCTACACCCAGCTGCTGGAAAAGGATGGCGGCATCGCCGCAGACGTCACCATCACGCGGCTCGGCGAAGAGCACTTCCGGGTCGTGACCGGCGCCGGATATGTGAATTCGGACCTCGGCTGGCTGCGCCTACAGATAAAGGAAGGAGATCCTGCCGTCGACCTCCGCGAGTCGACGGAGGATTTCTCGGTCATCGGTATGTGGGGACCATGCGCGCGGGATGTCCTCGAGCGCGTGACCGCCGACGACATGACAGATGACGGCTTCCCGTTCATGCACGCGCGGGCCATCCGGATCGGCGGCGCGACCGCGCTTGCCCAGCGGGTGACGTACGTGGGCGAGCTTGGTTGGGAGCTGTACCTCGCGCCGGCGTGGGCCGGGCAGGTCTGGGACCGGTTGATGACTGCCGGGCGCCCGTCGGGGATCAGGCCAGGCGGGTATCGCGTCCTTGAGGGGCTGCGGATGGAAAAGGGCTACCGGTATTACGGCACCGACCTGACGTTGCTCGACAACCCGCTTGAGGCCGGACTCGGTTTCTGCGTTCGTTTCGACAAGCCGGAGTTCAACGGCCGCGAACGGCTGCTATCGGCGCGAGCGAACGGAATTTCGAGGCGCTTGCGCACGCTGGAGGTGGGCGGCGACGATTACGTTCCCATCTATGGTGGCGAGGCTGTGCTGCGTGAAGGCAAGGTGATCAGCAGGCTGCGGAGCTGCGGCTACGGTTTCACCGCGCGGCGCAACCTCGCCTACTCCTATCTGCCTATGGACCTCAAGCCTGGCGGCAGCGTCGAGGTAGAGGTGTTCGGGCTGATGGTGCCGGCCGCGGTCACCACCGACGCTGTGGTTCAGCGCGAGCATGTCAAGAGCTGAGGACGCGGTGGCGCTTGTCTCGCTCTGGAACGGCGAGGCGGTAAAGGTGTCGCCGCTGTCGGGTGGTCTCACCAACGAGAACTACCTCGTCGAGGCGCACGGCACGCGGTATGTGATTCGTGTGCCTGGGCAATCGACCGAGCTGCTGTCCATCGATCGCGTCAACGAGGTCTTCAACACCAAGGCGGCCGCAACGACCGGGATCGGCCCCGGCGTGCTCGAGGTCGTTCCCGACCTGGATGTGATGGTGCTCGAGTTCATCGCGGGGCCGACCATGTCCGCGAAGACGCTGCACACGAAAGAGATGGCGCAGCGAATGGCGACGTCGTTCCGCCGCCTGCACGCAGCGCCGCGTTTTCTGCTGGACTTCAACATGTTCCGGCTCATCGAGACCTACCTGGAGATCGTCGAAGCGCACGACGTCACGATCCCCGCCGATTACCGCGACCGCCTGCCGGCGGTCCGCGAGATCGAGCGGGCAGTGAACGCGAGACCGCTGCCGTCGGTTCCGTGTCACAACGACCTGCTGAGCGAGAACTTCATCGACGACGGGTCGGCGCTTCGCATCGTCGACTACGAGCTGAGCGGCAATAACGACCCCTGCTTCGACCTCGGTAACACGGCGCAAGAGGCGGAGTTCGACGACGAGCTCAGGGCCGCGCTTTGCGAGGCGTACTTCGGCCGGCCAGACCCCCAGCAGCTGGCACGCATGAACCTGTTTGCACTCATGTCGGACGTTGGCTGGACTCTGTGGGGTGCGATCCAGGCGAAGATCTCGATCATCGACTACGACTTCAGTGGCTACTACACGGCGCGATGGCATCGAGCCGAGGAAACGATGGCGTCCGACGAGTTTCCGCGCTGGCTGGAGCAGGCGCGCGGCTAAGAAAGGCCGACGATCTCGCCCTTGTCGTCGATGTCGATCCGCACCGCGTTGGGGTGCGATGGCAATCCGGGCATGGTGCGCATCTCGCCGCAGATCGGATACACGAAACCCGCGCCCACCGAGGCCCTGACCTCGCGCACCGGGAGCTTCCAGCCGGTCGGCGCTCCCTTCAGCTTCGGGTCGGACGAGATCGACAGGTGGGTCTTGGCGATGCAGACGCAGAGCTTGCCGAAACCGTTGCGCTCGAACGAGTCCAGCTGCTCGGCGGCGGGTGGGTAGTACTCGACTCCGTCAGCTCCGTACATCTTCGTCGCCACGGTCTCGATCTTTTCGCGCAGGCTGGCTTCGATCGGGTACAGGAAATGGAACGAGCTCGGTTCCTCGGCAGCCTCGGCGACGGCTTCTGCGAGCTCGGTAGCACCCCGCCCGCCTTCGGCGAAGTTGTGGCACACGGCCGATCGCACCCCGAGCTCTTCGGCGATCTCGCGCACCGCTGCCTGCTCCGAGGGGTGATCGGTGGGAAACGCGTTGATCGCCACCACCGGTGTCACGCCGTGGAGGCGGATGTTCTCGACCTGCTTGCGCAGGTTGGGAGCGCCGGCCCAGACATCGTCTGGGTTTTCCTTCACCATCTCCGCCGGCAAGGACCTGCCGGCCACGATCCGAAACCGACCGGAGTGCACCTTGAGCGCGCGGACTGTGGCGACGACCACCGCCGCGTCTGGCGACAGCCCGGACGTCCGGCATTTGATGTTGAAGAAACGCTCAGCGCCCATGTCGGCCGCAAAGCCGGCCTCGGTGACGAGGAAGTCGCCGCAGTGGATCCCGATCCGATCGGCGATCACCGACGAATTTCCGGTCGCGATGTTGCCGAAGGGCCCGGCGTGCACGAGCACGGGCGTGTTCTCGAGCGTCTGCATGAGGTTGGGCTTGATCGCTTCACGCAGGATCACTGTCATCGCGCCCGCGGCAAAGAGCTCCTCCGCGGTGATCGGCTTGCCGCCCTGTGTATTGCCGATGACGATGCGACCGAGCCGCTCGCGCATGTCGCGCAAACCTGTGGTCAGCGCCAGCACGGTCATGACCTCGGAGGCAGCTGTGATGTCGAAGCCGGTTGCCCTGATGACGCCGTCCTCGCGGGTGCCCAGCCCGACGATGACGTTGCGCAAGACGCGGTCGCTGATGTCGATCACGCGGCGCCAGGTCACGCTGTCGCGGTCGACGAGCGACTCGTGGTGGTGGATCTGGTTGTCGATCATCGCGGCCAGCAGGTTGTGGGCGGCGGTGATGGCATGCGTATCGCCAGTCAGGTGCAGGTTCAAGCGCTCCATCGGCACGACCTGGCTGTAGCCGCCCCCCGCAGCGCCGCCCTTGATGCCGAACGTGGGGCCCATAGAGGGCTGGCGGATGGCGACGGTAGCCGTCTTGCCGATGTGCGAAAGCGCCTGGCCGAGGCCGACGGTGGTCGTCGTTTTGCCTTCGCCCAAAGGCGTCGGGGTGATGGCGGAGACGACGACGTATTTCGCCTTCGGCCGGTCCGCGAGCTCGTCGATCGCCTCGAGGCGGATCTTGGCCACGTCGTGGCCGTACGGCTCGAGGAGGTGAGGACCGATGCCCATCTTGGCGGCGACCTCGGTCATCGGCAGCAGGCGCGCCTTGCGCGCGATCTGCAGGTCGGTCGGGAAGGTCACCGCCATGTGGTCATCTCCTCGTCATGTGGCGAGCAGGCGCGCCAGGGTTTCCCGGCGCCAGCGCTCGGTGGCCTCGATCTCGTTGAACGTGAAGAAATGCAGACCTGCGATGTTGCGCTCCGGCGCGGCCAGATCCGGCAGCAGGCCGGTCGCGAACCGTTCGGGGTCGTATCCGCCGGGCTGGACCATGCGCATGAACCAGTTGGAATGGCCCCGCAGGAAACGCGCCGAATCGGCGAGGCCGATGCGCGTGGAGACGCGGAGCAGCTTGGCGGGTTCGGCCACTCCAGCAAGGCCGATGTGGATGGGCAGCTGCACACCGCGCCGGCGGACGCGCGCAACCCACTTCTTGACGATCCGCGGATCGAAACAAAGATTGCTAACGATGTAGCTGGCGATGCGCCGCTTGTCCCACATCGCCTGGATCGTGAGATCGTCCTCGATGAAGCTGTGGCGTTCCGGATAACCGGTGATCCCGATCTCGCGCAGGCCGTGCGGGTGGGCGGTGATCGCCGTCAGCAACGAAACGGAGTCTGGAAACTCGCCGGCGGGCTCTTTGGCATCGCCCGCGACGACAAACGCTTCCTTACGATCCAGCGCGGCCACCCTCTGCAGGACCTCTTGAAGGTGCGCTTCGTCCTTGATCAGCCGCGCGGAGATGTGCGGGACCACCTGGTATCCCTGCCTGGCCAAGCGCTCCGCCAGCGAGATTGTGGGTTCGATGCCCCTTCGCGGCGATGCGGTGATGGTGACCGTCACCTCGTGAGGAACGTTGGCGAGAACGAGTTGTTCGACGTCCTCGGTCGGGAGGACCTCGTAGCGGGGCGCCCGCAGGAAGTTGATGAGGCCCTGGCGGCTAGTCTCGTCGTTGAGTCCGATACGTCCAAGCAGTCGTGCCGAACCACTCACCACGTTTTCCCTCGACGTCGCACTATACGGTACTGTCGCGCTCTGCGCAACGACTAGCCGGGGCGCCGAATTGGCAAGATGACGTTCCGGTCGAGCGGAGTTCCCTCCCTTCCGGAATCGAATCCGGCGATGGGGACGTTGCCGGCCAGCTCCCTATGGAGCGCCCCGAGCGCGGCCGGCTCGATCGCGCCTCCGGGGTCGGCAGGACCGTCGTGGTCGACCATCGTGCACGCGATTGCCAGCAGGTCGTCGCCGGCCTCAAAGAGCTCGACAACGCGAGCCTGACACGGCCAGTCGACGATCGAGCACGTCGTCACCTCCCAGAATCCCGTGCCGTTCTCTCGAGGATCGAGGCGAGGCCTGATGACGTTGGCATGGATGTGCCCGTTGAGCCAGAGAACAACGTTGCCCACCCCGTGCACGACCTCGAGCAGCTCGTCGGGGTCGATGTATCGGGACCCACCCGCCCGTCGCCTGTTGCCGAGGGTGTCGAGCGTGTGATGCGAAGTGATCACCACCGGCTGGTCGCGAACCTCCTGGAGACGCCGCTCGAGCCACCGCACCTGGTCCTCGTCAATGCAGCCCTCGGCGCCACCGGCGTTGCAAACGGTGTCGAGAAAGACGAACCGGATGGCGGGTGTGTCGTGGACGTAGTACAGGTTCCCGTCCTCACGATCGCCCCCCGTGACGTCGACGAGCTCACGCCGCGTGAAAGGGCGGCGGTTTGGGTCCGGGGTTACCGGCACGTCGGGGCCGGCCATGAACGACTCCGGCCGGCGCACGAAAATCTCCACCGCGGCATCGCGATCCAGGCCGTCCGGGAGACGGAACGGTTTGTGAAACCCGACCATGGCGGCCGCGAGTTCCGGCGTCACGATGCCGACGCCCTGGCTCACCTCTTCGTGGTTGCCGTGACACGCGAGCCAGGGCACGCGCAGACCAGATGAATCGAATGGACGCAGGGCACGCTCCAGCACTCCGGGCAGGTGAGGGAATCCGTACGCGTCGCGCATGAGATCCTCGCCTTTGACCGCGCCGTCGGGCTTCCAGAAGAAGTCGTCAGGCCAGCCCGGGGCTTGGACGCCCTCATACCGATCGCCTCCTGAGTCCGCACGGACGTGCCCTCCGCTCAGTAGCGCCACAGAAGTGGCCAGCTCGTTCCACTGCGCGTTGTCGACGGCGTCGCCGGACATGATCGCGAGCCCGAGCGGAGCCCCGGCGACAGGAGACGCGCTGATCGCATTCAGCGCTCGCACCATCGCGGCGATCGCATGCTCGTTCAACGCCTCCTGCGGCCGGTGCATCGGCAGCAGCTCACGGAAGCGCGGGTCGGCAAATTCCCTGTTGATGAACTCGAACCGTGCGGGCGACTGCACGTCGATGACGTGCAGGTCGGTGAGGTGCGCGATGCACGCCAACACCTGGCCAACACGAAAACGCTCGGCGACAGACCCATTGGCCAGGTCATATCGAAACTGATGCGGCTCGCCGCTCGCTGCTGCGATCGCGCGATACGGAGCGCGCGAACCCGCCCGCAAGACGTCGCCGGCCACCAGCCGCCGCTGATGGGTCAGGACCGGCGGATCGGTCAAGCCTCAGTCGTTGCTTTTTCGTCTCGCGCGATCAGAACCGGGTCCTTGCGCAGCGCCAGTCTCACGCGCGTGCCCGCGGTGAGGGCGCCCGCCTCGGAGGTCGGCATCTGCGCCAGCACGGTGCCGTCGCCCATGTCGACAGTGACGCGGCTGGTGGCGCCGAGGAACGCGGTGGCGATGACTGTGCCGACCAGCGGGCCCGGGACAATCTCGCCATCCACGACCAGGGACACCGCTTCGGGCCGCACCAGGGCGATCGCGGGCCCATCGGAGGTGTCTGGCTTCACCAACGGCAGCCGTGTGCCGCGCACATCGACCTCCCCGCCCTTGACCACGCCTGGAAGGCGATTGGTGAGGCCGACGAACTCGGCGACAAAGGCCGTCGCCGGACGCGAATAGATCGAGGTCGGCGGGCCTAGCTGCTCGAGTCGTCCCGCGTTCATGACGCCGACGCGGTCCGCGATCGCGAGCGCCTCCTCCTGATCATGGGTCACGAAAAGCGTGGTAGTGCCGACCTCGAGCTGGACGCGCCGGATCTCGTCGCGCAATCTCGCGCGGACACGAGCATCGAGCGCCGAGAGGGGCTCGTCGAGAAGCAACACCTTCGGTTCGATAGCAAGGGCCCGCGCCAGCGCGACGCGCTGCTGCTGGCCCCCGGACATCTGGTGCGCGAACTTGTTGGCGTGGCCGGAGAGGCCGACCAGCTCGAGCATCTTGCCCGCCCGCTGGCGTCGTTCGGACGCGCCGACCTTGTGCAGCTGCATGCCGAAGGCCACGTTCTGTATCGCGGTCATGTGCGGGAAGAGCGAGTAAGCCTGGAACACCATGCCGATCTCGCGCTTGTTGGCGGGGACGTTGGTGACGTCCTCGCCACCGATGACGACGCGACCGCCGTTCGCCTCTTCCAGCCCCGCCACCAAACGCAGCGCGGTGGTCTTTCCGCAGCCCGAAGGTCCGAGGAGCGCGACCAGCTCGCCCGGCGCTAGGGTGAGCGACAGACCGTCGAGCGCGGTCACGCCGGAGTATCGCCGGCGCAATTCCTCCAGTCGAACCTCGACGCCACTGCGTGCAGCTGTCCCGGAAGAAGAGGCGGAGTGCATTGCTTCGGTCACGTTCGCTGTCCAGCGGTAAGGTACTGCGGATCAGTGCCGGCGACCGTGAGGCTGGCCTGCCGCCTGCGGCCGGCGATCGAGATCACCATCAGCAGGACGAAAGCAAACAGCAGCGACGCGACGGCGACGGCGATGGAAACGCCCGCATTCGCGCGGCCCAGCTGGGCGACAGCCACCTGCAGGTTGAGGTACGCGAGCAGATTGGCGAAGGTGTACTCACCCAAGACCAGGGCCACCGAAAGGAGCATGGCGTTGAGCAGCGCGGTGGAGATGTTGGGGACGATGACGCGCAGGATCACGGTCGGCCACCCGGCTCCAAGGCTCCGGGCCGCCTCCGACAGCGTCTTCACGTCAATGGCAGACAGCCCGGCGTCCAGGGAGCGATAGGCGTACGGGAGTACCAGGATCACGTATGAAAACGCGAGCGTCAGGATCGAGTCGCTGAAGTTGTTGGCCAGCCATCCATACATGGGAAAGAGGCCGACGATGAGAACGATCGCCGGGATCGTCAGCGGCAGGAGGCAGATGAACTCGATCGCGCGCGTCAGCCTCGGTAGGCGCAGCCGAGTCCAGATCATCGTCGGCAGCAGTAACAAGAGCATCCCGGCGGCGGTGATCGCGGCCAGCTCGAGCGAGGCGATGATTGCACCGACCAGGTCTGGGTAAGTGATGATGCTCTGCCAGGCAGCCAACGTGCGGGGGGCACTGATCCCTCTGCCTCGCGTCGAAAACTCGAACATCGCCAGTATTGGGACCAGGAAGAACGCGCCGAAGACCACGAATACCACCGCTCGGAAGACCTGCAGCTTGAGCCGTTTGGTGCGTCTCATTGCAGCCAGCGCGACGTCCTGCGCTGAAGGAGCGCATATGACGTCATCACTATCGACACGATGACGATCATGCCCAACGCGAGCACCTTCGCCTGGCCGGGATCTGATAGACCGACTTCGCTCTGCAGCAGACCGCCGATCAACAGAGTCACCAGGGGACTGCCCTGGTTGATCAGTGCGTTGGCAGTGGCATACGCCGAGAACGAGTTGGCGAAGAGCAGCAGCGTCGCCCCGAGGAAAGCCGGCGCCAGCAATGGTCCCGCCACGTATCTCCAGTAGTGCCATGAGCCACCACCCAAACTCTCGGTTGCCTCGCGCCACTGTGGGCGTATGCCATCGAGCGCAGGCAGGAAGACGAGGACCATGAGCGGGATCTGGAAGTACGTGTAAACGAGGACGAGCCCGGGCAGGTCGAACAGCCATATCTGGCCCGGGTAGATGTTGATGCCTCGGTCCCGGAGCCACACCGTCACGAAGCCGTCCAGTGCGATCGTGGCGATGAAAGCGAATGCCAGCGTCACTCCTCCGAACTGCGCGAGCACGCCCGACGCCGACGTAACGATTCGGCGCAAAAAGCCATCGGGGTTCCCGGTCACTACCGCGTAGGCGAACACTGCCCCAGCGAACGCGCCGACGAGAGCGCTCACCACCGAAAGAAACACGCTCTGGACGAACGATCGAACGACGTATGGCTGGGAGAGCATGCCGAAGTTGGAGAGCGTCACGTTCCCGTTCTTATCGAGGAACGCCCCGATCCCGACGATGACCGTGGGCAGGATCAGAAACAGGCCGACGTAAACCATGAAAGGAAGCACGCCGACCCAATGAAGAGGCAGCCGCCGACCGCCCTCAATGGGGCGGCCGGCGGTCATGACAGCCGCGCTGCCAGCTGACGTCAAGAAATGGCTGCCGCCCAGTGCGACGCGAGGTACGTCCCGGCAGCTGCGAGCTGATCAGGGGTTGGGAACACCGGGGTGCCGTTCACCGGGGGAAGGGCCGCGGCGGCGGTCTTGTCAAGTGTGCCGTGCATCTCCATGGAATGCTGTCGGACTGGCCGCGCGCCGCCCTTGAGCCAGAGGTTCTGGCCCTCGTCCGAGTAGAGGTACTCCTGCCACAGCCGAGCCGCGGCCGGGTGAGGTGCGTTCTTGTTGATCGCCTGAGCGTAGTAACCACCAACGGTCGCGTTGGCTGGAACGAAGATCTTCCAGGTCGGAACGTCTGTGCCGTGGGACTGAGATAGATAGTCCCAGTCGAAGACCACGGGCGTCGTGCCGTTCTTGACGGTGGCGGTCGTCGCCTGTACGGGAACAAAGTTGCCCTTCTGCTTCAGCGAGTGGAAGAAGTCGACGCCTTTGCTGATGTCGTCGACCGAGCCGCCGTTGGCGAGAGAGGCCATGAGGACACCGTTGAGCGCGGCGTTGGCCTTGGTCGGATCACCGTTGAGTGCTACTCGGCCCTTGAATGCCGAGCCAAGCAGGTCGGAGAACTGAGTGATGGTCGGCACCTTGGCCGAGTCATAGCCGATCGACATATAGCCGCCGTAGTCCTGGTACCAGAGGCCGCCCGCATCCTTCTGCCCGGCCAGGATGTCATTCCATGTCGTGACCTGGTACGGGGCGAACAGGCCCGTGTTGGCGAGGGCGACTTTCATACCGATGTCGAGAACGTCCGGCGCGCGGCTGGTCGTGCCCAGCTGGTTGACGGCGTCAACCTCGTCCTGGCTGCTCCCGTTGGGGTTGGCCGAGTTGATCTTGATCCCGTATTTGGCGGTGAAGCCGGTGATGATGGCGCCGTAGTTGGCCCAGTCAGGCGGTAGCGCGATGACGTTGAGCTCCTTCTCGGCCTTCGCCGCCGTGACCAGCGCCGACATTCCGCCGCAGTCGGCGGCAGACTTCGCCGATGCCCCACAAGATGCTGTGCCGGTGCCCGACGATCCGCATGCTGCCACGAGCAGCAGGGACACGACACCAACGGCAAGACCACGGATTCGAGATCCCCAGTTCATTCCACTCTCCCCAAATGACGGCTGGCCAACGCCCTGTGGCAGGCGCGGCGGCGACCGATGGCGCCGTCCATGATGCTCCTGCCCCAGCGACATTGCAAAGAGTCCGAGGCATCCCAACGGGTGGTTTTGGGTTAAGTGACGGTTAAGCATCGGTGCCTCATCGGGAGGAGCGGCCACGGTAGCCGAGGCGGCGGGAAAGCTCAGCCGCGGCCTCGCGCGTGAGCCCGACCAGGTCTGGCCCACCGCCGGCCTGCAGCCTGTGGGCTGGACCGGAGACGTCGATGGCGGCCACCACCTCGCCATCCGTCGAGAAGACGGGCGCTGCAATCGCGTCCAGGCCGACCTCGAGCTCTTCGAATGTTCGGGCGAAGCCACTTTCGCGCGCCGCGGCAAGCTGCTTTTCGAGCTCGGCGACATCCGTGATCGAGCGCGGCGTCAAGGGCACCAGCGGCCGGGCGAGCAATCGCTGGCGGATCGGATCGGCCGCGAACGCCAGGATTACCTTGCCGCTCGCGGTGCAGTGTGCGGGGGTGCGCCGCCCAAGCCAGTTGACGCTCACGAATGCGGTCGATCCGGTGGACTGCTCGATGGGCACGATCTCGTCACCGTCGAGGACATCCAGCGTCACCGTCTCGCCGCTCGACGCAGCCAGGCCCTCGCACACCGGCCGCGCGACATGGCGGAGATCGAGCTCGCCGCTGACCACTCGGGCCAGCTGAGGAAGCCGCCGGCCGAGGCGGTACTTCGCAGTTCGGGGATCTCTCTCCACGAGCGCGTGGCGCTCCAGCGTGCCGAGCAGGCGGAGAGCCGTCGAGCGATGCACGCCCAGCTCGCGCGCCACCTCAGCCCCCGCACGCCAACCGTCCTGGGCAAGCAGATCGAGGATCGCGACCGCCCTGTCGACGGAGCGGATCACCCCTGGCTCGCGATCGTCGTTGCTCACTGCGCAACACCATACTATAGCGGTATCCTTGTTGGACTCTGAGCATCAGTTGGGCGGTGCGCAACAGGGAGGAGTCCCAATGAGCCGAGAAGAAGAGATCCGAGCCGGCCTTTTCGACCACACGCTTAACGGACACGCGCCGGAGGTGAAGGCTCTCACCGAGGAGGGCCTGGCTCTCGGCATGGACCCCATGGACATCCTCTTCA
>Ga0209648_10001615_pt1 | contig 18295 bp, 13 predicted proteins | sample GraSoi2013_115cm_FD_185830 | JGI IMG/M metagenome (GOLD analysis project Ga0209648, IMG submission 185830) | Grasslands soil microbial communities from the Angelo Coastal Reserve, California, USA - Sample 9_17_2013_115cm (SPAdes) (version 2) | ecosystem: Environmental > Terrestrial > Soil >...
GGCGTGCCGACCCATTGGGAACGAAGCCAATTTCCTCGATGACTAGCTGCACACGTCGCCGCGTCTCTTCAGCAACTATTTCAGGCCGATTCAGCACGTTCGATACGGTTCCAAGCGAAACACCCGCGCGCTTTGCTACTTCCCGGATACTTGTCATTGAACTCATACAAACCTGTTGACAAAATGATAATTTGCATTTATACTTGCTTTTATTGAAACGTTTCAATTCCAGCGTATCTATAAATGTGAGAGAAAGCCAGGTGTACAGGTCGAATGGGGTAGGGTTATTTTTATCGTACATCCCCTGACAACATAGCGAGCATTTATCTTTGCTTTTTATTGAAACGTTTCAACTTAATAGTAATTGTACTGTGTAGAGTCAAGTTCGTCAAGTATGTCCGTTTGGAAAGATGAATGAGCAGAGAAGACAGTATGCAAAACAGTTTGGGGAAACAAAACATCGATATCGACGCCGTTTTAGGGAATATCCAACGGTTCACCGTCGAGACGCCCTCCTGGGGTTATGGCGATTCAGGCACGCGCTTCAAGGTATTTCACTGGCCGGGTGCGGCCAGGACTCTGCGCGAGAAGATGGCAGATGCGGCTCAGGTCCACCAGGTCACCGGCATCTGCCCCAGCGTTGCCATTCACATTCCGTGGGACGGGGAAGACGATTGGCAGGCCGTGAAAGAGTACGCGAATACTCTTGGCCTGCGTATCGGCGCGGTGAACCCGAACCTCTTTCAGGAGGATCGTTACCGCCTCGGCAGCCTGTGCCATTTTGACAAGGGAGTGCGCGAACTGGCGGTTGAGCACGTGCTCGAATGCATCCAGATCGCGCAAGCGGTCGGCTCAGACATCATCAGCCTATGGTTGGCCGATGGCACCAACTATGCCGGCCAGGACGATCTTCGCCGTCGTCGTCGCCGCCTGCTGGACTGCTTGCAGACCATCTACACAGCATTACCCGCTGGGATGCGTCTCTTGATCGAGTACAAGTTTTTCGAACCGGGTTTCTATTCCACCGATCTGCCGGACTGGGGGACATCGCTGCTCATGGCCCAAAAGCTAGGCTCGCAGGCCGAGGTGCTGGTGGATACCGGCCACCATCCCCAGGGGACCAATATCGCGCAGATCGTCGCGCAACTGCTCGATGAAGGCCGGCTGGGCGGCTTCCATTTCAACGACCGCAGGTACGCCGATGACGACCTGATCGTCGGTTCACAGAACCCCTTCGAGCTCTTCTGCATCTTCAACGAGATCGTCGGTGCGGATGCCGAGGGCAACGCCAACGCCGGCCGCATCGCCTACATGATCGACCAGTCGCACAATATTGAGCCGAAGATCGAGGCGATGATCCAGAGCGTCATCAATATCCAGACCGCCTATACCAAGGCGTTGCTGGTGGATCGCGCGGCCCTGCGCGAAGCGCAGGAGGCAGGCGATGTGCTAGGGGCGTACCGCGTGCTCCAGGCGGCATATGAGACGGATGTGCGCCCGCTGCTCTCCGAGGTTCGTACCCGTCAGGGGCTCGCCCCCGATCCAATTGCGGCGTTCCGTGCCAGTGGCTACGCCGAGCGCGTGGCAGGCGAGCGGGCGACCACAAGAGTCGCCCCTACAGAAGCGAGCAGCGGCTATCCCGGCGCGTAAGTCGACTACTTTTGCTTGTTCTAGTCGAGAAGTTGTTTCAGTGTGCCTGGCGCAGAATCAAGAGATCATTTCGGGAGGAGGAGACGTCCCAAGAACATCTCCCATTTTGATGAAAGAGATAACACAGCGATACAATGGAAACAAGTGATACAAGTGATACAAATGATACAAGTGCGACAAATTTCTTTGGAAATACACTAGTAAAGGATTCGATGCTATGACATATGTCTCTATACCAACGACGCTGGCGCAACTGGTCGCACGCTCGTGCAGGCTAGGAGCAGATCGAGCGATCTGCAACTGGGGGGGCGGCAACACCTCCGCCAAGGCCGACGAGGTCGATTTTCGCGGGCGGCAGGCGCGTATCCTGTGGGTGAAAGGATCCGGCTCGGATCTTGCGACTGTCACAGAGGCGTCGTTTACCGGGCTGTTTCTGGAGGATGTGCTACCCTTGTTGGAACGCGAGCGCATGAGCGATGCCGAGATGGTGAACTACCTCGCTCACTGCTTCTACGAGCCGAGCCGCCCGCGCCCCTCCATCGAGACGCTGTTGCACGGATTCCTGCCGTTCACCCATATTGATCACACACACGCCGATGCGACGAATTACTTCGCCTGTGCCGAGGGTGGCGAGGACCTGGCACGGGACTGCTTTGGCGATGACCTGATCTGGATTCCGTACCGCCGCCCCGGCTTTGGGCTGGCACGCGAGGTCGCACTGGCGGTACGCGCCAGGCCTGACGCGAAGCTGGTCATCCTGGCCAAACATGGCCTCATCACCTGGGGGGAGACCGACGAGGCCTGCTACGCCTCGACTCTGTCGACCATCGCCCAGGCTCGTGATTTCGTTGAGGCGCGCATCGATCGTGCTGACCGGGCCGTCTTTGGTGGTCCTCGTGTCACCACACTGGCTGCCGAAGAGCGGCGCCACGTCGCAGCGCAGGTGGCGCCCGTGGTGCGCGGATTGGTCTCGGCAGAGAAACGCCAGATCCTGCGCTTCGAAGACGATGAGGACGTGCTGGCCTTCGCTGGTAGCCAGGATGCGCCACGACTGACCAGGATTGGCGCGGCCTGCCCGGATCACCTGGTCCACACCAAACCCTGGCCGCTGCTGGTGGACTGGACGCCAGACCAGGACGTCGCGGCACTCGTGGAGGCCTTGCGCACAGGCGTCGCGGTGTATGTGGCTCAGTATCGCCGCTACCTGGAAGCAAACGCGCAGCAGGACCTCGATCCAGATGCCGCCATACCCGTCTATAGCGAGGCCGACGCCGTAGCCGATCCGCACCCGCGTATCATCCTGATCCCTGGCGTGGGGACGTTCACGACCGGCAAAGACGCCGCGATGGCCGGTGTCTCTGCCCAACTCTATCACCGTGCCATCGCTGTCATGCGCGGTGCGGAGGCCTGCGGCGGCTTTATATCGCTCAACGATGCCGAGAGCTACGCCGTCGAATACTGGCCACTGGAGCAGTACAAGCTCAAGCTGGCCCCGCCGGAGCGCGAGTTCGCGCGGCACGTGGTGCTGGTGACCGGTGCGGCGGGAGGCATCGGTTCGGCCGTCTGCCGGCGTGTGGCGCAGGATGGCGCGCACATCATCGCCACCGACATCGATCTGGCCGGTGCGGAGCAACTGGCGGCGTACCTCAACCAGCAATTTGGTGCTGGACGGGCCGTGGCGGTGAAAATGGACGTCACCAACGAGGCCAGCGTGCGTGCGGCCTTTGAGCAAGCTCAGATTTCCTTCGGTGGCATCGATGTGATCGTCAACAACGCCGGGCTGGCCTCCAGCGCGCCGATTACTGAGACGAGCCTGGCGGAGTGGAACAAGAACTGGAATGTGCTGGCCACCGGCTACTTCCTGGTGGCGCGTGAGGGCTTCCGGCTCATGCAGGCTCAGGGGCGGGGGGGAAATCTGGTCTTCGTTGCCAGCAAGAACGCGCTGGTCGCGGGCAAGAATGCCGCCGCGTATTCGACGGCTAAGGCAGCCGAAGCACACCTGGCGCGCTGCCTGGCTGAGGAGGGCGGCCAGTTCGGCATTCGCGTCAACACCGTGAATCCGGACGCTGTGCTGGCCGGTTCGCGCATCTGGGACAGCACCTGGAGGCAAGAGCGTGCGGCGACGTATGGTGTGGCACCTGATCAGTTAGAAGAAGTCTATCGCAAGCGGACGACGCTGGGGGTCAATATCCTGCCGGAGGATATCGCCGAGGCGGTGGCGTTCTTCGCATCACCGGCACGCTCCACCAAGAGCACCGGCAACATCCTCAACGTTGATGGGGGTGTCGCGGCGGCGTATCCGCGCTGAGAGAGGGGGAAGACTCGTGGCGACACGCAATATGGCAGCCGTCGATCTAGGTGCCGAGAGCGGGCGCGTCATACTGGCGCGCTTCGACGGGCAACAACTCGGCCTGGAAGAGGTGTACCGCTTTTCCAACCGACCGGTGATACTACACGGACACCGCTTCTGGAATATCCTCGCGCTGTGGGACGAAACCCTCACGGGACTGCGCAAAGCGCGCCGGGTGGCGGGAACACTGGATAGCATCGGGGTCGATACCTGGGGGGTCGATTACGGCCTGGTGGATACTAATGGCTTCCTGCTCGGTCAACCTTTCCAGTATCGAGACCGCCGCACGAACGGAGTAATGGAGCGAGTCTTCGCACGCGTTCCCCAAGACGTTCTCTACAGGCGCACTGGCATCCAGTTCCTGCCGTTTAATACCCTCTACCAGCTCTACGCACACGAGCAGTTACAGCCAGGCGAGTTAGCCCATGCACACCGGTTGCTGATGATCCCTGATTTGCTTCACAACTGGCTATGTGGGTCGCTGGTGATTGAGCGCACCAACGCGAGCACGACGCAGTGCTGGGACCCTGTCGCCGGGGCGTGGGCAGTGGACCTGCTCGGCCAACTGGCGATTCCTACTTCTATGCTCCCGCCTGTGGTTGAGCCGGGCAACACGCTAGGAGAAGTCCTATCGGAATGGCAAAGCGATCTCGGCGCGGCGCGAGTCATTGCACCAGCGACCCACGATACCGGCTCGGCGATTGCATCAGCACCAGTATCGCTGCATGGCAGCTGGGGCTATATCAGTTCCGGCACGTGGTCTCTGGTCGGAGTGGAGCTTCAGCAGCCGGTCATGACCCCCGAGGCGCTCGCCGCTAATTGCACCAACGAGGGTGGTATCTTCGGCACTACGCGCTTCCTCAAGAACGTGATGGGACTATGGCTCCTGCAGGAATGCCAGCGCCGGTGGGCGCGCGATGGGCGCGCGACGGACTATGACACGCTGCTGGCGGATGTGGATGGTGTCCCGCCATTCGTCGCGCTCATCGATCCGGACGATCCGCGCTTCCTAGCACCGGAAAACATGCCGGACGCAATCAACGTGTATCTCATGGAACACGGGCAAGCGCCGCTTCAGGCCCCGGCGGCTTTCGCGAGGTGCATCATGGAAAGCCTCGTGCTGCGTTATCGCGAGGTGTTCCAACAGATCAGTTTGCTTACTGATTCTACCATTCACGTTGTGCATGTGCTTGGCGGCGGGGCGCGCAATGCCCGTCTCAACCAGTGGCTGGCTGATGCGCTCGACGTGCCGGTAATTGCCGGGCCAACTGAGGCGACGGCACGGGGTAACGCCCTGATGCAGCTGGTGGGCCTGGGCGAACTGCACAATCTGGAAGAGGTGCGTGCCATTGCGCAGAACGAGCCCACGCAGATGTTCTCACCGCATAGTGCTCACCGCGCGGCCTGGAACGAGGCAGAGCAACGTTTCAGCGCGATGGTCTCTTCGCGACTTCGTTGAAGAGGCAAAGGCCCTATGGATATCGCGGCATCGTTCCTTGCAACTGCCGGGACTCTGCCCGCTTGTATTCGACAGAAAGCAAGACAATGCCGACGACACTGAGCACCAGGGTTGTCACTGAGATAGGAATGCCGGGCGGAATGATGAAGTACACCGAGTGGGGTAACCCATCCCAGAGACCATGTAATACGGAGACGAAGAGGTAGGTCAGCAGCACCCAACCTGTGATGCGAAAGTGATGTGGCCTGCTTTCTCGGAACAGCACTGCGCCAAGAAGTCCCGTCCAGACACCGTGGCCGAACGGTGCCAGCAGGCCGCGGATCAGCGTTTCCACAATCGAGGCTCCCACAAAGCCATGACTGAGTAGGAAAACCGTGAAGGCATAGCCAGTGCTTTCCAGTGCTGCGAATCCCATCCCGACTGCCCCTCCTAACAGCAACCCATCCATCTCCGAGGTGTGAGTCATCCGTCGAGCTAGAAACATAACCGCCGCGATCTTAGATCCTTCCTCTATGAGTCCGACGAGCAGTCCAGTGCCGAGGGACAGGCCTTGATTGGGGTTGGCGTGCACTGGAAGCAACAGGGACTCAAGCACCGATGCGCCAAGCACACCCAGGATGCCCCCGAGGATGAAACTGGTCGCCACCGTATCCAGGCTCAATGTACTTATATGCTGGTGGTCGTACAGGAACGCGACGAAAACGATCGGCACCAGAAAGTTGCCAATCAGAATGACGGTCGGGAACAGATTGGGATTTCCAGTCAGGAACATCACGATGGTTGAGATGACAAACAGAGCCAGGCCGATCAGCAGAGCGCGTAGCCAAAGCCGTCCACCACGTCGTTGGGTCTGGGCTTGTGGAGTGAAACCTGTTTGAGACATTATAGTTCTCCATTCACATCGAGATTCTAGACAAATCCTCATAAGATATACACAATATATCATAGGTACTATAGGGAACACCAAGTCGCTCATACCTCATACAGGAATTCAAGCGAGCTGGTGCTCAATGGCATAGCGGGTTGCCGCGCTACGCGAGGTAATGCCCAGCTTGCTGTAGATGGAGCTGAGATGTGTATGGACGGTGCGAGGACTGAGCACCAGCCTTTCAGCTACCTGGGTGTCGGTGAGGCCTTTGGCTACCAGGCGCAGCACCTCCACCTCACGTGCCGTCAGCCCATAAGTAAACAGCCTGAAGGATGAGAGAAGACGAAGCATCCTTCAGGCTGTTTCTTCACGTTGATTCCTGTCCGGTTCCTAGCTGAACCGCTTTGAGCGTGTTTTTGGGTTCCAAGAGACTCACATCCCTATCCCAAATCGCCACTGCCCGGCAACGTGAACTCCGTTTACTTCAATTGTGATCAGTGATAGGCATTCGTGATTGCACCAGCGTTCGCGGAGCGAGTGCTTGTGTTGGATTGCGGCTGATCCAGCATTGGCCATTGATAGGCGCTCAATACGTCGAGCTTGCTCTGGTTGACCGTCTTCCAGTCGTTCTGCAAGATGCCGCCGGTATCTCCCGAGTCCGGATTCCACGACCAGTAGGCGTAGTTAATGTTGTTCGTTTTCAGGAAGGACACCAGAGTGCGTTGCCACACACCCTCGGCATCCTGGCCCATCGAGCCCCCTCCAAACTCCCCGACGAACACCGGGGCAGTCCCATTCTTTTGCAGATAGGCCCAATGCTTCTCCCAGATGGCGGGGAGGGTGTGAGCGAGGTCTGCAGGGTTGCGGACCTGGAACCACTGCTGCCAGGAGACCTCCGGCCCGTAGTCATGGGCTGAATACACCAGCTTGTCCGGCCGCGAGAGCTGCACGGGGAACTGCGCGGCTCCTTCCAGGTTGCCGCCCCACCAGTAGGAGTCACCCTGGAACGTATCGATCCCCTCGACGATAATCAGCCAATCCGGACTGACGGCCAGGATGGCGTTGCCCGCATGCTCGGCAGCCAGGCGCCAATCGGTGTTGGGATTACCATCGCCCCAGGTGACCGAGCTGTGTGGCTCGTTGGCCAGGTCAGCTCCGATGATGGTCTCATTCCCCCGGTAGTGTTGGGCCAACATGACCCAATCCTGGATCCAGCGCTCCTGGGGGATCTGATTGGTGTACCACAATTGGGGCCGCAGGTCGGCCGTGGGATCATGACGGTCCAGGATGATCTTCAAGCCAAGTTTACCAGCACCCTGGACAATCCGATCCATGAGTGCCAAACCCTTGAGCCCTTTCAGGTCAGGGTTCAACTGGTAGTTGATCCCCAGCGTCTTACTCGCAGGGTCGAAGAGCTGATTGGTGTAGGGCAGGCGAATGGTATTGAAGCCTGTCTGAGCGATCTGCTTCAGCATGTCCTGCCAGTTGCGCGCCCACAGTCCATGCGGGGCGAGGGTGCTGGTCTCAAACCCAAACCAGTTGACACCTGAGAGATGCACCGGGCACCCTGACGCATCCACCAACTCACTATGAACAGTGCTGAAGAAACCTACTGAATGACCAGGTTGGCATGACTTTGAAGCTCCCTGCGAAAAAGGAATAGAGAGTTTCTCCGAAAAAGAAACAGAATTAGGTGTACAGGCAGACAGGATCACCATTCCCAAAATAACTACAGAGGAAGCTAGCATACTCCTCCTCCGAAAACCTGCTATGCAGGAACGTATCATCTCACTCTTCCTTTCCAGATGATCTAGAAAATAGTAGAATAATTTGGGCTTTCATGTACTTCGAAGCCCATTTAGGCTGTGTTCGACCGCCATGGTATATGCATACCGGCGACCAAATCATTGCCTTGCTCTTCTCATGCGCAGACCGCGCTGTCTCTGTTTCACCAGCGATAGTGCTCTAATCGTGCAAATGGGCAAACACTTGCCCTGTATGTGCCTGGTAAACCACGTGATGCCTCTCGTTTGTAGGAAGTTCTGTATTCCCCTGGAAAGGTCATCAAGGGCGCAGGCAAAAGGGTCGCCTTCGAGTTAAAATCTTGCCGCATCGCAGATCATCGGCATCGATGATACGGCAATCCCGGTTTAAAGCTTGAGGGAATCAGTTCCCGCAGCAAAGGCGCCGCGGGAATATCGCGGAGTAGAACGGGTACCAGAGCTGCCTTTGGCCCGTTTTCAGAGAAAAGATCGATTCGGGAACAGAGATCATGTTCATCTCCGGCTATCGTTCGATACGCTCTCATCGGTGTTCTCCTTCAAGGTCAAAGGTTATCATTTAACGCTGCCAGCACCCAAGTGGGGTACGGCTGAGTTTCCAATGACGAGTACAATCCGGACCGCCGTTGAAATTCACTAGACTGAGTTCCGTGTCTTGTGAAGAAACAGAAACCGTTGTAACACTTGTCATCTGATGTTTTGGTAGATGGATTATGTCGAGTAGAACTGCTTCTCTTACATCTAACCCCTCAACTTGACATAATCATTCTACCAAACTTCAGCTTGTCATAAGTATACACAGAGTTACCTCTAGCTTGCCCAAAAAACGCCTCACAAGCTCAAGGTGAGCATCTCAAGATGGTGAGGATATATCCCTTGGCATGGATTGAGAGATGCCTGGTATCGGAAGAACTACTGAGTCTGCCGCGAGGTGAGTAAGCCATAGATATTCAAGCTCGTTTGGGTTCCCACAAAGACCCTGCCATTGGCAATCGTCGGCACGCTGAATTTCACATAGCTATCGAGCCGATCCCGTGTGAAATTCTGCTCACTGTTATAGAGTTCATCGCTGATATTTGTGGCATTATAGGCTCGGAGAACACCTGGACCACTCGGTGCACATCCAGGCCCACCACAACTTGCAGGACTGATCACCCAGACGATTCCAGTACCAGGAACATCCTTGTTGCTAGAAATCGAGGGTGTTACGCCGGGGAAAGTGAAGGTTTCTGGCGTCTGTGCGGTTGCCCTGGCAGAGAGTATATCCCCACTCACCTGGAAAGACTTCAGGTGATCACCTGCTTCACCGATGTAGACCAATTGCCCACTCTTGGCAGTCCCGGCCCAATAGCCGGGGATTCCGAAAAAGCCACCAGTTGACATCGAAGGGAGTTCCTGCATGATTTGATCGATATCGGTACGTGTTTCTGCGTTGGTACTACATTGAAGGGCACCGGGATACCCGTGGAACTGGCCCATATGATCCTGGTCAATCACGTAGATACGACCTTCTTTCCCCACTCCGACAAGTATGTGGGGGTGAGCTGTATGAGGCTGTTCTGGTAAGAGCAATACTCCACCTGCACCAATATCTTCATCGCGGCCATCTAAACACTTCTGGTTGAACGGGGTAAAGTAGTCCGATAGAGTCAGGCCATTGCGTGTATTCAACTTCACGAAACTATTGCCTGCATCTCTGTGACCTGGTTGATCCAGGTCAAAGGTGCCGTTACTTGTCGTGAGGTACACATTGCCCTCAGCATCAGCAGCAGGTCCCGCTCCGCTCATCCATATGCCCCCTTCTTGCCCATCGGGCGTCGTGTTATAGACACCTACTTGCTGAAATGCACTGCCATTGTAGGTATAACCTATAAGCCAACCATGGTAGGGATCGGTATCTCCAAAGGCTCCCCATGCGATGTAGACAACGCCGTTCACGAATAGCAACGCTGGACGCTGATTCGCTTGCCTGGCATTAAAGGGAACCATAGAGGGTATCCCTTCGATTTTGTCATAGCCTTCCCCTTTTACGAGGGCGAGAATGGTCATCGGGCTCCCTGGCATGTCTTTGCCTGTCGTGATATCGAGCGCGTGCAGTCGCTGCAGGTACCTGTTGCCATATTCCTTCGTCATTGCCACGACATACATTGTGTTCGTGGTCAGATCAATGACAGGGGTTCCAGTAATACCAATAGTTGGCTGGATATCGTGACTGGGATACTTACCAAAAACATCCATAGTGGAGACAGTGGTCACAATAGGGGGATGGAGAAAGCTCGTCTTCCACAGTGGGGCAACCACTTGCACTTGGTCAGCATCAAATGCGTAGACGCTGTCGTTTTCCGTAGCAATATAGACTACATCGTAATGATGGCCTTTGATAGTGACATCAGGGACAAAGAGCGGTTGTGCATATACCTGCCCATCTACCGGATACGATACCCGTTCGCCAAAGTGTTGCGCATTGACATTGCTCGTATTGAGAAAGGTCTCGTTGAGGTATTGCCCGGTGCGCAGGTTATCATTGTGGTAGGTCAAAACGGCAACGTCACTGGGTATGGCAAAGAGCTGGTGAAAAATGAAAGCAAGAGAAGAAAAACCACCCATAGCTTGCACAAGAGACAAGCATGCGAGCAGTATCACGAGAAGCAGCACGAGGAAAATTCGCGCCGTGTGAGGGCCGGGCGGGAGAGGGTTGAAGCGCATAGAGATCCCTTTCTGACATATCCATCTGTTTGTAGTACGGAAGCGCCACTCGGAATGGCCAGGGTGCTAATGAGGAGTGAAAGAAAAGGAAAGCTACGCTCACGGAAGATGTGGGTACTTACAAATGACTACCCTTGCACTTACTGTACTCCACTGAGGGCAAAAATTCAAACAATGCATACACCCATGCTGATCGCTTGCTGGCCCCCTACGCCTTCACGTCCCTGCGCTTTAGGAAGATGGCGATTGCTAGACCCTGGACCACGATGATCGCAAGCAACACGCACCATACGAGCAAGAGGTGCAGGATAGCGCCCGGGACAGCAGAGGCAGGGTTAAGTGCAACAAAGTGTGTGCCTTGATAGGAGAAGTCGTCTACGCCCAGCTTGTCGCCATGTAAGCCAACCGATGATCCCAGCCCCGCCATTGCCCAGCGCGCGGCAAACAGGGCCCCCAGTGCCTGCAAGATCGGCGTGTCGAGCTTGAATATGATACCCGAGAAGATCACCTGGGGAATCAGAACGAGCGGAACAAAGCTCATAGCACGGTCAGTATTGGGCGCAAGCGCAGAGATAACCAATCCTAGCATCAAGCCCGCCAGGGTTGTGAGAGCCATTGTGATATACACCTCTACCACTATTGGTAAGAAGATGCCCTGGTGAAACGGCGTTTTCAGGTTCACTAAATAGACCAGGATGGCGCTTTGGATCAGGCAGAAGACACCCAGGATAGCGATCTTCGAGAACATATAGGGGGCAATTCCCAGGTTCACCATGCGCTCACGACGGTAGATAGGAACCTCCCTGACAATGGCCAGCACACCGTTGAGGCAGCCAAATAATACAGCCGCAAAGGCCATGGTGAACAAGAGCGTTTGCGCATCTGCGCCAGAGTTGGGGGTGATGGCATTCTCCAGCGCTTGCTGCGGAGTTTCACCTTGCTGTTGGGCCAGGAGTTTTCCCTGCGGCGTTTTGAGTAGATCAACAACTCGCTGGCAATTGATTGACACAACGCGGCCTGAATTGGCCAGCGGATTGGACCTCAACGGGCATGTGGTAACGCTGGTTGAGTCGAATGTGCCAGGTAGAGCCAGGTAGAACAAGATCAGGCCTATGAGGGGAGCCTGGAGCAGCAGGATCAGGAAGTTCCCTACATCATGCGTGAGCAACTGTAGATAGCGCCTGGAGAGAAGCGAGAACTGCTTCCAAGGCCGACCACTTTTAGGTCGCTTGACCAGGACTGTTGTCTCAAGCGCGGCGTTGCGCCCGGCAAGTTCTCTTTCGAGCGGTTCGCACACATAGCGCTGGAAGTATAGGGAACGATTAAAGTTCTCTTCTGCCTGAACGGGGATATTTTTATTATCAACAGTTGGCTCTAGTGCATTGTAGATTTCTGCAAAGTCGCTCGTGCCGAAGTAGGCCTCTGCATCAGCGGGTGGTCCATAGAAGGCGAGACGACCACCTTGTGCCAGGAAGCACACAAAATCGCAGAAATGGATGTTATTAGTGGCGTGGGTAACCAGGACAATGGTATGCCCCTTGTTTGCCAGCTTGCGCAGAAGCAGCATCATCTTCCGATCCAGTCCGGGATCCAGACCAGCAGTTGGTTCATCGAGGAAGAAGACACTGGGGTTAGCCAACAGTTCCAGGGCAATCGAAACTCGCTTGCGTTCGCCTCCAGAAAGATTCCTGACCAGGAAATCGCGCCGGTGCTGTATCTCCACTTCATCAAGCACCTCGTTGATACGCTGCCTGATCTGCACTTTCGTGAAGTCTCTGGGCAGACGCATCCGGGCTGTATAGTAGAGGTTCTGTTCGACGGTCAGGTCACGGTAGATAATGTCATCCTGCGGGACGTAGCCGATCTGGGTGCTGAATGAAGCGAGGTCGCTATAGTAGTCCTGGCCGTTGTAAAGCACGACCCCTTTCTTGGCAGGCCTGAGGCCGCTAAGGGCATTCAATAGCATAGATTTGCCGACGCCGGAGCTGCCTACCAGGGCCACAAAGGTGCGAGGCGGAATGTCGATGGATAAGTCATTCAGCAGAATGGTGTGCCTTCGCCCGGTGGTTTTGAGGTGGAATGCATCGATACGGATACAAAAGCTTTCGTCCTGCTGGATCAGTTGTTTGCCCGTATAGGTAAGACTGAACGGGCCAATACGAATAACGTCGCCCGGATTGAGTTCTTTTACTCTGACACGTTGAGCATTGACATACACGTGATTCATGCTGCCCAGATCGATAATGCGATAGTCCCCATTGTGCCCGCGTTCCAGGCGAGCATGATAACCCGAGACCTGTGGATGTCTCAGGACGACCATATTGTTGGTATAGCGCCCAATCGTGATCACGGGGGCATCCAGCGCGATTGGGTGAATCTGTGGCACATCGCTTTGTGCCGGTATATTGTTTGTATCGATGTATGAAGGCACGTTATGTTCGCGTGCAAGTTGCTCCACTTGCGCCTGGTCAAGCATCAACTGCTGGTTGGTTTCGGTGTGAGTCCCGCGCCCGTTCTGTGAAAGCCAGTGCTGCAAGGTGTCTATATCTACGCCGAGCAATCTGGCGGATTCTTGCATGGTGTACTGCTGCATAGTATGTAGTACGGAGTATGTATTTGAATCGTTGACGCTGCTATTTTCCTGTATGGTTCGGCTCGCTGCGCCGGTCGCCCTACCTCGTCGAATAACTGGCACTACTCGCCCAACGACTGTTTAACGATTGTTTCATGCTCTCATGTGCAGTTGTACGTGAAGCAGGGAAAGGAGATGAAACGTTGCCCATCCGATCAGTACAAACGGGAGAATGCCTTGAGCAGTATATCGACCAGCCGCAGCAGATCACCGGGTATTTTCAACTTCATTGCGGCAGGGGTCCCCTGACTTCCAGTCATGAGGTATCTGACTCCAAATAAGCATTTAGAAATGTAGGGGGTAGGGAAGCAAAAGTCTGCAGTAAGTTCGTAAAGTTTAGCTTGTTGACTAATTATGTTTACTCGAATAGTGCGAGAGAACTCTAAAAAGTACTACTAATAAAATTGGTGAGCTTCCAATTATCACAAAGCTCCCATTCACCAAAAATTCGGTTAAACCGAGTAATATCCAGAACGCAAAGAAAAATGCGATAGCGAGACTAATGATGCGACGAATATTCTCCGTCTCATTCTCTTCTTGCCTGGCGAAATGAAGATGCTCAATATCTTCTAGCGGCTTAGCGCTATTTTCACCACGTTTATATCGCTTAGAGGCTATCCATCGAAAGCTCTCAAGCTCCTCCCTTGATGCAGTATCCTTATCTAGACCCAATAGGTTGATCCCCACTTCTGCTAGAACCATAAAATTGTATGGATTTTGATTTTTTGCCTGGCATTCTTTACTTTGAAGCATACCAATCTTCATAAAGATCAAGGTCTACTCTCATCAAAATGATACACTTTTGCGAATAAAAACACAACGAATAAAAGATTGATGTCCCAAAAATGCTCCCTTTAACGTTTACTTAATATTCATATCAAGGGTACTTAGATGGGGCAATTTGCCTGATAGTAGAGGTTTCATTGTTTTCGTCTTTCTTGCTCGTAGTCTGGCTTGTAGATCGTTGTATAGCAGCGCAGTTCAATACATCTGCATAGAAGAAGGTTTAACTATGGGTACGGGTCTCCCCTCACAATATCTGGGCAAATATGAATTACAACAGCAGTTGGGACGCGGAGGCATGGCCGAAGTCTGGAAAGCCCTGGACACTCAACTTCAGCGGTATGTTGCCATAAAAATTCTCCATACCAATTTACAGAACGATCCAGATTTCATCAAGCGGTTTCTGCGAGAAGCGCGGGCCGTGGCTTCCCTACACCATCCGAACATTGTGCAGATCTATGACTTCCAAATCTTTCACACTCCCCAGTCCGGGGGCACTATAGCCTATATGGTGATGGATTATGTCGAAGGTCACACCCTGGCCGATTACATCGCACAAACCTCCCACAAGGGCAGGTTTCCTAAGGCCGAAGACATCGTGTACCTATTCACCTCCATCGGCCAGGCGGTAGACTACGCCCATGCGCATGGTATGATTCACCGTGATATCAAACCCGCCAACATTCTACTTGACCAACGTAATACCACGCGCAATGCGATGGGGGAACCTATTCTCACCGACTTCGGCATCGTCAAGTTGCTCAGTGCTCCCACTGGAACTCTCGACGGTTCCTGTATTGGAACGCCGCTCTATATCTCGCCAGAGCAGGCGCAAGGTCATGTGGGCGACGGTCGCAGCGACATTTATTGCCTGGGGGTCATCCTCTTTGAAATTTGCACGGGAGTGCGGCCTTTCACTGGAGAAAGCGTGGTCTCCATCATGCAACAGCACATTCATGCTACGCCTCCGTTTCCTCCTCTCATTAACCCGGCTATTCCAGAAGCTCTTACTGAGGTTATTCTGCGCAGCATGGCTAAGGACCCTGAGTACCGATTCTCCAGTGCCTCGTCTATGTCGGCAGCGTTAGCCAGTGCACTCAATGTGCCACAGCCTTCAGCATCGAATCCTGCCAGCCCAGGTTTGCCTATCCATGCGCCAGGCATTGTAGATGAACCGGCCAGCGGTAGTGGCTTCCATGCCAGGCCGTTAACTGAGGCGAATGGATTGACGAAGTCGACCCACTCAACGCTGGCAAGTAGCTCTTCATCGCCTGGACCAGCAATCGTCCCTGACCTTCAACCTATGCAAGATGCGACCTTGTTGGTCTCGGCTAAGAACACTGAAGTGCAAGACAGGCTTACCAGATCGGTCAATACGGACACCCCCCGGGTCGCCCAAACGCCTCTTCTTTCATGGACATCGGCGAAGCCTACAAGAAGGCGGCGCAGAGCATGGTTTATTGGGTCGATTGCACTGCTGATGACTGTGCTCCTAAGCTCGAGCCTGCTGACTATCTCTGCGCTCACGCGTAAAAGTCTCCCAGTTGCTGCGCCAAGATCAATGGAGGGGCAGGCTTTCTTTGTGAGTAGTGGTCAGTTGAACGCGAACGGTTACCCAGGTATGAACGATGAGTTACAGGTAAATCTGTACAACATCCCTGATCCCCCCGCGGGCATGAGCTACTATGCCTGGTTATTGAGAGATATAACTCAGCCCGTTTCGACGCCAATCTTGCTTGGCAAGCTTTTTGCCATTCACGGTGAAGGGCATTTTCTTTATCGGGGCGATCAACAGCATACTGACTTGCTTGCAATCACCAGCCGCATTCTCATCACCGAGGAGGTCGCTGATCAAACGCCGATTAATCCTGCACCTGACTTCAGCACCTGGCGCTACTACGCCGAATTTCCCCAGGTACCAGATCCAAACGATACAGTGCATCACTTCAGCATGCTCAATCACCTTCGCAGCCTCCTTGCTGAAGATCCAATACTTGGCAGAATGGGCATTCCCGGCGGACTGGAAATCTGGCTTCTCAGAAATACGGGGAAAGTCCTGGAGTGGGCGAACAGTGCCAGAGATTACTGGGGCGACCAGGCCACCAGCCTCATGCGCTTGCATTTCTACCGTATCCTGGACTATCTCGACGGAGAGTTGTCTGTCCAGGCGGACGTGCCACCCGGTACCCCTCTAGTGGTCAGAGCACCGGTGGCCCTACTTGGACCCGCTACGACTGATGCCGGTAATTTCGGAGCGCAGGACCAGGTGCCTCCCGATTTCTTGCATCAGATTAGTAGTCATCTCAATGCTCTTGCCCAGGCGCCTGGCATAACACCCGAAAAGCGCAAACTTGCTGCTCAAATCAATTCAGGGATGAAGAACGTTGGGGACTGGCTAGAAAAGGTACGCGGGGACGCAAAGAAACTGGTCCTTATGAACGACGCGCAATTGCTTTCCCAGGAGGCACTGTCTATCCTTAACGATATGATGGCGCAGGCGTTTTATGCGTACGTTGGTCGGCTCGACCCAACAACCAACCAGGTACAGGCTGGCGTTACGCAGATCAACTACGATACGGAGCACCTGGCAACTTTCGACATCAAACTGTATACATCACAAACAACTGCATAGCCACAAGTGGCATTCCATAGGAGAGTAGGAACGATAATGAGTACAAATATAAGAAAGGTATACAGAGGATGGTTTATCGCACCTATTGCCCTGGTGGTCATCGTGCTCCTGGTGTCAGGCCTGGGGACATTCTTCTTGCTCACACATCAGAGTAATACTCTTGTTACCGCTAACCAGGTCGTAGGACACGCTTTCTTTGTCAGCAGCGGACAATTGAATGAAGGAAATAGCCAGGGCAATAACGATCGGTTGGAAATCGAGATACAAAACGTGCCCAATCCTGCCCCTGGTATGAACTACTACGCCTGGTTACTAAGCGATGAAGGAAAAAGGCCTGCGACGGCAATATTGCTTGGAACAGTTTCTGGTTCTCAGGGGAACGTGCATTTTCACTATCCGGGTGACCAGTTGCACACGAACCTGATCGGCATCACCAGCCAGTTGCTCATTACCGAAGAGAGTGCGCGTAGCCTCCCGAAATATCCTTCTTCAGATCGTCACATGTGGCGCTATTACGCAGAGCTACCCCAAAAGCCCCTGGTCGGTGATCGACATGGACCAACCGCCCTTGATAGTATTCGCGCTCTCCTTAACGAAGATCCAGAGCTACATGGACAGGGAATCCAGGGCGGCCTCAACATCCAGTTTCTCAAAAACACAGGAAAAGTCCTGGAATGGGTCTTTAGCGCCAGAGACAGTTGGGACAGCAGGGACACCGCTTTCGTCCACCGTCAGATTGTGCGAACTCTGGATTATCTCGACGGAAAGGACACTGTTCAATCAGATGTGACCTCTGGTGCTACTATGCTGGTCAATCCATTACTAGTCCAGGTTCCCCTGCTCTCTACTGTACCGAACCAGGTACCGGATAGCTACCCGCACCTCATTGATGGCCGGCTGACTTCGCTGCTCGCTGCTCCCGGCATTACGCCTGAAATGCGCGGGCTTGCCGTTCAATCCAGGCAAGCGCTTGTCGAGAATGTGCAACCCTTGTTAATGCGCGTGCGTCTGGATGCAAAGCAGCTGGTTAATATGAATGATGCACAATTGCTACAACCTTCTGCGCTGTCTCTTTTGGATGAAATGGTGGCGCTGGCGAATTACGCCTTCGTTGGTCGCCTTGATCCGTCAACAAACGAAGTGCAGCCAGGTGTTGTGCAGCTTTTCTACGATATCCAGCGCCTGGCTACCTATGATATTGTGGCGTATAAGTGACACTCCGTTGTGGAACATTCTCATCAACAAAGATGTTCATGACGCTGCTTGGTCAAGTGGATAAATGACTTCTGCTCGGAGCGTATCAGCAGTAAACGCAAGTGCGGCAGAGATGGCCTCACGGTTAAGACGAGGGTATGCTTCAAGAAGCTCGTCAACCGTGGTTCCCCCAGCAAGCTCATCGAGAATTTGCTCGACAGCGATACGAGTTCCCTTAAT
>Ga0209648_10001617_pt1 | contig 18281 bp, 22 predicted proteins | sample GraSoi2013_115cm_FD_185830 | JGI IMG/M metagenome (GOLD analysis project Ga0209648, IMG submission 185830) | Grasslands soil microbial communities from the Angelo Coastal Reserve, California, USA - Sample 9_17_2013_115cm (SPAdes) (version 2) | ecosystem: Environmental > Terrestrial > Soil >...
GGCAAAACGTCTTCGGCGATTTCCGGCGGCAGCTTCTGGCGGCGGACGCGGTTGCGCAGGGCCACGGCGACGGCGCGCTTGGCGGCATTCTGCCCGACGATGTACTTGTCGAGTTCCGCCACGATTTCGCGCGGCGTCATGTCGTCGAGCGCCGGGAGAAGTTCCTGTCCTTCGACGGGCTCAGCCCCGTTCCCTCCCGGCGCGTAGATAATTTCTTTTTCGGTCTTACTCGTCATGAGTTGCTCAGTTCCTTTGATGCGCAAAAACAGCTTGGTGTGTTGTCACGCCCGGCCCACTAGAGCTCTTCAACCGTAAAATTCGCATTCGTGAAAATGCAAATCTCGCTGGCAATGCGCATGGCCTCCATGGCCAGATCCTTCGCAGTTAGTCTCGAATGCTTCAGCAGCGCGCGCGCCGCGGCCAATGCATATGTGCCGCCCGAGCCGATAGCCACAAGTCCATCGTCCGGCTCAATCACATCGCCAGTCCCGGAAAGAATGAATGTGCCCTTGGTGTCGGCTACGATCAGCAGCGCTTCCAGGTGCCGAAGCGCGCGGTCTTTGCGCCATTCCTTGGCCAGCTCAACCGCGGCTTTCTGCAGATTGCCGGAAAACTCCTGCAGTTTCCCTTCGAAACGCTCAAAAAGCGTAATCGCATCGGCCGTGGAGCCGGCGAAACCTGCGACGACTTTGTCGTTATAAAGGCGCCTCGTCTTCCGCGCCGTGTGCTTCATCACGTGATCGCCCATGGTCACCTGGCCATCGGCGATGAGCACCACCTTGTTGTCCTTGCGCACGCACAGCACCGTAGTGCCGTGCATCTGCGTGGTCCCCGGGCGATTCCGCATCCGGTCATTATAGCGCCCCACGACTCCGAGCGCCAAAAGCAGAGAAGCGCACGAGTTCCTCTGGTAGAACGCACAACACGCTGAAGGCTGTGATGGAGAAGAACTGATTTAAGAATGCTCCTGCGTGAAGAAATGCTTATTGCGTGAGTTCGTGGAAAGCGAGGATTTTGAAGGTGCCCGTTGGTTGTGCGGCTTTGACCCAGCAACTGCTGTACCTTATGCCGTACGAGCCCATGGTGGATACGAAGATGACGGAAGCGTTGCCGAGATTGGGATCAGGCAGCAGGGCTCCTGACGTGTCACGCGTCTTGGCCACAAAGAAAGCCCCATCAAATCCATTGGTGCCGCTTCTAGAGCCGGTCACCGTGCCTTTTCCGATTACTAAAACTATCCCTTGCCACGAAGCATCCGGGTCATAGTTCAAATTCCCGGTTACAAGGAGCAACCCATAGCCTGTGTTATGCCAGCCATCCAAATCCAAATCTCCCTTGACGGCCACCGTCAAGGGGTTGGTCGAAGACATCCCCGAAGGGTTGGATCCGGACAACAACAACGGCGTCAAGTCCGTCGTTCCATAAGCTGTACCGCCAGCGGGGACAATGGTTACATCCGCATTGGCCATGATGCTCCGTGCAAGATTGTCGAGCTTGCTTGGCGTCTGTAGGCCGACAAGAAAGGAGCTACTGACATCCCTCACATCCGGAGCCGGGCTCGTCACGCCATTGTAGTTCGTCTTTGTCGCGGCGGGAATGGAATCTATCACGTTTGTACGGTCGGTACCGTTGAAAACTCCAATGGCATCGACGTTCAACCCTGCCGTGCAATAGGGGACGCTAGTCAGATCGACTCCGCTTACGTAGTAGGACGGGTTCGACGCTGCTGAGGGTGGGGTAAAAACCACGCCTCCACCTGGGGGTCCCGCAATCGTCAGAGCAGCAGGGAAGCTCAGACCAGACGGAAAGTAGGGAATGTTGGCTGGGACGAGGGCAACAAGATACTGCAGCATCTTCTGGCTGCCATTGGGCAGGACTGCAAAAGAGGTGATTTCGAGCACCTGCTGGGCCCCGCCGGAGCCATTAGCCACCAATTTCGACAGGTTGCTGTCGTAGTAGAGCGGTGTATTGTCCAGTCCGTTGGCGTCGATGTCGATGCCAAGTGACTTCTCTGAGACCGCGTTAATACGCACCCACTTGTAAAGAGGCCCCTGCACTCCTGCGACCGTGGAAATAGAATTGGTCTTAGGTGAGGGATTGGGAAGCGTATAGCCCGCGCTGCCCTGGAACTCCGCGTTGAATTCAAGATCCTGATAAGTGGAACCGGGGACCCATGGTGTCACGTTTTCGCCGCCGACGGGATTGATGATGTAGACCGGTTGCCCCATGGCAGAATAAGACGCAGCGAAGGCTGGCGCGGTATTCTTGAATGAACCGGAGTTTTTTCCCAGCAGTCGTCCGCGCCCTTCTTCCAGGCCCGCGAGTGCCGCGTAATAGACACCGGTAGCCGTCCGGTAGTTGCCGGCCATCGCGGTTTCCGTGCCCGACGAGACGATCAGCGCGATCGCCACCACGCTGATCAGCAGCAAAATAAAGATCGAGATGAGCAGGGCTATCCCGCTTTCCTTGCGCTGCTTCTGATTTGTAAATTGCACTTTCATTGCACTCAGCTCGCCTCTACAGGTTCGGATTCATGCGGCGGCCGCGTCCCGTCAATTGTACAAGCCGCGGCACGCCCGTCGTCGCATCAGGTAGCGGTGCGGCAACAATCAAGGTAATGGTAACCTCCCGTATGTTTGCCGGGGCATTGCTGGCGCCAGCCGCCGCCGATGTACACGAAATGGTTGGTGGAAGTGGAAACTGCGGTACAGGAGGATTGTCACAGAGGTAGGTGAAGATTGGCACTGGAACTCCTCCCGGGAACAGGCCGGGATACGCCGCCTGACACGTGGGGATCTGCGGGGGACATCCGTTATTTACAACATTTTGCACCAGGGGTGCAAGCACGCCTGCTGCGGACGTGGCCGTATCTGGATCATCGTTCACAACCTTGTTGGCCACGCCACGCATAAGGGTTGTCCCAACCAGTTGGTAGCGAATCCATTGAACTGGATTGCCCGGGTCCTGGATATTCGGATTTGTCTCAATGATGAGGTCGAAATCGCCCGGACTGGTGCCTCCCGCCGCCGTAGTACACGTCCCGCCTCCCGCCGTGCCGATGTTACAGGGAGCGCCGGGATAGCCGGCGCCGGTGCTCCAGGCAAAAGGAGCAGTCGCAAATTGAATGGCGTTTCCGCCATTAAAAGCGGGCGGAGGAAAGCCCGAATCATTGACGTCGCGGACGATCTGGTCCATCGCCAAGCGCGCTTCCTGAAAAGAATTCAGAACCTGGGATTCCGACTTGAAGCGCTGCTGCGAAGAACTCAGCAGCGTGAAGGCCGCTCCACAAATGATAAGAAAGATACCGAGAGCGGTCAGCAATTCGATGAGCGTAAAACCAAGTTGCGCTGTTCCGTCGAGGACACGGCTCATCTTCCCACCACCGTGTCGAGAGTGACGGGCTGAAAGAACCCGTTGCCTCCGAGCTGCTGGACACCAAGAATGAAGCGTTTGGAGGAGACGTTGTCAGTGCTCCCCGAAATGATAACCGCCCAGCGAACGTCGTAGGTGGTTTCAGTTTGATCATTGGAATCTTTGTATGTGAAACCGTAGCCGTTCGTCGGAGCCAGGGGAGGGTTAGGAGGGCCAAATACGATGAGTGGCTGGTTGTTGACGACCACCACAGTACTGCCCTGGATCACGTTCAGGGTCGCGGAATTGCCGAGCTGGCAAGTGTTCCCGAGAGCGTCGACAAAAGAACTTGACGTGAGCGGCTGATCGAGAATCTGATCCAGCTCGCGTTGCGCAAAAACGAGCGCGGCAGAGTCTGTGCGATTCCTGTAGTTCAAGAGCATCGAAACGGGTACGAGCTGCGCGACCGCCACGAGACCCACCAACAAAATTACCGTGGCGAGCAGCATCTCGAGTACGCTGAAGCCCCTCTGTCCTTTGCGGTGCGTTGTGATTGCGAACTGCATCTTTGCCTCGGTTCCGCGCTTCAGCTGATCTGTTGCCAAGGTCCGCCGCTCGGAGCCGTCCAAATCTGGGTGCTTCCCGAAGGAAGCAAAATCACCGCGCGATAGCCAAATTCCGGATCGGTCGCGCTCCCGATATAAAACACAAAGACGTTGGCCGAAACGGTTCCTCCGACGCGAATGGCGCCACGCGCGTCAAACGTGATTGACCCGGCACTGCCGGACTTCGTGATGAGAGCCGCGCCATTTAGAGCTGCGGTGATAGCCGCTGGACCTGGGGCCGTGCCGGACGGCAGTAGGGTCGCGAATCCAACGATTAACTGCTGCTTTTCGGTCACGTCAACTGCGTTGCTTCCGTTCGAATCGGTTCCTACGAGCCAGCCGCCACCACTCGCCTGCATCAGGAAATTGATTGGCCTGTTGCGCCGGACCGCCTCGAACCGCGTGAATTTCAGCATGTCCGCAAGGCGTGTGGCCGCGTCGTTCAGCTGGTACGCTCGAAACGAGCGCATCAACGAAGGAATCGCGATCGCCGTGAGAATCAGCAGTATGGTCATGGAAACCGCCAATTCGACCATGCTGAAGCCACCAATGCGGCTGCTGCGAGTGCGGGAATGTGGGGCACTCTTACTCAAAATCGTTCCTCATTCAGCGGCCGGACCAGCGGCCCGACCTATAGGGACGGCTAAGAGACTAAAATGAGTGCAGTTGCCGTACCAAGGGACAGTAGGGCGCAACTACCGCTAAACATAGTACTTTCTATCGCTAGACCATTACATTCTATTCCACGCGTCAAGGAATGGGTAAAAATGTAACAAAATGAAACGCACTGACAAGTAGATAGGTCAGGTTGAGTAATTTATAATCTTAGTAAGCTTGTGTAGCTCCTCCGGTGGCATAGAATCGAGAGGCGAAGGTGATCTCCATCACCCGCCCGCCTCTTAGTTCTTGTTCTTTTTGGCGAGGTTTTGGGAGCCTTGCTTGGAAAGAGAAGTCTTGTTGAAGAGTTCGTCGGAAAAGCCGGGATTGTATTTGCAAGTATCGTAGAAGATTTGGACGGAGCGGCGCCCGTTGTGTTCCCGGGAAATCTGCAGCGGCGTCCAAGCGCTGTCTTTCAACTGATATTTTGAATAGATGGAGACGTCTTCGTTGATCTGCTGGTTCTCTTCGTCTTTTGTTATGACCACGCTACGAATCAAAAGATGAGTGGAACGATCGACGGCCAGGCGAAACTTGCGCTCCTGGCTGTCGGTAATCTCGACCCAATCCACTTGCTTGAGGTCCACGGTGTCGTTGCCGCCGAACCGGATGGCGATACCAGGCTCCTTGAGCCGCAGCCGCAAAAGATTGTCGATGTTGCGCTTGACTTGTTCCTGGAATTCGCTGATGGAGCCGGGCGGCAATTCGTTGACGCCGCTGCGATCGAAAGTCCAGCCATGATCGCCGTTGTACAGAGTGATGACGACGCCGCCGTGTGCGAGATCCAAACCGTCGATGCCAATTAGATAGGGGAGGATGTTGTGATGGCTCTTGCCGAGGTATTCCGTGCGAACTTTGTCCGGAAAGCGGCGGAACTCGGTAAACCCGATGTTGCCGATCACATCACCGCTGTGACCAAAAAGCACACGGCGTCCCTCGCACTGGCTTTCGCGCACTTCCGTGTAGCCCGGCCCGCCCAAGGCGTTGACGAGATCGCTGAGAATTTGCCTGGCCTTGGCGACGCTTTGCTCCGGCATCAAGGTGTCGGGGTTCTGGGCGAAAGCGGGTGGAGTGAAGATCGCAACGGCAAGCAAAGCGACACCGGCAAGATAGATAGGCTTTACCCGCACAAGATCGAACCTCCATTTACATTGATGATCTCGCCGGTCATGAAGTTGGCCAGGTCCGAAGCGACAAAGAGAATCGGGCCGGCTATTTCTTCGGCGGTGGCGGCGCGGCCAAGGGGAATTACCGTGGAAGCCATCTTCTGGCCCGCTTTCGTCTCAAGCACGGGAATGGACATGTCAGTGGCGACCCAGCCGGGAGCGACGGAGTTCACAAGAATATTGTGACGGGCGAGTTCCGTGGAGAGGCCTTTGGTGAGGCTGATGATTCCGCCCTTGGATGCGCCGTAGTGGGTGTGCAAAGATTCGCCGCGCTGACCGGCAGTCGAACTGATAGGGATGATTTTGCCAGACTTTTGTTTGATCATCTGCGGAACGGCGAAGTGAATGATCGAATAGACGCTCTTGAGGTTGATGCGAATCATGTCGTCCCACTGTTTTTCGGTCATCTTTTCGATGGGGGCATCTTCGAGGTTCCAGATGCCGGCGTTGGCGACGAGAATGTCCAGCCGGCCGAGCCGCGCGATGGTGTGCTCGACAAGTTTCTGATTGTCAGCATGCTTGCCGACATCGGCTTTGAACGCTTCCACGCGAGTGCCGTGCTTGCCGGCTTCCTGCTGGACCTGGAGCGCGGCGTCCTTGGCCTTAACGTAGTTGAAAACCACGTCGGCGCCGGCCTGTGCAAAGAGTTTGACGGCTGCAGCCCCGATGCCGCGTGAACCGCCGGTGATGAGTGCCGCCTTGCCTGCAAGAGAAATCATGAACCCCCCGGAATTGGAAACTCGAAAATCGAAATTAGAAAAACCAAAAAAAGCTTACGTCTTGTGAGCAATTGCCTCACGGGCACGCGCGGCAGCGAGGAGTTCTTCGAAGAGCCTCTTCGAAAAAGTATCCTCTCGCGGCATCCGCTCCGGATGCCATTGGACGCCCACGATCCAGTTCGAGTCGCGAGTCCACTCCACAGCTTCGATGATGCCGTCCGGCGCTAGGCCCGTTACGCGGAGGTTTTCACCGACATTGTCAATCGCTTGATGATGGCGGCTGTTAATATGCACCGCCGACGATCCGGCGAGTTTCGCGAGAAGGCTCCCGGCGGTCAGCACGGCGTCGTGGTACTGATCGCCACCTCTCGCCCCTGCGATGACATCGGTGGTTCCGTGAGGGACGGCATGCGGCCGGTTGGGTAGCGCTTCAGGAATGTCCTGAATTAGGCTGCCTCCCTGATAGACATTCAGCATCTGTAAGCCATAGCAGATCGCCAGCACTGGTTTCTTTTCTGCAAGGGCGAACTTCAAAATGGCTCGGTCGGCACCTTCGCGGTTCTTGTCAGCTTCCGCGGATTTTCCTGTGTTCTTGCCATGATATTCGAGGGGATCTATGTCTGCCGAGCTGCCGGGTAGAACAAAGGCATCAAGAGTAGGAATTAGCCGGTCTCGTTCCTTCTGATCCTTCAGCGGGACAAATACGGCCTCACCCCCAGCGCTTTCGACGGCTTTCCGATAGTCCTCGGTCCTGCCGGGCTTCCAGTTTGGACCGGCTGTCCTGGCTTTGTCTTCTTCGTCACTGGTGCGCCAGGGGATGCCCACACGGGGGCGGGCGACGTTGCTCTGTTGGGGGTTAGCAGGGGTCATGGAACACCAAATCGTAGCATTCGGAAGGAAGAGCGGCAACCGGGGGAAGAGTGAAGTGTGCCCGTGATCTGTGGAAGAAGGCGGCAGGGCAAAGGGCCCCGGAAGGGGGCCGCTACGCGTGCGCGAGAAAAGATGTCGCCCTGAAGGGCGACGCTACGTTAGGCGGTTGCTATGCGCGAAGAGAGGCTGAGGGGGCTAGGGCGGCGTCGAGGCAGAAGTCGGGGCGGTGGAAGAAGGCGGGGAGTTCGGAGAGGCTCAGGGCGAGGCGTTCGGGGGAGGCGGCGCGGAGAGTGATGTGGCCGAGTTTGCGGCCAGGGCGGGGGGATTTGCCGTAGAGGTGGAGGTGGGCGTCGGGGACGGCGAGAACTTCGGCGGATTCAGGGAGGTCGCCGATGAGATTGAGCATGGCGCAGTGGCCGGCGGGTCCGGTGGAGCCTAGCGGGAGGCCGAGGACGGCGCGAAGATGATTTTCGAACTGGCTGGTGACGGCGCCTTCGATGGTCCAATGACCGGAATTGTGGACGCGCGGAGCCATTTCGTTGACGAGGAGTTCGCCCTGATGCTCAAAAAATTCAAGGGCGAGGACGCCGACGTATTTCAGGGATTCGAGGACGCGGTGGGCGGCTCTTTCGGCGGCGCGCTGGATGGGGGCGTCGAGGCGCGGTGCAGGCGCAAGAGACAAGCGAAGGATCCCGTTGCGGTGGTGGTTTTCGACGAGCGGGTAGATGGCGGTTTCGCCATTGCGGGAGCGGACCGCGAGAACGGAGAGTTCGCGGGTGAACGGGACAAAACGTTCGAGGATGAGAGTGACGGGAGGCAGTTCGGACTTGGCTTTCGCGACGTCCTCCGCAGTGCGAAGAATCCACTGGCCTTTGCCGTCGTAGCCCATGCGAGAAGTTTTCAGAACGGCGGGAAGGCCAATCGTTTTGACGGCGGCGTCGAGTTCGCGGGGATTCGAGACGGCGGCAAATTCGGTGGTGGCGATGCCGAGTTGGCGGAAGAGAGATTTTTCGGCGAGGCGATCCTGGGCGGCTTCGAGAGCAGCGGGAGGAGGATAAACGGGAACACGCTCGGCGAGAAACCGGGCGGCTTCGACGGGAACGTTTTCGAATTCGTAGGTGACCAGCTCGAGGCCGCTCGAGAATTTTTCGAGTGCGGATTGATCGGTGTAATCGGCGGTGACGCGCTGAGCGATGCGGCCTACAGGGGCTTCGGGAGAAGGATCGAGAAAACGGAAATGCAGACCGAGCGGGTAGCCCGCGAGAGCGAGCATGTAGCCGAGCTGTCCGCCGCCGAGGATGCCGATGGTCACGCGCGCTTGCCTTTCTTCTTCGCCGGGGGCGGAGCGGCGGAGGGATCGGGATTGGCGAGGACGCGGCCGGTCTGTTCGCTGCGGAATTTGCGGAAAGCTTCGCGGATGGCGCGATGCTTCGCGCCAAGGATGGATGCGGCAAGAAGCGCCGCATTGACCGCGCCGGACCTGCCAATGGCGAGCGTGCCGACGGGAATGCCGGCCGGCATTTGCGCGATGGAGAGGAGCGAGTCGAGTCCTTTCAAGGCTTTCGATTCCACAGGAACGCCAAGAACCGGAAGAACGGTTTTTGAGGCGGTCATGCCGGGAAGATGCGCGGCGCCGCCCGCTCCCGCGATGATGACTTCAATGCCGCGCTTTTCAGCCGTGGCGGCGTATTCAAAAAGAAGATCGGGCGTGCGATGCGCGGAGACAACGCGTGTTTCATGAGGAACACGGAGTTCGCCGAGCGTTTTGGAGGCGAACTTCATGGTGTCCCAATCCGAGCCGGAGCCCATGATGATGCCGACGAGGGGGTGAGCTCCGTCGTTGACTTGCTTGCTTCCGCGATTGAATTCCTTGGGCTTCTTGCTCGCCATGGCCATCCGTCTTGCAAAAGAAAGAATGCCGGCTGAAAAGCCGGCGCTACAAAGACCTTATAGAACCTGCGGCGGTATTCTACGGTTTTTTTCAGCGCGTGGCGACTTGCGCGCGGTGTTTCCAATAGTGGCGGAGCTGGCCGACCAGGTAGAGCGAGCCGGTGATGAAAATGGCGTCCTCGGGCGCGGCTTGGGCGATAGCGTGTTCGAAGGCGCGTTCGGCGTCGGGCATTACGGAAAAGCGCGCGGCGTGATGGCCGGCGATTTCGGCGAGTTGAGTGGCGGAGACGGCGCGGGAGCTGCGGGGCGCGGTGAAGATAACTTGGGCGGCGTGCGGGAAGAGGACACCGGCCACTTCGTCGACGGCTTTGTCGCGAAGGGCGGCGAAGATCAGCCAGATTTTGCGGCCGGAAAAATTTTGTTCGAGGAAATGGGCGAGTTCTCGCGCGGCTCCAGGATTGTGCGCGCCATCGCAATAAACGTCGGGCCCGGATTGCAGTTTTTCGAGGCGGCCGGGCCAGACGGTGTTAGCGATTCCCTGGGTGATGGCTTCATCGCGGATTTTAAAACCGCGTTGTTGGAGCAGGCGCACGGCGGCGAGGGCATTCAGAGAGTTTTGGAGTTGAAAACGACCGGGAAGGCCTGGGGCGATTTCGAAGACTTGGCCGGAGGCCGCTTCAGTGACCCGTGCGTGGAGACGGCCGTTTTGCATGGATTGGTGATCGACGCGAAAAATTTGCGTAGGCTCGATGACTTCATAGCCGAGACTTTTGGCGCGAGCGAGAATCACTTCACCGGCTTCCGCCAGTTGCTCGGCAAGAATGAGCGGCACACCGGGCTTGAGGATTCCGGCTTTCTCGCGGGCGATTTCGGCGAGGGAGTGGCCGAGGAAGTTTTCGTGGTCGAAATCGATACGCGTGATGATCGTGACGACAGGCGAAAGGATATTGGTGGCATCGAGGCGACCGCCGAGGCCGACCTCGAACACGCCGAAGTCAACGCGCTCGCGAGCGAATGATTCGAATGCCATGGCGGTGACGCATTCGAAATAAGTGGGATGGGCGCGGAGTTTGCCTGCGGCGAGGAGTTCCTCGATGAGAGCTTGGATGCGAGAGAAGATTTCGGCGAAGGCTTGGTCGCTGATTTCCTCGCCACCGATGCGAATACGCTCGTTGATTTTCTCGAGATGGGGCGAGGTATTCAGGCCGGTTCTAAAGCCGGCGTGGCGAAGGATGGATTCGAGGAAGGCGGCGGTGGAACCTTTGCCGTTGGTGCCGGCGACGTGGGCGCTGGGATAGGCGCGGTCGGGACGGCCGAGGCGCTCGGCAAGAACGGTGATGTTTTCGAGGTCGAACTTTGCGGCGGCGGCTTGCGTTGGGGCAGCGAGTTCGCGACCAAGAGAGAGCAAGTAGCGGACCGAGGCCTCGTAATTCATTTCAGGTCAGGAGCAAATCGAGCGAGCTGGCGATGAAGGACTTGAGGTCCTTGCGGTGAACGACGGCGTCGAGGAAACCGTGTTCGAGGAGGAATTCGGAACGCTGGAAACCCTCGGGGAGTTTCTGGCGAATGGTCTGCTCAATGACGCGCGGGCCGGCAAAGCCGATGAGCGCGCCGGGTTCGCCAATGTTGAGGTCGCCGAGCATGGCGAAACTGGCGGTGACACCGCCGGTGGTGGGATCGGTGAGCACGGAGATGTAGGGCAGCTTTTCGTCGTCGAGCCGCGCGAGCGCGGCGGAGACTTTGGCGAGCTGCATGAGGCTGATGGTGCCCTCCATCATGCGCGCGCCGCCGGAGCAAGAGATGGCGATGAACGGCTGGCGCGTTTCCATGGCGAGTTCGATGCCGCGGGTAACTTTTTCGCCGACCACCGCGCCCATGGAGCCGCCGATGAATCCGAACTCCATGGCGCACATGACCACGGGCCGGCCGTTGAGCTGGCCTTCCGCGGTGATAACGGCGTCGTTCATGCCGAGTTTTTTCTTGGCGTCTTTCAGCCGCGATGCGTAGGACTTGGTGTCGACAAACTTGAGCGGGTCGGTGGAGGTCATGCCCGCGTCGTGCTCGGTCCAGCGGCCGTCAAGAAGCATTTCGAGGCGCTGCTTGGAGTTCATTTTGAAGTGAAACTGGCACTTGGGGCAGACGTGGAGATTGGCTTCGAGGTCCTTGCGGAAAACGATGGTGCGGCAGGACTCACACTTGGCCCACAGGCCTTCGGTGCGCACGCGGCGCTCTTCAGGCGGGGTGGATTGTTCGATCGATTTTTTGTCGCGCTTGAACCAGGCCATAGAGAAAAGTTGTCAGTTTTCAGTTATATGCTCTCAGTTAAGAAAAAACGAGATTGCTGACGTACTCGCGGATGGCAGCCCATTGTCTCCGACATGCACCCGCTAATAGTCGATGCCCCGCTGAGCCAGTATACCCTTTGTGTAAGGGTGTTTCACCTCGCGCATCTCGGTGACGAGGTCGGCTAGCTCGACGAGCTTGGGATGGGCATTGCGGCCCGTGCAGATGACGTGGACGCGCTCGGGACGGTTCTTGAGGGACTCGACGACTTCGTCGGCGTCGAGCATTTTGTAGCTGATGGTGTAGTTGATCTCGTCGAGGACGACCAGGTCGTATTTGCCGCTGTAGATGGCGTCGCGGCCGGCTTGCCAACATTCTTGCGCCAGCTTGATGTCTGCAGGGTCGGTTTCGGCGCCGCCGATTTTGACGAAGCCGCGGCCCATGGGGCGGATTTCAAACTTGTCATCGCCGAGCATTTTGGCGGAGTCGAGCTCGCCGTAGTGCCAAGAGCCCTTGATGAATTGCACCATCAATACGCGCAGGCCCTGGCCCACGGCGCGGAACGCGGTGCCGAGTGCGCAAGTGGTCTTGCCTTTGCCCGGCCCGGTGTAAACGATGAGCAGTCCTTTTTCTTCTGCCATGATGAATCAACTCTGAGAGTAAGTTCACTGTGTGACGAAAGGATTAGAGTTTGCGGAGTCTGGCGACAAAGGTCAAGTTGCGATGGGAATTTTCAGGTAAGTTGCAAGCGTTTGACGAGTTCTTCGGCGACGGCGGAGATGCGCGTTCGTGAGTCGGAGGAGAGTTCGCGGCCTTGGGCGGAACTTTTGTCACGGAGGACGATCCAGAGTCCAGGGCGGTAGGTTTCGTCATCGCCGGGGCAGATGGCGCCAGTGAACTGGGCAACCTCGAGGCCGGTGCCACTGAGAAGTTCGGTGAGAATGCCGCGGGCGTCGTCAACGAGGTCGCGAAACCCTTGGGAAACGAGGATGGCGTCTACGTCGCGAGGAGTAGGGTGTTCGAGCTGATGGAGATCGTAATCGGGCAGCGGCTTTTCGAGTGGGATTTCGATAGCAGCGGAGGGCTGGTTCTTATCGGGTGCGATTCGAATGGACATAGTGCGTACGTTTTTACACCACGCGGGTCATTTCGGATAGGGGCTGCCGGAGAGAATGGCAAAGGCGCGATAGAGCTGCTCGGCGAGCACCACGCGGGCGAGTTCGTGCGAAAGCGTCATGGGGGTGAGTGAGAGTTTCTGCGGGACACGCTGGCGCATGGATTCAGGGAACCCGGCGGCATCTCCGCAAACGAACACGATCTCCCGCGCGCCACGGTCGCGAAGTTCTCCGAGCCATTTGGCGAGCGCGTTCGAATCGATGCTTCTCCCCGCGGCATCGAGAAGGACGACGGTGGCAGCGCGGGCGGCGTCGAGTTTCTTGAGGGCGGCGCTACCGTCGCGAACTTCGGTGATTTCGACCGGGCACGACCGGCTGATGCGTTTGACGTAATCGTCGAGGACCGCGCGCAATTCGGGGCAGCGTGTTTTGCCGAGCATGAGAAGACGGAGTTTCACTTCAGCCCGTATTTCTTGCGCTTTTCGAGCAGAGTCTTACGGCTGATGCCGAGGGCTTCGGCTGAGCGACTAATCTGGTAATGTGTGGCTTCGAGGGTGGCGGCGATGACCTCGCGCTCGACTTCCTCAAGGGAGCGGAGGCCGGCGACTGAGCTGGCAGCGCCAGGCGCGGAAGAACGCACGCTTTCTGGAAAATTTTCCGGTTCGAGGAGATCATTCTTTGCAGCCGCTGTGCCGCGGCTGGGATGCGAGAAAACGATCGCGCGCTCTAGAGCGTTGCGGAGTTCGCGGATATTGCCGGGCCACGCGTAGGCCACCAGCATGCGGCGCGCCGAATCGCTCAGTTGAGCATTCGGGCGGGCATGAATGGAACGGAGTACCGCAAGAAGGTGGTCGGCGAGAGGCGGAATGTCGGCGCGGCGCTCGCGAAGCGGCGGTACTGCTAGCGTTAGAACGTTCAGCCGGAAAAAAAGATCCTCGCGGAAGCTGCCGGACTTCACGGCGGCGGGAAGATCGACGTTGGTGAGGGCGATAAGGCGCGCTTCGATGCGCAGGGTTTCCGTGCCGCCGAGGCGTTCGAACGTGCGCTCCTGCAAAATGCGCAGGAGCTTGCCCTGCGCCCCAGGTGAGAGCGCGGCGACTTCATCAAGCACGATGGTGCCGTTGCCGCCCATCTCGAAGCGGCCGAGTTTGCGTTCGACTGCGCCTGTAAAAGCCCCGCGTTCGTGGCCGAAAAGTTCGCTCTCGACAAGTTGCGGCGGAAGGCTGGCGCAATCGATTTTCAGGAACGGCGCGTCGCGGCGCGGGCCGAGCTCATGAACCAGGCGCGCAAGATGGTCCTTGCCGGTGCCGCTTTCACCGGTGATCAAGAGCGTGGCTGGAGCAATGGCAACTTTCTCGGCGAGATCAAAGAGACGGAGCGATGCGGGGTCCGCGGAAATCCAGGGCAATCGTTCCGCGGTCATGGCCGCGAGCGGCCGCCCTGCGGCCGGCTGGAAACGGCTTCGCCGGAAAAGTGTTCGTGCCGGAAGGGCAAATCGGGCATGTTTCGTTCGGAAGAAGGACCACCGGGCTGGTCGGGGATATCCAGCTTGGGCGCAATGCGCCAGAGGCGCTCGAGATCGTAATAGCGCCGGGCCTGCTCGCTGAAAACGTGCACGACAAAGCCGCCGAAATCGAGCAGCGCCCATTCGGCGGAGCGTTGTCCCTCACGATGTTCGGGCGAGCGGCTCAGCTTTTTGTAAAGCTGCGCTTCGACTTCCGTGCAGATGGCTTGCACCTGCGGTGTGCTGAAGCCCGTGCAGATCACAAAATACTCGGTGAAGGCGCCTGCCGCCGTAAGGTCAAGCACGGTGATGCCCGCGGCTTTCTTCTCTTGGGCAGCTTCCACAGCCAGGCGCACGCCCTGCGGCAAGGTTTCGAGTTTCACCGGTATAGGCCTTGCTTGAGAATGTATTCCTCGACACGCGAGGAAACAAGCCCATGGATGGACTGGCCGCGGTTGGCGTGGCGCCGCACGTCAGTGGCGGAGATATCGCTAGAGACGTTTTCGAGAAGATAGACGGTTGTCTTGTGAAGTTGTGCGACGACCGGCGAAGGAGGCTCGGCCTCTTTTCTTGCATCCGGCCGCGCGACCAAGTCCGGCGGGATGACCAGGCGCAAGGCTTCCGGGCGGATGCCCGGGCGATTGGCGATGATGAAATCGCAAAGCGTGAGCAACGTTTCGTATTCCTTCCACATGGGGATATCGAGGAAGGCGTCGGCGCCGATGATGAAAAAAAGGCGATCCCCGTGGCCATGGTAGACGTGGCGGAAGTAGCGCACAGTGTCCACGGAATAGTGGAGTTGCGTGCCGCTGAAATCCTCGCCGGCTTCGGCAAGCGAAGGAACGAAGTGCGGATGCTCAGTGCAAGCGAGCGAGACCATGGCAAAGCGGTGCGGGAACGGGGCGAGGTGCTGCTTCAATTTATGCGGAGGCCGGCTCGCGGGGATGAAGTGGAGTTCATCGAAATTGAAACGCCGGTCGGCGGCGCGGGCGGCGGAGAGATGGCCGTTGTGGATGGGATCGAAAGAACCGCCGAAAATCGCGATGCGGCGAGGTTGATGTTTTGCGGCGGTGCGGTGCGCTTGCGCTGTGGTCAATGATGCTCCCAAGAACGTGCCGCCGGCCTGGATTCGCTCCAGATCGGCACGACATAGGCAATTCTCTCACGAAACTTCTTCTTCGTTTGCAGCTACCGCCGGGTGGTCAACAGCCGAGGACACAGGTTGTTCGTCTTGCTGCTCGGCGTGGGCCGGACGTGGAATTTTGTCCAAGGCATCGGCGATGGAGCGGACCAGATCTTTCACGCCGTCACCGGCGACAGCAGAAATCGGGTGGAATTCAAGTTTGCGTTGGTTGCAAAAATCGCGTAGAGCTTCAAGCCGCGAATGATCGGTGGTAGCGTCCAGCTTGGTGGCGGCAACGATCATCGGTTTTTCGATAAGCGACGCGCTGAAAGCTTCGAGCTCGCCCTTGATGACTTCAAACGAGTGGACCGGATCGTCGTCGTTGGAGTCGCTGGTATCGATCAGGTGGACGAGTAGCCGGGTGCGTTCGACATGGCGGAGAAAGCGAATACCAAGGCCCGCGCCCAGGTGCGCCCCTTCGATGAGACCGGGAAGATCGGCAACTACGAACGTGCGGCCCAGCTCGGTGCCGTGACCGCCGGTGCCGCCGTCGGCGTTAACAACACCCAGATTCGGTTCCAGCGTGGTAAAGGGATAGTTCGCAATTTTCGGGCGCGCCGCGGAGATCACGGAAATCAAAGTGGACTTGCCGGCATTGGGAAATCCGACCAAGCCGACATCCGCCAGGAGTTTCAGCTCCAGACGGATATGGCGCTCCTCGCCTGGGAACCCATCTTCGTGCTCGCGCGGAGCCTGATGCCAGGGCTTGGCAAAGTGTTGATTGCCGCGTCCGCCGCGGCCTCCGTGGGCGATCAATACGCGCTGGCCGGCAGTGGCGAGATCGGCGATGGTCGCGCCGTGCTCGTCAAACGCCAGCGTGCCGACGGGAACTTGCAGGATCATGTCCTGACCGGAATGCCCGGTGCAGTTGGAACCTTCGCCGTGACGGCCGCGATCGGCTTTGAACTCGCGATTGTAGCGGTAGCGGAGCAGCGTATTGTCGTTGGGATTGGCTTCGAGATAGATGCTGCCGCCATGGCCGCCGTCCCCGCCGGAGGGGCCACCGCGTGGCACGTATTTTTCGCGCCGGAAGGCAATGCAGCCGTTGCCGCCGTCGCCGGCCTTCACCAGTATTTTGGCTTCATCAACGAACACAGGAATAAAACTCCATAAAAAGATAACATAAGCACACTAACGCGACCTGAAATCGCCGGATGGAGGCGGCATCACGATGTTCCGCGTGCTCAAACGCATTGCCCTGCTGCTGTTCGCGTTCGTCGCGGTCTTCGCCGCTGCCTTATACCTGCTCTACTTCCGGCGCACGCCACTGCCGCCTGCGGCACCTCATGCGCGCACTGTGCCCGTGATTTCCACCATTCCCGGCATTTCCGCGTGCTGGGTGGAAACGGCGAAAACGTTCAGCAACTTTTCCTTTGGCTCGACGGCCGGAAGCGTCCTCGTCAAGCATCCTGCGGGCGACCTGCTGATCGACACGGGAAGCTCCAGCCGCTACGACCGGGAAATTTCCGGCTACCCGTTCGCGACGTGGCTCAAACTGAAATCACTCGCCGGCCAGCTTAAGCCAAAAGTGCCACTTCCGGATTTGCTGCACCGCCTTGGTGAAGATCCGGCGAGCCTGCGCTGGGCAATCCTGTCGCACGTGCACCTAGATCACGCCGGCGGCTTGATGGATCTGCCGCATCTGCCGGTGCTGCTTACACGCGAAGAGCTGCAATTCGCATCCGATTCGAACGTTCAAGCCAAGGGCTACGTGATTGACGCGCACACCCAAAAGTTTCCGCCCGTTGCCGCACCCACTTTGCGATTCGAATCGGTGCCTTACGAAACTTTTGACGAAAGCACCGATCTCTATAAAGACGGCTCGGTGGTCGTCGTGCCGTTGCGCGGCCATACGCCCGGCAGCGTGGGCATCTTCGTGAACCTCTCCCCCGTGCGGCGCCTGTTTTACGTCGGCGATTCCGTGGATGACGAACGCGGGTTCGAGGAGCGCGTCGGCAAACCACTCCTCCTGCGCGACAGCGACAACGACATGGCTCTTGCAAACCAGATTGTCGGCAGGCTCAACGAGCTTCACGAAAAAGTGCCGGAACTGGCCATCATTCCCGCCCATGGCCGGAGCGCTTACAAGAAATTCTTTCCCGGCGGGCCGCTGACCTGCGTCTCGGGACAATAGCCGCTCTGAAAAGAAAAACGCGGTCCAGCGGGGCCGGACCGCGGAGGCACAATCAGGAGAACGCGCCGACAACAAAGAAGACGGTCAGTCCCGAAAGACACGTTCTGTGAATTTGCCTAGTTCCTTCTTCGTTGATTCGCTGAGCGCTTGCTTGGCTTGCTCGGAAGGCTTAACGCTGATGAAACGCCCGTGGCGGCCTTTGTCTTCGAACTTCACGAAGCCGGTAACCATGGCGTACAGCGTGTCGTCCTTGCCCTGACCAACGTTGTCCCCGGCCTGGTGCTTGGTTCCGCGCTGGCGCACCAGGATGGTTCCGGCGTTGACCAGTTGCCCGCCGAAGCGCTTGACGCCCAGCCTTTGGCCGTGCGAATCGCGGCCGTTTGTCGAGGAGCCGCCGCCTTTCTTATGTGCCATGACGTAATCCTTTTCAAGAAAAAGCGCCGGGTGGAAGCCCGGCGGAATGTGAAGAGTTACAGCTTGATATCGCTGACCTGCACGGCCGTGTAATTCTGCCGGTGGCCTCGAGAAATCTTGTACTGATTGCCCTTCTTGAACTTGAGCACGGTAAGCTTCTTGCCGCGGCCCTGTGAGACGATCTTGCCGCTCACGGAAGCCTTTCCAGCATCAGCGCCCAATACCACCTTCTTGTCGTCCGTGTGCACGGCCAAGACGGCGCCAAAGTTCACCTTCTCCCCTACCTTGCCATCGACCCGCTCAATGCGGATGGTGTCGCCGGGCGCGACGCGATACTGCTTTCCCCCGGTCTGAATAACGGCGTACATCTGTCCTCCAAGCGCTAAACGC
>Ga0209648_10001618_pt1 | contig 18263 bp, 13 predicted proteins | sample GraSoi2013_115cm_FD_185830 | JGI IMG/M metagenome (GOLD analysis project Ga0209648, IMG submission 185830) | Grasslands soil microbial communities from the Angelo Coastal Reserve, California, USA - Sample 9_17_2013_115cm (SPAdes) (version 2) | ecosystem: Environmental > Terrestrial > Soil >...
TTGAGAGACAGGAACCTGTCCATCAGGGTGTAACGCTTGCCCAAAGAGGGTCACGAGACTGTAGAGGCCAAAGAGGAGTGGAGTCGAGCGCTCGATGGCTCGATCTGACCATTGGCGCTGCGTCTTAATGCCCAGATGGGCACGCCCTTCCTCAAAGGTCACTTCCAGACTCCAGCGCTTCATGAAGTCGCTGACGATCTGTTCAGCCGTCTGAGCCGGGTCGGTGGAAAAAATGGCTTTGGGAGGGCGCTTGCCCAGTGGATCACGAGTCAGGACCCAGCGAATGGGTAAAGGATCGTATCCATAGCGATACCACAGGGCTGTGCCGGTACACATCTCTAGAGTTCGCTCTCCTTCGCCATACCAGTCCAAAGTGAGCGTCTGCCAGACCGTTTCCGGGTCCTGTAAAACCTGTTCCAAAGCTGGCAGGCGTGTGCCGACGACACGAGGACGGCCAATGGTATGCTGGGTACGTTGGGGAGGTGGCTCATGGAGCACGGCATCCAAGCGGCCAGTTGGGACGAGGGTCACTTGCTGAGCCTTCGCGTGCAGACCCAGTTCCAGCACACTGTAGGCGGTATCACCTATCAGCTTGATGGAGCGATTAGGGAGCCATCGACGGACCAGGCTGACCATCTGATGTGCCCGCATCCCGACCGTCTTGTGCCGCTTGCCCAGCCGTTCACTCACTTCAGGAGTCGTGGCAAGGACACACAAGAAAGGTAACGCCCATTTCTGTTTTGTCCAGGGAAGTGTAACGACGACTGCCATCACGATCCAGCGCAATCCTGGGCTACTGACCGAGCGCTCACGGCTGGAAAGCGCACTATCACGGTAATGGCCCCGCTTGCTGATCTTGCTGCCCCAGCGTCGTTCGAGTGTCTCATCAATCACCAAATCGACACAAGCTCCTGCTGGAACAAAGGTCTCGACAATGAGAAGCAGGAGTTGGCGACTCACCGCTAATGGCGACCAGCGAGCTCGATTGAGCACTTGATGGAAGCTACTCCAGTTGCCCGCCATACCGTTGCCTGTGTGGCGCAAGGCTGTAGCGACTGTTCGGCGTCCGTGAGCCAGCAGCGTACCTGTGAGCAAGATCATCAATTTCCTCCAGGTGGGAGTAGTAAACAATGGGCGAAAAGTCATCAGAACCTCTATAATGGGATCGGGAAGGGGCATGAATATCCTCCTGAGTAAGATGGTGCTTTAGTCAGCTTCTATCTTACCTCAAGAGGTTTTCATGCCTGGTTCTTTCCCCCAAAATGTACAAAGTCGAGCTTAGGCTCTTAACCCTTGCTCTATATTAAGCTGGGACACACACCACCAGCGAAAAAGTCCCATGGCTCACCACCACAGGAGATGTGGACAAAGCATTTCTTTCCGTGGTCTTTAGACATCACCAACTGCCACGGCGAATGTTTCTGCACTTGTCCCCTTTCCACCGCCTCCCTTTCTATTCTTTTTAATGACAGATGCACTGTTGGCAAAAGTGTAAACTTCAAGAGGATAGCGAGCAGATTTACAATAGCCTTTTCCGTCGACCCAAGCTGATCAACCAAGCCTTTGGAGGGCCGCAGCTTTCGTTGCAGAACGCACATAGCACACGTCAATCCTTGCCTACATGCACTTGTCTGGACGGTTGCCTCTCCAAGCCTGCGTGAGTTGCACCGCGAGGACAGCCCAGTTGTCCAATTCCAGATGATTAATGCGATTGGTCCGTTTGAATCAGGTGGTCATGCTGTTCATGCAAATCCTTATGGGTAATTACAAGTGATCTTCTGAAAAAGTAAAGCACTTCTTGTTAAAGAATTGTATAATTTCATTTGAAAATAGGATCAAACCTATCATCTCTTATTGAAGAGATTGGATTTGGAGATATTTAGCTAAAGACTTGATACCACAAAACCAACAGCGAACAGACTGGTTACTGTGCAAGGCGAGAAAGGGGTAAACACATATGGTTAATATCTATTATGATGCAGATGCTAATCTTGAGCTTATTCAAAAGAAACTGGTGGCTATTATAGGCTATGGGAGTCAAAGCCAGGGGCATGCTCTTAATATGCAAGATAATGGTTGCAATGTAGTTATTGGTCTACCTACAGGTAGCAAGAGTAGCGAGAAGGTTGAAGCTGAGGGTTTGCAAATCGTGATACCGAATGCGGCTGAGCAGGCGCAGGCGGATGGATTGCAGGTTATGACTTCAGCTGATGCCGCAAAGCAAGCCGATGTTATAATGATAATGATTCCCGATCAATATCATCGCGAGGTATTTGAGCGGGATATCAGACCGGGTTTGACTTCGGGTAAATTAGTGATGACGACAAGTGGCTTTAGTCTGCATTACTCACAAATTATACCACCAGATGATATCGACGTAGCAATGGTTGCGCCTAAAACTCCAGGTTATATGATGCGCCGTCTCTTTAAGGAAGGTGTAGGTGTACCTGCCTTGTGGGCAGTCCATCAAGATGCGACGGGTAATGCAGAAGCAATTTCACTGGCATATGCTCGAGCTATTGGTTGTACGCGGGCTGGCGTATTGCGCACAACTATTGCAGAGGAGACAGAAACTGATCTTTTTGGAGAGCAGGCTGTTCTCTGTGGTGGTATGACTGCACTGATCCGTGCTGGCTTCGAGACGCTAGTTGAAGCTGGCTATCAGCCAGAGGTAGCGTATTTTGAGTGTATGCATGAAATGAAATTGATGGCGGACTTAATGCATCAGGGCGGAATGAACTACATGCACTATGCCATTAGTGAGACTGCGGAGTTCGGTGACTATGTTTCTGGACCGCGTATCATTGATCAACACGTTCGCTCTGAGATGCGTAAGATACTACAGGAAATCCAGAATGGAGCTTTTGCCACACGCTGGATTCTTGAAAATCAAGCTGGTCGCCCTAGTTTTCAGGCTATGCGTCGGGCTAGTGCCCAACATCTAATTGAACAGGTTGGTCGAGCCTTGCGTTCTATGATGCCTTGGTTGAATAAACAAGATTAGCCCATCGGAGATGAAATTGAGGTAGCTCCCCCGTAATTGGTGGAGAGGAGTTCTAAAGGGCTTGCAAAGCGAGGATTCATCTATAAGCTGTGCCTATGCAAACACGCACAGAGCAGATGAATGCCTCCCAGGTATTTTGCCCGAACCTGGACTGTAAGGCAAGAGGGAACATCGGGCAAGGCAATAGTGTGAGTCATAGGCTCAAGCGACCACGGTAGCGGCGCAAGACCTGCGGACAAAAGTTCAGTGCCAGGGAGAGCACGCTGTTTGCGGGTGTGCTGGCTACTTGAGGTATCCGACCGCCAGTTGAGGACTTTTAGAACACCCAATCACGTCTCTTTCTCCTTGCCAATTCCGAAGAGGAAGATTCCAATTTAAAGCATGCATCTGCGCGTCTTCACAAAGAGGTAACGTACACTGTGTATGAGATTCTCACCTATACCAAACGGTTGCCGGACATTTGTCTTCAGTCGCTCCATCACCGCTTCGTTGCCTGGACTAAACCGGGCACTCCCTAACTCCTTCTAGTACTACAGTGACACTTAGGGCCAAAAAGTGGTAAAATGCTTCCGAGAGGTGAAGCACATGACCACAGAAGAGCGAGAAGAAGAACGCACCAAGAGTGAACTGGGGACGATCAGAAGAGGAGCGGAGGCGCTGGCTGAGCTCCATGCGCGCATCGCGCCGCGATTTCGGCGGGCCGAGGTGAGGGCCCGAGCACGCCACTTCCTGGAAGGATTGCTGGCACCCGTCGAGCGCAAGAATGGCTGGCAACTGGCGGAGGAATTGGGAGAGCACGGACCGCGTGGGGTGCAACGGCTGCTGGGAGAGGCGGACTGGGATGAGAACGCCGTACGCGACGACCTGCGGGCCTATGTCACCGAGCACCTGGCAGGGGAAGACGGGATGCTGGTCCTCGATGAGACAGGGTTCATCAAGAAGGGAAAGAAGTCGGCAGGGGTAGCGCGGCAATACAGCGGGACAGCCGGACGACGCGAGAATAGCCAAATCGGCGTCTTTTTGCTCTATGCCTCCTCGCAGGGAGCCGCCTTCCTGGACCGAGAGTTGTACCTGCCGCAGGAATGGACCGTCGACCGGGTGCGCTGCCGGGAAGCGGGGATTCCCGATGAGGTGGAGTTTGCGACGAAAGGGGAGCTGGCCCAGCGCATGCTCGCACGCGCCTTTGCGGCTCTTGTGCCAGCCCAGTGGGTGGTGGGCGACACCGTCTACGGTTACGACGAACTGCGCAGCTGGTTAGAGGAGCAAGGGCGCAACTTTGTGCTGGCCGTGCCCGAGACGCATGCGGTCTGGATCGCCGGACAGTCCCAGCCGGTCGGTCTGGTCGCCGCACTCTTACCCCCGGACGCCTGGACGGTACTCTCAGCAGGAGAAGGCAGTCAAGGGCCTCGGCTCTACGAGTGGGCGTGGCTCTCTCTGTCGATGGGATCGGAGGGAGAAACCAGGAGCCGTGGATCGTGGCTGCTGATCCGGCGCAGCCTCTCGGATCCCAGCAAGCGCGCCTACTATCGGGTGAGTGGGCCAGCGGCAACGACCCTGCAAGAGGCGGTGCGTGTCGCCGGTCGTCGGTGGAGCATCGAAGAGGGCCTGGAAGAGGCCAAAGGCGAGGTGGGGCTGGATCAGTATGAAGTACGCGGCTATCGGGCCTGGTATCGCCACATCACGCTGGCATTGCTGGCGCATGCCATGCTGGTCGTCACGCGGGCGCAGGAAAAAAAACGGGAACCGACGATGAGTGCATCGAACTGAGTGTGCCGGAATTGCGCCGCTTGCTCCAGCTGCTGCGTGAGCCGGAGGAGCAACGGGCGAAGCGACTGTGGTGGTCACGCTTCCGACGTCTGCATCAGGCGGGGGCCAAACGCGCGCATGTGAGGCGGCGCGCACTCAACGATGAGCAATGGGAGGGGCTGCGTGCCCTGTTCTTTCCCCCACGGCATGCTCCTCGTCGCGTCGAGGTCAACTATCGGCTGATCGTCGAAGGCATCCTCTGGGTGATGCAGACCGGCTCGTCCTGGCGCAGTCTGCCTGCCCGCTTCGGAGCCTGGTCCAAGGTACTCTACTACTATCGTCAATGGAAAGGGGATGGGCGATGGACACGCATCCAACGCGCTTTGCAGATCCAGGAGGTCCCCATTTCCTCGTCAGCTTGATGTAAGTGTCACTGTAGTACTAGGGACGCTGACAGACCTTGTCAGGGGTAAGTCAAAATGCTTGGCAGAAAACGTACTCTTGTGAAAACTTCTGATCATCCTCCGTCGAGAGTTGAAACAGCCAGCCTCTACCAAAACGGATGGGCTGTTCCCGGTTCTTCTGGCAAAGGGGGTTCGGACCTTGAAACAAGCCCTGTTCATTGTCAGGGAAGATGACGCTTCGCTGCTGGCATTGTCTGAAAATGATTCCAGTGCTCTGCTGCCCTTGCGGAATTGTTGCTGTACAGAGGTGATCATAAAGAAACCTCAAGACGCTTGTAGCGTCACATGAGTAGTGGTAGGGTTCGAAGAAAATGTTCGATATACCCAAGAGAGAATCAGGCTTTCGTTAGTCGCTGGTCTTTGCCATCGATCCTCTTCACACAAGCAATCGAGAGAAAAGGGACGTTCTTTTGTTTCTTCCATTCACTATACGTATGTGTGAGCCCCTTTGAGATTTCGCTCGGTTGCGGTATTGTATGGCAATAGGTACCTTGTTCCGCTGATCAATGGGTTGCAGTGGTGTGGAGGCGTTGCTGTACAGTTGCTGTACTAAGGGAACGATGAAAACACCTCAAGCAGCTTCTATCCTTACTTGAGTTCTAGTGGGGTTCGAAGTAAAAACTCGGAACTGCCGAAGGGGGGACTCGAACCCCCATGCCCGTGCGGGCACAACGCCCTGAACGTTGCGTGTCTACCAATTTCACCACTTCGGCTCTTTGTGGACAGGCTTATATTACTGTAACTTTTGCGACCTGTCAAGAGCTTTCTGAGACCTGAGATTTCAATCTACTCGACTTTATCTTTTCGCGCATCTTTCTCTCAAAGTAGTCTTACAGACGTGTTATAATACAGTGAAAACAACCTAGATTAACCTCAACTCCGGCCTTCGTATGCTTGAAACGCTCGAAGCGAAATTGACAAAATAGGCCTGTGAGAGAGCATAGAGATAGATTTGATTCTATACTAGAGGAGCCGACATGAGAATGCACGAGCAATTCTCCCCGATGCGTGCTGCCATCGATATTGGTAGCAATACTATCCATATCGTTGTTGCTCGCAGTACTTCCAATGACCTGGATATTGTAGAAGACCAGGTCGCGTTGGTACGCATCGGCGAGAGCGTGAACGCTACAGGAGAGATCTCGCAAGAGAAAGCCGAAGCAACTATCGACCTTCTCAAGGAGTACAAGGCCCTGGCGGAGAAACATGGCGCAGACCCAATATTTGTCGTAGCAACAGAAGCGATTCGCCAGGCTAGAAATAGCGCTGCTTTTGTTCAGCAGGTGCAGCGTGAGACCGGACTTACAGTAGAGCTGATCAGTGGAACTGCCGAGGCCGTGCTCACCTTCTATGGCGCAACCTACGAAGTCAGTAAGGGACCAAATCCTCCTGCACAGGTAGGCGTAATGGACCTTGGGGGGGGTAGCCTGGAATTGGTGACGGCAAGAAACATGCAAATCACCTGGCGGGTCTCTATACCCATTGGTTCCGGCTGGCTGCACGACCGTTATCTTTCCTCGAATCCTCCTTCCTACGACGAGCTAGTGGTTGCAGATGCCTTTCTCCAGGCCTACTTTCAGGGCTTGCGAGTGAAACACCATCCCCCTGTACTCATTGTCACCGGAGGCAGCGCAAATTCGCTGTTGCATCTTGTCCATAGGGCATTCAAACTGGAAGAAAATCAAACCCAATTGACACAGCGTGACCTGGTGCGCTGCCAGGGCTTGTTGAGTTCACTCCCGGCGGAAGAAATCGCGCAACGTTTCGATCAACCGCTGGAACGGGCACGTATTTTATTAGCCGGGGCGTTAATTATTCAGGCAGTTATGTCGCGTCTACATATAAACGAAATTCATGTCAGTTCGCATGGTATACGAGAAGGAGTCTTGCTCGCCTATGAACGCTATGGGGATCGCTGGTTAGAAGTCGTGAGTAAGAGCGCTGCTGATCTCAATCATCAACAGCAGTCAGAGGCACCGGTTCCAATAATACCAGAAGAGCAACCCTTTGCCCGTTCTGGCCGGCGCATGCTCCTGGAACGTACCCAAAAAATGGTGGAATGGCTCAAGGAGGTCCAGAAGCACGAAGATATTGAGGCAGTCCATAAAATGAGAGTTGCCTCACGCCGCCTGAGAGCGGCTCTTGATGCCTATGAATCGTGTTGCGATCCAAAGCTCTTTAAGAAAGTCTATCGCCAGGTCAAAAAGACAGCCGATACGTTGGGCGCTGCGCGCGATACAGATGTCATGTTGCTCGATCTGCAAGCGCAACTTGAACAGGCGAAAAGCGAGGAGCAAGCTGGCATACGATGGATCATTAAAAGATTAGAGACCTTCCGGCAGCAGAAGCAAGATGAATTAGATTCGTTCCTCGAGTCATTGGACGAGGGCACACTGAAGAAGCAGGTAGAGTCGTTAATCCCGGAAGGAGTGAAGTCAAATGGCAAAGGCTAGGCCGATTACAGGACTTGATCCACAGGCTCCAACGGGTAAGAATGCACGCATTATCGCCAAAGTGCGACTGGAGGATTTGTATAGCTGGGAAAGCTACGTGGACAATCCCTACTCTATACAAGAGTTGCATAACCTGCGTATTGCAGCCAAAAGACTCCGCTATACATTAGAAGTCTTTGAAGGTGTATTACCTGAAGCGAGTAAGTCCGTTGTCAAAGAGTTGGCACAGATTCAGGAGGAACTCGGTTCCCTCCATGATAGTGATGTGATGATCGCCTTGTTGCGGCTTTGCCTGGCGAGCCAGGACAGCGCAACGAGTCCTGATATTGTACAATCGGATGCAAATAAACATAATGTAAAAGGTAAATCCTTGGTTTCACCAGAAATGGCCGCTGCTTTTTTGGATACTGCGGTCACACCATCTGCTGAGGAACGTTATGGGCTGGAGCAACTCTTACAGAGCCGGGAGCAGTTACGTGAAAAGCAATACAGCGCTTTTCGCCAGCATTGGTACACGCTTCAGGCGCGAGACTTCAGGCGTGAGACCCTGGAAATATTGGATGTGTAGTATAGTATCTTAGCAAATACCAAAGTAAAGGCGGGCATTTAAAATGAAAGGACCATTTCCGGTTGAAGAGTTGGACTGGTGGCAGCTTCCACAGCCAACTCCCGAGGAGCTTCGCCTGAGTGGCGGACTACTTGTAGAAGACTGGCCGCATGCCCGTCGGGTGGAACGACTCTCAGCGCAATTGTTTGAAGCGACGCAAGCTCTTCATCAGTTGGATCAAAGCGCGTTGCGTTTGCTCGAACGTGCAGCATTTCTGCACAATACCGGCATGATGATCGAAGTACGTCGTCACCACAAACACTCTTTTCGCTTGATTAAAGAGACGGAGTTACCGGATTTTACCGGTGAAGAACGCTATGAGATTGCATGCATCGCCCGCTATCACCGGCGGGCGTTGCCCAGCGTGTCGCATGAGGAATTCGCCGCTTTGAGTCGCTCAGCCCGGAAACGGGTTTCTGTCCTTGCGGCCCTGTTACGTGTCGCTGATGCGCTTGATTATAGCCATGATGGGCGGGTGTTGCATGTTAAAGAAGAAGCAGAGCTGTGTGATGAGCATACCTGGACAATTTCACTATGGGTACGTCCTTTAGCTGATCTCGATGATGAGCTGGAACATGCCTATGAAAAGGCCGACCTTTTTGAGAAAGTATTTAAGAGGAAACTGCAATTCTTGATTCAAGAGTAGTGGCAAGACCCGCTCCGCTTTATAGTGCCTGCTCATGAAGTACGATCGATGCTCCGCAAGCATAATCAGGGTGAATCCACACTACCGGGTGCGTTCCTTCTCCAAATGTATACGTTACGCCGTGTTCGTCAAGATAACGCCGGGAAGCATCCAGTTTCTCTACAGTTAACGTTATGCGACACAAGCTTTCTCCAAAGCGTTGCAGATACCGGTCAAGCGCCCCTGGTTCAGGCAGATGCTCATAATCCACTGCTTGATCGCTTTCGGTACTAAGGGGTAAAGGTGCAGCCAGTTCGAAAAACTGACCCTGGTCATTACCGCCAAGCGGAAACGAGACCAGCATGGTGTCCCACCCATCGGCCTCGCCTGTAAAAGATTCCGAAGGTTGCAATCCATAGATATGCTGAAAGCGCTGCGTAGCTTCCGCCAGGTCTGCAACGGCGATAGTCGCGCCGCGAACCTGCCTGATACCTAGTGGATGCTCCGGCGGGGTCAGCCATCCTGCAAGGCGAAAACGGCGTTCTTCGCCCGTACTGTCGTGCTGGATCAAGAATGGGTAATGCTGAGCCAGGTCTGGACGCTCGATGTCTATACGTGACCAGCCCCTGGTACGGCCATCAGCAGCCCTTAATGAGCCTGAGGTTGGTCCCAGAATTGGAACACCCCGGCCGGCCATCGCGTTGCTATCGACCTTGATATCATTGGAAGTAATCGCAAAATTCAAATAGCCCTCATCCTTTGCCAATCGATCCAGCATACTCCGTTGTGCTTCTGCAGGGGTGCGAACGGCAATCAGTTCCAGGTATGTATCGCCAATCACAATAATGCGATTAGCGGTGCCTCCAGTAGGGTGTACTCCGCCCCCCGAGACTGCCAGGCCGAGTTTCTGGCTATAGGTTGTTGTTGCATGTTCTAAATCATTCACGCCAATGATGATATGATCGAGTGCTGTCAGCATTATGCATCGCACCTATCCTCGTGTGCGGGCCAATTCGCGTACATCGCGCCCATCGGGTGTGCGGTCGCGGCGTCCGAAACGACCAAAGCCGAGTTCACCTCGCTCCCAGATGACCAGCAGCATGCTGGCGTTGAAGATCGATGAGTAGGTACCGCTAAAGATACCAACCAGCAAGGCCCCTGTGAAAGGTCGGATTGTCTCTCCGCCAAAGAGCGTGAGTGCGCTCAAAGTAAAGAGCACCGTGAGCGATGTATTGAGTGAACGGGCCATGGTTTGCACCAGGCTTGCATTCACCACCTGATCAAACGTCTCGGCCGTGCGGCGCTGCATATTCTCGCGGATGCGATCGAAGACCACAATCGTGTCGTGAACAGAGAAACCGACGACCGTAAGTAGGGCGGTTATGAACAGCGCGTCTATCTGGACAGCAAACAACCAGCCCAGGATTGAGAAAACGCCCAGTACCACCAGTACGTCATGCAGCAGCGCAATAAGCGCGCAAGCCCCATAGCGCCATGGTTTGTCTACTTTGCGGAATGCGAACCAGATATACAGTAGGATTAATACCGAGGCGGCAAGTACTGCCAGAAAGGCGTTGCGCGTTGTCTCGGATGCTACTGAACCAGATACAGTAGCATTAGACAACACTTGCATATAGATTCCACTATTCACAAAGTGCGACTGGAGTTGGACCAGCGTGTTAGAATCAATTACTGATCGCGTCAGCAGGCTAATTGTCTCTGTTGTCTGTCCTTGGCGTACTTCAGCTACATTTACAGGAATATTAGCAGGATTAGACCGTGAAGTAGGTGTCACAGTTGGTGTAACGAGAACCGATGGTGTACTCGTAGCCTTGGCTACTGTTGTACTTGTAGCAGTGGGCGATGCCTGGGGCGTACCCGTGACAGTCACAGTGGCCGTCGCAGTAGCTGTCCCCGTTGCAGTGGGTGTCGGTGTCGAAGTTGCGGTCCCTTTCGTGGGATCCGATGTATCTGGTAGTTTGATGAGTACAGACTGAATATCGCTGATAGCAGGCGTAACGCCTTGCGGGAACTTCGTCACCGTGAAAACCGTGACAGTTTTAGGCTTTCCACCCGTGCTGGCTACCAGATTCAGACTAGCTACGTCGATGGCAAGCTGGGGGCCATATTTTGCTTTCAAGTCGCTTTTAACGGCGTCCTGTACATTGGTATCGACCTGTGTGTTCATGCGTATCCAGATAGTCTGTTTGCCAGGTACCTGGGGATTGTCACCGGTGACAACCTGCAAGTCTCCAAAATTGAAAGGCTTGACCAAGTTTCTCATCGCGGGGATGGAAATGCTTGTCTCAGGGCGAAACTGAACATTTGCGCCACCCAGGAAGTCAATACCGACATTGAGCCCTTTGAATGTCAATGAGATCAGGCCTGGGATAATCACAAGCAGTGATATGAAAAGAAACACGTAGCGTTTTCCTACAAGATTAAACACGGCTTACTCCCTCTACTCACTCACTCATCAAACAGTGCTGTTCCGCCGCACCAGGGACGCCGAGGCAATCGAGCCAGGAGGGAGCCCAAATAGTGCGGGGTGACTCACAACGCCGGTCGGCACCAGCACGTTCAGGAAGGTGCGGGTCACGACAACGGCTGTAAACATACTGATCAAGACACCCAGGAACAGGGTCGTAGCAAATCCAACGATGATGCTCGCACCGAAGTTACTACCAAAGCCATAGAGCACTGCGCTGGTTATGAGCGTGGAGATGTTGGAATCTCGAATCGAAGGCCATGCGCGCTTCCAGCCGATATCAATGGCAGACGCGAGCAGTCGTCCTGCTCGCAATTCTTCTTTGACTCGCTCAAAAATGAGCACGTTGGCATCTACCGCCATACCGATAGAGAGAATGAAACCTGCAATACCCGCCAGCGATAAGACGACACCAATCAATTTAAAGACAGCAAGGGTGGTTGCCGCGTAAATGAGAAGCGCGATATCGGCCAGCAGCCCTGGCAAGCGATAGTACAGCAGCATGAATATCATCACAATGCCAAGGCCGATAGCAGCTGCAATCAAGCTTTTCGTGATCGAGTCCTGGCCCAGGGTAGGGCCAACCGTCTGTTCACTGGCGATCTTGAGTGATATAGGAAGGGCGCCATACTTTAATACAGTCACGACGCTCTGTGCTTGAGCAGTCGTGAAAGTACCTGTAATAACCCCTGGACCATTAATAGCGTTTTGAATAACTGCTGACTCAATGACACTCTTGTCCAGCGTGATAGTCAGATACTGACCTACGTTCTTGGCTGTGAATGAACCAAAGCTGCCGATGGCGCTACCCTTCATCTCGAAGCTGATCTGTGGCCTTCCTGCCTGATCCTGGCTCACGTATACCTGAGTGGGGTCGAGATCGGCTCCTGTGAATTCCGGCTTGCCGCCAGGATTGTACTGAACGTACTGTGTTGGATCGAAAGCTGAACCTAATGCGACAGGTGAAGGTCCCGTATTCCAGAACTCCAGGAGCCCAGTTTTGAGGAGTGAATTGACTGCATCCGTCTGGTTTCCTGTAAACCCTGGAAGTTCAACGGAGATGCTTGGTACTCCATTGCTGGTTACTATTCGAATGCTCGGTTCGCTAACTCCCAATCCACCGTTCACACGCTGTTCGATATTGTCGCGTACAGCGGGCATATCGTCCTGAAGCGTTTTCAGATCGTAATGCTGATTGGGATCGGGTACGAGCAGTGCGCTTACACCGCCTTGTAGGTCAAGTCCCAGCTTAGGCTGCAGCGAGTTATCGATCCCAAGAATGTGTATGCCAGCCGTGTTCGGCAGATCTATGTAGACTGCTGCCGCAGCCAGCAAAATGATGAATAGGAGGAGTGTAAGAGTTCCTCGGCGCATAAGTACTGTTTCCCCTTATATATCTATGTTATAGAAAATAGCAAGCTTATTGAGAAAGACGCATTACAAAATGTCATCTCTGATTTCTATGCAGTGCAGTATAGCATAGTTGAGCGTTATTGCATATCCCGATTTTGCCAGCATTCGAGACTTTATGTTCTGGCTTTGTAACTATTCAGGACTGCTCGCCGCCTGCGGCGGCTCACCCAGGTAGGGAGTGGGTGCGGGCTGTTCAGCCGCAGGCAGTGAGCAGTCAAACAGCGGGGAGACCTGAGTAGTTACTCGGCTTTTCAAGTGAAAGAGAGAATTGCAACCTTCACCGGTCTACAACGTAACGAATCAAAAGGAGATTCTTTGTCTGTTTAACTCCAACTGTAGTGCAGAGCAAAGGGATTTCATGCAAGAAAAAACAGGTGTGGAGCATACCATTCTACAAGAGACGAATCACAAGGTGGTCATGGATGTGCGCGACATTACGAAAAGCCTGCCGCTGGGTCATGAGCGTATAGATATACTCAAAGGTATCAGTTTTCAAATCATGAGCGGAGAATTCGTCTCCATCGTTGGGCCATCGGGCTCCGGCAAAAGTACGCTGCTGGGGATCATCGCCGGATTGGATAATCCCAGCAGCGGACAGGTTTTGATTGACGGGGTAGATATTACTACTATGAGCGAGAGCAAACTCGCCGCGGTACGCAACAACAAGATCGGCATGGTCTTCCAGGCTTTCAATCTCATCCCCACCTTGACGGCGCAGGAGAATGTTGAGGTTCCGCTCTACGTAGGCAAGCATAAAGGCTCGCCTTCTGCCCGTGCCAGAGAGCTTTTGGAACTGGTTGGTCTCTCGCATCGCCTGACTCATCGACCCAACCAGCTTTCAGGTGGAGAGCAGCAGCGTGTTGCTATCGCGCGCGCGCTGGCGACTGATCCTGCCTTTGTGCTGGCCGATGAGCCAACGGGTAACCTTGATGCAAAGAACAGCGAGAACGTACTGAAATTGATCGCCTACCTGAGAGAGCAGACAGGCAAGACATTCATTATTGCCACGCATAATCCAGTTGTGGCTTCACACGCCGACCGCTCTATACACATCGTGGATGGTAAAATCGCCGCCATAGAGAACGTGGGCAATTGATCCTCCTCGCTTTGTGGATGTCCATTATAGGTGGCGCAATTATAGGCATCTTTAGCGAGCGGGACGAAGACGCAATGCCATTAACCCACCAAAGGTCACAAAAGAAAAGCAAAAGATGACAGGCCAGATCGGGCCAACCGTATTCAGCAAGAAGCCAAAAAACCAGCCGCAGAAAACTGTACTGATACCGCTTACAAAGAGCAGAATGCCAGCTACCGAGCCAAATGATCTTCCTGCTCTTTCACTGCCAATGGCAAGGCACGTGGCGAAGATTGGCGAAAGGCCGATGCTTGTAAGCGCGATAGCTAGAGTTGCAGCGATAGCATTCGGGCTGAGCATCATTGCAATCAATCCAAGAAGTGTAACCACTACCCCCAGCATGACCATACGCCATGAACCAAGACGCACGATCAAGAAAGCTGCCCCCAGGCGACTGCTGGCCGCCAACGCCAAGGTAATGCTACTGAGCGCTGCTGCGATGGCAGGTGTCTGAGCATAGGCGACATGCAAGTAGGCAGGTGCCCAGGCGCGCACTGTCGAACTTATACCTGATGTCACTATCATCACCAGAATTACAGGAGCCAGCACCGTTAACAGCGAAGGAGACCTTTCTATAGTGCGTGTGAGCGGGATTATGGTCCTTTCGTTCCCTAATCTGTATTTTCCAGGCACACCCAGAAGGGAGATCATTGCTACAACAGCGAAACACAGAGTGAAAATAAAACAAGGGCGAGGGTCGTTGTGAAACAGCCTCAATAAGCCGGCATCAGTTAGCGCCACTATCACCCCTCCAAGCGGATAGAGTAGATTGAACATATTGAGCGCCATGCCGCGCCTCTCTGAATAGAGAGCGCTAATCAGTCCATTTGTCGTTGCGTCAATCACTCCTCCTCCTATGCCTCCTAACCCGGCGAGCACCAGTAGCGCTATCACTGGCACATAATGCGTTAACAACAGGCCGACATAAATTGAGAACAAGCCGCACAGGACGAGCAGCGAGGCTCCGAGCAGTACCCGCAAGGGACCATACCTGTCGAGCATCGCGCCTCCAATCAACGCACCTGGCAAATAGCCGGTAGACCACACCACATAGAATAGTCCTGTTAGGGAAAGAGAGACCTGTAACTGGTTAGAGAGTGGTACGAGGATCGGTCCCCATCCACTATCAGCGAACACAAATATCCAGAATACGAGGCACGCGGCAATCGTCATGCGCATAAGCAGCAGTGTGCTGGTCTTGACCTCGCTCCGTTGCGTGATAGGGCTTGATGATGGTGTCATTCGAACTCCTAATCCTGGACCCCAGGCGGGCGACCACGAGGGTCGCCCCTACTATGCCTACGAATTTGTAGCGCGATCGTCCATAGTAGGGGCGACCCTCGTGGTCGCCCGCCGGAGGCTGCCAGTCTCGTGGTCGCCCGCTTTTAGAGCGCTAACAGCAACAAAGGAATCTCCATCTCTTCCGGTGTCAGCCCTCCATGATGGCCCAGGTAATGCATTTCGAACTTCCCTCCTTCATACCACCACACCGATTCATTTTGATAGGGCAGGATAACCAGGTTGCCCACCCTTGCCATGAACTCTTTTGAAGGCTGCACAGGGCCGAAAAAGTGTTCTATCACCAGTTGTTCTGTTCGATATACCTCAGCTTTGCCCTGCAGGTGTCTTTGTAGAAGTGTCAATGCCTCGTCCATCCGTTCTTCTTTCACGTGGAGGAACATATCCCGGGCGGAGCCTGCTGGGACAAGCAGTTTTCCCTTCCGGTTCGTTTGCAAATACTGTTCGATACCGGCACTTTGCTTATTCAGATAATATGTCCTTCGAGGATCTACCTCTACGTGTCCATGATCTGCAGTCAATGCCAACAATGTATGGTCGGCCTTTCCAAGCAGCTTTTTGTAGAGAAGCTCATCCATCATGCGTAAAAATGCATCTAGCGTCTCCTCAAGCTGGTGTGAGTTTGGTCCATATACATGGCAAATGGCATCAATCTTATCGAAATACAAAAAGTAATAGGCCGCTGGCGCTGTATCGGCTACTACAAGTTCCGCCAGTTGCGTCAGAGCCTCCGCTAATCTCTTATATGGAATAACAGTTGATCCTTTATATACAACATTGGAGAAAGTGGAGGGGGTGTAAGCCTCGCTTTGAAAAACATATGATACTACTCCCCTGGTTTGTAGCTTTTGATAGACTGTTTGCCTGGGGAAAAATGCCTCTGCAGGAACTCCGGCTCGCTTCAAGCTATCACGCTCTTTATCTCCCGCATAAGAAAAGAGCAGAGGAGTAATAACGTCGTCAACCAGAGGCTCATAGTAATTCCACTCGTAGATCCCGCTTTGTCCGACATCCAGGCCGGTGTGCATACATGTTACATGTGCTGCTGTAGTGGATGGAAACTGCGAAGTCATCTTTGACACGACCCCGTGCTTCAGAAATGTTTTCAGGATTGCATATTTTTCTGCGTATTGATTGAAGAATCTCCAGCCAAATGCGTCCACGAAAAACAGAATTACCTTTTTGTAGCTGGTCGGCAAGTCTCCAAATGTGTCCTGGGGTAAGGCGATATGTCCCTCACCGGTCAGCATAAACTCAATCGTCTGTGGAAGAGCGGAGAAACAGTACGAATCGTACAATGGCTTAATAAATCTCTGCGAGAACTTCGCGCTATTCACAGCATCTAAAGAGTTTGAGTTGAGCATGGCTGTCCTTATTTCCTGCTGGTCGGCAAGGCATCCTACATCGTGACCTTTAAAGCTATTGGCACAGTATATCACGAAAAGCCAGGATTCCTGACGCTTTTGGTATCTCTCGCGCACGTCGGCCTGCTTGCGGGCTTCTTTTACTATGTCGCACTGGCTGAACGTGGCGCCGCCGCGCTCAGCCAGTGCGACATAGTAAAAGAAGAGGGAGAGTAGATGCTCACTCTTCCTCTTGTTCTGCTATGGGCAGCGTAAACCAGAACGTGGAGCCCTTTCCAGGCTCACTCTGGATGCCTACCTGTCCTCCTAACCGCTCGATGATCATCTGGCTGATGTGCAGTCCGAGTCCCAGACCTACTCCAGAGCCACTCTTTACTTCAATGCCTGGCGCCCGGTAAAATCGCTCCCAGATGCGCTTCTGTTGGGCAGGTGTAAGGCCGGGTCCCTCGTCGCGGACCGAAACGCGTACTTGTAAGTTGATCTGTTCCACACTGACCAGAACCTCCTTGTCAGCTTCAGAATACTTGAGGGCATTCGACAGGTAGTTGCTCACTACCTGCCTCAACCGGTCCGGGTCGGCCATGACAGGCACCTTTCCTTGAAATGGAAGCTCAAGATCAATTGTACGCGCAGGTGTGATAGACACCTGTTCTTCAACCATCTCGCGCACAAGTGCACTCACCTCACACCACTCTGGACGCAGTTCCATTTGGCCTGTGTGAATGCGTGAAACATCCATCAGGTCGCTCACCAGTCGGTTCTGCCTCCTCACCTGTCTCTCTGCCCGGTCAAGCAGGTCATCCACCGAGAGCAGCATGTTCATCATCTCTTCCTGCTCGGCTTGCGGTAGCTTTGCCGCTCGTGAAAGCTGTCGCTTAGCTAGCTGCACGTTGCCTTTGATTGCGGTGAGTGGCGTTCGCAGTTCATGCCCTGCAATGCCTATGAACTCATCCATAAGGCGAGTGGTTTCACGCAATGCCCGTTCAGCGGCCTCACGTTCCAACGCCTGCAGGCGCTGCTCAAGGCGGTGACGTGCCGTTATATCTCGTGTGACCGTTACCGCACCCTCGATAGTGCGGTCTGAGCCACGTAAGGGTGCCGCACTTACAGACACAAAACAGTCCTGTAGCCTTTCAATATGATGATAGCGCATCTCCATGCCAGCAACGATCTCCCCTCTCAAGGCGCGGAACAGGGGCAAGTCTGCGAGTCGCAGTGGCTCGCCGCTCAAGGTTTGCAAGCCAAGCAGGTGCGCCAAATCCGTGAACGGGATGCTTTGCTGTTCGGCTGGTACAGTCTCGCGAGCGGCTTTATTTAACTTGATAAATTTGCCTTGCTGATCATAAATTGCCAACGAATCGGGGATGGCTTCGATGATTGTTTCCAGGCGCCTTGAGAGTGCCTCAGCGTGATGTCGTGCCCGTTGCGTCTGGCTGGCAAAAACGCTCACTACCAGCCCGACGATTACATAGAAGCACACGCCAATCACATCATCCGTCCGTGACACCGCCAGTGAAAAGTGGGGAGGGAAAATGAGAAATATCAGCATGACTGTACCCACAATAGTGGCGAAAATGCTGGGACCTGCACCCCATCCAAGGGCTATCAGCATGACTACAAGGATGACCAGGTTCTCTAGAAAGAGAAAGGTGGGATAGACGTTGA